>Ga0209068_10000267_pt1 | contig 30061 bp, 18 predicted proteins | sample ColStrG_CSR_2012_FD_187200 | JGI IMG/M metagenome (GOLD analysis project Ga0209068, IMG submission 187200) | Freshwater sediment microbial communities in response to fracking from Pennsylvania, USA - Cold Stream Run_MetaG_CSR_2012 (SPAdes)... | ecosystem: Environmental > Aquatic > Freshwater >...
GACCAACGTGTACGGCGATTCCGGTCACCCCGGCGACGTGACCACCGTGACCGATCCTGACGGCAAGAACACCGTGAACACCTACGACACGTACGGTGACGCGTTGTCGACCACGGATCCGACCGGGTTGAAGACCAGCTACACCTACAACCTGGTCGGCTGGAAGCTCACCGAGGTCACCCCGGCCGGTAACGCCACCGGTGGGGTGCCCTCCCAGCACACCATCGCCTACTCGAATTTCACCGGCTTCGGCAAACCCAAGACCGTGACCGATCAGCTGGGCCACGCCACCACCTACGGTTACGACGCCGATCAGAACCTGACCGATGTCACCGACGCCGACACCCGGCTCACCCACACCGACTACAACGAGAACAACCAACCGATCCTGGTCACCCGACCGGGGTCGGTGACCCAGGCGACCGGCTACGACGACAACGGCAACATGTCCACCCAGACCGACGGGCTGACCCACGTCACGCAGTATGGGTACGACACCCTGGACCGGCTCAGCTCGGTCACCGACGCCCTGACGCGGGTCACCAGCTACACCTATGACGGCGCCGGGAACCGGCTCACCGTCGCCCAGCCCGGCACACCCACGGGCACGTTGACCACGACCTACGGATACGACGCGGCCAACGAGCTCACCGGCATCACCTACAGTGACGGACTCACCCACTCGGTGGTTTACAACTATGACGCCGACGGGCAACGTCAGGCCATGGTCGACGGCACCGGCACCACCACCTACATCTTCGACTCCCTGCACCGGCTCACCGCGACGACCAACGGAGCAGGGCGCTCCGTCGGCTACGGCTACGACATCGGCAACCGACTACTGACCTTGACCTACCCCGGCCCGAAGGTGCTGACCCGGGTCTACGACGACGCCGGTCGGCTCAAGACCACCACCGACTGGCTGGCCACCCCCACCACGAACACGTTCGGCTATGACAAGGACGGCAACTGGAACGCGACAACCTACGGCAACGCCGACACCGCCACCCGAACCTACGACAACGCCGACCAGCTGAGCATCCTGACCTACAAGAAGGGTGCCACCACCCTCGGGACGTTGACCTATACCCGTAGCCACGCCAACCTCCTCGCAACGACCACCCCATCGGCCGGGGCGCCAGGGAATCCTGACACGTACACATACAACCCACGCGCGGAGCTGACCAGCCGAGACAACTCCGGCACCATGTGGGCCTACGACAACGCCGACCGCATCACCAAAACCACCACCGGTGCCACCCTCGCCTACGACAACGGGGATCAGCTAGCGACGTCAACGCCGACATCAGGTGCCGCGACCACCTTCACCTACGACAACCGCGGCGAGCGCACCGCATCCAAGGTCACCGGCGCATCAAGCTCCACGACCTACACCGACAACCAAGCTGGGAACCTCACCAGCTACACCCCCGCCGGTGGCAGCGCGAGCACCTACGGCTACGACGGAGACGGGCTCCGAGCGAACAAGACACCCGCGGGCGGCTCCATCGCCTACATGGCCTGGGACACCGTCAGCAGCACAGTTCCACTCCTGATCAACGACTACTCATCCAGCTACATCTACGGCCCCGGTGACACGCCGACCGAGCAGATCAAGGGCACCAACGCCACCTACATGATGAGCGACCAACTCGGCTCCACGGTCATCCTGACTTCAGCGGGAGGTACGAGCACGGCCACGTGGACCTACGACGCTTACGGTGTCGTCGGCACTCACACCGGCACGGGCACCGTTGCGCTGCTCTACAACGGGCAATACCAAGACGCCGAATCCAGCCTCTACTACCTCCGAGCTCGATATTACGACGCGGTCACAGGCCAATTCCTAACCTCGGATGCCATCGCACGGGATACTCGGGCGCGGTACTCATACAGCTCGAACAACCCGCTCAGGTTTGCGGACCCCACGGGATTCGATCCGACATTCCCTGTGAGGCCGGCAACACCCAAAGACTATCTGGGGAATCAGAGGGAGATCGACTTGGCATATCTGCTTGGATCAATCACGCCCTGTGATTACGCTCGCCAGTCAGCGATCTATGCGCAGCAGGTTGCGTGGCTTGACTCATTCAGACAATACAACTCGAGTCTAAACGCAACCGACCAAGGCGCTGTTTGGAGTGCAAACTCATTCTTCGACTCTTATCAACAGGCCGAGGTAAGTGCTGGGACGGCGTGCGCGGCCGGCGCAGGTACCACCGCCGAAATGCTCGCGGGGCCGCTCGCCCTATTTGGTGAACTGCCCCTGCCGATAGTTTCCCTCGTCGGGTGCGTTGGAGCAGCGGATATTAGCGCCGTCTATAGCCTGGAGGGGTGAGAGCATGCGAGCATATTTGTTTCGAGCGGCGTTGGTCGTAGCTCTTGTGACTTGGGCAATCGTGAGTTTGGCACATCATAATTACACTTCCGGGGCCCTAGGTTGCGTACTTCTGCTGCTCCTGGGGGGAACATGGCTGAGCCCGGAGAGATTTCGTAACCAGATCGTTGGCTGGATGTTAGTTGCCGTATTGGCGGGGAGTGCCTTCCAGGCAGTATTGGCTTCGATTCGGATTTTGCATGACGGGGAACCGCTCGCCGTCCCGCTGGGCATTAGTGGGTTAGCTGGTGCGCTGGTTCTGGGCGCTGGTGCGGTAGGTGCGGGGGTGTACGTCCGTCGCTGGAATAGGATTCAAGCCACCAAACTCCGGAACGATGATTCGTGACGTTTGCGCGCTGCTCCAGCTGAGGTGACTCTGTTTGCGATGGCATAGATGAGTCAGCGCACGAGAGAGAACGCCCGTTTCGAAGAACGAAATGAGATGCTTGCTGCCTTGCCCGGCGCCCCGTTTTCGGTCCACATCGGTCTTGTGAGAGTGCTGCGAGCGTCGTGACGTCTTTGCGTGTTGATGTCGGGGGAAGGGGTACTCGACGGAGCAGATCGTCGCAAGGCTGCGGAGGCGGTATAGCAACTCGACTAGTAGGCAGATCACCGCCAAGGCAGCCGCCGCGCAAATCGGGGTTCTCTGACGGCTGGGCCCGGCACCTGCTCATCGAATACCGACGCCTCGGCCGAGATCCCGCGATCGCGGGCCCAGATGGACGCTGAGTTCGCCGAACGCGAAGACGCGGCCCGGTACGCCAAACGCCACATCACCGTCGAGCCCGCCTTCGGCCAGATGGAACTCAAGCGAGGATACCGGACGAGGACTCGCCGCAGTAGACAGCCCATGGAAACTGATCTGCATCACGGCGAACCCCCTCAAGAACCACCGGTACCGGAGAGCGAAAGGCGGGTAACCCGGCCGATGACCCAGCCGCACTGAATCCCGAAGCAGCCGGGGCGCTTCACGGCGTTGACACCAAACCCGCAGGTCAACGGCCTGCCGTCACCCCGAGGGCCCGAGGGTGGCACGAGTCAGGTCTGGGGTTGCTGCGTGAGCACCTCCTGCCGATCATGAAGGCCGCTTCCACCTAGGGCCTTCACTCAGATGAAGGGAGCGGTTCGGCGATGCATCGCTGGTCGACGGTGCTGGACAGCATCTCCTGGCCGCGCACAAGCAGAGCGAACGGTTTCAGCGGAGCCTGTCGCCGGTGTCCCCGCTCAAGATCATCGGAGGCCGTTGACTTCTCTGGCTGCGCGGCTGCGTCTGCCGTTTAGGCGCGGTCAAGCCACTCGCGGCCTGCACGCCAAGGCACTCGTAACGCCCGCGTCGGGTGGGTCCTCAAGCTCGGCCGCCGGAGCGAGTGTTTGGTGTGACACGCCCGACCGGACTTGGGGACGCTCTTCTTCCTGAGTCGCGACAGCCGTTCATCGCAGTCGGCGGTGGTCCCCTCCGTGTCGATGGGAGTTGAGGCTGTCCGGGGTTGCCCGGTTGCTCCCAAGCGCCCTCTGGATACCCAACACCAAGGCGGAGTGACGGCGCAGACATGTGCATCGGCGGTGGCTACCCTGGGCGGAAAGTTGTTGTCCGGCCACAGTATTCCGGGTGGTGTTGTCTGGTGTTGTCTTCTGCGAAGATCGGCCGCTCATCGTGGCGGTACTACCAGCGCACCGTCGCTGGGGGTGCGTGCGAGTACTACACCGAGCACGGGGAACGCCCCGGGCGTTGGCACGGCCGAGGCCTGGGCCAGCTCGGCCTGACACCCGGTGTCGTCGTGCAGGAGCAGGAGCTGGAGGCCATGTTCGGGCGCGCCCTGTCCCCGACCACCGGGCGGCAACTAGGGCAAGCGTGGCGGGTCGACGCAGTGACCGGGTACGACCTGACGTTCTCCGCCCCCAAGTCCGTCAGCGCCCTCTGGGCCCTCGGCGACCCGGCCACCGTTGACGCGGTCGACGGCGCGCACGCCGCCGCCGTACGTGCCGCACTCGGGTTCCTGGACACCCATGCGTCGGTGTCGCGGCGCGGCAAGGACGGCATCAACCAGATCACCTCGAAAGGTCTGGCCGCGGCGTTGTTCGATCACCGGACCTCGCGGGGCGGGGACCCGCAGCTGCACACCCACGCCCTGGTGATCAACAAGGTGCTGTGCGTGGACGGGGCGTGGCGCACGCTGGACGGGCACGAGATCTACCACCACAAGAAGGCCGCCGGGGCGATCTACCAGACCGCTCTCCGCGCCGAGCTCACCGCACGGCTGCCGGTGTCGTTCGGGGCGGTGTCCGAGCACGGGCAGGCCGAGATCGCCGGCACCCCCGAGGAACTGATCGCCGCGTGGTCCACGCGCACCGCGGCGGTGATGGGTGACGCGGTCCCCACCATCGCCGACGCCGAAGCTGCCCTGGGCCGACCGGTCAGTGCCGGGGAGCGGGCCCGGATCATCAAGACCGCCGTCCTGACCACCCGCCCGGTCAAGGAGGCGGATGTTCCAGAAGGCGACCTACGCGCCCGGTGGGCGAACCAAGCAGCCGCAGTCGGCTGGGACGGCCCTCAGCTGCAGCTGACCCTGGAGCAGGAACGCCAAGCGTCGGATCGCCGCAGCGAACTGGTCAGTCCGGGGTGGGCGGACCGGGTCGCGGCCGAGGCGGTGACCGCGGTGGGCCGGTGCAAGGCGATCTGGTCCCGCGCGGACCTGACCGTGCAGGTCGCCGCCCGGATCCCCACCAACCCCGGACGGCCGCTGAGCGCCGTACAGGTTGTCGACCTCGTCGAGCAGCTCACCAGCTCCGCCCTCGCGGGAAGCGTCCACGGGGCGGTCGCGTTGGGTGCGGATCAGGTGGGGGTGACCGCGCGCGTCTCGGATGACCGGTACGCCTCCGCCGAACTGGTCGACACCGAGGCCCGCATCCTGGAACGGGTGATCGCCGGCGGGTTCCACACCTCCTGCGGGGTCCCCGCCCACGCGGTGGGGTGGTTCTTCGACGGTGAGTCCGCCGCCCTGAGCGACGAGCAGCGCCGCGCCGCCGTCAAACTCGTCGCCTCGAAGGACCTGGTCACCGTGATGACCGCCCCCGCCGGCGCGGGGAAGACCACTACCCTCGCGGCGGCGGTGCGGGTGTGGTGGAAAACGAACACCGAGGTGATCATGTTGGCGCCGTCCGCCCGGGCCGCCGCCGAGCTCGCCACCGCGACGGCGGCACCCGGTCACACCGTCGCCCACTGGCTCCTGACCCAACAACACCTCGACGACCAGCCACCCAGGCGCCCAACCCCTGGAGACATCGGGCGGTTGGGTCACCGGTCGGTGGTGGTCGTCGACGAGGCGTCGATGCTCACCACCACCGACCTCGACCAACTCACCGCTCGGGTGGCCCGAGCGGGGGCGTCGCTGGTGCTGGTGGGTGACCCGGGGCAGATCGGCGCGGTCAACGCCCCCGGCGGCATGTTCGAACACCTCACCCACGTCCTCGGACCGCGGACGGTGGAGCTGACCGAGCTGCACCGCTTCACCCACCCCTGGGAAGCCGCCGCCACCCTGCGCCTCCGTGATGGTGACCCCAGCGTCCTGCCCGAGTACGCCGAGCACGGTCGGATCCACCCCGAGGCCACCAGCCAAGACGTCGCCGACGCGGTGTTCGACCGTTGGCACACTGCCACCGACGCCGGCCTGGATGCGTTGATGCTGGCCAGGTCCTGGACTGATGTCACCGAGCTGAACGCCCGGGCCCGCGCCGCCTCTATCGCCACCGGGGCGGTCACCGGCCCGGTCCTGGCCACCGTGACGTCGAAGACGCCGTCGACTCGCGGACAGGCCGAGCAACGGTTGTGGCGGGCTGGAGACGTCCTGATCGCGAAGAAGAACACCACCCGCATCGCGATCGGGGCAGACACCGTGCGCAACGGGGACCGGTACCGCGTCATCGCCGCCGAACCAGGCGAGAACGTAGGACTGGTGGTGGAGGACCTGCGCGGGCGTGGGACCACCACGCTGCCCACCGCGTACCTGGCGAGGCACTCCGAGTACGGGTGGGCCGCCACGATCGACGGCGCCCAAGGAGCCACCGCCGACATCGGCATCGTCCTCGCCCGAAGCGGCCTGGACCGCGAGCACCTGTACGTCGCGCTGAGCCGAGGAAGGGAAGCCAACCATGTCTACACCACCCCTGAGCTGAACACCGGCGACGCCGGCGCCCACCGCCCCACGCCCGCCCCACTGCAAGCCCCTGACCGTCCCGCGGAAGCCTCAGTGCAAGCCCCTGGCCGCGGTGAGCACCCAGCCGCGTCGCGACGCCCGGCCGAAGCCGCGGGCCAATTGGCGCTGCCGGACCTGGACGCGGCAATCACCCAACTCACCTCCGCGCTGTCGACCAGCGGGCGCGAACGCGCCGCCCACTCCCTCCTGGACCCGCCGATCGCCCAAGCACGCGAACGGGACTGGGAGCGGCGAGACAACCAACGCCCGCCGCAGACAGTCCCCGCAAAGCACGTACAGAACCAGCGCGACCTCGACAGAGCCCGAGCCCGACTCGGGCAGGCACGCGACCACGTCGGTCGGCTGGACGCCCACGTCCGCGATCTGCAGGACCAGCTCGACGAAGCGCCCAGGTGGGCGCGCAGCCGGCGCATGGCCCTCACCCGAACCCTCACATTTACCGCCGAGATGGTTCTGCCGGGCGCGACCGACGAACTCCACCACGCCAGCCGTGACGTGGCCGCCCTGACCCACCACGTCGAGATCGACACCCAGGAACGCCTCGACAGCGGCACGGCCGACCGCGAACGCCGGCAGCAGGCTTGGCTCGGGCGGAGCGATCGGACCTACGTCGACCCCAACCCGGTGATTGCCCCCGCCGACCCACAAGCGCCGTCCGCGATGCGCCGTCGAGAAAGAGAACGCGAGCCGTACCGCAATGCCCCGAAGCCTTCAGGGCCAGTCCGGTCGATGTAGACGACCGCGTCGAACCATGTGCCCGCGACGAGCGGGCACCACCCACGCCCGGATGTTCTACACCCTTTCTGCACACCTCCAAGTAGGACCACACATCTCGTCCCGCCCCGGGACGGCACGAGCCAGGAGGCACACAATGACCCACGACGAACTACTCGCACTCCCACCAGTCCTTGACGTCCCCACCGCTGGTCGCGTTCTTGGCGTCGGACGATCCCTCGCCTACGAACTCGTCCGCACCGGCGCATGGCCCACCACGGTCCTGCGAATCGGCAAGCTCATCAAGATCCCCAAAGCGCCGCTGCTCCACCTGCTCGGCGAGTCGGAGGTCTAGCCGTTCGAGTCATCCACGGCGTACGCGGTGCCCCTGCGCCGCGTCTGTCGCTGTGTCGGCGCTCCTTGCGAGAGTCCTATGAGCAACCTTCCCGTGCCCGGAGGCAGTCATGACGTCAGAACCCATCACCACGTTGACGCTGAAGAACGGCCGGCGCCGGTACCGGGTCAAGACGGACAGCACTCCTGGGCCGAACGGTCGTCGCCGTCAAGTGGTTGCCACGTTCGACCGCCTGGCCGACGCCCGGGCTTATCTGGCCCGCACCCGGTCACAGATCACGACAGGGGCGTACGTTCCCAAATCGGAGCAAACGTTCGCCGACTACATCGAGACCTGGCTGCGTTCCAGACGGCACGCGGTGCGTCCGAAGACGATCGAGGGCTATCGGGTTGGCCTAGCACCGGCCGTGCGAGTGTTCGGAGCCAAGCAGCTCGATCAGGTCACCAAGAAGGACGTCGCGACCCTCGTCGAAGACATGGTCGACACCGGCCGCGCACCTCGCACGGTGAACCTCACACTCGGACTACTCCGGCAGGCCCTGAACGCTGCCGTTCGCGAAGGAACCCTGCAACGCAACGTCGCGCAGCTGGTCGATCGGATGCCGCAGAAGCATCAGGAGATGGCCGCCTGGACCGCGGAGGAGGCTCGCGCATTCCTGACCGCGACCAAGACCCACCGCCTCGCCGGGGCTTGGGCGCTGACCATGTCCGGCCTACGCCGTGGCGAAGTCCTCGGACTGCGATGGGCGGACATCGACCTGGACAGTGAGCGACCCACCGTCACTGTTCGACGGTCGAGGGTTTCGCTGGGTCGGGCTGGAGGCACCGTGTCAGAAGGCGACCCGAAATCAACGCGGAGCCGACGCCGGGTACCCCTCGCGCCGTACGCCAGCAGCGCGCTGCTCTTCTCCCGCGAAGTGCGCGACCGCGACCGCGCAACTGTGGGCGTCGCCTACCGCGACCGTGACTACCTGGCGGCCAACGAGATCGGCGACCCCATCCACCCAGACACCTACAGCGCCGACTTCCAGCGGCTGGCCGCCGGTGCCGGCCTACGCCGGATCCGGCTGCACGACTGCCGCCACTCAGCGATCAGCCTGCTCCTCGCCGCAGGGGTTCCAGTCGTCGCCGTCGCCGGAGTGATGGGGCACGACCCAGTGGTCACCCAACGGATCTACGCGCACATCTTCGAGGACGACGCCGTCGACGCCATGGCCGCACTCGACCACGTCCTGAGAAACCTGTGACACATCTGTGACAAGTCGATCACTGGGTTTCTTGTCGGTCATGTTCTTAGGCCTGTGACCTGCGGTGATGTGGTGGCCAGGGGCGGGGTCGAACCGCCGACCTTCCGATTTTCAGTCGGACGCTCGTACCAACTGAGCTACCTGGCCTGGACGTCCTCACCCAACTTCGGCGAGGAAGCGACCCCGACGGGACTCGAACCCGCGACCTCCGCCGTGACAGGGCGGCGCGCTAACCAACTGCGCTACGGGGCCTCGAAAGCACGCACGTGCTGGCGATCGAAGACTACGTGACGTGCCCCCAACGGGATTCGAACCCGTGCCGCCGCCTTGAAAGGGCGGTGTCCTGGGCCACTAGACGATGAGGGCCAGTACCCGTCGGAGACCTGTGAAGCATAGGGGACGCCCCTGAGGTTCACCAAAGCGGGTTTCCCGGCTCACACCGGGAGGTGAACAGCCTACGTCAGGGCCAAGATGACCTGGTGACAGATGCGGAGTTCGAGGAGCTCGTGGGTCTGGCCTTGGACACGATCCCGGCGCCGCTTGCCGCGGCCATGGACAACGTGGTGGTCGTGGTGGAGGCGGAGCCGCCGGCTGACCAGCCGGGCCTGCTCGGGCTGTATGAGGGGATACCCCTGACCCGGCGCGATGGCTGGTACGCCGGCGTGCTTCCCGACCGGATCACGATCTTCCGCGGGCCGATCCTTCGCGGCTGCGCCACGTATGGCCAGGCCCTCGAAGAGGTCCGGGTGACCGTGGTGCACGAGGTGGCACACCATTTCGGGATCGACGATGACGAGCTGGGCGAGCTCGGCTACGCCTGACTTCGCTCAGCGAGCTCCACGCGGCCTGAGGACAGGACGTCGCGGAGCAGCTCGATCGGTGCGGGCATTCCCGTGAACGCTCCCTGGATGGCGTCGATGCCAAGGCGGCGCAGCAGGTTCAGCTGCTCGAGGGTCTCCACTCCCTCTCCGACCGTGATCCGTCCGGTGGCCCGGCAGGCGTCCAGCACGGCCTTGACCAGGGCCGCCGCGGCAGGGTCCTCGTTGAGCGTGGCGACCAGTGACCGGTCGATCTTGACCACGCCGATCGGGAGCCTCTTGAGGTAGGCAAGTGAGGAGTAGCCGGTGCCGAAGTCGTCCACGCAGAATCCCACCCCGAGGTCGGCGAGCTCGGTGATGACGTGCACCAGCGGCTCGGTCTCAGCGAGCTGGTCTTCGAGCAGCTCCAGTCGCAGCGACCTCGGCGGCTGGCCTGCGCCGGCGAGGATGGCCGCCACCGACGCTGCGAAGCCGGGCGAGCGCAGGCGCTCGACGGCGATGTTCACGCTCACCGGGACGCCGTCGGGCAGCCATCGCACGGCGTCTTGGATGGCCCGTTCCATGACCCAACGAGTCACCGGCTCGGCCATCGAGCTCGCTGAGACGGTCGCCAGGAATGCGGCTGGGGACAAAAGCCCGCGGTGGGGATGGCGCCACCGCAGCAGGGCCTCGACCGAGTCGAGAGTGCCGTCGAGCGCGACGATCGGCTGGTAGTGCAGCACGAACTCGTCCCGCTCCAGCGCCTGGGCGATCTCGCCCTCGAGCCCGGGCGGTCGCTGCCCGTATGGGTCGGGCCGCACCTCTATGACGTACCGGCCGCGGCCGCCCCGCTTGGCCCGGTACATCGCGGCGTCGGCCGCGCGTAGCAGGTCCTGCGGACGGTCGGTCGGCGAGCCCGGGGTGACGATGCCGATGCTGGCGGAGATGACGACGGTGCCGGTCGGGAACACCACCGGGATGTGGATCGCCTCGAGCATCCGCTGCGCCAGGGCGTCCAGCTCGTCCCCGCTGCCGACCTGCTCGCAGACGACCACGAACTCGTCGCCGCCCAGGCGTGCCACGGTGTCGCTGTCACGCACGACGGACAGCAGGTTCTTCGCGACAGCCCGCAGCAGCTCGTCGCCGGCCTCGTGGCCGAGCTCGTCGTTGACCCGCTTGAGGTGGTCGACGTCCACGAACAGCACAGCGATGTCCCGGCCGTTGCGCCGCGACCGCGACAGCGAGCGTTCGAGCCGGTCGAGCAGCAGGCGCCGGTTGGGCAGCCCGGTCAGGCTGTCGTGCAGGGCCAGCACGACGAGCTGGTCCTCGGCGAGCTTGCGCGCCGTGATGTCCTCGATCGCCGACAGGCTGTAGGCGAGGCCGTCCTCTTCAAAGCGGCGGGTGGTGATCAGGGCCCACACCACCGCTCCGTCGTGGCGCACGAGTCGGTGCTCGGCACGGACCAGGGGCACCTCGCCGCGCAGGACGCGACCTCGACCCTCCTGTTCGGACTCCGCGTCGTCGGGGTGGACCAGGTCGCGGTAGGCGGTCTCGAGCAGGGCGCGCTGAGGGTAGCCGAGCAGGTCGGCGAACGCCTCGTTGACCTCGACGAACCGTCCCTCGTCGTCGAGGAGACAGACCCCCGCAGGGAAGCTCTGCAGAAGGTCGATGAAGTGCTGCTTCTCTGGCTGAAGAGGAGCCATCGAGCGGACCGAACCAACGACGAAGGGGCGTCCGGCCACCGTGATGAGCTGGCCCTGGGTGCTCAGCAGCTGGCCGCCGACCGAGCGGTAGACCAGCTGCTGGCCCACCGTTGTCTCCACCATCAGATGCATCACCGCGTCCAGGGCCACCCGGTCGTCGGGGTGCGCGGCGGCGATCACTGCGAGGTAGGTGGTGGCAGCGTCGGCGAGGCCGTGCATGCGTGCGATGGAGCCCGACCAGGTGACGGCATCGGTCTCCGGGTCCCACGTCCAGAGCCCGCTCATACTTGCAGCATCGGTGGCTAAGCCAACCGGGGCAATACGCCGATAAGGGACGGTCCCTTCGGACAGGTCAGGGAAGCCAGCCGACCTTGCCGGCGAGCAACACGTAACCGACGAATGTGACCGAGTCGATGAGCGTGTGGGCGATGATCATCGGCAGGGTCCGGCCCCAGCGCTGGTACAGCCGACCGAAGATGACCCCCATAACCGCGTTGCCGACGAAGGCTCCGAATCCCTGGTAGAGGTGGTAGGTACCTCGAAGGGTCGCGCTCACCGCGACCGCTGGCCAGGGCCTCCAGCCCAGCTGGGCGAGGCGGTGGAGCAGGTAGCCGGTCACCAGGGTCTCTTCGAGGACTGCGTTCTCCGCCGCGGACAGGAGCAGGACCGGGATGCGCCACCAGACAGGCCCCAGCGTCGTCGGCACCACTCGCAGGCTGGCTCCCAGGTGGTAGGCCAGTAGGTACAGCCCGAGGCCGGACCCGCCGATCAGGGCGGCCAGGACGGCTCCTCGGGTCAGATCTTTGCCCGGCTGTGTCAGGTCGATGCCCAGCACGGTGCGGACCCGCTCGCCCCCGATCGAGATGAGGAAGCACGCCAGAAGGACCGGCACGAGGGCGAAGCCGATGGCCAGCAGCTGGTAGATCAGGTCCAGGGTCGGCCGCGTCGCCGGTGCCCTCGGCTGGTTGAGGTGCGCAGCCAGGTGGCCCAGCGGGACCCCGGCGGTCAGGGCCGCGCCGAGGTTGACCAGCGCGTAGACGGCCGAGGCGCCCAGTGACAGGGCGAACACCAGCAGGATCTCGCGTCTGATCCTCTGGTGCCCAGTCACGGGCCGACGCTACAGGCCCAGGAGTTGACTGCCGGCTTACCGTGTCCGGGATGCAGATCGCTGTCGGGGAGATGACCTTCACCGCGCTGACGGCCGGGCCGGCCGACGGACCCCCGGTGCTGCTCCTGCACGGCTTCCCCGAGGGGGCTCGCTGCTGGGAGCGTGTGCTCGTCATGCTCGCCGATGCCGGGTTGCGTTGTGTGGCGCCCGACCAGCGCGGCTACAGCCTCGGGGCCCGCCCACTGGGGGTTGCGGCCTACCGGCTCGACCTGCTCGTGGGAGACGCGGTCGGGATGCTCGACGCGCTCGGCTGGGCCCGGGCCAACGTGGTGGGGCACGACTGGGGGGCGATGGTCGGCTGGGCGCTGGCCGCCGGTCACCCTGACCGGGTGCGGAGCCTGACCGCCGTCTCGGTCCCGCACCCGGCGGCGTTCGGGGAGGCGCTGCGCACCGACGCCGACCAGCAGCGGCGCTCGGCCTATCTGCGGCGTTTCCGCGAGCCGGAGCCCGCCGCGGAGGGTCCGCTGCTGGCCGACGACGGCGCCGGCCTGCGGGCGATGTTCGCCGGGTCGGGCATGACCGCGGATCAGGTCGCGCCGCTGCTGGAAGGGGTGCTCGCGCCGGGCGCGCTGACCGCCGCCCTGAACTGGTACCGGGCCATGGTGGCGGCGGACTACGCGCAGGTCGGGCCGGTGGACGTGCCGACGACATATGTCTGGGGCTCCGACGATGTCGCGGTCGGTCGGTCCGCCGCGACCGCGGCGGCAGACCAGGTCAGGGCCGACTACCTGTTCGTCGAGCTCGCGCAGACCAGCCACTGGGTGCCCGAGCAGGCGCCGGACCTGCTCGCCGCTGCCGTCCTCGAGCGGGTCCGCGGGTAGCCGCCACGGGGTGAGCCGGCTTCCCCGGCCTACTGCAGGGCGGTGTAGATCGCCATGGTCTGTTCGGCGATCGTCGACCAGCTGAACGAGTCGATCGCCCGGGCCCGCCCCGCCGTACCCATGGACCGGCAACGCTGCGGGTCAGCGGTCAGCTCGTTGACCGCCGCGGCGAGGTCCGCCTCGAAGGCGTGCGGCTCACGCGGGTCGTAGTGCACGAGCAGGCCGGTCTCCTGGTCGACGACCACGTCGGGTATCCCGCCGACGTCCGAGGCCACCACGGGGGTCTCGCAGGCCATCGCCTCAAGGTTGACGATGCCCAGCGGCTCGTAGATGGACGGGCAGACGAACACCGCCGCGTGGGTGAGCAGCTGGACGACATCAGCGCGCGGCAGCATGTCGGCCACCCAGACCACGCCGCGGCGGGCCGCCGACAGGGCCTGGACCGCGACTGCGGTCTCGGCGCCGATCTCAGGGGTGTCCGGGGCGCCCGCGCAGAGCACGACCTGGATGTCCGGAGAGAAGTCGTGCGCTGCGGCGACAAGGTGCCCCACCCCCTTCTGCCGGGTGATCCGCCCGACGTACAGGACGTAGGGCCGCTGGGTGTCGACGCCCAGCCTGGTCAGGACGTCGGTCGCCGGGTCCGGGGAGTACAAGGCGGTGTCGATCCCGTTGCGGACCACGTGCACCCGCGCCGGGTCAAGCTCGGGGTAGCAGTCGAGCACGTCCTCGCGCATCCCGTCGCTGACCGCGACGACGGCCTGGGCCGCAAGATAGGCGGTCCGCTCGATCCAGGACGAGATCCGGTAGCCGCCGCCCAGCTGGTCGAGCTTCCACGGCCGGCGCGGCTCGAGCGAGTGGGCGGTGACCACATGAGGGATGTCGTGCAGCAGCCCGGCCAGGTGCCCGCCCATGTTGGCGTACCAGGTGTGGGAGTGCACCACGTCCACCCCGGCGGCGTCCGCGGCCATGGCCAGGTCGACGCCGAGCGCCTGCAACGAGAAGTTGGCCCGCGCGAGCCCGGGGGGTGTCTGGTACGCCTCGGCGCCCTCCCTCGGGGCGCCGAAGCAGGACACCTGCACGTCGGTCAGCCGCCGCAGCTCGCGGACCAGGAAGTCCACATGGACCCCGGCACCGCCGTAGATGTCGGGGGGGAACTCACGAGTCATGATTCCAACGTGCACCTGCCCACCCTAGGGTGGGCGCATGGCAGCCCGCAGGCGTGTTCTAGGGATCGTCCTCGCCGGTGGCGAGGGCAAGCGGCTGATGCCGCTGACCGCGGACCGGGCCAAGCCGGCGGTCCCGTTCGGCGGGCAGTACCGGCTGGTGGACTTCGTGCTGTCCAACCTCGTCAACGCCGGGTACCTGCGGCTGTGCGTGCTGACCCAGTACAAGTCCCACTCGCTCGACCGGCACATCACCACGACCTGGCGGATGTCGACTCTGCTGGGCAACTACGTCACCCCGGTTCCGGCCCAGCAGCGGCTCGGGCCCCGCTGGTTCACCGGCAGCGCGGACGCGATCTTCCAGAGCCTGAACCTGGTGTACGACGACCAGCCGGACTACGTCGTGGTCTTCGGTGCCGACCACGTGTACCGGATGGACCCGTCACAGATGGTCCAGGCACACATCGACTCCGGCGCGGGCGTCACCGTCGCCGGGATCCGGGTCCCCAAGGAGCACGCGTCGGGCTTCGGCATCATCTCGACGGAGGCGAACGGGGTGGACATCAAGGCATTCCTCGAGAAGCCCGCCGACCCGCCGACAGTGCCCGGGCACCCGGACCTGTGCTACGCCTCGATGGGCAACTACGTGTTCTCGACCGACGTCCTGGTCGAGGCGCTGAAGGCCGACTCGGGGGACGAGGGGTCGGTGCACGACATGGGCGGGGACATCATTCCGATGATGACCCGGCTCGGCGCCGCCAAGGTCTACGACTTCGCGGAGAACAACGTGCCCGGGGCGACCGACCGAGACGCCGGGTACTGGCGCGACGTGGGAACGTTGGACTCCTACCACGACGCCCACATGGACCTGGTCTCCGTGCACCCGATCTTCAACCTCTACAACCGGCAGTGGCCGATCCTGTCGCACATGGGTGCCTGGCCACCGGCCAAGTTCGTCGAGGGCGGCGAGGCGCACGAGTCGATCGTCGGGGCCGGGACGATCATCTCCGGCGGTCTGGTCGACCACTCGGTGGTGGCCTTCGACGTGCGGATGGGGCACGGCAGCCAGATCACCGACTCGGTCCTGCTGCCCGGGTGCTCGGTCGGCCGCGGGGCGATCGTGCGGCGGGCGATCCTGGACAAAGGGGTGGTCGTGCCCGACGGCGCCCGGATCGGGGTCGACCTCGAGCGCGACAAGGAGCTGTACACGATCTCTGAGGGCGGGGTCGCCGTCCTCGGCAAGAACACCCGCGCGATCCTGTAGGGCTCGGCGTTGCCGACACGTGCCCAGCGTCTGGCGGTCTGGCTGCGGACGCCCCGAGGACTTGCGCTGGCGGTCTGGGCCGTCGCGTTCGGCGGGTACGTGGTTGCCCAGGGCATCCCGCTGGACCGCCAGCCGCAGACCCTGTGGATCTTGCTGGCACTGTTCGCCTCGAACGTCGGCCGGCCCTGGCGCAGCCAGCTGCGGATCCTGCTGGACTGGCTTCCGTTCGTCGGGTTCTTGTACCTGTACGACTACACCCGCGGCATCGCCGACACCCTGGGCCGGCCGGTCCACGTCACGCAGCCGCTGGCGGCCGAGAGGTGGCTCTTCCACGGGGCCGTGCCCAGCCAGTTTCTGCAGCAGCGGTTCCACGGCATCGACCACAAGCAGTGGTTCGACATTGCCGCGGGCCTGGTCTACAGCTCGCACTTCCTGGTCGTGTGGATCGTCGCGGCCGTCCTCTACGTCCGCTCGCGCGAAGAGTGGGCGCGCTGGGCCCGCCGGATCCTGCTGCTGTCCTACGCCGGTCTGGTCACCTACGTGCTGTACCCGGCGGCCCCACCCTGGTACGCGGCCAGGCAGGGGCTGATCGCCGGCGTGGACCAGGGCCAGTTCGTCTTCTCCAACCTGCTCGACACCATCGGGCTGCGCTTCTCGGGAGCGTTGATCTCCGGCGGAGCGCCGCAGGTCAACGCCGTGGCGGCGCTGCCAAGTCTGCACGCGGCCTTCACCGCCATGCTGACCGCCTACGTGTGGCCTCGGATGCGGTGGTGGGGCCGGGCCTTGATGGTCCTGTACACCCTGGCCATGGCCGCGTCGCTGGTCTACGGCGGCGAGCACTACGTCGTCGATGTGCTGGTTGGGTATGCCTACGTCGTGGTCGTCCTGGTGACGGCGAACCGGTGGGAGCACTGGCGCTCGCAGCGGCGGGCGGCCGTCCCCACCCGCATCGACCTGCCCGTCGACGCTGAGCTCGTAGGCCGGGCTGAGGCGTCGCCGGCCGCGCTGGCCGGGATCGCGGAGCGCGGGAGCCAACCGCTGGAGACTGAACCGGTCGAGGCGCGCGTGGTCTGACGCCGGGGTAACGACACCCCGTTACGGTGGGGCAGTGTCATCCACGGGGTCTGCACGGCTGGTGGCCAGGGGCCTAGGCGCAGCCCACGGTGACCGGGTGCTGTTCACCGGCCTGGATCTGGTGGTGGCGCCGGGCGACGTGCTGGGTCTGGTGGGACCGAACGGAGCCGGCAAGTCGACGTTGCTGACGCTGCTGGCCGGCGGCGCCACACCCGACCTTGTCAGCGAGGGCTCGGTCGTCCTCAGCCCGCATGACGCCGTGGTCGGCCACCTGCCGCAGGACCGAGATCGCCGGACCGCGGAGACCATCGCGGCGTTCTTGGGCCGGCGCACGGGAGTGGCCGCCGCGCAGGTCGAGATGGAGTCAGCCGCACATCACCTGTCCAGCGGGGGCGCCGGCGCCGACGACAGGTACTGCGCCGCTCTGGAGCGCTGGCTCGCTCTTGGCGGCGCCGACCTGGCAGACCGGGCCCGTGCGGTGACCTCGGATCTGGCCCTGCCGGTCGACCTGGAGCGGGACACCGCGTCATTGTCCGGCGGCCAGCTCGCCAGGGTCGGGCTGGCCGCGCTGCTGCTGAGCCGCTATGACGTCTTCCTGCTGGACGAGCCGACCAACGACCTCGACCTCGACGGGCTCGAGCGTCTCGAGCGATTTGTCGGCGGCCTGCGCGCGGGGGTCGTCCTGGTCAGCCATGACCGGGAGTTCCTCGCCCGGACGGTGACACGCGTCGTCGAGCTGGACCTTGCCCAGCAGCAGGTCAACGTCTTCGGCGGCGGATACCAGGGATACCTGGACGAGCGCGAGATCGCCCGCAGGCACGCGCGCGAGTCGTACGAGAAGTTCGCTGATGTCAGGGCGGCGCTCACCGAGCGGGCCCGCAGTCAGCGGGCCTGGATGGACAAGGGGGTCAAGAACGCCAGGAGGAAGGCCCCCGACAACGACAAGGTCGGCCGCAAGTTCCGCACTGAGGCGACCGAGAAACAGGCCGCCAAGGCCAGGCAGAGCGAGCGCCTCATTGAGCGCCTCGTCGTGGTGGAGGAGCCCCGCAAAGAGTGGGAGCTGCGGATGCAGATCGCGACGGCACCCCGGTCAGGTGACGTGGTGGCGGTGCTTCGGGGCGTGCGCGTGGAGCGCGGTGACTTCCGGCTGGGGCCCGTGGACCTCCAGATCGACTGGGCTGACAAGGTGGCGGTCACCGGCCCCAACGGCTCGGGCAAGTCCACGCTGCTCGCAGCAATGCTCGGCCAGCTCCCGATCGCCGCGGGCCAGACCTGGCTGGGTCGAGGTGTGGTGGTGGGTGAGGTCGACCAGGCCCGAGGGCTCTTCGTTGGGGGTGAGACGCTGCTGACGGCCTTCTGTGCGGCCGCACCGGACTGGGTCAGTGAGCAGTCGCGCACGCTGCTGGCCAAGTTCGGGCTGGGCGCGCCGCACGTCCGTCGCCCGGCCGCTTCGCTGTCACCGGGAGAGCGCACCCGGGCGGCGCTGGCCCTGCTGCAGGCCCGCGGAGTGAACCTTCTGGTGCTCGATGAGCCGACCAACCACCTGGACCTGCCTGCCATCGAGCAGATGGAGCAGGCGCTCGAGGGATATCCGGGCACTCTTCTGCTGGTGACCCACGACCGTCGGATGCTCCAGCAGGTGCGGACCGACCGGAGCCTTCAGGTGGTCGACGGCATGGTGGTCGAACGATGATCTGGCCTGCTGGCCGGACCCGGGCGCGGTGCGCAAGGATGGCGGCCATGGACACCGTGCCGGGCAGGAGCCGATGGACCGCCGGCACTGCCGGCTCGGCCGGCTCGGCCGGAACTGATGACGGCGCACGGCCGCCTGCTCGGTCGCGTGGGCAGCTCGCAGGGTCCTGCAGAGCACGCCATGGCTGAGCCAGCTTCCGCGGCAGGTCCGATTCCCGCTTCTCGCCGGGTGGTCCGGCCGGCCGCCTGGTCGGCTCCGGCGGTCGCCGCAGGGCTGGCCCTCATCGGCTGCGCCTACCTGGCGACCCACGACCCGAACAACCCCGCGGTGGTGATGCCGCAGTGCCCGACCAAGCTCCTGACCGGCCTGGACTGCCCGATGTGCGGGGGCCTGCGGATGGTCCGCGCGCTGGTGACGGGCAACTGGTCGGCCGCCGTGCACGACAACGCCGTCCTGCTGGCCCTGGTGCCGTTCGCCGGTTACGTGTGGCTTCGATGGCTGGCAGCGGGGCTGCGTGGCAGGCCGTACCAGGTCTCCTTCAGCCGGCGTGGCGGCTACCTCGTCCTGGGCCTGGCGCTGGCGTGGATGGTCGTGCGCAACCTGCCCGGCTGGCCGCTCAAGCCGGGCACCTGAGCCGAGGCCGCCTCGCCGACCGAAGACTCCTGGTCGCGCCGACTCACAGCCGCGACCGCGGCGGCCACGTGTCGGCGCCGAGCTCGCGCGACAGCGCGCGCGCGGTCTCGCGGACGGTCTCGCGGGCTTCGTGGGTCGCCACGTCGCAGCCGGACGGAACCACGACCCCGATCGCGCCGACCGCCGTACCCCAGGAGTCGAAGACGGGGCTGGCGATGGCGTTCTCACCGATGACCGCCTCGTCCTGCTCGGTGGCGATCCCGGTGACCCGAACCTCGTCCAGCCGTGGAGCACATCCTCACACTGGCCAGGCGCAACTTCGACGAGCGCGCGGAGCACGACTTGCCAGCCGTGTCGCACAAGCGCGTCCCCGCAGCCGGTCCCGGTCCCCTGCCCGGATCGCCGGGGATCGCCATCGGTCCTGCACGCCATCTGTCCAGCCCTACCGTCGAGGTCGAAACGGGAGACACAGACTCAGGCAGCATGGACTCCGTCCGCACTGACTCCGTCGAGGCGGTCGACCCCGCCGGGCAGTGGCGCCGCCTCGTCGAAGCGATCGCGACGGTCCGGCGGGAAATCGAGCACGTGCGCGTGCTGACGCTCCGCGACGCGGGCCCCGACGAGGCGGGCATCTTCGATGCCCACCTGACCCTGATGGCCGACTCCGAGATGCTGGCCGACGTCAAGACCCGCATATCGGCCGGACGAAGTGCGTCCGCTGCGTGGGCTGCGTGTCTGAGCCAGGTCGAGCAGGAGTGGGCGCAGCTGCCGGACCCCTACCTGCGACAGCGCGCTCAAGACGTCCACGCTGTGGGGCAGCAGGTCCTGGCGGCCCTGACCGGTGCCACCATGCAGCGCACCTGGGGCGAGGGGATCTTGGTGGCGCGGGACCTGACCCCCGCGGAAGCGGCCGCCCTGGACCCTTGTGTGGTGAAGGGAGTGGTCCTGGCCTTCGGGAGCCCCGGCTCACACTCCGCGATCCTGGCCCGGGCCAAGGACATCCCACTGGTGGTGGCCGCCGGCCGTGCGGTCCTGGCGATTCCGGACGGGGCCACGATCGTCATCGACGGGGGCACCGGCGAGCTGCACGTCGACCCCGCCGCCGCGGTCCTGGACGCGTTCGTCAAGCGCGCGGGCGAGATCGACGAACGGCGCGCCCGGGACCTGGCGCTCGCACAGGAGCCGGCTGTGTCGAGGGACTCAGTGACCGTTGCGGTAGCGGCCAATCTCGGCTCGGTGGCCGACGCCCGGTCCGCTCTCGCAGCGGGGGCTGACGGCGCGGGCCTGGTGCGCACCGAGTTCCTCTTCCAGGGCCGGTCCAGCGCGCCCGCCCTCGCTGAGCAGCTGGCCCAGTACGCAGCAATCTGCGGCGCGCTGCCGGACCGTCGCGTCACCTTGCGCACCCTCGACGTCGGAGGCGACAAGCCGCTTGCCTACCTGCCGATGCCGCACGAGCAGAACCCCTTCCTCGGTGTCCGCGGGATCCGGCTGAGCCTGGAGCGCCGCGACCTGCTCCGAGAGCAGCTCGACGCGATCTGCCAGACGGCGGGCCGGTTCCCGGTCAGCGTCATGTTCCCGATGGTCAGCTCGCTCGCTGAGCTGCTCCAGGCCCGCCAGGTGCTGGCCGAGGCCGCCGGGCCCGCCGGACCGCCCCCGGGGCTGCGGGTCGGAATGATGATCGAGGTCCCCGGCGCCGCACTGAAGATCGAGTCGTTCCTACCGCACGTGGACTTCGTCAGCATCGGCACCAACGACCTGACCCAGTACACCCTCGCCGCAGAGCGGGGCAACGCCGGGGTCGCTGCGATCTGGGACGCCCTCGACCCCGCGGTGCTCGCGTTGGTGCATCGGGTGTGCACGGCCGCCAGCGGCCGGGTGGACGTCGCGGTGTGCGGTGAGGCCGCCTCCGACGAGCTCGCCATCCCGATACTGCTCGGCTTGGGGGTGCGCGAGTTCAGTGTCTCGCCGTCCGCGGTGCCGCGGGTGAAGGCGCGATCCGCGAGCTCGATCTCAACCGGTGCGGTGACCTGTCACGGCAGGCGCTGTCGATGACCGGGCCCGATGAGGTCCGCAAGCTCGTGCTGGCCCTGCTGTCAACAACGGGCTGACGCGCAGCTGGGTCACCTTCGGCGCGTCGCTCGGCCGGCGACGCCCGAAAAGCGGCTGGCCCGCCCAGCCGGCTCCGGTGGAGCCGGTCGGCATGGGTGGTCCGCAGCGATGGAAACGCGAGAGTGCCGGTGTGGCCGCCGGGTGTGTCGCTGCACGGGTGGGATACGGACCGCGACGGCCTCGGTGTGGGCACGCTCCCGCCAACGCGCGCCCCAGAAAGCGAGCTCGGCGACATCGAGTCCGCGGTCGTATACAAGAGGTCACCGAATTACTCCACTTGCGCGCAGCGTAAGCAGGCACCGAATCCGCGAACCCCCGGAGTGCGGCGGGAAATGAGAATCGAGGGTGTTAAAGGAGCAGAATCTTCGTAAGCCGAAAGGAGTAGTCGCCCACACATAGGCGAGCACTATGACTCCGCTGCGTGACTGACCGCTCCTCGCGTGAGCGGAGCCGGCAACCTCCGGTCGGTTCGGGACCGGCATGCCTGCGCCGTCGCCGATCCCGGACGCGCCCGCGAGGCCGAAGATAGTTGCTGACACTCAACGAGAACATGAAAGCGTGGCCAGCTATTCGGGCGACATCTGTCGGTGTCGGGTCAGGTCGCGACAGTCACTGCCATAGGCCGCGGGAACGGGCAAGGCCCCGTATCAGCCGAACGGATCGCGCCGCCGTCCGAAAGGTCCAATTGAAGGGTATCTGGGTAAACGTTGCGGAAACACGCTGGCGTATTCGATTGGCTTCCCTAATGTTGCGAGGGTTGATAGTCCACCCCTTGTTGAGCCCGGAGGCTCCTTTGAAATCACGTCGCGCTGCTGCTGCGCTTGCCGGCCTCGCACTGGCTCTCGCACCTGTCGCCGTAACGGCTGGGCCGGCCTCTGCGGCTACCCACCCGGCCACGGCATCTGTGCTCATCACCAGTGGCACCACGGTGAAGGCGACCCAGGTCACCGGCACCACACCAGGCAAGGTCGTCTTCGGCGTCCAGGTGAAGGTCGCGTCCGGTGCGATCGCCACCGGCACCGTCACCCTCACCGTCGACGGCGGCGTGCCGGTCGTCCTGACCGTGAAGTCCAACGGGCGCTGCTCGTACACCCACCACTACAAGGTCGGATCGCACACCGCCGTGGCCTCGTACTCGGGCAACTCCGTCGACGCTGGCAGCACAACCCTGCCTGTTCCGTTCTCTGTCAGCTAGACCAGCTGGAACCTGTTGAGCGTCCGTCCTTTGGCGACGTCCTCGCGACGGAGTCGAAGGGCGGCGGCCATGCACCGCTAGAACCCCCGACCGCCCACGCCCGAGCGGGCCGTCGGGGGTTTTGGCGGTGCAGGGGGCCGGAACCGTAGGCGGGAAGCGTCTCGGCCGTAGCGCCGACGGCAGAGGTGGGGCCGCCCTCGCCGGGTGGCCTCGCGGGGACCGCGACCCGCTGGGCACTGGCGGTACGGCACAGTCGCCGAAGACACGCATCGCGCCGGCGAGGCAAACAAACCCACCCGCCGGCCACCCGCCGCGGGACCCCTCCGGCAGAGCCGCTGCGTCCCTTCACGACCGCCGAGCCTAAACGCCGCGTCCGTGAGCGGGGCCCGGATTCGCCGTTACGCCGCTGTCCGGCCCTTTCCAATCTGGTGTTCTGAACCACTGCGCATCACCGAGAACCGGGCGGCTGCCCGGTGAGACCGACGACGCTGCGGCAATGGCCCGATGCGACCCTGGTCGTGGCGGCTGGAGCTCAAGGGGCGCGGTCTCGGGCGCCCGGTCGGTCGGCGAGGGCTACGGCAGGACGAACATCCCGTGGGTGCGCCAGTCGACGGCGGTGTTGACCACGTGGTCGGTGCTGGGGTCCGGGGCGCCGGAGTTGAATGCCATGGCGTGCAGAGCGCCGTCTGCACGGTTGGCGTAGTAGAGGATGTTCCCGGACAGGAAGATCCCAGATACTGCGGACATGTCAGCCGATCCGCCGGCGGTGAACTCGTCAGAGCCCAAGACCCCGCTCTCTGGCGTGAAGTAGCGGTAGTAGAGCGCTGGCTGTCCGAACAGGGTGTAGTACAGGCGGCCCGCCGAGTAGGCCATGCCGGTGACGTTCTGCATCTCACTGCCGAACAGGCTCGGCTTGACGCCTTGGTAGGTCTGCCCAGACCCGGTCTGGACGCTGTCCCACTTCGGGTCCTCGTAAGGGTCGGCGACTGTGGCCGCTCCCAGCGTCGTGCCGTCGAAGGTGCGCCGGTACAGGTTGCCATCCGTCCAGCCGTAGAACAGCTGGTTGCCGGCCATGAACGCGCCCCGCACCGCCGACCAGGTGACCCCGGTCGGACCGTTAGTCGCCGGCCCTGCCGTCGTGCCGTCGAACTGGTGGTAGACGAGCGTGTCCAGCGCGGCGGTGGACGGGGCGGGCTGGTCGGTGCGCACGATCTCGATCCCGCTGATGAGCGGGTTCTCGACCTCGTGGGTGAAGTCGATGGTCACCAGGGCGGTGGAGACCCCGGCCGGGAAGTCGACCTTGCGCATCGTCCCGGTCTGGTCTCCCGCCGTGGCGGCGATGTCGAACCCGGGCAGCACGGTCGAGCCGTTGACCGCGACGTCGAACACCCGCTGGCCCGCCTGGCTGGTCCCGCTGTAGCGGTTGGCGAAGTACATCCTCAGCTCGAGGGGGACGCCGGTGGGCACGGTGAACTGCCAGTGCATCTCGGCGCCGTCGCCCTTGGCGCCCGGGTCCCAGCGCTCGCTGTCGAAGATGCCTCGCGGCGTCGAGGTCGGCACCGTGGAGTCCACGTTCGCGACCCTGGCGTAGCTGCTGGTGCTGCTGCCGGAGCTGCGGTAGGGGCTCGGGTCGCTGGTGTCCCCCAGCCAGTCAGGTCCGGCGTCCAGTGCCTGAAGCGTTGGGCCGCCGGCGTTCACCCGGTACAGGACGTTGGTGGCCGCCGTCTTGGGCAGTGCGCCTGCGAGGTAGACCTTGCCGGGCAGCGCCGACACTGCGGTTGAGGGCAACGTCTCACCGCCGGCCAGCGGGAAGAACGCCAGTCGCCCGCGGTAGTACGCCTTGTTGCCGATGTAGGTGGTGTCCATGCCCACGTAAAGGCCGGTGGAGGTCGCCAGGAGCGCGTAGGCCCCCGCGCCGCGTGGGTTGCGTCCGGGGTTCCAGGAGAACGGCAGCCCGTTGACCGGGTCGAGCGCGACGAGGCCTGGGCGGGGGACCGCTCCGGTGTCCGCGTAGTCCGAACCGAAGGAGTTGTTCAGCCACCGCTGGTGGCCACCCAGGTAGATCGCCGTCTGGGTCGTCGCGATCGATTCGAAGGAGTCGTTGCCGGTGTAGTCGATCCAGGTGGGCGCCACGTCGGTCCCGGTGCCGTTGGTGGCCCACCGGGTCGCGGTGTCACACAGCGACCGTGACCCGTCGACGTTGACGTCGAAGGTGTTGCCGCCGGTCGCTCCGACAGCGAAGTAGCTGCCGTCCGGGGAGAAGGCCACGTCGCGGACGTAGGTGTCGTATGCCCAGTTCGCACAGGCGGCGCTGAACTTGGCGGTTGCCCAGGTCGGGTCCACGACGGCCGCGCTGCTGCTGACGTCCGCGAGGAGGATCTGGTCACGGGACTGACCGTCCGCGGTCTTGAAGTTGCCGACGACGACCAGGCGCGTTCCGTCGGGAGAAAGGTCGATGCGCCGTGCGCCCACCGGCCCGTTGGACTGTCCGGTGGCTCCGGTGTAGTTGTGATGTCCGGCCAGCTGGATGTTGACGAACGGTGCGTGGGGGGTGGTCGGGTTCAGGTCCAGGGCGCCCGTCAGCGGGTTCAGCGATCCCAGGCCGGCGTGCGCGACGCCGCTGATCTTGGTGAAGGTGCCGCCGATGACCAGGTGCCCACCCGCCAGGCGGGCGGTCCACACCACGCCGTCGAGGGTCGCCACCTTCCAGCCTGGTACCACCGTGCCGGTCAGGCTGCTGAGCAGGGCGATCCCCTTGGACGTGACGCCGCCGATGGTGGAGAACGCGCCCATCACGTAGACCGTGTTGGGCAGCGGCCCGGCGATGACCTGCTCGACGGTCCCGTTGGGTCCGGGGTTGAACGCCGAGTCGATCGCGCCGGTGCTTGAGCTGAACGCCAGCAGGTTGTTCCTGACCACCGTCGGGGTCGTCGTGCCCGGGGCACTGGCCGAGGTAAACGTCCCTCCCGCGATCACCTTGGAGCCTGCCAGGGCGATGGTCAGGACGGTCCCGTTGGCCACATTGGGGGTGGCCGCTGACGGCACGGCGCTGACCAGGGTGGGTTGGACGGGTCCGAACGCCTCCGCTCCCCCTGGCGCCGCCACCAGGCCGGCTCCGGCAAGGCTGAGCGCAACCAACGTGGAGCGAACGGCAAACCTCATGGAAGGAACCCCTGACGACGGCGAATCGACCAGACGGGCGTTGACCGCCGCTCCGGATGCTCCCCAGACGATACGTCCCTTCGAACCGGTGTAACGCCGGGGTTACCAGGACCTTGCCTAACACCACCGACTTGGCCATGTCCGACAACAGCGAGAGATCAGGTGGACACGTTGGGTCATCAGCCGTGCTGGGCTGGAGCCGCCACCCCTCAGCTCTGGGCCAGGGCCACCACGAAGTCCTTCTTGTACCACATCAGGTAAACCGAGGAGTTGTGGTAGATCGTGGCCAGGATCCGTTGGCCGGCCACGGTCCCGTTGTGGTGGACGTAGACGAAGCCCCCGGGCTGGGACATGTTCATGTCCAGCATGATCGCGGTGCGTGCACGGACCCGCACCATGGCGGTTGCCATGTCCGGAGGTCGGACCTGGTACCCGTACGCGTACACCAGGGAGCCGTCGGCGAGCTGTCCCAGCGCGGACCGGTTGGCAAGCGTCGCATTGTGGTCTGCGTAGCCCCAGGTGTGGTTGTTGTCCTGCGGCGATGTCTGGGCAACGAACTGGTCGACCAGCGGGGGAAGGTTCTGCCGGACGACCTGGACGCCGGCCAGGCTCACATTGCCGCTGCTCCACACCACGACACTGAGGGTCCCCTGCTTGGTGACGACCATGGAGGCCAGCCCTGGTCGAAGCGGGCTGACGGTCACTCCGGCGTAGTAGTAGCCGCCGTCCTGGTCAGTCAGCTTGAAGGCACCATTGAAGGCGGCGGCCATCTGCGGGGCCCAGGAGGACACCTGGCGGTCCTGGGGCAGGATCGGGCTGCGCTCGGGATACGCCGACCCCGGTACGAAGCGGAACTTGAGCAGGCTCGGATCCATCCACATCAGCCCGATGCTCCCGTGCCGGGTGGTCGCGACGTAGGTCACGTAGCGACCGTGGATGACTGTCCCCAGCCCGCGCCAGGAGAGCCCGGCGACCTTGGGAGGGCCGTGGCTGGCCAGCGGCTGCGTGGACGCGCTGACGGTCGGGGGGCTGGAGAACGGCGTGATCGTCGGGCCCGCTGCGGGGGAGGAGGAGGCGGTGCAGCCGGCACACAGGGCCAGGAGTGCAGCCGCCAACGGTGAGCTCGTGCGACGGTTCATTTGGATCGACGCTACACGGACGAGGTAAGCATCCGGTTATCCAGGGTGGGACCATCCGCGGCGGTCAGGCCAGCCGTCGCCGTGGCTGGAAGCCTCCGGCCGGGCCGCGTCGCACGAGGCCCCCGATCGGCGCGTTGATCCGGTGGATCTTCCTTAGCCTGGTCAATCGGCGCCGAGGCAGCGGCCGAGCTCGTTGGCAGACACCTGGTGCTGCGCCCCGAGCCTTCATGGCGCCGGGCGGTGGCCGGGCCGCGACCAGGGCCCTTCGTCTATGGTCGGGTGGGGCGGAGCCGGGCATCCTGAAGGTCGGACGAAGCCGCGAAAGCAGGTCTGGCATGTCACAGATTCACCGCGTCGGGGCACACGCGACGAGCCCGGACTCTGGTCCAGCCCGCCCCTCGCCCAGTGAGACGGCGAGCGCCGACGGCGACGACGCCCAGGACGTGGTGCTGCGCACCGAGGGGCTCACCAAGCACTACGGGTCGACGGTGGCCCTGCAGGACCTGACGATCGCCGCTCGGCGCGGGGAGGTGCTCGGCTTCCTCGGCCCCAACGGTGCCGGCAAGACCACGACCATCCGGTTGCTGCTCGGCCTGATCGGCCCCACTGCCGGAAGGGCCGAGATCTTCGGTCTGGACGTCCGCTCCCAGCGCAGGGCTGTGCACGCCAGGACCGCCTACGTCCCCGGCGAGGCGACGCTGTGGCCCTCGCTGACCGGCGAAGAGACGATGCACCTGCTGGCGAGGATGCATGGGGGAACCGACCTGGCCTACCGGACCGAGCTGGTCAAGCTCTTCGACTTCGACCCCTCCCGCAGGGTCCGCGGGTACTCCAAGGGGAACAAACAGAAGATCAACCTCATCGCGGCCCTGGCCTCCCGGGCTGAGCTGCTGATCCTCGACGAGCCCACCAGCGGGCTGGACCCACTGATGGAGCAGGCGTTCCGTGAGTGTGTCCTGCAGGCCAAGGCGAACGGGCAGACCGTCTTCTTGTCCTCACACATCCTTGCCGAGGCAGAGGCGCTGTGTGACCGGGTCGCGATCCTGAGCGCGGGGCAGCTGGTCGAGGTGGGGACGCTGGCGCAGATGCGACACCTGTCCGCGCTGTCCGTGGAGGTCACATTCCCGGGCACTCCGCCGACGCTGGAGGACCTGACGGGCGTCAGCAATGTCAGGGTCGTCGGCCATCAGCTGACATGCCAGGTTCGTGGCCCGATCGACGGCCTGCTCGCCGTCCTGGCAGCCCACCACCCGACTAGCCTGCTGAGCCGCGAACCCTCCCTCGAGGAGCTGTTCTTGTCTTTGTACGGCCAGCAGGAGCGCCGCAACGACTCTGCTGCCTCCAGGCCCGACGATGGCAGCTAGCGCGCCCGGGGCCCGGCTCGCTGCCTACGCCACGGGCCCGATGCGCCGGTATCGGTTCCCGCAGTTCGTCCTCGGCCGCTTCGTGGCCGTCCGTGCGGTGCGGGTCGGTGCCCTGTGGGGGCTGGTCATCGGCGCGTACATCTACGCCTCGGCGGTCGGCTACCGCGACCTGGCTCCGACCAGCGCCGCACGCCAGGTCCTGCTGGACTCCCTGTCGGCGAACGTCGGCCTCGTGGCGCTGCTGGGTCAGACCCCCCGGATCGACGCGGTCGGGGTGTTCGTCGACTGGCGCGTGCTGGGTGTGTGGCCGCTGGTCGTGTCTGTCTGGGCCATCCTGCTGTCGACCAAAGTGCTGCGTGGGGAGGAGAGTGCCGGACGCCTCGAGCTGTTCTTGAGCGGAGCGACCACGGCCCGTAGGGCGCTGGCCAACGCTGTGGCCGGCATGGCCGCAGGCCTGGTTGCCCTGTTCGCCTGCACCGCGGCCGTGACTGTCGCCGCATCCAGGAGCGCCGGCCTGTCCCCGGACGCCGGGCAGGTGCTGGTGGTCTCGGCGGTGCCCGCGCTGGCTGGTGCGGTCTTCATGGCGGTGGGCGCGCTGTCCAGCCAGCTGATGGCCACCAGGGCGAAGGCTGCCGGCCTGGCGTCGGCGGTGCTGGGCGCGGCCTTCATGCTTCGCGCGCTCGGAGACAGCGCCCCCGCGGCATCCTGGCTCGTGTACGCGAGCCCGCTCGGCTGGCTGGAGAACGTCCACCCGCTCGCGGCCCCACGCGCGGTGTGGCTGCTGCCGGCGGTCGCGTTGGTGGTCGGGCTCCTGGCGGTGACGGTCGCCCTCGCCGGGCGAGACCTCGGGGCGAGCATCGTCGGATACACCGACCAAGCCACCGCCCACACCAGGGGCCTGGGCACAGCGTTGGGGCTGGCGCTGCGGCTGACTCGCGGGTCACTGGTTGCCTGGCTGCTGGCTAGCGTGGTCGCCGGTCTGTTGTACGGGAGCTTCGCGGAGTCCGCGGGCAAGGCGTTCGCGTCGTCGTCGGTCCTGAAGAAGCTCGGCGGGGACTTGTTCACCAGCGCTCAGCACGAAGGGGCCCGGATCTACGCCGGCGTCATCTTCCTGATGGTCATGACCTTGGTGATGGCCTACGTGGCCAGCGCCATGAGCAACGTCCGCGAGCAGGAAGCGGGAGGCCAGCTGGACAACCTGCTCGTCCGCTCCGTAGGCAGGTCGTCATGGCTGGCCGGGCGGGTGGCCATCGCAGCCGTCGCGGCCGGCGCAGTCGCAATGCTCGCCGCCGTGGCGTTCTGGGCCGGGGCGAGCTCCCAGCACAGCACCCTGGGCCTGGGTGAGCTGCTGCTCGCCGGAGCCAACGCGGCCGTTCCGGGGCTGGCCTTGCTCGGCCTGCTGGTCTTCGTCTACGGCTTCGTGCCTCGCTGGACCTCCCTGCTCGGTTACGGCGCCCTTGCGTGGGCGTTCCTGCTGGAGATGCTCGGGTCCGCGGTACACATCAACCACTGGGTCATGGACACCTCGCTGCTGCACCACCTGGCGCTCGCGCCGGCGGTCGACCCGAACTGGCGCGTCGCGGCCGCCTACCTAGTGCTCGGCGCGATGCTGGCCGTCGTCGGGGGCTGGCGCTTCAGTTTCCGCGACCTCGCCTCGGAGTAGACGAGCCCGCAGCGGTGCGCTTCAGCCGACCGGCCGGTATGTGTGCGGGTGGCCTTCGCGCGCATCGCGGACGAGTCGGTGACATACATGGACTTTGGGCCCTGACACAACGGACCGGCATCCGAAAGCCTGTCCCTGTCTTGTCCAAGGAGGCTGGTCACCATGGCCGTCCACACGACCACTCACAAGAGTCCTGTCGCCTCACCC
>Ga0209068_10000268_pt1 | contig 29946 bp, 23 predicted proteins | sample ColStrG_CSR_2012_FD_187200 | JGI IMG/M metagenome (GOLD analysis project Ga0209068, IMG submission 187200) | Freshwater sediment microbial communities in response to fracking from Pennsylvania, USA - Cold Stream Run_MetaG_CSR_2012 (SPAdes)... | ecosystem: Environmental > Aquatic > Freshwater >...
CGACAACCGCGACTCAAGAGCCCCCGGGTCGTCCTGGTAGCCGTGGAGCAGGACGAGGATGCCGCCCTGGTTCGCCATGGGTGACTGCGTCAGAGCCGACCGGCCAACGGGGTCGAGATGTAGATGCTGGCTATGCGTACGACGTCGCCGGTGTGGGGGGCATGGATCATCATGCCCCCACCGATGTAGATGCCCACATGGCCGAGGCCCTCGGAGAAGACGAGGTCTCCGGGGAGCAGTTCGCTCAGGGGGATGTGGCGGGTCATGGCGTACTGGGCCGAAGACGAGTGGGGCAGGCTGCGACCGGCGTGGGCGTAGGCCCACAACACGAGACCGGAGCAATCGAAGCCGCTCATGGAGGCCCCGGCCCACACGTAGGGCACGCCCAACGCACTCTCGGCCGCGGCGATGGCCGCCGCGGCGCCCGGCGTCGGCGTGCCACCGTTCGGATCGGGATTGAGGGGATCGACGACCGGGGGTGGGTTGTTGGGATTCGTCACCGTGGGTGGCGTGACGGGAGGCGCCACCGGTTTGGTCGAGGGCGTAACCGGTCGCTGCGCGGCGAGAGCCTGGGCTTGGGCCGCGGCTGTCGCGGCGCGAGCGTCAGCTTCACGCTGCTGCTCGGCGGCGACGAGGGTCACCAGCTCACCTTGGATCTGCGAGGAGACCTGTTGTTGTTCGGCGACGGCGGCGTCGGCCTGTTGCCGCGACGAGCTCAACGTGTCGCGCACCTGCTGGGAGTGCTGCTGGGCCGCGGTGAGCGTGTTGACTTGGTTGGCCACGTCGAGCTTGGTGGCCTGAAGCTCGTCCACGAGGTCCTGGCGACTGCCGCTGGCGGCTTCGAGGTAGGTCTGCTTCTGCGACGCCACCTCGGCGGTACTGGTGATGACGGCTTCGAAGGTTGGGGTGTCGCTGCCAGTCACGTAGGCGGCAACGGCAAACGAGCGCAGTTGTTTGCTCTTCTCGTCGAGTTGCTTGTTCGTCTCGTCGACCTTGTGCTGCGCGTCGACCACCGCGGCGTCGGCTGCCGTTAGTTCGATGGTGGCCTGGTTGTACTGCTCGTTCAGACCGTCGAGTTTCTGATTCAGCTGATCGAGCTTGGCCGCGACCTGCTGAGCCTCGGTTTTCTTGTCGGCGATCTGGTCGGCCGAGGCGCTACCCGGGGCAAACAGCGGGAGGACGAACAGGCCTACCGCGGCCACGCTGGCGATGAGCCTGCGGCGGTGAGAGAAGGGAGCCGATGAGGGACGGCTGGGGCTTCGTCCGAGTCGCATTATTGCGAAATCATTGCAGCCCTGGACCCTTCACGCAACGATTCCGACACACGCACCACCTGGTGTGACGAACCGTTCCCCGACCGTCACGTGGGCGGGATGGCGGAGGGCCGAAGAAGGGGCAGGTCAAGGGCCAATTTGGCGGTGGCCTGGGCTTGGCGGATGCAGGCGGGAAGGCCCAGGCCCTCAAACCCTGCCCCGGTGGCGAAGAGCCCGGGGGCCCGTTCGCCGAACTCCTGGCGCCAGTTGTCGACCCGTTGGAGGTGGCCCGGACGGAACTGCGGCAGGGCTCGCTCCCAGCGTGTTACTCGCACCTCCTGGGGACGCCCTCGTACCCCCATGGTGGTAGCGAGATCAGTGAGCAATGCGTCGACCAGGTCGGGGTCCGACATCTCGAGGGCCCGTCGATCGTGGTGACGTCCGGCCGAAGCCCGCAAGATGGCGACGTCGGGGTCGGCCAGGTGTGCCCATTTGCTCGACGCCCACGAACATGCGGTCAAGACCAGACCCTCTCTCCCGGCGACGAGGAAGCCGCTGGCATCGAGCGGGTGGTCGATGTCGTCGCGGGCCACAGCCAGCCCGACCATCACCGCCGAGGCGTACTCAAGTGCGCCCATTTCGTGAGCGGCCTCCGGAGCGAAGGGGGCCACGAGCGGTCCGGTTACGAACAACGGTGTGGTCGCGATCACCACGTCGGCTTCGAGTGGTCCATGCGACGACGCCACGACGTAGCTCGTGTCGGTGCCGGGCGTGATGGCCTCCGCTGCGGTGGCGGTGTGGAGGTGACCCCCGGCGGCGGCGACGCGCTGGGCCAGGGTGTCGGTGAGCGTCTGGATTCCGCCGGTGAGTCCGAAGAAGACCGGGGCGTCGGAGGCGAGGCTGGCCTGACGTTGAGCTCGGGCGCCGGCGATGAGGCTCCCGTGATGTTCGAGCGCGGCGGCGAACTGGGGCGCGCCGGCGGCCACGCTGAGATGGTCGGCATCTCCGGCGTTGACTCCCGAAAGGAGCGGCCCCACGAGCACGTCGTAGACCTCGTCACCGAGACGCCGGCGAACGAGGGCACCCACGGATTCGTCTGCCTGGCCCGGTTGGTCCGGCCCCATCGTCAGATCCTGCGCGGCCCGGGCCACCCCGTCGGGTGACATGACGCCCGACCTCGCCAGGGCCTCGAGATCGGTGGGGACGCCGAGGACCAAGCCCTCGGGAAAGGGGCGGAGTGCGGCGCGGCTGTACAGGTAGGCCGAACGTGACGCGGGCGCCACCATGTCCGCGTCCAGGCCCAGTTGGCGGCACAGGTCGATGCCCTCGGGGACCCGGGCCAGGAACGCATCGGGGCCAGCGTCGACCGGGTGACCAGCAAAGGGCCCGGTTCGGACCTTGCCTCCTACCTGGTCGTCCGCTTCGAGCAGGTGCAGATCGAGGTCGGGTCGGGCTTCGAGCAGCGTGTAGGCGACGGTGAGACCGGTGATACCGCCGCCGATGACGACCACCCGAGGCGTCGCCGGCGGGGAGCTCATGAGCGGACGCGCTCGATGACCCGATCGGCGAGTGCCGCCATCACGGTGGGCTCCGCGTTCAACGAGCGGGTCCGGGCGAACGCCAAGCCGTGGTCCTCCGCCACCTGCCGAGCCTCGATGTCGAGGTCGTAGAGGACCTCCAGGTGATCGGACACGAATCCGTGGGCGCAGACCAGCACGCCGTCGGTCCGACCGGTGTCGCCGAGGTCGCTGATGACGGCGCCGACGTCCGGCCCCCGCCACGGCTCGGGGGTGCGTCCGGCGCTCTGCCAGGCCAGGGCCCAGTCGGGCCACGGCGCCAGGCCGACGCGTTCGGCGACGGCGGCGGCACTGGCCCGCAACTGGTCGGGATAGGGGTCGCCCTCCAGCACCCGTTCGGGCAGCGAGTGAGCGGTGAACAGCACCTTGTGGTTGGCGGGGAGTTCGGCTCGGGCATCGGTGATGGCGCGGGCCAGGAACGCCAGGTAGCTGGGTTCGAGGTGCCACGAGTCGATGGCCAGGGTTTCCACGCCGTGGGCAGCTCCGGCGGCGGCCGCCCGCTCCTGGTACTGCCCGACGCTGAAGCGGGAATAGTGCGGGGCGAGTACGAGGCCTACCGCCTGGCCGATGCCCGCCTCGGCCAACGTCGCCACGGCGTCCTCGATGAACGGTGCGGCGTGCTTCTGGCCCAACACGACGTGGAATTGGCCGGGGGACCGAGCTTCGAGCGCTTCGCTCAGGGCGATCCGTTGGCTTTCTGTCCGCTCCGCCAGCGGCGAGATCCCTCCGATGGCGTCGTAGCGGCGTTGGAGCTCCGCCAGCTGCTCGGGAGTGGGCGGTCGCCCTCGGCGGATGTCGGTGTAGTACGCCTCGATGTCACTCGGCTGTCGCGGGGTGCCGTAGGCCATCACCACCAGGCCCACCCGGCTGGGCGTTGTCACCCCGCCGCTCCGTCCGCTCGTCCTTCGGCGTGGACGAGGTCCACCACCCGCTCGAGGATCGACGGGTCGGTCTCGGGCAGCACCCCGTGGCCGAGATTGAAGACGTGACCAGGGTGGCCGCCGTTGCGGGTGAGCACGTCGCGTACGCCAGCCTCCACTGCCTCCCAAGGCGCTAGACACAACGCCGGATCGAGGTTGCCCTGGAGAGCGATATCGGGCCCGACCCGGCCGCGGGCGTCGTCGAGCGTGACCCGCCAATCGACACCGACCACGTCGGCACCGGCCGCGGCCATGGACCCGAGCAACTCCCCGGTGACCACGCCGAAATGGATGCGAGGTACGCCGAGATTGGCTACTGCCTCGAACACGCGAGCCGAGTGGGGCCGCACGAACTGGTCGTAGTCGGGTCGGTTGAGGGCACCCGCCCAGCTGTCGAAGAGTTGCACGGCGGACGCGCCGGCCTCGACCTGGCTGCGCAACGAGGCCACCGCCAGATCGGCCAGTCGTGCCATCAACTCGTGCCACAGCGCTTGGTCGCTGTGCATGAGCGCCTTGGTGGCGGCGTAGGTGCGCGACGGCCGTCCTTCGATGAGGTAGCTCGCCACCGTGAACGGGGCTCCGGCGAAACCGATCAGCGGGACGGGCAACTCAGCCGTGAGGATCTTGATGGTCTCCAGCACATAGGGCGTGTCCAGTTCCGGCTCCAGGGGCCGGAGGCGTTGCAGATCCGCAGCCGACCGGAACGGCCGGTCGACCACCGGACCGATGCCGGGCGCCACGTCGACGCCGAAGCCGAGGGCGGCCACGGGCACCACGATGTCGCTGTAGACGATGGCGGCATCCACGCCGTAGCGGCGGACGGGTTGCAGCGTGATCTCGGCGGCCAGATCGGGAACGCGGATGGCGTCGAGGATGCTGCCTGAGCCCCGCACCCGGTGATATTCGGGTAGCGACCGACCCGCCTGGCGCATGAACCACACCGGGACTCGATCACCGGGCTCGCTCCGACACGCTCGCAGGAACGGCGATGCCAGGTGGCGATCCACGATTCGGGTCGGGGCGGGGTTGGTCACAGCGCCACGCTAGACACCGCGGGCACCCCGGCCCCAGCCAGCGGGCTTGAATGGAGTGATGCGGCGATCGATTGACGACTATCCCTTCGACCCGGCCGACTACCCGGCCAACTACGAAGACGACGAGCTCACTCCGATCTCATGGGGGGTGGCGATCAGTGACGACTACGACGATGCCGTTCCCCGAGTGGTGTTGACGGTCGAGGAGGTGGGCCGAGCCGGCTACGGCCTGGTCGGTCATCTTGATGCGACGGTGGCTCGACGTCTGCGCCTGGCCATCCGTGACGCCCTCGTCGAGGTGGGTGAGGATCCGGGCTCGTAACCGCCCACCGACGAGGGGCCTCGCCTACGCCGATTCGCTTGATGGCGCGGCTGAGCGCTCAGCCCAGCGAACTCAGCAATTCCAGGGCGAGGGGCTGACCGGGGGCGTCCAGGCGAGCGCGCACCGATCGGTAGATCGCATCGCTGACCAACGGCGCCCGGTCGTGGTCGTCCCCGGGCCCGTACATGACGCAGAGATCATCGGCGGTGGGCTCGAAGGCGACGACCGCCGTCCCCTTGGCCTCGATGGCGGCGATCTCGGCCCGAAGCAGGGAGGTGAACCAGAGCCGGGCCCGGGCACCGAGCGAGCGGTCCGACGGCGAGGTGGAGGGCGCGGACATCGGCGCGCTGATGAGCACTAGGTCGAAGCCGAGTCCGGCCACGAGGCCGGCGTTGGTCGGGGAGAAGACGGCCCCGTCCAGGTACCGGCCGGAGGGCAAGGTGACGGGGGCAAATCGACCGGGAACGGCGGACGACGCCTCGACGGCACAGCCCAGGTCGGGCACGTCGACGTCGTCGCGTCCGAAGACCACGCGTCGACCGTCGCGGGTTCGGTAGGCCACGATCCAGGTCGGTTGCTCAGGCCAGCGGTCGTGGTGCAGCGTCCGTACCCGCTCGCCCATGAACGCCGTCGAGGCCCGACCCTCAGGAACGAGACCGGCGAAGGCCACGCCGTAGCGGGCGGGACCGGGGCGCAAGAAGGCGGGCGCGACGAGCCACGGCGCCTGCGGAAGGTAGGCCCATGGGGGGCGACGGTCGTCAGTCGCTACCGGCATGCGGAGACGGCCCGGTCGCTCGGCGGTGAGGGCCGCGCCCTGCGGCGGCAGCGGGCGATCGGTGGCGACGGCGAAGTAGTCGGAGGCAGACACGCCCCCTCGCAGCGAGGCGGCGGTGTTGGCGCCGGCCGACGTTCCCACGATGAGGTCGGCGGAGCGAGGATCCCATCCGGTCGCATCGGCGACCGCGGCGAGGACCCCGGCGTGGAATGCCCCCCCGACGACGCCGCCGGCACCCAGCACCAACCCGATGGACACCATGGTCATCATCGTGGCACGACGGGCCGGGTCGGAGCCACCGCCATAGCTCGGGGGTAGAGCGCGTGCAGCGCGCCGCTTGGGCCCCGGTAGGATGATCCATCCCCTTTCGACCGTGTCGCGGTGTGAGGGGGAGGACGCAAGCCGAGGAGCACATGGCCGATCACCCCGATCTCGAGGCGGAGCAGGCATACATCGACCGTGCCTATGCCTGCCTAGAGGCCTCTCGCCAGGCTGCCTCCCGAATGACCTCTATGGTCGAGGTGGGGCGCGGGGGCACCGAGCAGGCGCGCTTCGAGCGCGATGTGATCTGGGACACGATGTTGCATCGCCTCTCGCAGCTCGAGTTGGGTGACGCGTCGTTGTGCTTCGGGCGCATCGACGGTGACGAGGACCCGACGCCCTATTACGTGGGCCGCGTGGCGGTGAGCGACGAGACGCAGGAACCGGTGATCGTCGACTGGCGGGCGCCGGTGGCCGAACCGTTCTACCGGGCCACGGGGAGCCATCCCATGGGTTTGGCTCGCCGCCGCCACTTCGCCACGCGGGGGCGCATGCTGCTCGGGGTCGAAGATGAACTCTTCGGCGACGCCATCACCGCCCTCGGGCTCGAGGGCGACGGTCCCACGATCAGCGGTCATGGCGCGCTCATGAGCGCCTTGGAGACCGCCCGCTCCGGCAAGCTCGGTGACATCGTCGCCACCATCCAGGGTGAACAGGACGAGATCATCCGGGCGGAGATGCCGGGCGTGCTCGTCGTCCAGGGCGGCCCGGGGACAGGCAAGACGGTGGTCGCCCTTCATCGGGCGGCCTACCTGCTCTACACGCACCGCTTTCCGCTGGAGGGCCAGGGTGTGTTGGTGGTGGGCCCGAATCGGCTCTTCTTGGGCTACATCGAGCAGGTGTTGCCGTCGTTGGGTGAGGCCGGTGTCGAGCTGGCCGTCCTCGCTGATCTCATCGAAGGCGTCGTGGTCCGGGGCCGCGACACCGGGCTCACCGCCCGGATGAAGGGCGACCTGCGCATGGTCAACGTGCTGCGCAAGGCGGTGCGTGATCGTGAACGCACCCTGCGCCACGACTTGGTGGTGGGCTACGGCCTCACCCGGGTACGCATGACGACAGAGCAGAGCGCCCGGATCGTCAACGAGGCCCGGCGTCGGTACCGCAAGCACAACGCGGCGCGCCGGTTTGTGGAACAGGAGCTCTACGAGGCCCTGGCGGCCAGCCACCGAGAGGATGTGTCCGCCGGATCGATCCGTGACCGACTGCGGAGCACGTCGGAGGTGCGCGAGGCGCTGGAGTGGATGTGGCCCCTGCTTACGCCGGCGCAATTGCTCCACGACCTGTACGGCTCGCGAGCGCTGGTGCGCAATGCCGCCGGTCGGGCGCTGACCGACGCGGAATCGACGGCGCTTTGGCGCGAACGTTCGACTGAGGTCGACGAGGTGGCGTGGACCAACGACGATGTGCCCCTCCTCGATGAGGCCCGCGCCCTGCTTGGTCCCAAGCCCAAGCGGCGGAGGCTGGACGGATTGGGGGACGAGGTACGCACCTACGGTCACATCGTGGTCGACGAGGCGCAGGATCTGTCCCCCATGCAACTCCGCGTGCTCAACCGGCGGTCGCTCAACGGGTCGATGACCATCGTGGGCGACATCGCCCAATCCACCGGTGAATGGGCCCACGCCAACTGGCAGGAGATCTTGGAGCACCTGCCGGACCGGCGCCAACCACGCCGAGCCGAGCTCACGGTCGGGTATCGGCTTCCCTCGCCCAACATGGCCCTGGCCGCCCGGGTGCTCCGTCAAGCGGACCCGGATATCTCCCCGCCTCGATCGATCCGCCAGGATGGCGACCCACCCCGGGTGCTCCGGTCGCGACCGCAGAGCCTCATGTTTGATGTCGTCGCAGCTGCCCTGGAGGAACTGGCGGCGGTGGGCAACGGCAACGTGGCGGTGATCGTCCCGGCGTCGTTGGTCGACGACGTCAGCGACGCCTTCACCTCCGCCGGAGTCGAGTTCGGACGCGCCACTCGCCACGGGCTCGATGCGCAGATCACGGTGGTCCCCGTCGGCCTCGTCAAGGGCCTGGAGCTGGATGCTTCGGTCGTGGTCGAGCCGTTGCTCATCGTCGATGAGGAGGCGCAGGGCCTACGGGCGCTGTACGTCGCGCTCACCCGGGCCACGAAGCGCCTCGCCATCGTGCACGCTCGTGACCTCCCGCTCGCCCTACAGGAGTGAGCACAGGTTGTAACCGGCCCGCCCCTTTCCTTCCCGGCCGGGGAGGGGCATCATTTGGGCAGGTAGCCGCAGAACGAACGGGATTCACCTAGGGGGAACCGTCGATGCTGGTGCGAACGATCCTGGCCCAGAAGGGAACCGATGTCGCCACCGTCGTGCCCTCCTCCACCGTTGCCGCGGCCGTCGCGGAGTTGGGCCGCCAACGGATTGGCGCACTCGTGGTCTCGCCTGACGGTCGGGCCATTGAGGGGATCCTTTCGGAGCGTGACGTCGTCAGGGGCCTAGCCGAGCTTGGCCCCGGGGTTCTCGATCAGCCGGTCTCCGCGCTGATGACGAGCGAGGTGACGACCTGCGTGTCCGACGACACCGCGGACATCCTGATGGCGCTCATGACCGAGCAGCGCATCCGTCATCTCCCCGTGGTCGAGTCGGGGTCGCTGTGTGGCCTCATCAGCATTGGCGATGTGGTCAAGGCCCGGGTCGGTGAGCTGCAGGTCGAAACCCAGACCCTGCACGAGTACATCCACACCGGTCGCTGAGTTCGCAACCGAGCGGCACCGCGGATCAATGCGACGAGGGGGGCACGCCGAACGTGTAGTCGATGGCGGCGATGGCCTTGTCGATAGCGGCCTGGAACTCGGCGGACGAGCCGCCTGACACCGCGCCGGCGCGGACGTTGTGCAGGGTCGTCGTCAGGTCGGTGCCCTGCTGGCCGAGCCAGATGGATCGGGCGACCAGCGCTTCCGCATCGGTAGTGACCCCGTCCAACGCGGCGATGGGTCCTCCCGGCGCGGTCATGTCGGAGTTGGCGCTCCGCGCCTTGTCGTATTCGAAGGGCAAAGACTGCAACCGACTGTCGATCTGTTGTGCCTTGGCCCGCGCCGAACTCACCTGGTCGGCCACCGTGGGCGCGGTGGCTCGTCCGAGCGTCCACCCCAGGATCAGTCCGGCGAGGACGGCGACGATGGCGACCACGATGAGTCGGCGTCGGCGTGCCGATGCGGGCATGTAGAGCGCCATGTCAGATCCTTTGCCAGGTTGGTGAGTTGGTCATCATGTCGTTCCGATCACGATGGCGGACGCGTCGTCGGCACTGATGAGGTCGAGGGCGGCGGCGGCTCGATCGCCCGAAGCCAGCTCGGTGCATCGGCTGCGTTGGATCACCCACATCGACGGCGGCAGGGTCACCGGCCCCCGATGGCGGGTGAGTCGCTCGATGGTGGGGGCGACGGCCGCGGTGTCCCTGCTACCGAGCACGACCCCGACCACCTCCACCACCCGATCGCCGTAGCGATCGAGCACCAACACGGGGCCATCGCCGGTGTCGGCGTCGCGCCCGCTGGCCGTGGCCACCCAGAACGATCCGACCGGCTCCACGACGCCGTGTCCCCGGGTCCTGCCCAGGGCATCGGCCTCCGCCGCGTCGATCGGGGGCCGCCCGGGCCGGGCGCCGGCACTGAGGCCGACCGCGCCGGTGGCCACGGCCCGGATGGTGCCTTTTTCGGGCCGCTCCTCGACCCGGACCTCGACGGAATCTGATGAGGCGCCGGCGGCCAGGACTTCGGCCTCGACCTCATCCATGAGCGTGGTGACCAGGGCAGCGTTGGTGGCGTCGACCGTTCGCTCCCGCTCGGCCCGTACCAGCGAGAGGGCATCACCCAGCGACGAGATGACCTCGGCGCCCGCCGGCACCCGACAGTCCAATCGCAACATGGTGGCGACGTGTCGGCCGAGACCACCGGCCCCGCCCCCGACGGCGATGATCGGAGGCCGGCTCAGGTCCGAGTCCTTGATGACGGCTGCCACCAACCCGCATACGGCGGTACCTGAAGCCTCGAGCATTCGACGAGCCACTTCGGTGCCCGCCAGCCCAAGGACGTCGCCCGCCACCTCGAATGCGGCCAACGCCGCGGCCGGAGGGGCGTAGGCGTAGTCGCCGGGCTCGGTCACCTGAAGCGCGTTGGCGGCGCACGTGTTGGTGAGCGCCACTCGTCTTCCGTCGACGAGGTCGAGGGCCAGGTAGTCGGCCGGGTCGTCGGGTCGAGGGGAGAACTCTATGGCGACAGCTCCGGCCAGGGCATCGACTGGTTCGAAGCCGGCATAGGGCAGGCCGGCGATGTGGGCACTGCGGGGGCCGACCCCGTAGACCCGAGGCCGACCGCCGCCACCCACGGAGAAGCGGGGCCGTCGCACCCGGAGCATGGAGCCGCCGGCCACGCCGATCACCCGGACGTCGACGGCGCGCAGGGCGGTGCTGTGGCTCGCCACCTGCACGTAGGACAATGACGGCAGCCCCTTGGCGATGGCGGCCACGTTGGTCGACGTCCCGCCGATCTCCAGCACCACCCCGTCGCCGACATCGGCGTAGCGCAGGGCGCCGGCGACCGATGCAGCCGGGCCTGAATACAGGGTGCGGGCGGGCGCGGCGCGGAAGCCGTCGAGGTCGGTCGCACCACCGTCGCCGCGCATGACCAGTACGGGGCTAGTGATGCCCGCGGCGGCCACGCCTTGTTCCACGAACCCAGCCGTATGCAAGGCGATGGGCACGATCGAGGCGTTGATGGCCGCGGTAACGGCGCGCAGCTCCAGGCCGTAGAGGCCCGTCAGCTCGGTGGAGGCGCAGGCGGGGAGTCCTAGTTCGGCGGCCAACTCGGCCACCGCGTCCTCGTTCGTCGAATCATCGGGGGCGAAGGCCTCGGCCACGCACACGGCGGTTATCCCGTCATCGCGCCAGGCGATGAGGGTCGCCCGTATCGCCTCGAGGGGAAGCCCATCGGTCACGTCGAAAAACGCGGGCACGGTCTGGAGCCTTTTCCCGGGGGCCAGCTCGATGGCGGCCAGTTCGGTGCGGCGGCGGGACTTGGCGATCTCGGGCCGTCGGCCCAGACCGATCACCCCCACCCGTCCGACGTCACCTTCCAGCAACGCGTTGACGGCCTGCGTGGTGGAGTGGACCACGAGATCGACATGGTCGGCTCCGACCGCGTCGGCGACTTGGCGGACGGCAGCCACGACGCCGGCCGCCACTCCCTCAGGGTTTGAGTGGGTCGTGGCCAGGACAGCCTGCGCGGCGATCTCCCCCCGGTCGAGGTCGTAGGCGACCGCCTTGGTGAAGGTGCCTCCGACGTCGACTCCGATGCGCATACCCATGAGATCGTCGGCGTCAGGCGTCGGCGGTGGTGGCGGTACCCGTCGTGGTCGACGGGATGGACCGGCCGGATTCGATGCGACCGGCCGAGCGGTCGAGGTCAGCGGTCCGCTCGCGCCGGGGCTTGATGACCAGGGCGTAAATGCCACCGATGACGTAGACGGCCAGCAGCACCGCCTGGGCCACAACGGTCTGGACCGTGGGCCAGTAGCCCGTGGCCTGAGCCAGGAAGATGTGCAGGCGGGGCCAGCCCACCAGCGGCGTGTAGCCGATCACGTCGGCAGACTGCAGTTCGTGGACCGCATTGCCCAGGAAGGCCACGCTGGTCAGCATCACCAGGATCACGGCGATGCTGAGGAAGGTGCGCATAGGCAGGCGGCGTCCGAGCCGGAAGATGAGCACGGAGACGATGGCCAGCGCCACCACCCCGAGGCCGAAGCCCAGCGCGATCCAGGCGGTGAGACCCGTGCCGAACGACAGGAGGGCCTGGTAGAACAGCGCCGTCTCGAACCCCTCGCGGTAGACGGCAGTGAAGCCGATGAGCACCAGCGAAGCGGTCGAGCCGACCGCCACGGCCTTCCACACTCGGGCTTTGACGAACTCGAGCCAACGTTTGTGGTCGAGGCGCGACAGAAGCCAGAACGACACCCAGAACAGCAGGGCCACGGCCAGCAGTGACACCACGGCCTCGAGGACCTCGCGCCCGGCTCCGATATGGGCGAACACGGTCTGGAGGGCGACGACCGTCACTGCGGTCATGGCCACGGCCAGGGCCACGCCGATGAGGATGGGTCGGCGGTATTGCGTGGCCTTGGAGGCCTCGAGGTAGCCGAGGAGAATGGAGAGCAGGAGGACGACTTCGAGTCCCTCGCGGAAGATGATCAAGAACGATTGGCCCACGACGAGAGCGGGGGCGCTGATTCCGGTGTCCGTCAGACGACGCTCGGCGTTGTCGATGGTGCCGCGCAGCGCCACGATGTGCGAGCGCACGTCGTCGACCGAACCACCGTTGCGAATGAGCTCGCGGATCTGGGCGAACTGAGCTTCGGCGTCCACCGTGAGTGTGGGGTCGACGACCCGCAGGGGGATCTCCACTAGCTCGAAGTGTTCCAGGTACCCGGCCTTGGCCTGGGCGAACGCCTCGTCCGTCTTGCCGTCCTTCAACAGCTGGAGGGTCTCGTCGATCGAGACGCGCACGTTGCCCAGCTGGGTGATGGCGTCCTGCTTGCTCACCGCTGAGGTCTGCGCCCCGGCCGGAGCGGCCTGGAACACCGCCAGCCCGATCACGACGACGACCAGCACGGCGCCCAGGCGGCCGCCCACCCGAGTCAGCCACGTCGATCCGCGGGTCGCGCTCTTGGCGGGGGTGTGTTCACAGACGGGGGTCATGCGGGGGTCCTCCGGGCGATCGTCGGGCAACGACCGAAGTGGCAGCGTAACCAACCACATCATCGGCCACCAAGGCCGCCGGTCGCTCGTCATAACCCTTTCCTTCTGTTGTAGGGTAGCAGCACTACCCTATTTATGTTAGGTAGACTTTACAATTGCCTTCCACGAAGGTACCGAACGGCCTGAGAGGACCACTTGGTGGGAGCCAAGGAGGTTCCAGCGGGACCTACACGCCGGGTTCGTCACGGTGCAGGGCCGCCTCGACGGCGAGGCCCTGGAGGAAAACATCACCCCGTTCGGTGGTGGGTACTTCTTCGCCCTGCCCGGCGTCACCGACGAACGCGACTGGCCGGGGCGGTCACCGATGGCGTGATGCCACCAGGGGCTTCAGGGACCGGCGGTCACCAGGATGCGGGTGCTGGCGAACGTGCCGATGCCCACGTGTTGGCCGCCGATCTCGACGGTGGTGGTCCCGTCGGGGGAGGCCGCAGTGATCTCGCCGCGCATGCCGGGCACGAGATGGGATTGTTCCAAGAACTCGAGCAGGCCGGGGGCGAACTCGAGTTCTTCGGGGATGCGTGAGACGGTGAAGGAATCGCCGACCGCCAGCGCGTCGAGCGTGACGGTGTCGGGCGCCTCGTAGGCCGATCCCGGGATGGGGTTGCCATGGGGGCAGGTGGTGGGCTCACCGAGCAATCGGACGAGCGCCTCCTCGACCGGCTCGGAGATGACGTGTTCCCAGCGTCCCGCCTCGGCGTGGGCATCGGCCCATGACAGGCCGAGAATGTCGGTCAGGAACCGCTCGGCCAGGCGATGGCGACGCACGACGCTCTCGGCCAGCAGCATCCCGTCCTCGGTGAGGCGGATCGACCCGTCGACCGTGACGAGGCCCTGGTGCTCCATGCGCTTGATCATCTCCGACACCGCAGGTCGGGATACATCAAGGCGTTCGGCCACCCGGGCTTGGATGACGTCGACGTCGTCCTCGCGCAGTTCGAAGATCGTCTCGCAGTACTCCTCGAACGCGGGGTGGTACTCGGGCGTTTTGTAGAGCGTCACGCCCCGCAGCCTACGCCCGAGGTGGCCGTCACACCCCACCGGTAGTTTGGAGGCCGTGCCCACCGCCGATCCGCTCTCGCCCTTCTCGGCGCCGGTGCGCGCCTGGTTCGAGACGACGTTCCCCGAGCCGACCGCCGCCCAGGCCCAGGGCTGGCCGGCGATCGCCTCAGGGCAACACACGTTGATCCTGGCGCCCACCGGCTCAGGTAAGACGCTCACGGCGTTTCTGTGGGGGCTTGACCGCTTGGTGAGCGCACCTCCGCCGGCTGACAAGGCCCGTCGCACCCGATTGTTGTACCTGTCTCCGCTGCGGGCCCTGGCCGTCGATGTCGAGAAGAACCTCCGGGCACCCCTCATGGGCATCGGGTTGGCCGCCGAGCGATTGGGCCTCGAGTTCCATCCCCCCACTGTGGGGATGCGCACGGGCGATACCCCCGCCGACGAGCGGCGGCGCCTGGTCCGAACCCCACCCGATCTGCTCATCACCACGCCCGAGTCGCTCTACCTCATGCTCACCTCCGCCGCCCGAGACACGTTGCGGGGCATCGAGGCGGTCATCATCGACGAGATCCACGCGGTGGCGCCGACCAAACGGGGTGCCCATCTGGCCCTCACCCTGGAGCGCCTCGAGGCCGTGTGCGAGACACCGCCCCAGCGCATCGGGCTCTCCGCCACCCAGCGTCCGCTCGACGAGATCGCCCGCTATCTCGGGGGTTTCGCGCCGAGCACGGCCGGCCAGGTGGTGCCGCGACCCGTCACCATCGTCGACGCCGGTATCCGCAAGACGCTCGAGATCGAGGTGGTGGTGCCGGTCGAAGACATGGGTGCACTCGGCGAGATCATCGACGCGCCATCGGGCGACGCGACAGGCCCCAGCCAGCGCAGTTCGATCTGGCCGGCGATCCATCCGCGCCTGTTGGAGCTGGTCGAGCAGCACCGGTCGACGCTCATCTTCGTCAACGCTCGGCGCCTAGCCGAGCGCCTGGCGACGCGACTCAACGAGCTGGCCCTCGAGGGCGAGAACCGGGCGGCCGAGGCCCAGGGCCGTTCGCCCGAACCGGGACGCGAGGTCGTCAAGGCCCACCACGGGTCGTTGTCGCGCGAGCGTCGGCTGCAGATCGAAGACGAGCTCAAGCGGGGCGAGCTCAAAGGCCTGGTGGCGACCAGCTCGCTCGAGCTCGGCATCGATATGGGTGCCGTCGATCTGGTCATCCAGGTCGAGTCCCCCGGGGCGGTGGCGCGCGGGCTGCAACGGGTGGGCCGCGCCGGGCATCAGGTGGGCCAGCCCAGTCGGGCCAAGCTCTTCCCCAAGCATCGCAATGACCTGGTGGAGATGGCCGTCGTGGTGCAGCGCATGCACGCCGGACTCATCGAACACACGCGCTATCCCCGCAATCCGCTCGATGTCCTCGCGCAACAGATCGTGGCGATGTGCGCGCTCGACGACTGGCCGATCGAGGAGTTGGCCGCGCTGGTGCGCCGATCGGCCACCTACGCCGAGCTCAGCGACGAAGTGCTGACCAACGTGTTGGATCTGCTCTCCGGGCGCTACCCCTCTGACGAGTTCGCCGAGTTGCGGCCCCGCATCGTGTGGGACCGGGTCGAGGGGGTCATCCGCGGTCGCGCCGGGGCCCAACGCCTCGCCGTCACCAGCGGGGGAACCATCCCTGACCGGGGTCTCTACGGCGTGTTCCTTCCCGACGGCACCCGAGTGGGCGAGCTCGACGAGGAGATGGTCTACGAGAGTCGGGTGGGCGAGACGTTCTTGCTGGGAGCGACGACGTGGCGCATCGAGGACATCACCCACGAGCGCGTCGTGGTCTCGCCGGCCCCCGGCCAGCCGGGCAAGATGCCGTTCTGGCACGGCGACGGTCCCGGGCGCCCGCTCGAGTTGGGGCGGGCGGTGGGCGAATTCGTGCGCCAGGTGCGGGCCGAGGGTCCCGCCGCCATCGAACGGCTCCAGCGCGATCACGGGTTGGACGCCCTGGCGGCGTCCAACTTGGTTGCCTACCTCGATGAGCAAGCCGACGCCAGCGGCGGAGCCGTCCCTGACGACCGGACGATCGTGGTCGAGCGATTCCGTGACGAGATTGGTGATTGGCGCGTGTGCGTGCTGTCGCCGTTCGGGGCGCAGGTGCACGCCCCCTGGGGCATGGCCTTGCGAGCCCGCCTTTCGGAGCGGTGGGGCCTCGACGTCGAGTTGATGTGGAGTGACGACGGCATCGTGCTGCGACTTCCCGAAGCTGTCGACGATCTGCCCCTCGATGCGTTGGCCATTGATCCCGACGACATCGACGAGATCGTGATGACCCAGCTTCCCCAGACCGCCCTCTTCGCCTCACGTTTTCGCGAGTGCGCGGCGCGCGCCCTGCTGTTGCCTCGCCGCCGTCCCGACCGGAGGACGCCCTTGTGGCAGCAGCGCCAGAAGGCCGCCGACCTGTTGTCGGTGGCGGCGAAGTACCCGGATTTCCCCATCTTGTTGGAGGCCACCCGCGAGTGCGTCAACGACGTCTTCGACCTGCCGGCCCTCCGCGAGGTGCTCACCGACCTGCGCGCCCGAAGGATCCGGATGGTGGCGGTCGAAACCCCTCGTGCCTCCCCGTTTGCCCAGTCGCTGCTGTTCGGTTGGATCGCCGTCTACATGTACGAGGGTGACGCCCCCCTCGCCGAGCGGCGGGCGGCCGCGTTGTCACTCGACCGTGACCTGCTGCGCGACCTGCTGGGAGCGGAGGAACTCCGCGAGTTGCTCGACCCGGTCGTGTTGGGCGACCTCGAGCTTGAGCTACAACATCTGGTGCCTGGCCGTCAGGCTCGCGATGTCGACGAAGTGCACGATCTCCTGCGGCTCCTCGGTCCGTTGTCGGTGTGGGAGATCGAGGCCCGCTGTGCCCCCGATGTCGACGCCATGACCCCGGCCGCCTGGGTCGACCAGCTCGTCCAGGAGCGTCGGGCCATCCGCGTGACCATCGCCGGCGAGGAGCGGTTGGCCGCGGCGGAGGATGCTGCGCGGCTGCGTGATGTGTTGGGGGTGGCACTCCCCGCCGGCCTACCCACGGTGTTCACCGACTCGGAGCCTGAACCGCTGATCGATCTTGTGGCTCGTTTCGCTCGCACCCACGGCCCGTTTGTCACCACACAGCTGGCTCGCCGCTTTGGCCTCGGTGCCGAGCGGGTCCTCTCCGCGTTGGAGCACCTCGAACAGCAAGGTCGGATCGTCCGTGGTGAGTTCCGACCCGAGGGCATCGAGCGCGAGTGGTGCGACGATGATGTGCTTCGCCAACTACGACGGCGCTCGCTGGCCGCCTTGCGTCACGAGGTCGAACCGGTCGACCAGGCCGCGTTGGCCCGATTCCTCCCCCAGTGGCAGGGCTTGTTGCCGGCGCGACGGGGAACCGATGCCCTGATCGAGGCCGTGGGCTCGCTCCAGGGGGCCGCGCTCCCGGCGTCGGTCCTGGAGACCGACATCCTCGCCGCCAGGGTCGCGGGATTCCGACCGGCCGACCTTGATGCGCTGTGTACCTCCGGCGAGGTGGTGTGGGTCGGGGCCGGCGCGCTGGGCTCCACCGACGGCCGAGTCCGGCTCCTGTTCCGCGAGCAGGCGGGATTGCTGGTGCCGGCCCCTGGCGATGAGGCGGTTACCGCCGCCGCCGAGTCCGCGGTCCATGTGGCCCTCGCCGGCCAACTTGGCGAGCGGGGGGCGTCGTTTTGGCCCGAGCTCTTGCAGGCGGTCGCCGCTGCCGATCAGCCCTACGACGAGCTCACGGTCACCACCGCGCTCTGGGATCTCGTGTGGGCGGGCCTGGTCACCAACGATTCCTTGGCGCCGCTGCGAGCCATGGTCGGGGTCCGGTCACGGCGGGCGGCGAAGCGCTCCTCGGGTATCGCCTCCCGAGCCCGCGGCGGCCTGATCCGCAGGGCGACGGTCGGGGGCCGGCCCGACCCGGGGGGCCTCAACCGACTCGGCCCGCCATCCGTCGCCGGTCGCTGGTCGCTGGTCGCGCCGATGCTGGAGCCCAGGCCCACACCGACCGAGGCCGTGCACGCCCAAGCGCTGCAACTGCTCGAACGCCACGGCGTCCTTACTCGGGAGGCGGCCTTGGGCGAGGGGATCGATGGGGGATTCGCCGCCGTCTACCCCGTGCTGAAGGCGTTGGAGGAACGAGGTCAGGTGCGCCGGGGTTACTTCGTTGAGGGTCTGGGCGCCGCGCAGTTCGCGTTGCCCGGGGCCGTCGATCGCCTCCGGGCCGCTCGCGACCCGAACGAGTCCGACCTCACCCCGTTGGTGCTGGCGGCCACGGATCCCGCACAGCCCTATGGCGCCGCCCTGGCCTGGCCCCAATCTGCCGGTCGACCGTCGAGGAGCGCCGGCGCCTTCGTCGTGTCGGTGGGCGGTGAGCCGGTCGCCGAGCTCGAGCGTGGTGGGCGCAGCCTCTCGACCTTCGCGCCCGCCCTCCAACATCCTCATTGGGCCGAGGGTCTGACCGCCCTCGTCAAGGACGGCCGCATGCGCAAACTGGAGATCACCAAGATTGATGGAAGCGCGGCCGCCGATTCCCCGGTGGCCGATCACCTTCGCCACGCTGGGTTCGTCGATGGCTACAAAGGCCTGATCTTCCGCTCCTGACCCCGTGAGGCGCGCGAGTCGCTCGGCCCTCACGTCGGAATCCGGGCGGGGGCCCGCGGATCGGCGGGCATGATGGGGGCATGGCCGCCCGCCCGCATGTCGTCATCATCGGGGCCGGCTTCGGCGGTCTGGCCGCGGCCAAACGGCTCGAGCGCGAGGCCGTCGATGTCACCCTGATCGACCGGCACAATTACCACACGTTCCAGCCGCTTCTCTACCAGGTCGCCACCGCCGGGTTGAACGCGGCAGACGTGGGGTACGCGGTGCGGGGGCTCTTTCGCCGTCAGCAGCGGGTCTTCTTCCGCAAGGCCGAGGTCACCGGTGTGGATTGGGATGCGCGCCAGGTGCATCTGCGTGACGAGCCTCGACTCGAGTTCGACTATCTGATCATCGCCGCGGGGTCGGCCACCAACTACTTCGGAGTGCCCGGCGCCGCGGCCTACTCGTTCCCGCTCTACGGCTTGGAGGACGCGATCCGCGTCCGCAATCATCTGCTCAGCCTCTTTGAGGCCGCCGACGCCATTGCTGACCTGGTGGACGAAGGGGTGCTCAATCTCGTCGTCGTGGGAGGGGGACCGACCGGCGTCGAGGTGGCCGGGGCGATGGCGGAGCTGGTCGACCGGGTCCTGCGCCAGGACTTTCACGACCTCGACGTGATGCGGTCGCGGGTGGTGCTCATCGAGCAGGCCCCCCATCTCCTGGCCCCGTTCAGTCCGCACAGCCAGCGTTACGCGCACAAGGTCCTCGAGGCCCGGGGCGTCGAGATCATGCTGGACACCGTGGTGACGGCCGTCGCCGCCGATCATGTCGAACTGGGCGATGGCACTCACCTGGCGACACGCCTGGTGGTCTGGGCGGCGGGAGTTCGCGCCGCCCGGCTGGTCGACGGGCTGCACACCATTCAGGGTCGCGGGGGCCGCATCACCGTGTCTGCCGATCTGTCGATCGTGGATCACCCCGAGACCTTCGCTGTGGGTGACGTGGCCGATATCGATGACGGAGCCGGTGGTCGGCTGCCGCAGCTGGCCCAGGTAGCCATCCAGGGGGGAAACCACGCCGCCGACCAGGTGCTGGCCATCATTGCCCGCCGCCCCCGACGCCCGTTCCACTATGTGGACAAGGGCACGATGGCCACGATTGGTCGGCGCGCCGCGGTGGCCGAGTTACCCAAGGGCATCAAGCTCACCGGGGGGCTGGCATGGTTCGCTTGGCTGGGGCTCCACCTCATCTATCTCCTGGGGGTGCGCAATCGGGTTTCGGTCTTCTTGAACTGGGCGTGGAACTACTTCACCTGGGATAGGGGTCCCCGATTGATCCTGCGCCCCGAGACGCTTCCACACACCCCGCATCCGATATCCGACGCCCCCCTCCCCAGCGACGGGAGCGAGTCCGGGGCCTAAGCTCCGCCGAGTTCAATCGCCCGTTCGCTCACCATGAGGGGAAATCCATGGCCGCTACCGCGGAGCAGATCAACGCCACCATTGACGCCTACGTCGCCACGTTCAGCGCCGGCGACCGGAGCGGGTACCTCGGGCTCTGGGCTCCTGACGCCACCGTCGAGGATCCGGTCGGCAGTGAGGTGGCCGTCGGGGCCGACGGTATTGCCGCGTTCTGGGACGGTGTTCGCGCCACGGCCTCGGAGATCGAGTTGCAGCGCACCGGTGAGGCCAGGATCGCCGCCGGCGAGGCCGCATGGCCGCTTCGAGCCGTCGCCGTCATTGGCGACATGAAGCTGTCGGTGGAGATCATCGACGTGATGAACTTCGACGACGAGGGTCAGATCACCTCGCTCCGGGCGTTCTGGGACCCGGCCAACATGGTCCCGTACGAAGGCTGAAGCGACCGCCGCTCCCGCCCTGAGGTTCTAGGGCTGGCGCAGCCGTGCCAACTGTTGGGCGTCGTCGTGATGGCGCCAGACCTTGGTGATGGCGACCCCAGCGTGGACGTTCACCAAGTGCACGGTCACGCCGTGCAACTCGGCGATAGCGGCGGGAGTGGCGCCGGATTTGATGCGGCGCAGCACCTCTTGCTCGGTGGGGCTCAGCTCGGGTGCGGGAACCAGCCCCGGCTCCCGGGCCAGCCAGCGCACTTCGTCGAGGATGCGGCCGGCCCACCCTGGCGTGAGTGACCCTTCGCCCCGGGCGGCACCAGCGGCCATGTCGGCGGCGGTCGCGCCGGGATCGTCCCACAGGTAGCACGCCATCGCTCCCGCGGCGAGGGCGGCATAGGCACGGTCGTCGTCTTCCGGGGTCACGGCCACGGTCCGTACCGCCGGAGCCTGCTCGCGGATCACCGCGATGGCGGAGACACCATCGGTGACCTCCCCTTCGGGTCCGCGGCTAAGGGCCAGGTCGACAAAGGCCACGTCGGGCAGCAACTCGAGTACGGCGGCGATCGTGGCGTCGGCGTCGGCGGCTTCGCCCAGGAGGTCGAAGCGTCCGTCCGCCTGGAGCCACCGGATGAGGGTTCCCCGCTCGCCGTCGTCGGCGTGGGCGACCACCACGCCGATCGGCTCGGGTGGTTGCGGGAGAGTGGAGGCGGCCCCGGTCGTCATGGCCACGAGTGTGCCGGATCAGGCCCGGCCGAGCACTCGATCCACGTGGATCTCGATGGCCACGCGGTCCTCGCGTGCGCCCGGCACGCGGTAGCGCCCGGCGTAGCGGCCGACGGCTTCGGCCACCCGGTGCGGCTCAGAAGTGACCACGGCGGTGCCCTCGAGAGTCAGCCACCGGCCCCCGTCGACCTGGCAAACGGCGGCCCTGCTGCCGGGATGGGCGGCCACATTGCGGGCCTTGCGGCTGGGGGCGAAGGTGATGATCCGCACCAGCCCGGCATCGTCATCCCAGGTGAAGCCCACGGCCACCACGTGGGGACTGCCGTCGGGTCTCATGGTGGTGAGGGTGGCCAGATGTCGTTCGGCCAGGAACGTCAGGACTTCGTCGGAGAGATGGCTCGGGTCGTAGGCCACGGTGAGAACCTGGCGATCCGACGATCAGCTATTCGCCGAACCGGCTCATGCGGTCGAGCACCGACTTGGCGGTGGGATCGCCCATCTCGTCGACGATCGTGCCGTCGGCCAGGAACACCACTCGGTCGGCGTGAGCGGCGGCGTTGGGGTCGTGGGTGACCATCACGATCGTCTGACTGAACTCGTCCACGGCCCGGCGCATGAAGTCGAGGACTTCGGTCCCGGAGCGGGAGTCGAGGTTGCCCGTGGGTTCGTCGGCGAAGATGATCTGCGGGCGGCTGGCCAGCGCCCGGGCTACGGCGACGCGCTGCTGCTGACCGCCCGACAGCTCGCTCGGTCGGTGTTTGAGCCGATCGCGCAGGTTGATGGTGTCGATGACCTGATCGAACCAGGCCTGGTCGACCGATCGGCCGGCTAGGTCCAGGGGAAGCGTGATGTTCTCGGATGCCGTCAGGGTGGGCACCAAGTTGAAAGCCTGAAAGACGAAGCCGATCTGGTCACGACGCAACGTGGTCAACTGCTTTTCGTTCAGTTGACTCAGATCGGTATCGCCGATGATCACTTGACCCGATGTCAGGGTGTCCAGGCCGGCGACGCAGTGCATGAGCGTCGATTTGCCGGAACCTGACGGGCCCATGATCGCCGTGAAGCGACCTCGCTCGAAGTCGACCGAGATGTCGTCCAGGGCACGCACTTCGGTGTCCCCACTGCCGTAGATCTTCGAGGCGTGCACGGCCCTCGCCGCCATGTCGCCCGGCAAAGCGGGGGGCTGGGGCGGTGTGGTTTCGGTGACGGTCACGGGGATCCTCTCGTCCGACGGAGCACCGCAGGTTACCCCGGAGAGGTCTGGACCCTCTCCCCGTATGCTGAGGAGATGACCTGTCCGAGCTGTGGAGTCTTCGTGGTCGACGGCGCCCGGTTTTGCTCCAGCTGCGGACAGCCCATGGTCAGCCTTTCCGACGAGCGACGCGTGGCCACGGTGCTCTTCGCCGATTTGGTGGGCTTCACGACGCTGAGCGAGACCGCTGACCCAGAACATGTCAAGAACCTGGTGGACACCTGCTTCGAGCGACTCGTGCGCGACGTGACGTCATTCGGGGGGCGGGTCGACAAAATCGTCGGTGACGCCATCATCGCGTTGTTCGGAGCCCCGGTCGCTCACGAAGACGACGCCGAGCGCGCCGTCCGCGCCGCCCTGCGCATGCAGGAAAGTCTGGCCGCGGCCCGGGCCGAGGGGCGCATGGCCGTCGAGGTGCGCATCGGCGTCAACACGGGCGAGGTGCTGGTCGGAGCCCTCCGCGCCGGCGGTGACTACACGGCTATGGGCGACGTCGTCAACGCCGCCCAACGCCTGCAGGTGGCCGCCGCTCCCGGCACCGTGGTGGTGGGCCCCGCCACCTATGCCGCCACCCGTGAGGTCATCGCCTATCAATCGCTGGGCGCGGTCGACGCCAAGGGACGCGACGAACCCATCCGGGCTTGGTCCGCCATCGAACCACTCCTACCGCCGGGGCATCGGCCGCCCCGGGTGCAGGCCCCATTCGTGGGTCGCGACGCGGAGTTGGGGGTGCTCACCAACGCCGTCGACGCCGCCGTGGAGCGCGACCGCGCTCATCTGCTGTTGCTCATCGGCGATGCCGGCGTGGGCAAGTCACGACTGGCCGAAGAATCAGCGTCAGCGGCTCGCTGCAACCACGGGGCGCACGTGTTCGAGGGTCGTTGTGTGCCGTACGGCGAAGCCAACGTGTGGTGGCCAGTCGCCGAGGCCCTTCGCCAAGCGTGCGGGCTCGGGCCCGATGAGCCGTTGGCCGACGCCGAGCGCCTCACCACGGTGGCGGTGACCAAGGCCTTGGGCGCCGGCCAACCCGCCGAGGTGAAGCGCGTCGTTGGCGGCCTGCTCTTCTTGATGGGCTACGAGGTCGCCCTGCGCGAGATCGATCCCCAACGAGCCCGCGAGGAGGCCAGCCGGGCCATCCTGACCTTTGTCGAGGCCGCCACTCGCGCCCAGCCCGTGGTACTGGTGCTGTCCGATCTGCACTGGGCTGATCCCCTCGTCCTCCAGTTGCTCAACTCCTTGATGGACCGCTTGGCTCGTCGGCCGTTCACGCTCATCGCCACCGCTCGTCAGACCATCCTGAACGACGGTTGGTCCGTCCCCATTGGGCGCCACAACACCGTGCTGATCAACCTCGACCCGCTCGACCAAGTTGCCACGGGCGAGTTGCTGGACGCCCTCATGCCTGGTGACCTCCCCGGCGAGCTGCGAGCCGCCCTGCTCGACCGCAGCGGTGGGAACCCCTTCTTCCTGGAAGAGCTGGTCGCGCTGTTGGGCGACCCTGACCTAGCCCCCGATGGTCTCGTCGGCCGCTTGGGAACATTGGGCGAGTTGCCCGACACGCTGCGAGGATTGGTGGCTGCCCGCATCGACGGGCTCACGCGGCCTGAGCGGGGCACGCTCGAGGACGCCGCCGTGTGGGGCCGGAGCGGACCGACCAAAGCCCTCGAGGTCATGGCGGCCGAGATGAGGGAGACCTCGGATCTGGCTCCCGTGCTGGCGGGATTGGAGAGCAAGGAGATCCTGCGGGTCGACGGCCATCACTGGACGTTCCGCTCTGATCTCATCCGGGAGGTGGCCTACGGCATCTTGACCAAGGCCGACCGCGCCCGTCGCCACTACGGGATTGCCTATTACCTGTCTCACACGGTCGAGCACCGCAGCCAGGCCGATGCGCGCCTGGTCGACATGGTGGCGTTCCATTTCGGGGCCTCCGCTGATCTGTCCGCCGAACTGGGCCCCGTCGAGGGAGTCCCTGGCGCGGTGGCCAGCCAGGCACTGGACTGGCTGGAGGAGGCGGCCCGGCGCGCCGAAGTAGCTCAAGCCCTCCCCGTGGCTGAGCGGCTCTACAGCCAGGCGCTGCGCCTGGTGACCACCGAGCCGTCGACTCGGCGGGTGAACCTGCTCCTCGGTCGGGCCGGAGTCGAGGCCGATACGCGAGATCTGGCGGCCGCGCGGGCCGATGTCGCCGAGGCGCACCGGCTCGCCATCTCGTTGGGTGACGAAGGCGGAGTGGCCCGCTCGCTGCTCGTGCGGGGCGAGGTCGAGCGGGACAACGGCGATCTGACGGCGGCCATCGACACCTTGGCGGCGGCGGTCGACCAGTTCCGTGAACTCGGCGATGACCGGGGTGCGGCCGATGCCATGCGTGAGATCGGGATGGCGCAGATCTTCCTCGGACTCCACGAGGAGGCGGAAGCATCGATTCGCGCCGCGCTGGCCGCTTCGCGTCAGGTAGGCGACCGACGAGGCGAGGCCTGGGCGCTCCAACACCTAGCCTGGATTTCCTTCGTGGAAGGCCGATCGGCCGAAGCCGAGAGCCGGTTGACCCGGTCGGCGGAGACCTTCGCCGAACTGGGTGATGTCGGGGGTCTCGGTTGGGCCACCGGCCTCTTGGCCTTCGTGCGGTTCAACCAGGGCAATCTCGAGGAGGCCTGGGTCCTGGGCGAGCAGGTGCTGGTCGAGGCTCGGGATCGCGGCGATCGGTGGGGTGAAGGAATGATGAACAACCTCGGCGCCGGGGTGGCGCTGTGGTCGGGTCGGTCCTCGACGGCGGTCGAGTACGCCCGGGCCGCCCATGCCGTGTTCCAGTCCATCGGCGACCGGTTCGGCGAGACCCAGGCGCTCGTGGCGCTGGGCCGTTCCCTGGTGGCGGTGGGACGCGTGGAAGAGGGCGTGCAGATGATGCGAGACGGCGTAGGGGACGGCCTCGACCTCGACCGGTCTGTCGAGGATCGATTTATCCTGGTGGCGGGTCTGGCCGGCACGGCGGTGGCCATCGGCGACCCGGATCTTGCGCTGGCCGTCATCGATCTCCTCCCGAGCGAGGTACTCGAGGTGGAGGGAATCGGCGCCGCCGAGCGCGTGGTGGCCAACGGGCTGGCCTTCCTACAAGTAGGCCGGGTCGATGAAGCGGTTGCCCTGTTGCGGGGCCCGGCTGAGGGGTCCGCCGACGTACCGGCGTCGGCCTACGCCCAGTGCGTCCTGGCCCTGGCCCTTGCCGCCCGCGGTGAGGACGAGGCGGCATTGGCCCTATCGACCGAGGTGGCCGCCAGCGAGCGGGCCACCTATCTGGATCGGGCCACCGCGCAGATCGCCGCCGGTCTCATCGCCGCCCGCCGGGGCGACGACGACGCCCTGTCGATGCTCAGCAGCACCATCGAGACCCTCGATGGACTCGAGGACGAGGTGACCCAGGTCATCGCCCGGTTGGCCGAGGCGGCCGCCTTGGCGTCTCTCGATCTCCCGTCAGCCGTCGAGGCCGGCCATGTGGCCGACGCCCGACTGGCTGAACTGGGGATCGCCGCGGTGGGCTGGCGCCGGATCATCGATCTGGTCCTCGCCTCCGAGCCAGCCTCGGTCTGATCGCCCACCACGCGGTGGACGTGGACCGACCTAGGAGGGCTGGGGAACCGTGCGGAGGTACGGCTTGATGGTGGTGAACTCGCCGAAGCGCTCCGTGGCTTCCTCGTCGGACACGGCGGGGACGATGATGACGTCCTCGCCCTGCTTCCAGTCGGCGGGGGTGGCGACTTTGTGCTTGGCCGTGAGCTGCAGCGAGTCGATGACCCGGAGGATCTCGTCGAAGTTCCGCCCGGTGCTGGCCGGGTAGGTCAGCGAGAGCTTGACCTTGTTGTCGGCGCCAATGACGAAGACGGAACGCACGGTCGTGGTGTCACTGGCGTTGGGCTGAATCATGTCGTAGAGGTCAGCGACGGTGCGCTCGGGGTCGGCGATCATCGGGAAGTTGACGGCGGTGCCCTGGGTCTCCTCGATGTCCTTTTCCCACTCCAGGTGGGACTCCACCGGGTCGACGCTCAGGCCGATGACCTTGACGTTGCGCTTGTCGAACTCCGGCTTGAGCCTGGCCACGGTGCCCAACTCAGTCGTGCACACGGGCGTGAAGTCCTTGGGGTGAGAGAAGAGCACGGCCCAGCTGTCGCCCTTCCAGTCGTAAAACGTGATCTCGCCGTCAGTCGTGGTGGCGGTGAAGTTGGGGGCGTCGTCGCCCAGTCGAACGGCCATCGTGGCTCCTCGTGGTATTCGGGTGGGTCCACTGCGTCGGACACTCTATGCGGGTGGAATGGATTCCCGACAAGAACAATCGGGAATCCATTTCGCGTAGGTCGGACGGGGACCGATCCGGGCCGAAAACGACCCGAAGAGCCCGTGAGGGCTCTTCGGGGAGACCTACGACACGGGGGGCATGTCGTGTGGTCTGGGACTGGGCCGGAAGGGGGATTCCGTGCCCAGATCGTGACGCTTGAGCGGGTGGCTCAAGCGGCGGTCGCGACCCGCTTGCGGGGCGCAGCCTTGGTGACCTTCTTGACGCCGGTGGCCGGCTTCTGCACGGCGACCTTCTCGGTGACGGGCTTGGTGGCGTCGAGCAGTTCGAGCACGAACTTGTGCTGCGAGTCGAGGACCTTGGCGGCGAAGGCGAACTGGTTGTCCACGAACTGGCGAATCGTCGGGACGTCCTCGGTGAGGTCCTTGGTGGGGAACTCGGGAAGGTTCGGCTCGACGTAGTCGGCAGCCTTGCGCACGTAGTCGACAACGGGGCCTTCGATGTTCAGGACGGTGTCGAGCACCTTTTCCTGGGCATCGGTGATCGTGTTCAGCACGGTGGTGGCGGGGGTAGCCATCTCGGGTACTTCCTCTCAGGGGCTTGATCGGCCGGAGAATGTTCCGGCGGTGATGTGCTAACTATCTCAAGCAATGCATGAAACGTCAACCCCGTGCTTGCAAAAGTTAGCGTGACATCGGGCACCCCTATCAGAGGCCTGAAGCTCCTCGACCGGGCTCGGGTGGGATCAGCCGCGGGTGTTGGCGTCGATATAGCTGCGATAGACCGCCAGGAGCGATCGGCGTTGCTCATCGGTGAGTGCAGGGTCGCGGACGATCGCCAAGCCCGCGTCCGAAGCTTGCTCGCCCGTCTTGTTGGCATTGGGATCGGAGTCGACGGTGAGTCCGGCCCGGGACAGCAGCGAGTCGATCGAGACGTTGAGCCCTTCCGAGATGGCCTTGAGCACACGCACCGACGGTTCGTGTAGGCCCCGCTCGATTTGGCTCAGGTACGGGTTGGACACATTGGAGAGATCGGCCAGGTCGCGCAGCGACATCTGCGCCTGGGTCCGCTGGGCGCGGATGAAGGCACCGAGTGCTTGCAACTGTTCACGCACTGCATCGTCGGCGGGCACGACCGAACGGTACCGCCTGATCAGTGAGGTGCCGGGCCACCCGGCTCAGGCGGGGCCTCGACGTCGGGAGCGACCCCTTGCGACGGCGCGGTGCGGGCGACGTCGGGCTCGAGGTAGATGACCGTGGCGAAGGGCACCGCGGCCCGAATTCGGACTTCCACCGCGTCGATCACCCCGGCCAACTCAGCGAAGCTGAGGGCGGCATCAAAGTCGACCTTGGCCGCCACCAGGAGCTCCTCCGGGCCGAGGTGCAGCGTGCGCATGTGGATGAGCGAGAGGACCGACGGCGAGCCGACGATGGCCGCGGCGACGGCTTCGTTGTCGGCATCGCTAGCGGATTCTCCGATCAAGAGGCTCTTCATCTCGGTGGCCAGGATGAACGCGATCACGCCGAGCAAGAGCCCGATGAGCGTCGAGCCCGCCCCATCCCACCGCCCGGAGCCGGTGATGGCGGAGAGACTCACCGCCACCAAGGCGATGACGAGACCGACCAGGGCACCGGAATCCTCCAGCAGTAGGACGGGGAGCTCGGGAGCCTTCGACCGCCGGATGAACTGCAGCCAGCCGGCGCCCGCCCGGATGGGGTTTGACTCGCGCACGGCGGTGCGGAACGACAATCCCTCCATGACGACGGCGATGCTCAAGATCCCGAGCGCCCAGCCCGGTGAATCGATGGGATGGGGGTGGAGCAACTTCTCGACACCTTCGAACAGGGCGAACGCGGAGCCGAGGGTGAACAACACGATGGAGACCACGAACGCCCAGAAGTACCGCTCGCGTCCGTAGCCGAACGGATGGGCCGGGGTGGGGTCGCGCCGCGAGCGACGGTCGCCGAAGAGCAGCAGGAACTGGTTGCCCGTGTCTGCCAACGAGTGGACACCCTCGGCCAGCATCGATGACGACAGGGTGAAGGCGTATCCCACGAACTTGGCGATGGCGATGCCCAGGTTGGCCAGGAGTGCGGCGAAGACCGCCTTCTTGCTTCCGCCGGAGGACATAGAGGGGTTTTAGTCCAGTGACCCGGACGGGCCCCGCTCGGGGGCTTGCCCTCTCCCGTCCAAAAGCCGGGCGGCAATGGTCCGGCCGATGGCGAGCGAGGCGGTGGCCGCCGGTGACGGCGCGTTGACCACGTGGACGATGCCGTCGTCGCCCCCGAAGACAAAGTCGTCCAGGAGCTGACCGTCTCGGGCGATGGCCTGGGCTCGCACCCCGCTGCCGGCCGGGCGCAGATCCTCGACCCGAACCTCCGGAACCAGTCGTTGGAGTGCTGCCGCCATTCGGGCCCGGCTGAGCGAGCGCACCACCTCACCCATACCGGTGCGCCAATGGCGACGGGCGAGGCGCCACGTGGCGGGATTCGCCGCCATCGAGGCCACGTCGCGCACGGCCACGTCGCGCCACCGGTAGCCCTCACGCGAGAGCGCCAACACGGCGTTGGGCCCGGCGTGGACCGAGCCGTCGATGGCCCGGGTGAGGTGGGCACCCAGAAAGGGGAACCGGGGGTCTGGCACCGGGTAGATGAGGTGCCTGACGAGGTGGCGCCGACCGGGTACCAACTCGGCGTATTCGCCCCGAAAGGGCAGGATGGCGGCCGCCGGTACCTCGCCCGCGGCGCGGGTCACCCGGTCAGAGGCCAGACCGGCGCAGTTGGCCACCTGGCCGGTGACGACTTCCGAGGCGGGGGTCCCGTCCGGTGAGGCGCCCACGCTGACGATGAACTCCGCACCATGGCGCTTGACCCCGATCACGGGCCGACCCAAGGCGACGATGCCGCCCGCTCGTTCGATATCTCCGGCCAGCGCCGCACACACCGCTCGGAAGTCCACGATGGCCGTGGCCGGTATGTGAATGGCGGCAACGCCGGTGGCATGGGGTTCGCGTTCGGCGAGCGCGGCCGGGCTGAGGTGGTTCACCTCGATGCCGTTGGCCTCGGCGCGCTGGGCGAGCGTGGCGAGGCGAGCGGCTTCGTCGTCGTCGACGGCGACGATCACCTTGCCGCATTGCTCCCACGCAATGTCGTGGCGTTCGCAGAACGCCATCAGCTCGACCCGCCCGGAAGCGCAGAGCTGGGCCTTGCGCGAACCCGGTGGGTAGTACACCCCGGCGTGGATCACTCCGGAGTTGTGG
>Ga0209068_10000269_pt1 | contig 29676 bp, 26 predicted proteins | sample ColStrG_CSR_2012_FD_187200 | JGI IMG/M metagenome (GOLD analysis project Ga0209068, IMG submission 187200) | Freshwater sediment microbial communities in response to fracking from Pennsylvania, USA - Cold Stream Run_MetaG_CSR_2012 (SPAdes)... | ecosystem: Environmental > Aquatic > Freshwater >...
TATGACCGGCAACCGGGTAGGCGCGCTCAACTTCGGTCCGAAAAACGTGGTCGTCCTCGTGGGTCGGAATAAGGTCGTTCCTGATTTGGAGGAAGCCATGATGCGTATCAAGAACTTTGCGGCCCCGACGAATGCCATGCGGATCGATAAAAAAACACCGTGCGTGACGACCTCTGTCTGCCAGGACTGCAAGAGCGCGGAAAGAATCTGCAATGTCTGGGCAATTACGGAAAAGTGCTTTCCGAAAAACAGGATCAAGGTTGTGCTGATAAACCAGGAGCTCGGATTTTAAATCACACCCTGGATAAGCGCACGAGGTGAGAGATGGCGAAACCGACGGTGTATGTTACGAAGCAGGTACCCGAAACAACAATCCGGTTGCTGGCAAAACAGTGTGAGGTGGAGGTCAATCCGGAAGACCGGTCGCTGACGCGCGAGGAGCTGCTGGCCAAGGTCAGGGGGAAGAATGCCGTCTTGACCATGCTGTCGGATACGATTGATGCAACCGTGCTCGATGCGGTTGGACCGCGCTGTACCATAATCGCCAACTACGCCGTGGGGTACAACAATATCGATATTCTTGCCGCTACCGAGCGGGGAATATTCGCAACCAACACTCCGGATGTTTTGACGGATGCCACCGCGGACATGGCCTGGGCACTCTTACTCGCCGTGGCCAGAAGGGTTGTCGAAGGCGACCGGTTTACGCGGGCCGGGAAATTCAAGGGATGGGGCCCTCTGATGCTGCTGGGGATGGAAGTTACCGGGAAGACACTCGGCGTAATCGGCGCCGGGCGCATCGGACAGGCGTTTGCGAAACGCGCCCATGGATTCAACATGAAAATCCTCTACACCGCGAACAAGCCCAAGCCGGAGTTTGAAGCGCAGACAGGAGCGAAATTTACTGATCGCGATACGCTGCTGCGCGAAGCTGATTTTGTATCTCTGCACGTGCCGTTGACTCCGTCTACCCGCCATTTGATCGGCGAACAAGAACTCGGTCTCATGAAAAAGAGCGCCATCCTTATCAATACCGCGCGCGGGCCGGTGGTGGACGAGAAGGCGCTGGTACGGGCGCTGAAGGAGAAACGCATCTGGGGGGCCGGGCTCGATGTTTTTGAGCGCGAGCCCGAACTGGAACCCGGACTTGCGGAGCTCGACAGCGTGGTGATCCCTCCGCACCTAGGCAGCGCGACAATCGAAACGCGGGACAAGATGGGAGTGCTGGCCGCGGAAAATATTCTGGCTGCTCTTGCGGGGAAGGTCCCGCCGAATTGTTTAAACCCCGAAGCAACGAGTAAGAGACGATCCTGATTACCAGAGGACTAGACGTCAATGCGCATCATTGTAGCTCCTGATTCGTTTAAAGGAAGCGTATCGGCCCTGGCCGCGGCGCAGGCCATGAAGCAGGGGATCCTGTCTGTTTTTCCCGATGCGGAAGTCATCAAGGTCCCGATCGCGGATGGCGGCGAGGGCACGGTGGACGCCCTGGTTACTGCTACCAATGGCCGAACCATACGCGAAGAAGTCACGGGACCGCTTGGAGAGACAGTACAAGCGCACTGGGGGATCCTGGGCGACGGAGAAACGGCAATCATCGAGATGGCAGCGGCGTCTGGATTGCCGCTCGTGCCGAAGGAGAAACGAGACCCCCGCGTCACCACCACCTACGGCACCGGGCAACTGCTGGCAGCGGCGCTCGATAACGGGCTGCGAAAGATAATTATCGGCATCGGCGGCAGCGCCACGAATGACGGCGGGGCCGGAATGGCGAGGTCGCTGGGAGCGCGGTTTCTGGATGCTGCAGGTAAGGAGCTGTTGAACGGGGGCGCGGCACTGGCAAAGCTGGCGAGCATTGATTTGAGCGGGCTGGACGCCCGCTTAAAGGACTGCACAATTCAGGTGGCCTGTGACGTGGACAACCCGCTCTGCGGCCCGCGCGGCGCTTCTGCAATCTACGGCCCGCAAAAGGGAGCTACGCCTGACATGGTGGCTGAGCTGGACAAGGCGCTTGCGCACTATGCAAACATCGCCAAGGCAGCAACCGGCAAAGATGTGGCAGGCCGTCCGGGAGCAGGCGCTGCAGGCGGGCTGGGTGCCGGGCTGCTCTTTTTCAGCAATGCAGCGCTGCGACCGGGGATCGAGATCGTTATGGAGGCAACGCGCTTTGCCGACCTGGTTGCGCATGCGGACCTGGTGATCACCGGTGAGGGGCTCACCGACTTCCAGACTGCCCACGGCAAGGCGCCGGTCGGGATCGCGCGGGTTGCCAAGCAGCATCAGGTCCCGGTGATATGTTTGTCCGGAGGATTAGGCGAAGGCGCGGATGATGTATATGACCAGGGCATTCATGGGCTGATGAGCATTGTTCCGCAGCCCATGTTGCTGGAAGAATGCATGCGGCAAGGAGAGGTCCTGATAGAATCCGCAGCAGCCCGGCTCTGCCGTTTGATCAAGGTCGGCATGGTTATCGAAAAAAGGGGAACGTCTGGGAATGAAGAAATTTAATCTGAAGGTACTGTTACTACTCTCCCTGGGGCATTGCATGACGGACATCTATCAGAGCGCGCTCCCGGCCGTATTGCCGTTTCTTAAGGACAGGCTCGGCCTTTCGTATACTACGGCGGGAGTCATCCTGATCGCCTCGAACCTGGCCTCGTCGGTTGTTCAGCCCCTTTTCGGTCTGGTTGCGGACAAAAAGGAGAAACCCCTGATGCTGCCTCTCGGGTGTCTCTGCGCCGGCATGGGGTTGTCGCTTTTGGCAATCCCTTCGCAGTTTGCGATCATTCTTACGCTCGTGCTCGTAAGCGGACTCGGGGTTGCCGCGTATCACCCGGAAGGGTTCAAAACCGCTTCTTATTTTACCGGCGAAAAGAGGGCGACCGGCATGTCGATCTTCTCGGTCGGAGGAAACCTGGGGTTTGCTCTCGGACCGATCGCGACCTTGTTCGTCGTCAAGCACTACGGCTTTTCCTTCCTTCCGCTCATGATCGTTCCCGCCCTTGTTTTTACGATACTCGTCGGCATTTTCTGGAGAGCGATCCTGGTCCCGGAACGGACAGCGGCCGCAACGAAAAAGACCGGCGCGACAACATCGGATACATCGGCGTACCTGGCCCTCTCCACGGTCATCAGCGCGGTTATCATGAGGTCCTGGACCCAGTTCGGCCTGGTAACGTATATTCCCTTTTACTATATCGACTATCTGAAAGGCGACCCGATGTATGCGGGAAAGCTGCTCTCGGTCTTTCTCCTCTCCGGGGTCGTCGGCACGCTGGTTGGTGCGCGGCTGGCTGATCGATGGGGTCATAAATTATTTTTGACGATTTCATTCGGCCTGACGTCGCTCATACTCCCGCTCATATTTGTCGCAAAGGGAATTTTTCTGTTTGTAGTTTTCGGCGCGTCCGGGTTGATACTCATCTCCTCCTTTGCGGTCACCATGGCGATGGCTCAACAGCTTCTGCCGAACAACGTGGGCATGGCCTCGGGGCTTATGGCGGGGTTCGCCATCGGCACCGGAGGAATCGGCGTTACGCTTCTGGGCGTGATTGCGGATTCCTACGGCGTACTGGTAGCGCTGAAGTGCATCATGCTCCTTCCCGTTCTGGGACTGCTTTTGAGCCTGTGCATTAAACATCCCGGTCTGCACAAGGCGTAAGCCTCCGAGATCAAGAAGCGACGCCCTACAGCCCTCCTCACCTGCGCAGAACACGCCGGAGATGGGCACTATATTCGAAGCGGCGAATGGTTTGACCCGGCAGCACTTCTCCTCCGGCCGTGCTGCTTGGGGACTTTTGACGTCATAGACTTTTTGCGGCGCGTCCACTGCGCAGGCGATCCGGGGATGCCGGGCTTGTGCCGGGGACGGAATGCTAAAGAAGTTTTTACAACACGAAATCTAACCGAAGGAGGATCCTATGAAGATTACCCAGTACGCGGACATCACGGCAACGCACATTAATAATGACAAGGTAAAAGGAGTTGCGGCGCGCGTTGTTATCGGCAAGGATGACGGGGCAAATAATTTCTGCATGAGAGTGTTCGAGATCGCTTCGGGAGGAAATACGCCGAAACATGCGCATGATTGGGAACATGAGATGTTTATTCATGCAGGTGAAGGCGAAGTTTACAACAAAGGTCAGTGGAACAGAGTCAACGCCGGAACAATTGTGTTTATACCGGGCAATGAAGAGCACCAGATAAGAAATGCGGGCAAAGAGCTGTTGGCCGTTGTCTGCCTTGTCCCCTCGAAGGCCCCAGAATTATAGGAAGGTGTTCGTAAAGAAGAAGTCGACGGGAAGAACGGCTACTTGTTCTTCAACCGCTTCCCTGCCGCATGAGCAGCGCTCATCGCCGCAGGGTGTTTCAGGATATCACCTTTGGCATCGACGCCGGCAAAACGCAGGGTCTCGTGCGCAGGCACGCTCACGGTCCTAAAGAAGGCTTTTGCCGTGACTTCGGCGCAATCCATATCGCTTTCCTTCTTCATCCCGCCGACGAGCAGGAGGAGACCCTTCCTGTCGCGGGGGGCTTCTGAGATGGACTTTTTCAAGAGATATTTCTCGCACCAAAAGGCTTGGCACCGATCTATCATCGCTTTGGCCTGGGCGCTCAAACCAAAGAAAAAAATAGGGGAGGCCAGGATGATCCTGTCTGCCTCCCGCATCGCAAGACAAATTTCCCGCATATCGTCCTTGTAGATGCAGACGCCGGTCTTGGAACAGCCACCGCAGTCCTGGCAGGGCTTGATGCTCAGACGGTTGAGATGAAACAGCCTGATTGCATGCCCGGATTCCTGCAACGGCTGTAATGCTTCGTTCAGCAGAAGTTCCGTATTTCCTTTGACGCGCGGACTGCCGTTGAAGGCGACGACCTTCACCCGTTATTCCGCTTTCCGGAAGGCCTGCTTCTTCGCTTTGCAGACCGGGCAATCATCCGGCGCTTCTCCCTCTGCCGTATATCCGCAGACCTGGCAGACGTAGTAGTCGAGATCGCCGCCCTTGCCGAGGTTATCGAGCGCTTTCTGATACAGGGCGGCATGGATTTTTTCCACCTCATTTGCCCAATTGAAGGTCCTGAGCGCCTTGTCATTTGCCTCTGCTTTTGCATCGACGATCATTCGCGGATACATTTGCTGGAACTCGTATGATTCGCCGTTGATGGCGACCCGCAGGTTTTCCGCAGTTGATTTAACACCCCCGAGTTCCCTCAGGTGGTTGTGGGCATGGATGGTCTCGGCCGCGGCCGCTGCCCGGAACAGCTTCGCCACCTGCGCGTAGCCTTCCATCTCCGCTTTTTTTGAAAACGCGAGGTACTTCCTGTTTGCCTGGGATTCGCCGGCAAAGGCGTCCAGCAGATTCTGTTCTGATTTCGACATTGTGATCAATCTCCTTTCCGTGAAAAAAGTGTTCGTGACAGGCGAGAATATTATTTTGTCCGTGATTCAGCAGCGGACCAATTGATATTTTTAAAGAAGGCCTCGATATAGTCTACCCGTTTCAGTCCATAGTCGAGCATGAAGGCATGTTCAAATACGTCCATGATCAGCAGCGGATTGCACCCGACCGGATGAGCGACATCATGCTCATTCACCCAGAAGTTGATCAGCCTTCCCGACGCGAGGTCCTGGTACAGGACGACCCAGCCGATGCCGCGCATGGCCCCGGTTGCCCTGAAATCCTTTTCCCAGGCCTCGTAGCTGCCGAAGCTCTCAGCCATTTTTTTCGCGAGCTTGCCGTTCTTATCAACGCCGCCCTTGCCGCCCAGGTTCTCAAAATAGTATTCATGAAGACGCATTCCGTTGAACTCCCAGCCGATCCGCCGCTTCAGTTCGGCAAACTCAGGGGTCGCGGTCTTGCCGTCCTTGGCCATCTGGTCAAGCGTGTCGAGCACTTTGTTTGTGTTGGTCACGTACCCCTGGTACAGCGTGAAATGGTTTTTGAGCAGGGTTTCGCTGAAGCCCTCCATCCCGATAAGCTTTGCATAGTCTTTTGCTGTGTAAGGCATGATTCTTTCCTCCAATGTATTGTGGGATTTACGTCCAATTAGAATATAGTATAGCAGAGAAAAACAGCGCTGCCTCCGAATGCGGGTCGGACGCAGCGAGATACAGCATTAATTTTTCGGCACATCACTCGTTACGTGTTCACAGCCTCTTTTTCATTGGCTTTTCTCCAGCCTGCACGAGCGAGTCGGTCCATCCGGGTGTTTGCCCATGACTTCATTTCCTCGAAGTATCGTTTCCGGTCCGTCTTGGCAAGCTTCGCCAGCTCCTGGCGTTCTTTGACGGAATCGATATGGTCCGTGGGTGTCACGCCGCGCCAGGTGCAGTAACCCTCGTCGAATAAAAATTCGGGGGTCACTCCCGAAGCTAGTCTTACTTTCTGCAACGCGAACCGCGCTATCTCCATATCATAGTGAAGGATCCAGCCATTATCGGAAAGCATGGTCACGGGATCGAATGCGACCGTTTGCGAACAGGCAGGGCAGTAAAGCCCGCTCACGACTTCGAACGGCAGGAACTCTTCCCGTAAATTAAAACCTGCATGGCTCTTTCCGCATGAACAGGATTTGCTATGATCTATGCACATGGGCAACCTCCTTTGATGTTTCGGATTTATTTTTTTTGCATCCCGCGCAGAGCCCATGGAACTCGACATGGCTCCTGGTGATCGAGAAGTCTCGTTTCACGCTTTCGGGCAGGACGGGCGTGTGCTCACCGGGCATATCGAAAACTCTTTTACAAGACACGCAGAACAGATGGCTATGGCACGATGTATCGGGATCGTAGCGTTTTTTGGACGGGTCGGTTGAGAGCTCGAGCAACTTCCCTTTCTGCTTGAGCGCCGCAAGCGTCGTGTAGACGGTTGCGAACGAAATCGTGGGAAACGTTTTTAAAACAGCCCGATAAATGTCCTCGGCAGAAGGGTGTTGTTGGTTCCCCTCAAGATAGTCGAGTATCGCCAACCGCTGGGGTGTGAGCTTGAATCCTATGTCCCGGTATTTGTTCATTGCATTCGTGAAAGTAGTTATTGAGAGCGATTATAATCTAATAAGAGTTATTTGTCAATAATAATTATTAACTAATTTTGTATATTTCACTATGGTCGTATCCTATCTAGACGTATTCTGAGTTTAGATATGCCAGCTATTTCCCATTCCTCAAAAATCACTGTATGCCCATTAATTAATCACATGCCTAAAATATCATCTTAAACTTGCTGAAGACTATGATCCTTATCATGAATTACAAAATAATTGCATAATAAAATCAGCTTATTATTTGTCAGCGGCATATGCGAAAAAAGTGGCACAAGCATTGCTTAATAAATACGCATATGAGCACAATATGTGCAATCACATTACAATCTTGAAAGAAAGGAGGTCCTATTATAATGAAACTGATTAAATGCATTATCCAGCCTCACAAGCTGGACGACGTAAAAGAGGCATTAACGGGTGTTAAGATCCAGGGCATGACCGTATCCGAAGTGAAAGGGTTCGGCAGGCAGAAAGGTCACACCGAACTCTACCGCGGCGCTGAATATACCGTGGATTTCGTGCCCAAGGTGGAGATCGAGGTTGTTGTGGCCGATGCCATGGTAAAGACCGTTCTCGATGCCATCGTGAAAGCGGCGCGTTCCGGCAAGGTGGGCGACGGCAAGGTATTCGTCATGAACGTGGATCAGGCTGTCCGGATCCGGACCGGCGAGTCCGACGATGCCGCGCTCTGACAACGGCGTTGTGTGATCAGATAAAAAAAATATTCAAAAACTCAGGGAGGAAATCGCTCATGAAAGGGCAAAGATTCAAACGTATTCTACTCATCACGCTGTTCTGCATGCTGGCGCTGGCGCCGCTTGCAGTCCTGGCACAGGAGGTTGCGCCGGCAACGACTGCTACGTCTGCCGGTGCTGCTGTGCCGAAGATCGACACCGGTGACACGGCATGGATGCTGGTATCCACGGCGCTGGTGATGCTCATGACGCCGGGGCTCGCCTTGTTCTACGGCGGGATGGTGCGCAGCAAGAACGTGCTCGGGACGATCATGCACAGCTTCATTGCCATCGCCGTGGTCAGCCTTCAATGGATCCTCTTCGGCTATTCGCTCTCTTTCGGCCCGGACATCAAGGGGCTCATCGGAAGCCTCGGCTGGGCAGGGCTGAACAACGTCGGTTTGGCGCCGAACGCGGATTACGCGCCGACGATCCCGCATCTGTTGTTCATGGCCTACCAGATGATGTTTGCGGTCATCACCCCGGCGCTTATCAGCGGGGCCTTCGCGGAACGGATGAAGTTTTCATCCTTTCTTATTTTCATGCTGGCCTGGACCACGCTGGTGTATGATCCCGTGGCCCACTGGGTCTGGGGGACCGGAGGATGGCTCAAAAATCTCGGTGTCCTCGATTTTGCCGGGGGCATCGTGGTGCATGCCACGTCGGGTTTTTCCGCCCTTGCTGCGGCGCTCTACATCGGCAAGCGAAAGGGTTTTCTACGCGAATCCATGCCGCCTCATGACCTGCCCATGACCGTGCTCGGCGCGGGCCTGCTGTGGTTCGGGTGGTTCGGCTTCAACGCGGGAAGCGCCCTGTCCTCGGGTACGCTCGCTACGATGGCCTTCGTAACGACCCATACGGCCGCTGCCGCGGCAACGGTGACGTGGGTCGCGGTCGAGTGGTTTCACCGTGGAAGAGCGACGATGTTCGGTGCCGCAACGGGCGCCATTGCCGGGCTTGCAACGATCACTCCTGCTGCCGGGTTTGTCGCGCCGCTTCCCGCCATGTGCATCGGGGCCGTTGCCGCTCTTGTATGCTATACGGCGTTGAACGCGAAGACGAAATTCGGATATGACGATTCACTCGACGCTTTCGGCGTGCACGGCGTAGGCGGCATGCTCGGGACTTTGATGTGCGGCCTGTTTGCGTCCCTTGCTATTAACTCGGCCGGAGCGAACGGATTGTTTTACGGCAATGCGAAGCAGTTCTTTATCCAGGCCGGCGCAGTAGTCTTGGTTGCCATTTTCTCGTTCGTCGCCAGCCTCATCATTATGAAAGTAATCGAAATGGTCAACGGGTTGCGGGTTGATGCTGACCAGGAGACGGAAGGGCTCGATATCAGTCAGCACGGAGAAGCAGGATACACGTTGTAAGCGAAAGAAGTTCAGGAAGCCGGGAAGGTTGGAGTTTTTCAAAGCACGCTCAATCTTCCCGGCTTCCTCATTATGCACGCAAGCCTATATATTCATCACATGCCTAAAATAGTATCGTTGCTGTATTCATAAGACAGAACGTTTATCATCAAGAAAAGCAGCCGAGCTGTAAAATCAATCAGTTTTCTACGCGGGTTTGTGTGGAATGAATGGCACAGACCTTGCTATATAAGAATGCATGCAGTGTACACAATATGTGCAATAAGCGGATTGCCCGGGTATTGTTTGGAGGAGCAATCCCCCGACAAATTACCTTGAATCATTATATATAGTATGCTATCAATAAGCATGGAGCCGATTTCGCCCCGTATACAAGACCTGACTGCGGATATACTGACCGGGATCGTTGATGGTGTCGTCGTAACGGACGCAGACGGCCGTGTCCTTATCTGGAACAGGGCTGCCGAGGAAATGACCGGTATTGCGGCGGCGGATGCAATAGAGAAGAACATCCATGCGGTGTTTTCCGATAATCCGGCCGTGATGAGCCAGATCGAAAAGACCTTTTCTTCCGGCAGGTCCTATTCGGATTATGAGTCCGAGCTGACGGTGAAACACCGGCCCCCGCTTCCCGTAGGCTTCGTGACGAGCGTGCTCACGGACAACGAAGGACAACCCACGGGGGTGATTCTGTCGATTCGCGATCAGGCCGGCGTGCGGGACCTGAAGGAGCGCATGCGGAGGTCCGATCGGCTGGCAACGCTCGGGATGATCGCGGCCGGCATTGCGCATGAGGTCAAGAACCCCCTGGTCGGCATACGCGGAGCAGCCCAACTCATGAAGTCGGAGCTCAGCACTGAGTCGGGCGCCGGCGCGAGCAAGGGCTTGATAGAATATCTCGATGTGATCCTGAAGGAAGCCGACCGGCTGAACAATGTGCTCGAGGGCATTCTCGACTTTACGCGGCTCAAACCGCGCGAGATCAGGGCGTACAATATTCACAGCATCCTTGATCGTGTTTTACTTTTGAACGAAGAGGGCGTGCGGAAAAACGGCGTTGTGCTCACGCGGCTGTATGATCCGAGTTTGCCGGACATCATCGGGAACCAGGACCAGTTGGTGCAGGTATTTCTGAATATCATCAAGAACGCGATCGAGGCCATGCCCGCGGGAGGAAAACTGACCGTGGTCACGAGGATGTCGGATCTCTTTACCAGCGTGCAGGCGGACGGAAAGAAACACCGGCTGATGGTCGTCAAAGTGAGCGATACCGGCCCCGGTATCAAGCCGGAGCATTTGACGGATATCTTCACTCCTTTTTTTACGACCAAGGACAAGGGTGTCGGGCTCGGCTTGGCGCTCTCCTACCAGATCGTGCAGGAACACCTGGGGACGATCAGGGTCGAGAGCCAGGAAAATGAAGGAACGATGTTCAGCGTGTATCTGCCGCTGGGAGGATGAGTCGCAGAGCGCAGTGAGCGGAGGGTCGTTTCGACCCTATGCGCCATGCTCTATGCGTTAAGTGAAGGTGATCGAAATGACAAACGAAAAAGTTATAATCGTCGACGACGATGAGAGCGTCCGCTGGGTGCTGAAGAAAGCGCTCGAAAAAGAGGGCATCGAGACGGCGCTTGCGAAGAATGCAACTGAGGGACTCGAACGGATCAAAGAGGGCGACGTCGCGGTCGCGCTCATGGACATCCGCATGCCGGGCATGACCGGGTTCGAGGCGCTCCAGAAGATACAGGAAGAGGGCAGGAACATCTCGGTCATCATCATGACCGCGCAGGCCACCATGCAGAACGCCATCGAGGCCATGCGGCACGGCGCTTTCGATTACATTACCAAGCCCTTTGACCTCGACGAAGTGAATATTCTCGTCAGAAAAGCGATCGATGTCCGGCGCCTTTCCCTTGAGGTAAATGCGCTTCGCGCCGAAGTGCGGGAAAAATACGAGGGCGGCCTGGTCGGCCAGACGCCCGCCATGCAGGAGATCTACAAGACCATCGGGAGGGTGGCGGAGAGCGATGCTACGGTCCTGGTTCACGGAGAGAGCGGCACGGGCAAGGAACTCGTTGCGCGCGCCATCCATTACCACAGCAAACGGGCGGGCCGTCCGTTTACGGCCGTGAATTCCGCGGCCATTCCGTCCGAGCTCCTTGAAAGCGAGCTTTTCGGCCACGAGCGGGGCGCGTTCACCGGTGCGGTGGCCCGGAAGATCGGCAAGTTCGAAGCCGCTGCTGGCGGCACCCTGTTCCTCGATGAAATCGGCGATATGAACCTTCCGCTCCAGGGTAAGCTCCTGCGGGTATTGCAGGAACGGGAATTCGAGCGCGTCGGCGGCAACGAAGCCATCAAGACCGACGTGCGCGTGATCGCCGCCACGCACCAGAACCTGGACAAGGCCGTGCGCGAGAAGCGGTTCCGCGAAGACCTGTTCTACCGGCTGAACGTGATCCAGATCAATATTCCCCCGCTCAGAAAGCGCAAGGACGATATTGTCCCGCTTGCAGAATATTTCATGCAGAAATACCAGCCCGCGCCCGGCAAAACAAAAGTTTTGACTCCGGAAACGCTCAAGATCCTCCGGGCTTATGACTGGCCGGGAAACGTGCGTGAGCTCGAGAACGCCGTCCAGCGCGCCGTCACCCTTTCCCAGGGGGATAAAATATTTCCCGATGCCTTGCCGCCCCAGATTTTCAAGCCGGGCCACGGCGTCGCCCTGTCGTTCGAGAACTTTATTGAAGAGAAGCTCTCGGACCTTGTGGACCGGATGGGAGGCCTTGAAGCCGGCGATATCTATTCCCTGGTGCTTCAGCGGGTCGAGAAACCGCTTATTACCCTGGTGCTCAAAAAGACCGAAGGGAACCAAGTCCGCGCGGCGAACCTCCTCGGCATCAACCGCAATACGCTCAGGAAAAAGATCAAAGAGCTGGGAATCAAGGGGTCGTTTCACGAAACAGATGAAGAGGAGCCGGGAGAAGAGTGAGGAGCGCAGAAACGCGTCATAAAGCAGGGTCCATTACAAAAGCCGCCGAACGCATTCGGCGGCTTTTATTTTTGATTATTTTCTAGAAGTTTTTTTCGCGCGAAAAGCGGTCGCGATTCCCATGGTCATGGAATCCACGGCCACATCGGAAAAATCATTGTCCGTGATGAGCTTCGTGAAAACGGGAGGCCGGTGGAACTCCTCGATGGAGCGGGGGAGATACACAAAGGGGTCCGCTGTCTTGATCACGAGGTTGCTCACGAACGGCATGACCCGAAAAGAATACCATCGGTAAATCGCGCGAAACAAGCGGTTCTGCGGTTCGGTAAGCTCAACGCAAAGGAAGATGCCGCCCGGTTTCAGGACCCGGCGGATCTCCTTGAGCGCCGCAATCGTGTCTGGGATGTTCCGCATGCCATAGGCCACGGTAACGGCATCAAACGTGTTGTCTGAAAACGGCGTCTTCGTGGCATCGGCGAAGCGAAACGTGACGTTTGAATATTTGTTCCCCATCTTCTTGCGGGCCAGCTCCAGCATGTTCTCGCAATAGTCGGTCCCTACAATGGAACCTTCGTTCCCCACGGCGCGAGAGAGAATAAAGGCCAGTTCGCCCGTGCCCGCGCAAATGTCCAGCACACGGTCGCCTGGTTTGATGCCCGAAAATCGCACGCCCCGTTTCCGCCAGTACTGGTCAAGCCCCAGGCTGAAGCCGCGGGTGAAGAGATCCAGGTGCGGCGCGAGATTGGTGAACATGTTCTGGATGGTGCGGGCTTTTTGTTCTTTCTGCATAACGATCCGTGTCCCTTTTTCTTATCATGATACGAAGCTCGGTATATTACCCCAGCTAGTTTGGCTTGTCAACGCTTTGAGCAGGTTTTTGGGTGCTGGACGGAGGAACAAAAATACGGTATTCTATCTTCATGAGCGGGAGAAAAGATGAGTATCTATCCGGCCTGCGTCCGCCCCCGTTGGCGCATGATACCATCCGTCATGAACTGCTTGTTGAACTGGAGGATGGGCCGTTGTCGGCCCATGAGCTCTCCGGCAGGATCGGGATCCCGGAGAAGGATGTCTATGAGCACCTGACGCATATCCGCGCGACACTCCACCGGAGCGAACGGCATCTCGTTGTACAGCCCGCCGAGTGCGCGAAGTGCGGGTTTATCTTTCACAAACGCGAACGGCTCAAGAAGCCGAGCAAGTGCCCGGTCTGCCGCGGCGAATCCATTCACGAGCCGCTCTTCTCTGTTGCAGAAGAAAAGTAAGCACATCCAAGATAGTAATGCAATGCATTGCTCGTGCTCTGCTCCTGCGCGCTTTCGTGCCCCTTTTGCCCTTGACATACCGCGGAGAATATGTCAATTTCAATAAGGTATCGTTATTGAAATTTACGGTGCTCCCTTCAGGAGGTTAACATGAAGTGCTATGAATGCGCGAAAAGGGGAAAAGATAGTGATGCCGTGGCGATGTGCGTTATCTGCGGCATGGGGCTTTGCATGGACCATGCGCTCAGGGAAAATCTGCCGGTCGTGGACATCATCGACTGGGGCTTCGGCAAGGAAGAGCACCGGTATCCGGTGGATATTCCGCGCTTTCTTTGCTCCGAGTGTAAATCAGCAAGAGATGTCAGAAAAAAAGAGCGAGGATAAAGGACTGAGGTGCATATGAACAGGCGTACATTTTTAAAAGGGGTTGCAACAGCAGGCGCGGCGTGCGCGGCCGGGGAGCTGTTCATTCCTTTTGCGGAAGCGTTGAGCGTATCGCCGTTCAACTTCGCTCATATCACGGACCTGCATCTCGACGTGCAAGGTGAGAGCAACTGGCAGTACCGGGAAAAGAGCGTGCCGCTCTTCATTGACGCGCTCCGCCAGCTGCCTAGGCTGCCGAAGCTGAACTTTGTGGTTTTCGGAGGGGACCAGATCCACTACGGGCCGCATGATAAGGAATCCCTCGACGTTTTCCAGAAATGGACGGCCCATCTGAATATGCCCTATTATATTCTGCTCGGCAACACCGAGGTCTCTCCGGTCAGCGGCATGTCGAAGCTGAAGCGGGAAGACTATCTCAATATATGGTACGGGAAGGGGCTCAGGCCCGGCCATTCTTCATGGGCCTTCGATCCCCTGCGCGGGGTGAGGATCATTGGTTTCGATGTTACGGTGGATGGAAAACCGTACGGCGAAGCGAGCCGCAAAGAGTTGAAGTGGCTCGAGAACGAACTTGCGGCGAACAAGAGCAAAAACCTTATCATTGTTTTTACGCACCAACTGCTGATGCCCACCACGGACAGGGACACCAGCCCGGACTGGTCGTTCTGGATGGTGAAGAACGCAGAGACGGTCCGCGGCCTGCTCAAACGGTTTCCGAACGTCAGGCTGGCAATCTCCGGCCATCACCACGTATCCCGGGTGATAACCGACCACAGGATCACGTACGTATCGGACCCCGCGATCGTTACCTATCCCTGCGCGTTCAGATTTTTTAGCGTGACCCGGCAGGGGATACACCTGAAGAACATCGGCTTGGGAGACCAGACGATTGTGAACCGCGCGAAGGAACTGCTGGTGACGGATTCGTATGCCAAGATGTACGATCCGGCCAACCCGCAGAAGGTTGCGGACTACAGCGTGGGGCTTACTGCGAAGGACCGCGAGACGACGATAAAGCTTTAAAAACGGCTCAAACGGTTTAAACAGTTTGAATGGTTTGAACCGTTCAAACTGTTCAAACTGTTCGTGCTTACTCCTGTGCCAGTGAAAAGTCTATTCTCTTCCTGACCGTATCCACCCGGTCCACGCGGACGCTCACGGGATCTCCGATGCGAAACGCGCGCTTCTTCCGCTCGCCCCGCAAACAGTGCAATTTTTCCACGTAGTGATAATAGTCGTCCGTAAGCGTCGAGATGTGGACCAGCCCTTCCACGAACAACCCCTTCAACTGCACAAAGAACCCGAACTGGGCCGCGCCGGTGATGATGCCTTCGAACACGTCGCCGATCTTGTCTTCCATGAAGCGGAGTTTCAACATGGCGATCACGTCCCGCTCTGCCTCCATGGCGGTGCGCTCTCTGGCGGAACAATGGAGCGCCGCGGCCGGCAGCGTCTCGGCGAGTTTTTCGACATAGGCCTGGTCCTTCAGTTTGCCGCGCAGGTCCGCCTTCAAGATCCGGTGGACGATGAGGTCGGGGTAGCGGCGGATGGGCGAGGTGAAGTGCGTGTACGTTTCAGCCGCGAGCCCGAAGTGGCCGACGTTCTCTTCCGAGTACCGGGCCTGTTTCATGGTCCGGAGCAGCACCGTGTTGATCAGCGTCTCCTCGGGCGTGCCCTTGGCCTTGGCCACCGCCTTCTGAAGATGAAGCGGCTTTATCTTTTTCGCGAGCGGCAGGGTGATGCCGAGGGTGGCGAGGAACTCCGCGAGGTCCGCCAGCTTTTCCTCGGCCGGTTCTTCATGGATCCGGTAGATGAACGGCTTTTCCTTGTTTTCGATATGGCGGGCCACGGTCTCGTTCGCCGCGAGCATGAACTCCTCGACGATCTGGTGCGCCATGTTCCGCTCGGCCCTGATGATGTCGGCAATGCGGCCCTGCAAGTCGAGCACGATCTCGGGCTCGGGCAGGTCAAAGTCGATGCTTCCCCGTTTCGACCGCTTCGCGCGCAGGATGCCCATGAGTTCTTCCATAAGCTCGAACTCTTTGAGCAGAGCGCTGTATTTCCTGCGTTGCGCCGGGTCCCGGTCCACGAGGATCTCCCGCACCGCGGTGTAGGTCATGCGCTCGTTGCTGTTGATGACGCTCTCGTAGATGGCGTATTTCAGGATATCTCCCTCGGGGGAGACGTCCATCTCGCACGTGAGGGTGAGCCGGTCCACGTTCGGGTTCAGGCTGCAGATGCCGTTCGAAAGCGCCACCGGCAGCATGGGGATGGCGCGGTCCGGCAGATATACGCTCGTTCCGCGCTGGTAGGCCTCTTCGTCGAGATACGTTCCTTCTTTTACGTAGTCCGCCACGTCGGCGATGTGGACCCAAAGGCGGTATCCGGACCTGATTTTTTCAATGGAGATCGCATCATCGAAGTCGCGCGCTTTTTCTCCGTCGATGGTCACGGTCGACAGGTCCCGAAGGTCCCGCCTCTCCCTGCGCATAGGCGCGGTGACCTGCTGCGGGATATTCTCTGCCTCTTTGATCACGGCGGGGGGGAACTGCACAGGAAGCGCGTATTGTTCGATGATCAGCTCGGAATCGATGCCGGGATCTCCGGGCCTGCCGATGACCCTGACGACCTTTCCTTCCGCGGGTCTGTTGCGAAGGGGATAGGCGACGATTTCCGCGGCGACGATGTCGCCGGGCTTTGCGGTTCCTGCATTTTCTTTACTGATGAGCAGGTCCTGCGTTATCCGGGGATCGTGCGAGGTCACGAAGCCGTATCCGCCTGTCCGCTGCTCCGGCAGTTCGTAGGTCCCGACGACCCTGGTGTGCGCCCGCTCGAGGATACGGATGATCACGCCCTCACGCTTGCCCGTGATTTTTCTTCTACCAGCCGGCGGAGAAACGCGGACCACGACCTTGTCTCCGTTCATGGCGTCGAGCCTGCTCTGCGCCGCAACATAGACGTCGGTCTTTCCCTTTTTCTCGGGGAGCACAAACCCGAAGCCCTGGGGATGGGACTGGAAAATGCCGGTTTCGAGGTCCATCTTTTCGGGCAGACCGTAGCGGTTGCCGCGCGTTTTGACGATATCTCCGCTCATGACGAGCTCGTTCAGCGCGCGTTTGAGTTCGTGCCGGTCGTCGGCTGTAAGCTTCAACTGGCGCACGAGTTCGCGCACGAGCATGGGCTTGCCGGTCTTGGCCTTGATCAGTTCGATAAGTTGTTTATGGGTGTATTTCATAATAATTCAGATGACAGAGCGCAGAGGACAGAAAACAGATGAATCAAAAAGTCAGATGTCAGACGTCGTCCCCTGTTTCATATTTTCAGCAGCTTTCCCGTCGCCTCCGCGATTATGGTTGGTCCCCTTTCAATTTTTGCTTCAGCCAAAATCAATCTTTTGGATTCCTCAACTAGCCTGCCGGTGATGAAGAGTTCTTCTCCCGGATTCGCCGGCGCTTTGAACTTGACGGTCATCTCCGCGGTCACGATCTGCAATCCCAGGCTGAAGGCAAGCTTGGCCATGGCTTCATCGAGCAACGCGGAGATGATGCCGCCGTGGACGATGCCCTCGAATCCCTGGTGATTGTCTGATGGCGTAAACCGCGCCTGTATGGACCGCTTCTCCACGTTGACCGTGAAATCAACAGCAAGCCCCACGGGGTTCTTTTTGCCGCACACATAGCAACGGCCGTTGTCCTTCAGCTCTTTCATAATCCGATTGTGTTCGTTTGAGATTTGGCGCTTGTCTCTCCCCGTGCTTGTCAGTATAATATAAAAAATGCCATTTGACAAACATATAACGCCGTCTTCCGAACAGTTGCAATCCCTCGGCATCCGGGACGTCTCCGGGGCGCTCAAGAACCTTGATCTCCTGCAACGCGCTTTGGGAGAAGACGGATGTTCGGAGCTTCTGCCCGACATCCTTTCCGACCTCGGCAGGGCCGCTGATCCCGACATGGCGCTCAATAATTTTGAACGGTTCGTGAGCGCGCTCACTGATGTCGCAGCGTTCCTCTCGCTCTGTGGGGCGCGGCGCGATATCCTCCTTTCACTCATTACGATCTTCGGCGCGAGCCGCTTTCTCTCCACGTTCCTCATCACAACGGCGGATGACAGCCTGTCTTTCCTTGCCGATCCCGGCTATCTCATGCATGCGTCGGGCAAGGACAGGCTGTCCGAACGATTCGAGAGCATCAGCCGGGGCAGTGTTGATGAGAAAGGTTTCTACCATATCCTCAGGGTGTTCCGTAAGCAGGAGATGCTCAGGATCGCGCTGCGCGATCTGCTCCATAAGGCGGACCTTCAGGAACTCGTCGGGGAGCTGTCGGACCTCGCCGCGGTTTGCTTGCAGCAGAGCTATGAACGGGTTGATGCGGAACTCCAAACGAGATACGGCAGGCCGATGATCCAAAACGCAGATGGGACGAGCGATCCGGCTGGGTTTGCGGTGATTGCCATGGGCAAGCTGGGGGGCTGGGAACTGAACTTCAGCTCCGACGTGGACCTCATGTATGTTTATACGGCGGACGGTGAGACCGAAGGAGTCGCCACATCCGACGGCGTGGTGATGAACCGGATCACGAACCATCCGTATTTCATCAAGCTTGCGGAAAAGCTGAGCGCGGCGATCAACGAGAAGACCGAAGACGGGTTCGTATTCCGCGTGGACCTGCGGCTTCGGCCCGAGGGCCGGCGCGGTCCGCTGGCGCAGAGCCTGGGCGGCTACGAAATCTATTACGAGTCCTGGGGGCAGACCTGGGAGCGGTCCGCGCTGATCAAGGCCAGGCCCGTGGCAGGGGATGAAGCCGTGGGCGCGGAGTTCCTGGAACGGATCATGCCGTTTGTCTTTCGGAAATATCTCGACTACAGCGCGATTACCGAGATTCGCGAGATGAAGCAAAAAATCAACGAAGACGTCCGGCAGAAGGGGAAAACGCACCGGGATGTGAAGCTCGGCTACGGCGGCATCCGCGAGATAGAATTCGTGATACAGGCCCTCCAGCTTATCTACGGCGGACGCGACCGGACCCTGCGCGAAAAGAACGCGCTCAAGGCCCTTCACATGCTTTCGCAGAAAGGGCTGATCAGCTACGAGGAACATGCGAGCCTGTCGAAGGCATACGTATTCCTGCGGACCGTGGAACACCGCCTCCAGATGCTGGATGACCTCCAGACACAGACGCTGCCGTCCGAGGAAGGCGATCTCCGCGCGCTCGCGAGGCGCACGGGATATCTCGAGCAAGGCCGCGAAACGGAATCGCTGCTTCGGGACTACGGGCTGCACACGCGCAAGGTCAGGGCTATCTACGACGACTTGTTTACCTTCACGGGCGAAGAAAGCGCATCCGAAACGGTGGACAGAGAATACGACCTGCTGCTGGACCCCGAAGCGCCGGAGCAGGATGCTGTCGCGCTGCTTACGAGATCGGGCTTCCGCGATCCGGGCAAAGCGCGCCGGGACCTGCTCCTGTTGCGCGAAGGCCCCGCGTTTGTCCATCAGACGCCGAGGGGCCGCAGGCTCTTCAACGATATATTCCCCGTGCTGTTCCGTGAGCTCGTCGCTTCGCCCGACCCTGACATGGCGCTCAATCATCTGGAATCATTTCTCGCGGCCGAGGGATCATGGGAAACGTTCCAGTCGGTCGTGAAGCTCGATGTGTCGGCGATCAACGTCCTGATCGCGATCTTCGCGAACAGCGAATATCTGTCGAGGATGCTCGTGGGAAGGCCGGTGCTTCTCCAGAACCTGCTCGAATCCCGCAAAACGTCCGGTTTGGGAACCAGCGTCGCGTTCACCAAGGAGCTGGGCGAGGCCATGGACAAGGCTGGCGACATTTCGGAGAAACTCGATGCCCTTCGCAGATTTAAACACCAGGAGGAGATCCGGATCGGAATGGCGGACCTTCTGTCGGGCATGCGGATCGCGACCGTATCGCGCGAGCTCTCGAAACTTGCGGAGGTCTGCATCGCTGCGGCGCTCACCCTTGCGGCGTTCGAGACCGGCAAGCGGTACGGCGTCCCTGGCGACCTTTCCGGCCTTGCAATCATCGGGGCCGGAAAACTCGGCGGCAGGGAACTGAACTACGGATCGGACCTGGACATCCTTTTCGTATTTTCCGAACCCTGCGCGGTTTCTCCGCCGGCGGGTCTGACGGTATTCGAATATTTCAGCAAGGTGGCTGAGAAAACAATAGCCTATCTTTCAACGCTCACCCGCGAGGGGTTCGTGTTTCGCGTTGATACGCGACTCCGGCCCACGGGCTCCAAAGGTCCGCTTGTGCAGAGTATCGATGCGTTTAAAATCTACTACGCGTCCCAGGCCGAGACCTGGGAGCGGCAGGCGCTGCTGCGAACGCGCTGCGTGGCCGGGGACGAGGTTGTGGGAAGTTTGTTCATGGAAACGCTTCAGGACCTGGTGTTTCAAGACGCGGACGAGGCCACGCTGGCCGGCGACGTGCTCGCGATGCGCAGGCGCATGGAAGAAGAGCTTGGGAAGGAGAACGCCGGCCACTATAATATCAAGCAGGGGATCGGCGGGCTGGTGGACATAGAGTTTCTCGTCCAGTACCTTCAGCTCCTTCACGGCAAGCAACATCCCTGGGTCAGAGTTCCCGGGACCTATAACGCCCTGCGCGCGTTGAAAAAAGAAAAGTTTCTCGATGAGAAAACGTACCGGGTCCTGCTCCGGGCTTATCTGTTCCTACGGCAGCTTGAGAGCAGGATGCGGATCGTTTCGAACCAGGCGACGAGCGATCTTTCCAGAGATCCGGAAACGCTGCATCCCCTTGCACGGCGCATGGCATATACTGATGAGGGGGCGCCTGCAGGACAGAAACTTCTGGCGGATTATGAAACACTGAGCAAACAGGTGCGGCTCATATTCGACACGCTGTTACTCCGATGATAACCAGACCCCGAAATTATTTTCATCAGAACTCCTACAATTCTCTGAAACGCCCTCCACGTTGCTGCTGATTTTGGCTCAATCATGGCAACTCGTTTCTTACGAGGAAATCAAGATTATTGCACAGCAAAATGTTCACTGTTTGCACATTCGAATATCCTGCAAAAAACCACGACGAATCTCCACTAAATAAATACTACAAAAAATTAATAAGATACAAGTATAGATGGATCGACCTGGCCCTGGCATAGAGATTGTATTAGCCATCATGACAATCACTGCGTAGCAGGGTAATGAGTATTTGACCCTTGCGTATTTTCAGATGGGTGAAAGATTTGAAAATATCGGTAAAGATAAGAGGAGGTAAGTTATGAATACGGTGAAGAAGTTTCTTGTACGGTTGTTGCTTTTTGGCCTCTTGACGGCATTGGCTGCCTGCAATAATAGCGGCGGAGGAGGCGGAGGCGGCGCGACCTCAAGCGGAAGCAGTGCCGCGGCGTTGACAGTGGTTTCAAAAGTGAGCGTTGTGGACGCCCAACAATCGGGTTCGGTTGGGGGCAGCGCGGCTCCGATGCATATCGGATCGGCCCGCCTTGCAGGAGTATTATCAGCTGTCCCGGCCACATCGGATTATAATAGCGATAAAACAAACGTGTGGGTAGAAGATCGCACGACTGAGTCGTTCAATACGATTAATGAAATTCTTTGCATGATGGGACAGACTAAGTATGATGCCATGCTGAATAAGGGCATTTACACGGCCCTGGTGGACCAGAATGTGTGCAGCAGCAGTAAGGCCGACGTATCGAGCGCTGGGTCCGAGGCCCAGAACCAGTCGTCGGGCGCAGGCATGCCGTCCTACATGACGTTCAATGTCATCTCATCCCGCGCTGACAACTCGTCCCCGGAAATTTTACACATGTGGATACACCAGCCTGCAAACGACCATGACGCCGAGGCGTTGATCTACGCATACGCTACGATTACGGAAGGCTCAGGCAGCACGAACCCGTACGGTATTTTCGCCATGCACTTTGCGGGCTATAATATTGTAAACGGCAACGTGGCGGGCTCGCCTTCATTCAAGGGGACGCTCAGGGCCGTGAGGGCCGTAGCGGGCGATCCCGCGAGCAAGGTGCTGCTTCAGTTCGTGTCTCACGACAGCCATGACTGCGGCATGGGCATGGAAAACTCGGACCAACAGGTCATACTGGACAGGGCTGCCGACGGTTCAGGCGGCGCGGGAGTCATTTACCGGAACAGCGCCGGCGCTTGTGGGACTGAGGAAATGCACTTTGATATAGCATTCAACTCCACTGATTTCTGGAGACAGGACCTTATCACACTCAACCATCCCACTGCTTGTCTCGACAGGGTCCACTTCGACGAAAGTTCCTGGAGCTACGGGCTGTATGACGCCGACGGCAAGAGACTGACGCGCAATTCGGGATTCCCGATTACGTTCGCCCAGGGCGGCCGAGGCTATATCGGCTATTGGGGTTTGTGGGCCGATAACGGCATAACGGTCAACAGCGGCGACATCGTGAACAAGGTGGATTACAATAACGGCGCAAGCACGCCGACGCCCTATACCGTATTCAAGGCCAATGGCAAGTTGAAAAAACATACAAGAAAATCAATGACCGTGGCGGATATTACCGGCATACCGCTCGGCTATTATGAACAGCCCTTGACCGGAGGCACGGGCGCCAATTATCAAGTCGTGTGGGGAGACCCGGCAAATACCGGCACAACAACCTTCTACAAAATTTCTTTCATGCCTCAGAATTGCGGCAACAATTGCACCTGGGCGCAGATGGCGCCCGCGGCCATAGACTTCCAGCATATCCAGTGGGGGACCCTCAATTTCTGGTCGCAATCGTTGGGCGGTTCCGCACAGGTTCCTCTCAGTGGTTGTGCATACGCCGGGCCTGGCGGGTTGTATCCTAACGGATATACGAGCTGCACGGCCCCGGTATTGGGAACGCCCATCATCTTTTATGCCGAAGACGTTGTCTCTCCCGGAGATACACTTCCTGCAACGCTGGCCTGCTACGACAACTGCCTGAATCCGGCGGCGATAACTACGAACACCCCGTATTTCACGAGTAACGGGACAGAGCATGATTACACGATGAATACGAACCTCAACGGCGCAAATCCCATGCTTCTTATGCTGGGCGCGAGTTCCGTGGCAACGTCGGCAACGGACACAACGGCGTATCCGTATGGCCTTCAGAGCGGAGCGCTTTTTGATCCGACCACGCCTAACTTAAGCTCGCTGCTTGACTGCAACTGGGACGGTGACAACGACCCAACTACGCACCCCCAAATCTGCAGTTGGAAGGCATGGAGTGCGCTCACTGAATTCTACACGTGGGAAACCGGACCGAGCACGTGGAACCAATACATCACCGTCACCGACGCAAGCCACCCGAACGGCGTAAAATTCGACGCCCCGCTGGAAGTGAAGTATGTGCTCAACGGAACGACGTACTTGTTGCAATACGGCGGGTTCGGCCAGCTTCAGGGCATCCCGGGCAAGTGCGTAGACATGGATACCGGCCTGGACGCAGATTGCAGCCTCGGCGGCAACGGCAACAATGCGATCAGATGGGTGCCGCAGTTCACCATTCCGAGAGTGCAGCAGGACGGCGTCACGCTCACTACCGTATCCGATCCGAACAATGTATCGTACTACGTAAAGCCGCTCGAAGTCGAGCAGCGCATGAAGACGGACACGACGGCGGGCGCATGTACGGCGCTTGCAAGCACCAACTTCGCTTCTTATACGCCGTTGCCGGACATGACGATATTCGTAGATCCGAAGGCGATGAACGGCGATGAGCCCGCGACGCCTGCCGCGCCTGCCGTGATCGGCGGGGTGGTGCAGTAACAGTCATTTCACAAATATCGCTTATCACCAAAGGGCGGGATGGGTTCCCCGCCCTTTTTTTATTTCTCCCATAAATGATTCTTATAGCTGGTTCCAATGAATTAATGGATTTCCAGCCTAATTATCTTGACAACTTCTTGCTCATTATAATAACATGACCGACAATGCAAAATGAAACGCGGCATTTGCATAACGCAATATGGAAATACTCATTCGTGATATGATGAGGAACTGAACAAAGGGGGAAAGGATAAGACAATGGTGCAGCGTTACTGGAAAATTATTATCCTGTTGCTCATCGTCGTTACCGTGCTGGCGATGACGAATTCGGCTATCGCATCTCACGAGGCCACCCCTGAGATGGCCGCTGTTGCGCCGGTGTCGGCCACACCCTGGTGGGTCTGGCCGCTGGCGCTCTTCATCGTGACCTTTATCCTCGGCATTCTCGCGGTGCTTGGCGGTGTGGGCGGCGGCGTGCTGTTTGTTCCGATCGTGGGCGGATTTTTCCCGTTCAACATCGATTTCGTGAGAGGAGCGGGCCTCCTTGTCGCGCTCGCGGGAGCGCTCGCGGCCGGGCCGGGTCTCCTCAAAAGAAACCTTGCGAGCATACGGCTGGCGCTTCCGGTCGCGCTGATCGCATCGTCGGCAGCCATCGTGGGCGCGATGATCGGCCTCGCCCTGAAACCCGATGTCGTGAATACCCTGCTCGGCGCCACGATCCTGTTCATCGTGGCGATCATGGCCGTTGCGAAAAAATCGGATTTCCCCGTGGTGTCGAAGCCGGACAGCCTGTCCCAGAGCCTGGGGATCATGGGCATTTACCGGGAAGAGTCGCTCGGCAAGGACGTGGAGTGGAACGTCCACAAGACGCCGCAGGGCCTGGCGCTGTTCATCGTGATCGGGGTCATGGCGGGCATGTTTGGTCTTGGCGCCGGGTGGGCGAACGTGCCGGTGCTGAACCTTCTGATGGGCGCGCCGCTTAAAATATCGGTCGCCACGAGTAAGTTCCTGCTCTCCATCACCGACACGTCCGCGGCCTGGGTGTATCTGAACCAGGGCGCGGTGCTGCCCATGATCGTCGTGCCGTCCCTCGTGGGCATCATGCTCGGCTCCATCGTCGGCGTGAAGATCCTTGCCCGGGCAAAGCCGAAAGCGATTAAATGGATGGTCATCGGTCTCCTGCTCTTCGCGGGAAGCAGATCCCTGCTGAAGGGCCTCGGAATCTGGAAATAGGAGGAACTGAATATGGCGGACGTAAAAACCAAAGCTTCCGAAGAACAAATGGCATACGCAAGCGTCCTGAATGTCGGGATGTGGTTCGGTCTCTTCCTGCTGATCGTCACCTTCCTTGTTTATTTATCAGGCGTGCTCCCGACCTTTGTTCCGATCGATGATCTTCCGAGATACTGGGGCATGAGGGTTCACGAGTTTAACGTCCAACTCCATGCGCCGACGGGCTGGGGCTGGGCAGCGCTGGTCGGAAAGGGAGATTACCTGAACTTCATCGGGATCGCGATCCTGTCGGGCCTCACCATCCTGTGCTATATGGTGATTCTGCCGATTCTGATTAGAAAAAAAGATAAAGCGTACATTGTTATCGCTATCGTTGAAATCCTGGTGCTGTCATTGGCAGCGAGCGGTCTCCTTAAAGTCGGCGGCCATTAACCCACGCTGGACGGCCCTTCAAAATTCCTATTAGAGGACGGCTTCTCAGCCGTCTTTTTTGTCACAACGCCGATGAGCAGATAGCCCCTGCTGTTTGGGCGCTTTTAAGCGCACCTGCGGGGAATTTGTTCTTGACAGATCGGTAGTCTTCTTATAATGTATTCGGCAGGGGCGATAATGCATAGCCATTGAAAGGAGTGAATTCATGTCGATTATTACTATTTCAAGAGGGTCCTACAGCAGGGGCAAGGACGTAGCCGAACGGGTAGCCGCTGCTTTGGGATATGAATGCATCTCGAGGGACATTTTGCTGGAGGCCTCGGAGGAGTTCAACACGACGGAGGTGAAACTGATCAGGGCCCTCCATGACGCGCCTTCGATTCTCGACCGCTTCACCTACGGGAAAGAGCGATATATCGCTTATATTCGGTCCACCCTCCTTAAATATGTGCAGAAAGATAATGTTGTGTATCACGGACTGGGGGGCCATTTCTTTTTACAGGGAATCCCGCATGTCTGCAAGGTAAGAATCATCGCCCAGTTCGAAGACCGGCTCATGGAAGAAATGAAGCGGGAGAATATATCCGCGGAAGAGGCGCGCTATATCCTGAAAAAGGATGACGAAGAGCGCCGCAAGTGGGGCCTTCATCTGTACGGAAAGGACACAACCGACGCAAGCCTGTACGACATGATGCTGCACATCAAGACGATGAGCGTAAAAGACGCCGTCGAAGTAATTCAGTGCGCCGTGAAGCGCCCGTGTTTTCAGACTACGCCCCACTCCCAGGCGGTTCTGAACAACCTGGTCCTGTCATCCCAGGTAGAGGCCCGGCTGGTGAAGCAGTTCCCCTCCATAACCGCGCATGCTGAAGAGGGCGTGGTTACCGTCAATGTTAAAGCGCCGTTGAGTCACGAAGATGAAATAACCGCACAGGTCAAGGAGGAAGTCGGCAAGGTGGAAGGCGTCAAAGCCGTGAAAGTGTATATTTCTCCATCGCCGACCGGCGATTAGCATACTCAAAACGATTTCGTGGATGGCCTCGCTGAATACCGCTGAACAGCTGAGGCCATCCTTTTTTCTGCTTGGACTTGTTTCACCGGCCGGAGCGGTCGGTCGTCGTTTCATAACCGTTCATTTCCCCTTGACAGGGCACTCCCCTTTGTTGTAAATTCATTTCGTTTTGTATTCTCCCCGAAGCCTGACCTGCATCACGCTGAAGAACACCGGGTCATCGGACTTTGAAAATCGAGAATGCCGCACGTCTCCGCTCATGGATGATTAGTTTCATCCTTCGTACGTTTTGGAGCCGCGTCGGCGAAGGGCCGCGGCCGGCTTTACCTTGTATCGGCCTTATCTGGGACATACTGGTTTTAAACATGGACGTAGTGAGTATTTTATCAATAGGCATTCTCTGCTACCTCGCCGGCGCATTGGCGTCACAGCTTCCGCTCTCGAAAGCACGAAACTTCACCTATCTTTTTCCGCTCGCCGGCGCCCTCGCCTTTCTTGTTGCAAGCGGCCGTCTTATTTTCGATCATGCCTTGCTCAGCAAGACAATTCCGGTGTCATCGACCTTCAGCTTTGCATTCTCGGGTGATGCGCTTTCCGGTTTTTTCGTTCTTCTCATTTCGCTCGTCGTTGTGGCCGTTTCTCTCTACTCAATCGATTTTACCCGGGGGCTTAGGAACGCGGGTACCATGGGTTTTTTCTATAACGGTCTTATCCTGAGCATGTACGGCGTGGTGCTCGCTGCGAACATCTTCACGTTTCTCGTGTTCTGGGAAACCATGGCCGTGGCTTCGTACTTTCTCGTGGTGTTCGAACGGAATGCAGAGACGGCACGGGCCGGCCTTTTTACCGTTGTGATTACCCACATCGGTACGGCCTTCATCATAGTACTTTTCCTAATTTTAGCCCGCAGTACCGGCAGCATGGACTTCGCGGCAATGCGCGCGGCCGCAAGCGCGCTTCCTCCGGGCGTCAAGTCGCTGGTCTTTATCTTTGCCGTCATCGGCTTCGGGACCAAAGCGGGCATCATACCGCTTCACACGTGGATACCCCGAGCCTATCCCGCGGCCCCGTCGAATATAACCCCCCTTATGTCCGGCGTTATGATCAAGGTCGCACTATACGGTTTTCTCCGCATCGCCCTGGACGTGCTCGGTCCGGGACCCGAGTGGTGGGGGATCGCGGTCATCGCCGTGGGCGCGGTTTCGGCCGTTCTCGGGATCCTCTACGCGGTCATGGAGAACGATGTTAAAATCTTTCTTGGCTATTCGAGCGTGGAAAACATCGGTATCATTCTTCTCGGGATCGGTGCATCGCTGTTGTTCCAAAGCAGCGGCTGGTCCGCGCTCTCGGCCTTTGCCCTTGCCGCCTCGCTCTACCACGCGCTGAATCACGCGCTGTTCAAGAGCCTCTTGTTCATGGGTGCGGGGTCGGTGGTCAGCGCAACACGGACAAAGAACATGGAAAAACTGGGAGGCCTGCTCAAGGGAATGCCCTGGACGGGCCTGCTGTTCCTCGTGGGTTCCCTGGCCATCACTGCGCTTCCTCCCCTGAACGGGTTTGTGAGCGAGTGGCTCACCTACCAATCCCTGCTTCTCGGTTTTTCATCGCCCTCCGGTGCGGCGAAAATTGTGGCGCCGCTGGGCGGAGCGGCTCTGGCGCTTACCGGGGCGCTTGTGGCAGCGGGGTTCGTCAAGACCTTCGGCGCGATTTTCCTCGGCAAAGCGCGGAGCGACCATGCGATTGTTGCCCGTGAATCCCCGTTCTGGATGGTCCTGGGCATGGCGTTTCCGGCGATCCTTTGTGTCGTCTTTGGAATTTTTCCCGCGGCGCCTGTTTCGCTCATTTCGCCGGTCGTTTTCTCTCTCGCGGGAGCGGACGTCGAACTGCGCCATCAAGGCCTCCTGCTGACGCCGGGAGGCGCAGCTTCGCTCTCGACCATGGCGGTTTCTCTGGCCATGGCGATGAGCCTTGTCGCCGTCTTTTTGTTCGTGAGACTCTACGGCGGCAAGAGAAAGACCGTGACGGCGGATTCCTGGGATTGCGGTATTCCGGGACTGACGTCGCGCATGCAGTATACCGCTACGGCCTTTACCAAACCGCTTCGCATTATCTACAAGCGCATCTACCTCCCGAGCCGGGACATCAAGGTGCGGTATTCGTTGAAGCCGTTATTTGTAAAGTCGATCCGCTACGGCGGCGATATCACACCGTTTTTTGAGCGGTACGCGTATGAGCCGGTGACCAGGCTTATCCGGATGGTCACGGGTAACGTAAAGATATTGCAGAACGGGAGTCTCCAGTTGTATCTCGGTTATATACTGCTCACGCTGATACTACTGCTGATATTCGGGACCTAAGGGCCATGGCTCAGGGCAAGGCATAACTCATAACATGGAATATATACAATTTCTCATAATCATTCTGTTCTCTCCGCTGGTGAGCGGTGTGATCAAAAAGCTCAAGGCGCAGATGCAGGGCCGCGTCGGAGCGGGCGTGCTCCAACCGTACTATGATCTTCTGCGTTTATTGAAAAAGGACATGGTGGTCTCTACCACGACGAGCTGGATCTTCAAAGCCGCTCCGTACATCGTTTTCACGGCAACGGCAGCGGCCGCCATGATCGTTCCGGTCGTCTCCACGGCGTCTGCGTACGGCATGATGGGCGACGTGATCGCGCTTATTTATCTTTTTGCCCTGGCGCGGTTCTTCATGGCGCTTGCCGGGCTTGATGCGGGCACCGCTTTCGGCGGCGAGGGAAGCAGCCGGGAGATGACGGTCGCCATCCTGGTGGAGCCGATGATGATGCTTGCGCTGTTCACGGCTGCCATAACCGTCGGTTCCACCAATATCGTGCGCATCGCCATGGTCTACAGTACCGTATATTCTCCGTCGCATTTGCTCGCGTTGGCCGCATTCATCGTGGCGATCATCGCCGAGACGGGAAGGGTGCCGGTCGACAACCCCGATACCCATCTCGAACTCACCATGATCCATGAGGGCATGATCCTGGAATATTCCGGGCGGTATCTGGCGCTTATGGAATGGGCGCATGCGATGAAGCAGATGATCCTGTTTACCGTGGCCATAGATATTTTCTTTCCCGCGGGCATGGCGCATGGAGCGGGCAGCTCGGCCCTTGTCTTTGCGTCCGGCGTCTATGCCGTCAAGATGTTCGGCATGGCCGTTCTTATAGCGGTTGTCGAGTCCACGCGCGCAAAAGTGCGGTTTTTCCAGCTGCCGTCGATCCTCGGCGGCGCCTTTGTGCTCGCGTTTCTGGCGCTGGTGACGCATATTATGATGGAGAAGTAAATGAGGCGTGAGATCGAGGTGTGTCGCCCGACAGCCCCTTCTCGCCTACGCAGAACGCGCCCGCTGATGGACGGTATTCGACGCGGCGAGGGGGGACCAGGCAG
>Ga0209068_10000271_pt1 | contig 29547 bp, 30 predicted proteins | sample ColStrG_CSR_2012_FD_187200 | JGI IMG/M metagenome (GOLD analysis project Ga0209068, IMG submission 187200) | Freshwater sediment microbial communities in response to fracking from Pennsylvania, USA - Cold Stream Run_MetaG_CSR_2012 (SPAdes)... | ecosystem: Environmental > Aquatic > Freshwater >...
CCAAGAAAGAAGCCGTGACCGACGCCAAAGGCGGCTACTCGTTTACCGATCTCGCCCCCGGCACCTACCAGTTGAAAATCACGTCGCCGAATTTCGCCGACTATTCTGCCGCCGACGTCAACCTCCCCGCTGGCGTCGATGTCCCCCTCGACGTCACTCTCGAACCCAAAGGTGAAGTGACGAGCGTGGACGTCAACGCTTCCAGCGCCGGAAAAGTCGAAACCGAGGCCTCCAACATCGAGGGCACCATTTCAAAAACAGAAATCGTCAATGCTCCCCTCAATGGCCGCAACTTCACCACCCTCATCGCCCTCGCTCCCGGCGTCAGCAACCAAACGGGCACGGACGAAGCCAAAGTAGGTGTGGTAGGCAGCGTGAAGTATTCGGTCAACGGCGGCCGCGTCGAATACAATTCGTTTGAGGTGGATGGGGCGGATGTTCTGAATACGGGAATTAACGGGGCGGCTTCTACCCTGATTGTTTACCCGAGTCTCGATTCGATTCAGGAAGTAAAAGTGCTCACCTCGAACTATGGGGCACAGTTTGGGCGGACGGCTTCCGGGACGGTGCAGGTTACGACGAAGTCGGGTGGGGACAAGTTTCATGGGAATGCGTACGAATTCGTAAGAAACGAATTTTTCAACTCACGGAATTATTTCGATCAGGGCGCGCATGCTCCGCTCTACCGGCGCAACGATTTTGGCGGAACGATCGGCGGGCCGCTCTACATTCCCGGCGCGTACAACAGCAAGAAGAAAGACAAGACCTTCTTCTTCTTTTCCGAAGAGTTCCGTTTAGAGAAGACGCCAACGGACTTCAACCAGGCTGTGCCTTCCGTGGCCGAACGCCTGGGTGATTTCAGCGATGTCTGCCCCGCGGCAACCGGTCAGGCGAATGTGTTTTCCCGCAAGCAGTTTCCAGACTGCCCTACCACGCCGGGCACGGTACCTACGACTTTCGTCAACAACCAGTTGGTGCAGCCCGCGACGCCCACGCAGCCGGGATCCGGCATCGACAAGAACGCGGCTCTGATTCTGGCTTCCAACCTGATTCCGCTGCCAAACGCGAATTCGGGATGCAACTCGACGACGGGGTCCTGCTATGTGGCGTCGGTTTCTCCTGCGACCTACTGGCGCGAGGAACTCATCCGCGTCGATCATCACTTCACGACGAAAACCCAGCTCACGGCGCGATACATACACGATTCCTGGGATACGACGGTGCTCACGCCGCAGTGGGGCGTGGTCCGCAATAGCTTCCCGACCGTGCAGAACCGTTTCATCGGCCCCGGCACGAGCATGCTGGTGCACCTCACGAACACGCTTTCGGATACGCTGCTCAACGAGTTCGTAGTCAGTTACGGAAATTCCCACATCAGCCTGAGCAATCGCAACGGCCCGGGTGGCGCGCAGTATCAGCGCAACCCGCTGCTGGACCAAAATTTGGTCCCGAACCCCGACCCCAACAATCCGAACGCCTGCGACGCGTCCAGCGTAGATCCAGTCTCGGGAATCTTGCAATGCCGGATTGGCTACCTGTTCAACAATGGTTTCGGAGGGAAATTCCCCGGCATCGTGATTGGCGGAACGAACGCGGTGTATGGCGGCCGAGGAATCGCGGTCGATCCGTCTTACACACCCTGGACCCACACGAACCCGACCTACACGGTGAGCGATGACGTTCTGAAATCGAAAGGCAAGCATACGCTGCGTTTCGGAGCGCAGGGGATCCTGTCGCAGCGCAACCAGACCAACAACGCGATTGGCGGCGCAACGGGCGATCTGCAGGGTCTGCTCGTGTTCAGCAACGTGAATGGCGGCAACAAAGATACGGGGAACGCCTTCGCCAACTTCCTTTCCCAGCAACCCAACTCGGCCAGCGACAACCGCGCGGTAACGCCGATTCAGAGCTTTACGCAAGACAGTTCGCAGGGCCGCTACTTCCAGCGCTACCAAATCCTGGAACCCTACGTCCAGGATGACTGGAAGATCCGGAAGAACCTGACCTTGAACATCGGCGTGCGCATGAGCCTGTTTGGCAATTTCGAGGAGAAACAGCGTCAGGCTTACAACTTCGTGCCCTCCGCCTTCGATCAGAATCTGGCGACCACGGTGCGCGTGGATGCGGGCAGCGGAATTTTGCTGGACGCGAAAACGGGGCGGCCGATTCGGTTCGATCCCAACCTGACCGGCAGTCTGGATCCGCGCATCACGAACGGCCTGGTGCAGTGCGGCGTAGGGCATGTACCCGCCGGTTGCGCCAAGAGCCATCTGCTGAATCCGGCGCCGCGCATTGGTTTTGCGTGGGATCCGCGCGGCGACGGCAAGACTTCCATCCGCGGCGGTTACGGAATCTTCTTCGAGCACGGAACCGGGAATGAAGCCAACACAGGATCGCTGGAAGCAAGCTCGCCGCTGGTGCTGGGCATGACGCAGCACTTTCCCGGCAGCTATAACTGCATCGGCAATCAAGCGATTTACTCCAATTTACCTCAAGGTACGAATTGCAACGGCTCACCGTTCCAAAATCAGGGATTCGTCGGCGCCTATCCGTTGAACGTGACCGCGATTCCAACCAGAACGGTCTGGCCCTATGCGCAGCAATGGAGCTTCAGCATTCAGCGTGAACTGCCCCGCGACTTTGTGGTCAGCTTCGCGTATGTCGGCAGCAAGGGCACGAACCTGACCTTGCAGCGGCAAATCAATCAGCTGACTCCGGTCAATCCCTTGAACTATCCTTTCGGTCCGGGCGAGCCGATTACTCCGATCGCGGGTCTCAACGCGGGCGATTGCAGCCAGTATAACGGAAAGGGGTTCTCACTTCTGAACGGAATGTTCGTCACGCCGGACAATCCCGCGTTCCGCAACCTGGTAGCGGCTTGCGCGGGCGTACCCACGGGAGGAACTCCCATCCCTGACCCCGGCACGTTGCGCCCTTATCCGGGGATCGGCACCATTTATTCGCTGGAGAACCGGGCGGATTCCAAATACCACGGCTTCCAGGCAACGATGCGCCACAGCAAAGGCCCGCTGACGTTTGGCGCAAGCTACGCCTTCAGCCACGCCTTCGATAATTCGTCGGACCGGTCAGATACGACGTTTGTGAATGCGCTGGATCCGCGAACGAACAAGGCCAGTTCCAATTTCGATCAGCGGCACCTGTTCAACGCGAACTACAGCTACCAGTTGCCGATTCTGCGCTGGGCGGAAGGGGCACGGCAATGGAATCGCGAGTCCGATTCCACCGACAAGCCGGAGCAGTTTGCTTCCAACCTCGCGAAGAACATTCTGGATGGATGGCAGCTTTCCGGGATCACGACGTTCAGTTCCGGAACGCCCTTCAGCGTGGTCAACGGAGGTGGCAACACTGGCATCGCGGTATCGGACAATGCCGGCGTGGTCAACGGCGTAGGTCCGGCTTCGTTCCCGGATGTGCTCAAGGGGGTCGTGGGCCTGGAGAAGCCCGCGGGGGGCAACAACGCGCAGAGTTTTGGGCCGCTGCTCCTGAATCCGTCGATCTTCGTAGCGCCGCGCGGCCTCACGTTTGGCAATGCGGGCCGTAATTATCTGAACAATCCCGGACGCCTGAACTTTGACATGACGCTGCTCAAGCACTTCAAGGTGCGCGAAGGCGTCGACGCTGAGTTCCGCGCGGAAGCGTTCAACGTGTTCAACCACACGCAGTTCCGCATTTATGATCCTGACAACCCGGGCAGCACCGGCAACAACGTGATCAGCTGCTACGCGGGTCCGCTGAACTCGGCGGGATTCCAGGCAGCAGGCGGCGCGGACTGCCTGACCGGCGCGTCGTTCCTGCATCCGATCAATGCGCATCGGCCACGGACGATGCAGTTTGGGTTGAAGTTGAGCTTCTAGTAGCGTGACGCAAGAGGTTTTCCATGTGGGCAGGCGAGGGCGCCTGCCCCACGTGTGCACCACAGATATACGCGTTTTTGCGAGTCACGGCTTTGTATAATCCACACATGCAAAGAATACCGTGGAGCACAATTGCGCTTGGGTCGCTGTTACTAATCGCGGCCCGGTCAACAGGAGGACAGGAAGTGAAATCTCCGGAAACTGAAAAGTCGAAGACGCCCGTCAAAGTAGAGCAGCGCGGGCGCATCCTTGGAATCGGCGGTGTCTTCTTCAAATCCGCCAATCGCGATCAGATGCGCGAATGGTATTCGAAGCATCTTGGCCTCGCCGACAAAGGCCATGGCGCGATGCTTCCGTGGCGCGAACACGACGACCCGAAAAAGGAACAGGTTACCGTTTGGACTATTTTTCCAGCCTCGAGTGACTATTTCGCTCCCAACCAACCGTTCATGATGAACTACATCGTGGACGACATGGATGCTTTGCTCGACCGCTTAAAACAAGAGGGAGTCAAGATTGACCCCAAACGAATGGATGAATCCTACGGTCGCTTTGCCTGGATCTATGACTCGGATGGAAACAAGATTGAACTCTGGCAGCCGCTGCCCGCGAAGCCCTGAGGGCCGCCGATTTTAACTACTGTTTGGGAATCGCTCCGCGAAGCATCGTGACGGCCTGCTCGACGGTCCGGTTGGCGGTATCAATCACAAGGTGTTCGCGGCTCCATGGGCGGTAGTCTCGTGAGACTACGTCTTGCCAGGTAAGGGACCGCGATCCGGCAATGTCGGATATGCGTGTCTCGACCCGATGCTGATGTTCTTTGCTGTCAGAACAGATGACCTCGATTTCAAAGGCAGATACCTGTGCACGATTCGCGACTTCGAGCCACGCATCGCGGGTGAGCGGAATAGGATTCACTGAGTCCGCAATCACTGTCCTGCCGATACGGAGATTGTCCGCGGCGACTGCGTAGGCCACACGATAGCCGGCATCGTTGATTGGGGAACTGAGTACCCCTGAAGCCAAAATCGCTTCCTCGATAGAATCGATACGCACATGAACTGCACCTAGCTGGCGGGCAAGTTCTCGCGCAATGGTCGTCTTTCCAGTACCTGGCAGGCCGCCAAGGATGATGAGCATAGTGAGTTCCCAGTATATTCTTGGCTCGCCGCCCGCCCCTGTTTGGCCGGAACCTCGGGACAGACGGAAAGTTCCCCATATTTCGTGAGAGTGTCGGTGTTGAAAGGGATTCCTCCCCTTCGCAAAGGGCGCTCAGGGTCGGAATGACAAGGTGGGGGTTCAATCGTGTGTGGACGGTTTGCGGGCGGTTGCGAGATGGCGAGTAGGAATGCTGGCTCTACACAGGCACGGATCACCAAGAGCGGATCACCAAAAACGGATCACATAAACAAGACCTCGCGGACAAGAGTGTCCGCGCTACATGGTCAAAATCGTGGTTTTGTGACGGCGGGCGGGCACTTGGCTCGTCTGGCGGAAATCCTGTCAAGGGCTTTTAGTTGAGGTTTTGGCGGTAAGGTGATGATTCCATTCCTGAAATAAATGTCGCCACTTTGTCGGGGTACCCCCTCCAAAATGGTATACTGAATATATAGGCAAAATTCAGAGGCGCATGCTCCCACACGGGGCCTGCGCCTTTTCCTTTGGAGCGCCATGCGAAAAACGAAGGCAGCGGGACCAAGGCTCTACAGAACGAGGTCGCCGGGATCGCGATATCCCGGAACGAAGCGGCGGGGAGAACTGGCGGAGCTGGCATTTCTGCATCGGGCGTCGAAGCTGGGGCTGAAGGTGTCGAAGCCTTATGGGGACAGCGACTTGTACGACTTCATCGTGGATACGGGACGGCGGCTGCTGAAGGTGCAGGTGAAGTCGACGGGGCATGTGGCGTCTCCGGGAGTGTATTCGGTGAATGCGGGACGGCATTTGTGCGGCGGGGTGGTTCCGTATAAACGGTCACAGGTGGATTTTATGGTGGTGCATATCGTTCCGGAAGACGGGTGGTACATTCTGCCGATGCGAGTGGTGGGATGGCGGGTGTCGCTGCGGCTGCCGTCGAGCGAACATGCGAAGGCTGGGGCGTATGGGAAATATCGGGAGGCCTGGGGACTGCTGGAAGGTCAGCGTGCCGGAGAGGGTCGGGCGAAGGCGTAGTTCTGGGAACGCCTGGACCCGGAGGAGCCCGGGCCCGGGCGACCGCCTACAGATTCCTATGGACGAAAGACTAAGTTGACTACCACTTCGGACTGCTCGGAAGCGGGCACCCATTTCCAGTTGGAAACGGCATCCTGGGCAGCCTTGGCGAATGCCGGACTGCCTCCCAGAACCTCGCTGGATTTGGCCGTGCCGTTCGGAGCAACGACTACGCGCAATCTCACGCTTCCTTCGAGAGCCATGGTTTTGAGAAATGCCGGATATTGCGGCGGCTTGCTGTTGATGAGCTTGCGTTGGTTGTCGGCGGACTGGGCTTGTGCCCCAGTGAGCACGGCAACAAGGACAAATGTGCAGAAAGCAGGGTTGATTGTTATTGTTCGGCGCATTTGATACGGGTTCCTAGGACGGATTCTAGGCGTTGTGTCATGGGCGATAAAGTAACCTTGGTAACTGCCATCAGGCGGACCAAGGTGGGGGCCAGGAGGCCCGCCTCTCGCAAAGCCGATTCTAAAAGTGCACTAGGGCGGCTGAATGCTGCCGAAAGGAAAGAAAAAGGGGCAAGCCCTAAAGACTGCCCCCCCCTCGCTTGCAACCGAAAGAATTCGCCCGTGTCGATGGCTGCTATTGGCTCTTGCCATCCAGTTGCACAACGACGCGTGTCGCATCCGCCGTCGGTGAATTGTCTGCCTTGTGTTCGTTCGTCATGATTTGCAAATAGAGGGTGTCCGTACCCACACCTGTTCCAGCTGGCGGACAGAAAACTGTGTCTACTTTGCAGCTAGTATTCGGCAACAGTGTTTGATTCGTGCAGGTATCCTGCAATTGACTAGAAGGCTGGCATGTCGCTCCCTGACCGGAAGAGACAATTTGCGACGCCGTTAGAAAGAAGCATGGCTGGGCTCCCGTTCCATTTCCGTTTAAATTTGCCGGATCGTCGCTGCATGGAACAAAACAAATGGGTAGCCCATTACACTGGGGAGGTGCAACCGAGGCGTTACTAATGCTCCCAGTAAACAACCCCTGCACCAGAACAGATGCCGTTCCCTGGTTGGTGAACGTCATAGTTGTCGGAGGACTAATGGTGTGCGCCAGTACAACTCCAAAGTTAATTTCCGGCACATTGGGAACAATCGCATCAAAGCCAAATCCGGTAAGCAAAAGCGTGTGCGGACTGTCCGGGTCGTTGGGCACAGTAAGGGGCAGAGAAGCAAGGCGCGGCTGTGGACACTTTAAAGGGGATGATATGGGTACATCCGTTGGACTGAATATGGGACAAGCGGCCACCGGCGCAAACGTAATGGGTATTGAGCAACTTGCGCCAGCCGCAAGGGCACTCCCGCAGGCGCTTACATCCGCAGAATACTCGACCCCGGAAATTGAGCCGAAGCCCGTGAGGTCGATCGCATTTGTGGACTGGTTTGTTAGGGTAACCGTTTGCGTTGAAGTGCCGAGACCCGTCTGGATCGGATTGAAGCTCAGAGGGTTCAACGAAAAGACCGCAGATTGCCTGCACTGCGTTCCAGTCCCCAAATCGACGCACACATTGCCGAGATCCGAAGTCATAATGTTATTTATAGGATCATTCAAGCAGGTGGATGATTTGTCTACGGCATAGGGGCCTGCTCCGCTTCCGCCGCCGAAGCCGGAGAAACCTGAGCCGTCGGGACGTATGGCCACGGGCATCAGTGCGCCGATTTGACCGATGGTTGCGCCGTTGGTCCCGATGATATTGAGCTGTATCGATGTGCCCGTGATGAGCCCTGAAAGAGTTGCGGAGGTAAAGCATGGATAATTCACGGCCGACAATGTGCCCGTGACGGATGCGAAAGAGGATCCTACATTGTCGCCCTGCAAAATCTGGCCCGTAACCTGGAAGTCGGCGCCGTTGAAATTGCTGCCGTTTGTGTCCGTAGAATGGAACACGCCTTGAATTGTGCCATTCAAGGGCTTGACTAAGATCGCGGTGAAGGTTCCGGTCTCACTCTTGCCGCAACCGGTGGCTACCGTGTTATAGCTGCCGCCCATGCTGGAAGCGCTGGCGGTTCCGGTCAGAGTCACGGAGGCGCCGCCTTCGTTGATTGTCAGGTTCACGTTTTGACCATCCGAAGTACCCGAAACAGCGAACGATCCTCCGCACGGAGGCGCGGAAATCGGCGGAGTGAATTGCACGGAGCCGGTCACGGCCTTGCCGGTTTGTTGCAGAAAACCTGAGATCAGAGTCACTGTATGCGGAGCGGTAGTCTTCGTCAGTGTGAACTGCCAGTTCCCCGCCAGCGCGCCCTGATTCGGCGGCGGAACGGAGGAACTGCTGCCGCAAGACGTCAATACGGCCGACCCCAACAGCGCTAACCCCAACATCAGTAGTGCCAAAAGACGTGCCGAAAGACCCTTCACTGAAAATTCCTCCCTGCTATAAACCCAAATGAAATATTCCTACGGAAGCGTGATTGTGACGGTGCCCGCATCGCAGATCGATCCGCCACCCAGCGCCGTGAACGAGTAGTTGCCCGATCCGATAGACTTGCCATCCAGACCGCTGATTCCGTTGATGTTTCCTAGACTGCCAGAGCCGTCCGCTGCGAGAACCGACAGACCCACCACGGTCCCGCCGCTAATGGTTCCGGTGAGCGTCGGCAATTGGCCGCCGCCATCGGCTGGCAGGCAAGGCGAGGTCGCCGCGGTAAGGCTGCCGGCCAGAACGGCAGAAGTGCCACCGGTGGGATCCGGCGCCTGTGCAATCATCCCGGACGCGGTTGTAGTTGCGCCCCCCTGGGTCGAAGTGAATGTAGCGGTAAAGGTTCCGTTCAACGGGGCGACAGCAGTCGCGGTAAAGGTTCCGATTTCGGAAACACCGCACGTGGTAACGGTGGTGACATAGGTGCCCGTGAAATTCGAGTTGTCCGAGGCAACGATCCCTGTAAGCGCCACCTTCTGTCCGGTCTGGCCGAAGCCCAACGTCACGTCCTGGCGATCCACCAACCCGCTGGCTGTTCCTTTCCCGCCGCAGGAGCCGGACAATGTCATGCCACCGCGGAGCGTTCCCCCGAGGCCAACCTGGTCGATCTGGCCAAGCAGACCTCCTCCGGTGCGCGGGGGTCCGCCGGCGCTTGGAGTTAAGGTGAGCTGCCAGTTCCCTGCGATCTCCGATTGCGTAAACCTCGGCGCCTTACCGCCGCAGCTGGCGGTGGCCAGTACGCACCCCATTAATAGTGCCAATCCAGTTCTCATGATTCCGGAAGCTCGTTTCTTTCTGTGATCCAAAATTCGACACCCGTGAAGCTCAGGACAAACCCGAGTTTCAATCTCTTTAATCAGGGGCTAAAGCCCGCTCACATACAACCTTGTGGCACGACTGAAGTCATGCCCTTCCCGCAGAGCGTTGCTAGCAGGCGCCCGACTTGCAGAGCGTTCCCGTTCCACCTTCGCATCCCATAATCTTGATGCCCGTACACTCCGGGTTGGTCGGCCCTGGGCATATGTTGGTCGGACTCGGTACGCAAGTCGGATCGACTACACACAGGGGGTTGTTCAAGTCCGGCTGTGTGCAGGAAGGGTCGTTCGTCAGGTTGCACTTCACGAAGGTGTTGAAGCCGTATTGAGTGCCGTTGGAAATCTTCGGTGTATTCGAAAAGTCCAGCACTGGCTCGCCGAAATTCGCGTTCCCCAGCGGGTACCAGACTCCCTGAATCTGCCCCTTGACCGTTCCTATCGTGTTGTCGGGTCCAGCAATCACTCCCAGGACGACCGTGTTTCCGGAAATTTGGCCAGTCAACGGCGCGGAAGTCAGTCCGGCGGGCGCGACACAGGTCCCGCCACCGGGCACGGCCGGGGTGAGAGTTCCGGTCAGGGTTGCGCTGGTGCCGTTGCCGGGCCCTTGTTGCAGCGCTGCCGACATGGTGGAGGTATTGCCGGTATTCCTGGCGGTAAAAGTCCCGCTCAGAGTCTGGTTCAACGGCGCCATCTGGAAGGCGTTCCAGGTGCCGCTTTCGGACTTGCCGCAGCCGCGTGCGAACAAGGTGTAAGTTCCGGTCATGCAGGCAGTCCCGCTGGAGCTGCTACCGGGTGTACAGATCATGGTTCCAGTGCTATCCAAGCTCTCCGTGCCGTCGGCTCCAGTCAGATTTACGTCAAGCCCTGGTTGGTTAACGACGAGCGCGACCTTGGATCCATCCGACGTTCCGCTAGCCGGACCTGAACCCGCGCACGCCGGGCCTTGGAAAGTCAGCGTGCCGTCCACCTGATTGCCGCTCTGGGCGAGGAATCCGGCCTCTTTGGAAATAATTGGATTGGTGATGCTCGTGTTCGTCAGCGCGAACTGCCAGTTGCCGCTCAGCGGTCCGCTACCGGGTTTCGTCGTACCGCCCGATCCGCTTCCGCCGCAGCCCACCAGCATTCCTGCGCAGAACAATGTAAAAAGAACTGCTATCTTCTTTTGAATCTGTGTGTTCGCCATAATCTTCAATACTCTAGGAAGGGGAACCTGCCCCACCATCGATCAGCCGCCGCACAAGCGAACTCCGTTAGAGCGGAGTTTCGGACCGATCCGATGAACCCATGAAGACTAGGCAGTCTTTGTTACGAACTCATTGCAACGAAGTTAAGATTTTGTAAATCCGGCATGGCTGGACGGGAATCAAAATTTTAGTGATTTGCACAGCCCCGCGGATTTCCGGGCGCGTCTAAGCACCCACGAAGATTGCTGTGAATCCTTCCGCGAAACGGCTGAATCAAAGGTTAATCATCTTCTTCAGATTGTCTTCCGTCGGCTTGGCTGGGCGAACAATTCTGAGGTATCCTAGAGCTGGGTGAGCGAACATATGGCGAAAAGAATGGTGTTGATGTTGGTGTTGGTTGTGGCCCTGGTCGGGGGCCTCGGGTTTGTCAAGTATGGGCAGGTGAAGGCTGCGATTGCGCAAGGCGCCAGCTTTGCGCCGCCTCCGACGAGCGTGACGACCGTGGTCGCCAAGCAGGAGATCTGGCCTTCCACTCTAACGGTGGTCGGAACCGCTGAAGCGATTCACGGAGTGACCGTGAGCGCCGATCTGCCTGGGACGGTCGATAAGATTCACTTCGAGTCTGGCCAGTGGGTGAAGGAAGGCGACGTTCTGGTGGAGCTGGATACGCGCCAGGAACGGGCGCAATTGGCCAACGTGGAAGCGCAGCGCGATCTGGCGCGTATTAACTACGCCCGTCTGGAGCAGTTGGTGAAGGAGGGTGTGACGGCGCGCTCAGAGTATGACACGGCGACCGCGAACCAGAAGGCGACGGAAGCGCAAGTCGGCGAGATCAAGGCAACGATTGCCCGCAAGACGATTCACGCGCCGTTTTCAGGAGTGCTTGGCATTCGTCAGGCGAATTTGGGGCAGTATCTCGCTGCTGGCGCGGCCATTGTTTCCCTGCAGGCTCTGAATCCGATCTACGCAAACTTTGGGGTGCCGCAGCAATCCGCGCCGCAGATGACGATGGGCCACCCGGTCCGCGTCACGAACAACGGCACGGGCATTGCCTTGAACGGACGCATCACCGCGCTTGATTCGGTGGTGAACGAACAGACTCGCAACATTCAAGTGCAGGCGACGCTGGCGAATCCTGGGAACAAGCTGCGTCCCGGAATGTTTGTGGAAGTGGAGCTGCCGATTGGGAAGCCGCGCGAGGTATTCCCGATACCGGCTTCCGCCGTTAACTACGCTCCTTACGGGGATTCTGTCTACGTGGTCACGGATTTGAAAGACCCGAAGAGCGGCAACTCCTATAAGGGAGTAAGGCAGCAAGTCGTCAAGATCGATGGCAGCAAAGGCGATCAGGTCGCGATCGTTTCCGGGCTGAACCCGGGCGATGAGATCGTAAGCGCGGGCGTCTTTCGGCTTCGCAACAGCGCGCCGGTGCAGATCAATAATAAGGTGCAGCCGGGGAATGACCCGAACCCGCATCCCCAGGACAACTAGAACACCCCGCAAGTGAGGATTCTCGTATGAAGATAACCGATCTATTTGTAAAACGCCCGGTTCTGGCGAGCGTGGTGAGTCTGGTGATCCTGATCGCCGGCTTGCAGTCGATTCGTTCGCTGAGTGTGCGGCAGTATCCACGCAGCGACATTTCGGTGGTGCAGGTGTCCACCGTGTATGTGGGCGCGAACGCTGACTTGGTCCGCGGATTTATTACTACGCCGCTGGAGCGCGTGATTGCCAGCGCCGACGGCATCGACTACATGGAGTCGACCAGCTCGCAGGGCATCAGCGTGATTCAGGTTCACTTGAAGCTGAACTACGACACCAATGCGGCGCTGACGCAGATTCAGGCGAAGGTGGCGCAGGTTAAGAATGACCTTCCGCCCGAATCGCAAGCTCCAGTCATCGATTTGCAGACCGCGGATAACCAGTTCGCTTCGATGTATATCGGGTTTTCGTCGAGCGATCTTGACCAAAACCAGATCACCGACTACCTGACGCGCGTCGTCCAGCCCAAGCTGAGCGCGGTGAGCGGCGTACAAAGAGCGGACATTCTCGGCAACCGCACGTTTGCAATGCGAATTTGGCTGAAGCCGGACCAGATGGCGGCGCGCGGCATTTCACCGTCGGATGTGCACGATGCGCTTTCGAAGAACAACTATCTCTCGGCCCTGGGCAGCACCAAGGGATCGATGGTCTCCGTGAATCTGGTGGCGAACACCGATTTGCGGACTCCGAAAGAGTTTCAGCAGTTGGTGGTCAAGCAGAAAGACGGGGTTGTCGTTCGGCTGGGCGAGATTGCCGACGTTGTGCTGGGTGCCGAGAACTACGACTCCGACGTTCGTTTCAATGGCGAAACAGCGACGTTCATGGGCATCTGGGTGCTTCCAACAGCGAACTCGCTGGAAGTCATCAAGAACGTACGGGCGACGATCCCCGGGATCCAGTCGCAACTGCCGCAGGGGATGAAGGTCGGCATTCCGTACGACGCGACCGCTTACATTCAGGACGCGATCAACGAGGTGCTGCACACGCTCGGCGAGACGTTGCTGATCGTAGTCGTGGTGATCTTCCTGTTCCTGGGATCATTCCGGTCTGTGTTGATCCCGGTGGTAGCGATTCCGATTTCTCTGATCGGAGCTGTGTTCCTGATGCAGGCGGCAGGATTCACCATCAACCTGCTTACTCTGCTGGCCATCGTGCTTTCGGTCGGCTTGGTGGTGGACGACGCGATCGTTATGGTGGAGAACATTGAGCGGCATCTCCACTTGGGCAAAGATCCGTTCCACGCGGCGCTGGATGCTGCACGCGAGTTGGTCGGTCCGATTATCGCCATGACCATCACGCTGGCTGCGGTTTACACGCCGGTCGCGATTCAAGGTGGATTGACGGGGGCGTTGTTCAGAGAATTTGCCTTCACACTGGCGGGCGCGGTCGTCATCTCCGGCATTGTGGCGTTGACCTTATCGCCGATGCTGGGATCCAAGCTGCTCAAAGCGGGAGCCGACGAGCGCGGGCTCTCGGGGATGATCAATCGGGGATTCGATCGCTTCCGGAATCTTTACATCCGCCTGCTCACGGGAACGCTGAAGTATCGTCCGGTTGTGCTGACGTTGTGGATCATCATTGTTCTGCTGATGGTTCCGTTTTATATGTTCTCTCAGCGGGAACTAGCCCCGGCGGAGGATCAGGGAGTTGTCTTCGGAGTCATACAATCCGCCGCCAACTCGACGCTGGATCAGACAAACCTGTTTACGACGCAGGTTTACGACGTGTACCACTCGTTTCCCGAGAGCGCGAGCATTTTTCAGATTACGAGTCCCGGAGGCGGCTTCGGGGGCATGGTTACCAAGCCCTGGAGCGAACGGAAGAAGACGACACAGAAGCTACTTGTAGAGTCGTCCGGCAAGCTCTCGAAGATCGCGGGGATTCGCGTGATCCCCTTGACGCCACCGGCTCTGCCGGGCGGCGGCAACTTCCCAGTCGACTTCGTGATCCTGTCGGCGGCGGAACCTGAACAAGTCAGCGCGCTGGCGAACCAGATCGTCCAAAAGGCGATGGCGAGCGGCATGTTCATCTTCGCCGACACCGATATGAAGTTTGACCAGCCGCAGACGGAGGTCGTTTTTGATCGCGACAAACTGCGTTCGCAAGGCGTCGACCTAAGCCAAGCGGGGCAGGATCTCTCGACGATGCTGGGTGGAAATTATGTAAACCGCTTCAGCATCCAGGGACGCAGCTACAAGGTGATTCCGCAGGTGCAGCGCGCGGAACGATTGACCGCGGACCAGCTTTCGCAGATTTACGTGAAGGGCTCGGCGGATCAGCTGGTACCGCTCTCTACGTTTGCGCATTTGGAAACCACGACACAGCCGCGGTCGCTGAACAAATTTCAGCAGCTCAACGCTGTTCGAATTCAGGGCGTCATTCCGCCTCCGGTGCCACTGGATAAGGCGCTGACGTTTCTGGAAGACGAAGCCAAGAAGTTGCCGCAAGGATTTACCGTGGACTATGCGGGCGAGTCGCGGCAGCTCCGGGTGGAAGGCAGCAAATTCCTTGGAATCTTTTCGCTGTCGGCGGTCTTGATTTACCTGGTGCTGGCCGCACAATTCGAAAGCTTCCGCGATCCGTTTATTATTCTGGCCGGATCGGTACCCTTGGCGATTTCGGGAGCGTTGGCTTTCTCGTTTCTGGGATTCACCACGCTCAATATATACAGTCAGGTGGGTCTGATTACTCTTGTGGGTCTGATCGCGAAGAACGGAATTCTGATTGTGGAATTCGCAAATCATTTGCAAGAGACGGGCAGGAGCAAGCTGGAGGCGATTATCGGCGCGGCCGGGACACGACTGCGGCCGATTCTTATGACCACGGCGGCGACCGTGTTCGGGCACTTCCCTCTTGTGTTTGCCACGGGGCCCGGCGCGGGCGCCAGAAACTCAATCGGCATCATGCTGGTAAGCGGCATGATCATTGGAACGGCCTTTACGCTGTTTATTGTGCCGTCGATTTATATGCTGGTGGCCAAGAAACATGTGTTGGCCAAGGATGAGGAAGAAGCTGGCGTGCCGCTCGGCGAGCCGGTTACTGCTTAGATCGAATCGGCCCGCTCGGAATTCCGAGCGGGCCGATTTTCTTTCGTGCTCTAATTTCAGCTACCCATTTCCAGCGCTAATTCTGGTGAATCTCGTAGGATGGCGGACGGGATGCTCCCCTGTGGGACTGATGGGTGGACTGGTCGACGGTCTGGTTCATGTTCCGTTCGCTCATCGTGCGGTCGATCATCGTGCGTTCGATCGCGTCGTCCACGGGCTGTGCCATCGAGTCCTCCAGTGAAATCAATTGCACCCCTTCGAAGGGCGTGAGCACAAGTTTCATCGTGGCCGCGCAGGCCCCACAAAGCCAAAAATTGGTGGTCAGCCGATTGGGGACCTCATCATATTCCATCTTTTCGCGGTCATCGACCGAGACAGAAATCGAGACGATTTGAAATTGAAACAAGCGGCCCTCCTGGAGAGAAGCAAGGGGTTGGCCGCAGCTTTGATTTGCGCAACAGGACAGCATGAGCCTTCCTTCCGGCAACAGTGTTGGGTCTAGGCAGAAATATAGTGGTTTGGCGGAGGGGGAACCAATACGGCGGGTACTGTAGGAGGGATAGGTGTTTTTCCCGCCGGATTCAGAGGGTGTCAGAATGGGAGGCCGGGGTGAGGCTTCATAACCCAGCTCTAGGTCGCCGGTACGATTCCGCTTACGATCGTGCCCTGTTTCGTGGAAACGACTTCGAGCTTGCCACCCAGTTGCTGCATACGCTCATTCATGCCTCGCAGACCGACTCCGAGCGCACCGAGCCAGTCTCCGCCGCCATCCTCCGGAGTACCCGAGGAAATACCGTTTCCTTTGTCTTCGACCCGCAAGATGGCCATGCCATCTTTGAGGAACAATCGCACGTGAGCCGTTGGGCTTCCCGAATGCCGGTGAACGTTGGTGAGGCTCTCTTGCAGGACGCGAAAGAGGGCCAACTCAGCTTCGCGAGACAGCCGCCCGAAATCCCTGTCTAAGTCGAAGCTCATCTGTATACCGCTGCGCGCCGAGAAGCCATCCAGATACCAGGGCACTGCGGATTTTAGGCCCTGCTCGTCCAGCATGGGAGGGTACAGCAGATACGAAACCGTCCGTACTTCTGTGATTGAGTCTTCTACGAGCCGGATGCACTCGACAACTTCGCGGCGAACTTCCTCGGAGCCGCCTTCGGCGAGAGCCAGCGAGTCCAATCTGATCTTCAGCACGGCGAGGTACTGCCCGACGCTGTCGTGGAGATCGCGACCGATCCGGCGGCGCTCCTCATCTTGTGTACGCAGCAGATGCAGCGAGAGACGGCGGAGAGATTGCTCTGAATCGGAAAGCCGTCGTTCAATCCGCCGTTTTTCCTCAACCTCTTTCTGCAATGCTTTTTCCACTTCCATTCGTGCGGTCGAGTCGTGAGTTACTTTACCGAAGCCGATCAGCGTTCCGGTATCGTCGCGAACCGCGGTTATGGTGACATGGGCCCAGAATCTGGAACCATCTTTCCGCAGGCGCCAGCCTTCCTCCTCGAATCGCCCTTCCCTGGCCGCGATCTCGAGTTCCATTTGAGGCTTCCCATTTCGCAGATCCACTTCCGGATAGAAGCAGGAGAAATGTTTGCCGATGATCTCGGGAGCCAAGTAGCCTTTGATGCGCTGCGCACCTTTGTTCCAGCTGACTACTATCCCGCGGGGATCCAACATGAAAATGGCGTAGTCCTGAACCGCCTCCGTCAGCAACGCAAATCGCCGGTCGGTTTGCAACACGGTGTCGTTTCCGGGTCCTTGCATGGGAGCGGAGCGCGAGACTTGCGTGGGCGGTGCGGACGATTGAACGGATGAATCAGGCACTACGTATCCACCTCCGATGGCTCGATGGGGAATGCAAAAGCAGGCAAGCACCCAATTCTCGCAATTGGCCCCTACCAAGTCTATACGGGAAACGCTGTACGCGGTTGCATAGCCAGCGGGGAGATGATCGTTAACTCAAACATGCATTTTGGAGAGATTCGAGCGTGCAAAATTACCTTCGATGGCGGATAGGCTGGGAGATTCCAGACTGTGGAGAAGTCGCTAACTCATTGTTATCAAAGCAGCAATCGCTCGTACGCGGATTTGGAATCGTAGTTGCAATCATGTGGGTGTGACGCTACACATTGAGCGAAATTCCCAGGTTGAGACGGCGCTACTGTCCATATTTTCTTCCAGGAGGAAAACTGTGGCAACCAACGACAAACGAGACTGGCGAGAACTGTGTAGGGCGGCTATTGTGGAACAGAATCCGAAAGAGTTTATGGCAATTATTTCCACTCTGCTTGCGACTCTAGAAGAGTCCAAGCCATCCGCATCCATCAAGTCCGATTCGCTGGCGATCAGCGGATCTCAGCATTCTTAATCAGGCATTCTCAATCAAGCATTCTTATCCCCGGGCTTTTCATACCTGAAGCATTCTTAAATCCGGGGCATTCTTAGATCACTCTGCTTCATCCGGTAACGTCTCAGAACAAAAAATGCCGGCGGCAAGTTGCCGCCGGCAAAAACATTTCAGCTCTTACAGACTTAAGCGACCTCTCGCGCAATGGGACGGTCGCCTTTGCCGTGGTCGGAACTGGCTTCGCCCGTTGACGAGATGTCTTGAGCGCCGGTTCCGTGCAGGATTTCCTTGGCACGCGCAGTCCATTCGGATGTGTCGGAATGTACTGAAAGCAGAATGCCGCCATCCTTCACGCGACCTTCGTAACGTTTGGCTTCGTATTCCGGAATACCCATGCCAATCAGGGCTCCCGTAATTCCGCCAACCGCGCCACCAACACCCGCTCCAGCCAGTGCAGCCATAATCGGACCAGCTGCGATAAAAGGCCCGAGGCCCGGAATTGCGAGGGCACCGATGCCGGCAAGCCAACCTAACGTACCGCCCAGCACCGCTCCTGTTCCCGCTCCCGTCGTCGCGCCTTCCGGTGCCTTGGTGCTCTTCTCGTGAGCGAAGTCCTTGGAACTGGTGCTTTCCGGGAACAAGACCGAGATGTCGGTGTTCCGAAAACCAGCTGCCTTCAAGCTGGAAACGCCGTTTTCAACTGTAACCCGGGACGGATAGATGCCGAATACCGAAGTATTTTTGCCTGCCATGTTGGGTTCTCCTGTTTGTAATTTAGGTTTCGAGCGACTTAGCTCTTGGGTTTAATGTCGAGTTGGCTGGTCACTTTGCTTTCGCCAGCTACCTGGGCAGCCTTGGCCTCGATCGTCTTCTTTTCTTCCTCTGTCCGGACGGGGCCCTTCAACGTAACCATCCCGTTTTGCGAAATGATCTTGACGTTGTGAGCGTAAGTAGAGAGCGACTTGTCCTGCATGATGGACTCCCGAATCTGCCGCGTGATTTCGCGGTCGGACCGATTGTCTTTTTGTTGATCCGCGGTCGGCTCGGTTTTGTCCTGATCGCGTTGGTTGATCTTCGTATTGTCTGCAGCTGGAGCCGGTTTTTGCTCCGTGGAGTCCTGGGCCAGGATGACGCCGGAGCTGCCCAACAGGAAGCTACCGAACACGATGCCCAGCAGACGTGTTTTGTGAGTGTGATTCATAGTTCCTCCTTACGAAATAGTGGATTGAAAGGTGATGTTGCGTTTGGTTGCGAGCTTCAGGCTGCGCTTCGGCTGCCGCTTAACAGATCGACAACAAAGACCACAAGAGCAACGACTAAGAGCAGGTGGATGAGGCCGCCTGCAACGTGGAAGCCGAACCCTAGCAGCCAGAGAATCAACAGAACTGAAACAATTGCCCAAGGTAGTCTCATGAAACCCTCCGAGAAGCGTGAACAACTTTTGACTTCCCGAGAGTAATCGCGTCGCAGTGCTGAGCCTATCCGGCAATCGCGGTAGAGCACTCGCAAACATCTTGTACGTCGTGCAGCCTGTGGTGACTCTTATCCATCGCTGATTCGCACCGCAGTACAGCAAGCACCTGATTTGGTTTAGATTGAAGCGCAGCCTGACTTTTCTTGAGTGGGGTTTGCCGGCGTGAATGTAGGGGAACCAAAGAAGGGAGCGCTTTTCTCGTATCAGCGCCACGGGCAGAGAGAGCAAAGACTCTCTGCGCCGTGGCTTCGCAGCGACTACTGACGTTGTCCTGAGGGTGGTTTTCTGTTCCCTTGCGGCTGTCTCTCCTGTAGCTTCTGGATTTGCTGCGCGTGTCGTTGCTCCATTTGCTGCGTTTGTTGCTGGTGACGCTGCTCGACCTGCTGGGTCCGAGCCTGATCGGCTTTCTGTTGCTCTAATCGCTGATGCTCCTGATCTTGCTTCTGCTGAAGCTTCTGGTGATCCTGCTCCTGCTTGGCGTAGAGCTTTTGCTGCTGTTGCTGGTATTTTGCATCCTGCTTCGCATTTCCTGTGTTGGGCGCATCGAGGCGAGGATGCGGCGGCATGTCCTTGGGGTGGATTCCTGGAGTGGAACGCGAATTGTCGTTCGCAACTGGAGGCCTGTCTTGAGGCTGAGCGGCCCGGTTCCCCGACTGAGCTGCTCCACGGTTCGCAGGCGGATTGTATGGTGCTCCGGCTTGCTTGGCGGGTACGACATTGCCGGCTCGGAACTCGCCGGGTTTTGCCGTAGCTGCAACCGGCGGCTTGCCCTGGTTGGCAGTCGCCTTGAGTTCAGGATTTGAACGTGCGGCTTGAATGTGTTGGACTTGTGCCGCGACTGGCGGCACATGCCGTTCGTGCGCAGCGGCTTCATCCTGCGGTCTAGGACGGGCTGCAACCCCGCCGTTGCCGCCGTTGTAACTTACGCGGTTGATGGTCGTGTTGTTAGTGACCGTCTGGTTGTAAACATTGTGAATGTTGGTGACATTCACATTATTCACTTCACGGTTGTAGAAGAAGCGGTCGTGATCCCAACGTCCGCCCTCGTATCCTTCGCCGAAGTAGCCGAATCCATAGGCGATCCCGCCATAGAAGCCAACCGTCGGCCCCCAGTAGCCATCGTAGAAGTCATATCTTTCGCCGTCCCAGCCCCAGTAAGGTGGCGTCCAGAGCAAACCAGCTTCGGGAGGCTGGACCCAGGTGCCGGGCACCCAGTAATAGTCATCGTCGGCGAACGCCCAATAGCCGGGCACCCAGAGATAGCCATCGTCGGGACAAACGGGTTGCTCATAAATGGGCAGAGCTGGTGGAGCAAAGTTGACGTAGATACTGACTTGCCCGAAGGATGCCGCGGACAGCATCATCAAAGCGAACGCGACGAGCAAGGAACGAACGGCGCGAGTCGATGGATGGAAATTCATGGTGTTCTCCTTACAAAACGAATGCAGTTTTGACAGCTTCAATCGTCGAACAGAATAGCTAACGAGTCGGCCCCAATCGCATCGGGCAGTCGCGGTAGGGACTGGGGAAAAGTTGGGTACTTCGGGCGGAATATCCTCAGAATGGCTGAGGCAGAGGGATGTTGGCCCAATCCAGTAGTTGCTGAAGGCCGTCTCAATGTGGCACTTTAGTTTGTGAGCTACAGGGAAAACCGTATGGGAGTGTTGAGAGCGGGGGAATAAACTTCTCATTATGTGCGCGGTTCGTATTTTGGTAGTAGACGACCACGAGATCGTCCGGCGCCGCTTGTCTTCACTCTTGCAAAAGCGCGCGGAGTTTAGCGTGATTTCGGAAGGAAGCGATGGGTTTCAGGCGGTACAGAAATCGAAAGATCTGCAGCCAGATGTTGTGGTTCTGGACATCAGTATGCCAGGAATGAGTGGCCTGGAGGCCGCGCCCCAGATTCGAAGGGTGGCTCCCGATGCGGAAATCCTGTTCGTGAGCCAACATGACACGCTCAGCATGGTCCGGGAAGCCTTCTCGACAGGGGCACGCGGCTACGTTCTGAAGTCCGACGCGGGCACGGATCTGGTGAACGCCGTTTTGGCAGTTAGCCAACAAAAGGAATTCCTGAGCGGCAAGCTCGCGCATGCTGACGTGAATTCGCCCCGGTCCGAGTAGCAGGGCGCCTTGAGGGCATAAAGCGGCAGCCCTCCTAAAGCCTTCACTCTCCAATCGCAACCGCAAGCCGGCTCGTTAGTCCCTTTCCTTCCCCTCTGTAGACTACGCGCCGACGTTAGATCCTACCTACAGCCATTTCAATACCCATCTAGGGAGGGAACCGTATTTAACGCAGCACCCTCTGCGGGTACAACAAGAGTAAGGAGATTGAGCAATCGGTCTCCAATCCTTGTCAGGAGAAAGAACAATGAATTGGGATCAGATTGAAGGCAAGTGGAAACAGATGAAGGGTTCCGTCAAGCAACAGTGGGGCAAGCTCACCGACGATGACCTCGACGTAATTGCGGGAAACAAGGATCAGCTCGTTGGAAAGATTCAGGAGCGCTACGGAATCTCCAAGGAGAAGGCGGAGCTGGAGCTGAAGAACTGGAACGCCGTAAACCCTGCGTCCGATGACGAGACGCGCGAGCAGCGACGTAAAGCCAGCTAAGTCCGCTTTCATGGTTTCAGAGCCGCCCACGTCAGTGGGCGGCTTCATTTTTCGCGGTCTTGGAGTTAAAGTAGGGGAAATCAAACTCAACGGGAGGACGTATGTTACGAACTTTGTTTTCATCGTGGAAAGCAGCAACTTACCGCAGGACTGGGGTTTTGGCCCTCGCTCTGTTGACCGTGGGCCCTTCCCTGGCCACTGCACAGCAGAATGCCGCTGCACCATCGGACCGAGTGGCCCAGCGCATAACTAAGGAAGTCCGCCATGAACTATTGATGCTGGCGAATCTGGATGTTTTCGATCACCTGGCCTACAAGGTAGACGGATACAAGGTGACTCTTTTGGGAAGCGTGACCAGGCCCACGCTGAAAAGTGACGCGGAAAACGCCGTCAAGGGGATTGAAGGCGTGGAGCACATCGACAACCAGATTGAGGTGCTGCCACCTTCGCCTATGGACGACAGACTGCGGCGACAACTCTATCGGGCTATCTACGGGTACCCTTCTTTACAGCGGTACGCGATGTCAGTCAATAAGTCGATTCAGATTATTGTGAAGTCCGGCCACGTGTCGCTGGAAGGCGTGGTGGACAACGAAGCTGACAAGAATGTTGCCGGTATTCGCGCCAAGGGCGTCCCGGGAACCTTCTCGGTTGACAACAATCTTACGGTTTCGAAGTAGGAGTTTGAAGAGACTTTGACCGGATCGGAATTTCGCGAGACTAGCAAAGAAAGCCTCCCCAAACTGGGGAGGCTTTTTCTACGCTTAAACTCCAAGATCAAGCGTCCATGGGTCGAGCAATGGGACACAATGCATTTACGTCTTCGCGATACCGAGTTACGCGACAGGTCGACCTTGAATCAAGCGAATCAAGACGACAACCACGGCGATCACGAGAAGAATGTGGATGTATCCGCCCAGCGTATAAGAGCTCACCATCCCCAGCAGCCATAGCACCAGCAGGATTACGAAGATTGTCCAAAGCATTGTGAAGTTCCTTTCGATCTTGTGTAGTGCGCGTTAAATAGAGAGTCTCTTCCTCGCGCTCTAAAGATGCTAGCGATCAGCTATAGCGATGGGTATCGGGTCTTAACTGTAGCTCGGTCGAACTGGTTACATTGATTCCGATGCTAAACGACAAAAAAGAGGCCCGGAGAATTTCTCCGGGCCTAAGTGCTGACCTTTGGAAAGTTTGCTTAGTTCTTCTCAGAAGCTTCCTTGACCGCTGCCTTGGAGCTGGCTGCCGCCAGGGCGACTTTAAACGGCTCCGCGATTGCGGGAGTAGCCACCTTGCCGCGTAGAATCCGATCGAAGCCTACTTCTTTGCCGTAAATCGCCTCGGTCGCATCGTTATCCTGCTCAATCACGGCACCTTCCAGCGTCAAGCCAGCAAAGGCACCCTTTGACCGAGAGTACGTGAGCAGCTCGGCGTTCATCTTCCAGTCCGTACCAGCGGAAGCGTGGCGTCCAACCGGGCCGGCAGCCGCCGAACCTTCTCCGCTGATCTGAAACTTGCTTGAAAGCAGGTGTTCCAGGCCCTTGTCGTTCATCACGAGCATGACCAGATCGACCCCTTCAACACCAATCTGCAAGCCCCAGCTCCCGCCGCCGACGGAAACGAACGCAGGAGCGCTCCATCCAGTTGCGGTGCGGCAGCTGGCTACGCCCCGTCCATGCTTACCCCCGACGATGAAACCGCCCTTGATAAGATGCGGCACGACGAGGATGCATTTGGCGTTGTCAAGAACTTCATCCGGAATGCCCTTGTCCGGCGCAGCCATGATTTCATGCAGTACATCGCCCGACATTTTCAAGCGATCGGTCGCATCCTCACGGGTGGAACCCGCCCAAGCCAAACTCGCGAGGCTCATCAGAAGCGCGGTAGTCATAAGTTTCTTCATATCGATCTGCTCCTTACAACGGAATTTAGACAACGAAATTAGAGAACGGAATTTTGCAAAGAGTGCCGGAACGCAGCTCTCGGCTATATTCAATACCCTAGCCGCGGAAGTAGCGTGGAGCCATAGGGTCAACGCTGTACTTTTGCAGCTAGAGTCTCGGGAGAAACCGCTAAGGAGCGCAAAAAGCGTACAAACTCTACCCGATGGCCGAGCATGAAAACTCGGGATAGACTTTGGCAGCTTGTCTTAAAGGATTGCTCTGATGAAAAGCCTGGATCTTGTTCCACTTCGCGAAGCAGTTCTCTGCGCTAACTGTGAGCAGATTGGACTGCGAAAAGACGCGGGACGCTGCGCCGCGTGCGGGAGTTCCGCCGTGCTGATGCTGTGTCGCGTACTCGGATGCCTGAGCGATCAGGCTCAAACCCCGGTCCAGCGGGTGAGGGACGCGCTGCCGGCTGGCGTTATGCAGTGGCCGGCATAGGGCTCACCGGCTGCACCACTTGCACGATGTTATTCCGCACCGCGTAGAGAACAAGCTCGCTGACGGAGTGCAGATCCAGCTTCCGCATAATGTTGGACCGGTGGGTTTCGGCCGTCTTGACGCTGAGCCCCAGTGCAACGGCGACTTCCTTGGTGCTCTTCCCCTCCGCCAAAAGCTGGACAACCTCGCGCTCACGAGCGGTTAGAACTTCCTTTTCAATTCCGGGCTTGCCCTTAAGGAATGAATCGAGCATCAACTCGGCGACTTTCGAGGTAAAGAAAGTCTTGTTTCGCTGCAGAGCCTGCACAGCGGCTATCAAATCCCGGCCTGCGTCGGACTTCAGAATGTAGCCTCGAGCACCGGCGTCCAACACGTCGCGAACAACCTGGTGCGATTCATGCACGGTCAGCACAAGAACTTTGGCCGTTTCCTGGGCTTTGATGATCTGCCGCGTAGCCTCCAACCCATTCAATTCCGGCATGCCGATGTCGATGACAATTACATCGGGCTTGAGGGCGGCAACCTTCTCGACCGCTTCGCGGCCATTAGAGGCCTCTCCGCAAATTTCCCATCCGGGCTGGGTAACCAAGACCGACCGGATTCCACTTCTCACAACCTCGTGGTCGTCGGCCAAAAATATGCGTAGCGGAGCCATAGGAGTCCTCCAATTGAGACAAGATAATTGCAATCGCTCCGGGAACAACCCGGCGTTGCGCGCAGCCTTACCCTAGCTGCAACGAGCCTTTATTATGCCGCCATTGCGGCGCCATTAGAAATCAGGCTTTTCCTGTAGATCCAGCCTGGGGCTGGTCGTCGGTTTTGGGGACGGTGTCACTCGGATCTGCCTCCACCGTCACTGCTACCTCCGCGCCTTCCTTCAGCTTGACCGGGTTGCCGTTCTGGTCGGTCAAATTGTTTTCAATGCGGATTTCCTTATAAAGGTGGTCGGCGCCCTCGACGGAGATTTGGGCCTTTTCCGGCATCGACGGGTGCGGCGGCTTCACAATCTTCTCGACGGTTCCGGGAATCGTGATGCTGGGTTTATCAGCCATGATCCCGATATTGTAGCAGCGGCGCGGATAGAGTCGAAAGACTCAGAACGCTTAAGTCTTTACGCTCTACAGCGAACCGGGTATTTCGAACGGCGCGCCCGCCATGCTAGGCTCTGCAAGCGTTTCGACAGGCAGGCTTTCATTTCCTAATACCTCCTGCCGCCGAACGAGGTTCGTTGGGTTGTGTGGGCTCTCGGGAACAACGCCACTGCGGAGCCCACCAGGCCTCGCCATCCCATGTTGTTATTCCCAAATGCACTTCTGGAGGATTTCATGAAAAACAAAAACACAGATTCCGGCAACAACACAAAACGCGTCTCCCGGGACGAGCTCGTCGACTTGTTAAATGAGGATCTGTCGCGCGAATACCAAGCGATCATTTCTTATGTGATCTACTCACAAGTGCTCAAAGGCGCCGAATACATGAATATCGCCGATGAGCTGGCGAAACACGCTACCGAAGAACTGAATCACGCTCTGATTATTTCCGGCCAAATTGATTACCTCGGCGGCATGCCGACCGCAACGCCCAAGGCGGTGCGTACCTCGGAGAAACCGCGAGAGATGCTTCAGTTTGATCTGGAAAATGAAAAGATAACGATCGAGAACTATCGCGAGCGGGTACGGCAGTGCGAGGAATTGGGCGAATACGCCATCGCGGAGCACATTCGGGAGATCCTAATGGACGAACAGGATCATCTCATCGCGCTCGCGACGGCGTTGGGGCAGGATCCGCCGGTCATCAAAACCCGTCGGAAGTAAGTAATTTGCGATAAAACACAAACGCGGGCGGAATCTAAAGCGGGCAGGATCCAGGGAAATCGGATCCTGCCCGCGAGGTTTTTGGATTGCAAAGCCGAGCTCGTAAGCTAAGAGCTACGACTTCACTTGGATCTCGTTCACGACCTGTTGAACATGCCCGATGCCTTGCGCAAGGTGTTCCGCTGCACGCTTCTGCTCGGCGTTACCGACCTTGCCCTTGAGAGTCAAAACGCCATTCTTGGCGTCGAAACTGATGTCCTGTTTGTCGAGACCACCGGCAATCAAGCCAGCTTTATATTCCTTCTCAATTGCGCTGTCCAGGTTTGAAGCGATGTCCTTGGCTTGCGATTCGAACCCGACCGGCTGAACGCTCACTTCGTTTGCCACCACTCTGCCGGGAGCAACTCCCTTGGCGATATCCGAAGCTCGATCCTTCGCTTCCTGCGAGTGCAGTGTACCGCCGAGGGTAATCGTATTTTTGTCCTTATCTTCGCTGACCGAAACATCTTTCAGATCGGCCTGCACCAAAGCCTGCGAGACTGCGTCTTTGTAGGAAACATCGTTCGTCTTGTTGCATCCCAGGGTGACCAGGATTGCTGCCATCAATGCTGCGGAAAGAAGTTCGTTCGACATGGGTGAATCTCCTTGTGTCCGTCTTCGTCTGGGCGGACAGTCTCGGCCAAATTCGGCGGCAACTGTCTCGGCCCTTTGCGGATGACAGAGCTTAGCCGTCAATGTTGCGCAGAGGAATACCGCAATCGCTGTAAAGCCGCGGTCGGCCTTCGGGCAGAGGCGGTTGGCGTGAGCGCCGCCCTAAGCCGCTCATACACGAAGTTCCCCTCCTGGCTACGCGACGTACCGGATGGGATCTGGCACTCGCGGGTAGGAGAATCCTCGCTAGAGTTCACGTATTGCTTCGTGAGGAGACGGCATATGAATACGAAACAGGGACAATATACTTGCTCGAACTGCGGGAAGAAACTCGCTTCGCAGGATGAGTTGGCGGAACACGGAAAAACTTGCAACGCGGACCCAACCAAGAAAAACAGCTAGCTGGGGACGGCCCGGCATGAATGTTTGGTGTCGGGCCCTTTTTCTTAACCTCGCCACGTAATGAAAAAGGAACATAGCGACTCTGTTTTCCACGACAAACGCACTAATTTTGTTTGGTTATTTCTTACAAGGAGAAAAACATATGACATCTGAGCAGAGCTCCAGGGTTGCAATGGGATTCTTGATTGGCGCTGCCGTGGGCGCGGTAGCAGGCTTGCTGCTGGCTCCGCAGTCCGGCAAGGAATCTCAAGAATGGATCGCCGAACAAGCGAAGACCGGCGTGAAGAACCTAAAAATAGCCAGCCAGCGCGTAAAAGAGAACGTACAAAGCGTCTCCGCACAAGGGCGGACGCAGGTTGCGGCAGCCGTTGAGGCCGGCAAGCAAGCTTACGGCCAGGTTGTTAGCCAAGGCAAAGAAGCTTACAAGGACGCTGTCAGCAACGGTTAACGTCGGTTGAGAGCTTGGGGCGAGTGCGCTTGGGCCCGCTCTTCTCGGTTTCGCAGAAACGAGAAGGCGGGCTCTGCACTTGTGTAGGGCAAGCCCTTTTGAGACGAAGCTGGCTCAGGAATGCTTGATGAACGTGCCGTCGCGCAGTTCACTCATCGCTTGTTGTAACTGGTCCTGCGTGTTCATCACGATAGGTCCGTACCAAGCCACAGGCTCTTCCAGTGGCCTGCCGGAAACGAGGAGAAATCGAATTCCCTCCGGTCCGGCCTGCACCACGACCTCGTCGCCTCGTTCGAAGAGAACGAGCGAGTGATTGCTCACGTCGTAGACGGGCGTCGCTTCCGGCTTCGCGGCTTGCTCGGTCAGGACCGCCTTGGGATCCGACGAGTCGCGGAACGTGCCTGAACCCGCGAAAACGTAGGCAAACGCATTCCGAGTGGTTTCTACTTTCAGCCTCTTCTTCTTATTCGGCGGCACGGAGATGTCCAGATAGTTCGGATCGGCTGCGACACCTTCCACGGGACCTCGCTTCCCCCAGAACTCACCGCAGATGATCCGTGCCCGAGTGCCATCGTCCTCGGTCACTTCCGGGATCAAGTTCGACGGAATGTCCTGATAGCGCGGATCCGTCATTTTGAGCGACGCTGGTAAATTCGCCCATAGTTGAAACCCATGCATGCGGCCCTGGGGATCGCCTTTTGGCATTTCCTGATGAAGAATTCCGCTGCCGGCGGTCATCCACTGGACGTCGCCCGCGCCCATCTTGCCTTTGTTGCCGAGGCTATCGCCATGCTCCACCGATCCTGCCAGCACATAGGTGATGGTCTCGATGCCGCGGTGAGGATGCCACGGAAAACCGGCCTGGTAGTCCGCGGGATTGTCGTTACGGAAATCGTCGAACAGCAAAAATGGATCGAAGTCCTTGGTTTTGCCAAAACCGAAGGCGCGTTGCAGTTTCACGCCAGCACCTTCCATGGTTGGCTTGGTTTGTAGAATTTGATGAACTGGTCGAAGCGACATAATTCCTCCTTAGTTTCGCATTCCGTTGACCGCTTCCAGCGTCGCGGAGCAAGTCGAAATCAAGCTTGGATAAATTGCACGTCGAGCGTGATGGTTATTTCATCGCCGACGAGAATACCACCGGTCTCCAGCGCGGCGTTCCAGGTCAGACCGAAGTCTTTCCGGTTGATCTTTGTGGTCGCCGCAATCGCCACGCGGGTATTGCCCCATGGATCCTTCGCCGCCGGCGTCGGACCTTCCACCGCGAAGGTCACTTTCCGGGTGACTCCGTGGATGGTCAGATCCCCTTCCGCAGCCAGTTCTCCATCCCGGACAACCGTAATGCGGTTGGACTTAAAAGACAAGGTCGGGAACTTCTCCACATCGAAGAAGTCGGCGCTCTTCAGGTGCGCGTCTCGCTGGGCATCACGCGTTTCGATGGAGGACGCCTCGATGACAGCATCGACCCGCGAATTTGTCAGGTCGGAGGCATCGAGACTCAAGGTTCCCGAAACTTTGGCAAATTGACCCTTCACGTTGGAAATCATCATGTGCCTGACCTTGAACTCGGCGACGGAATGCGATGCGTCGAGGTTCCAGGTGGTAGTCGATGTTTGCGGTACAGCGAGTGTGCTCATGGTATTTATCCTCTCTATTTGAATTAGATGCGTTATCACGATATTCGTTGCAACGGATATTAGACCCAAAAAATCAAGTGACCTTCCCGCGGGCGACCGCCAGCAGTTCCGCTAATGCGCGAAGCCGTTCTTTGCCCAGGTGCCCCAACTGGGCGCGATGGGCCTCTTCGACCGGGTCATCGAGGCTGGCTAAGAGCTTCAGGCCTTCCGCCGTGATCCGCGCCATCACCATGCGCCGGTCCTTGGTCTCCCGGCAACGCGAAATCAGGGTCCGCTTCTCGAGGCGATCCAGAAGCCGGGTGATATCGGGATCGCGGGTAATCATGCGGCTGGCAATCTCCCCGCACGGAAGCCCTTCCCGTGTGCCGCGCAGGATCCGAAGGACGTTGTACTGCGTCGCCGACAGGTCTGCCGTCTTCAGTACCTGGGCGGGACCTCGCGAGAGCAAGTCGCAAGTACGTACAAGATCTAAGAAGGCGGTCTCCTCAGAACACGGTGCCCGCCGTTGCTGCTTCGTGGATTGTTGGTGCTTCGTCACGACCTTATAGTAGTCGTTATAACGACTATTGTCAAGACAGCAGATTCCTCACGCCTAAAAGGCGTTTGATTGAATAACGACGCTGGCTCGCAGTCACGAGTAGATTGGAAGTGACGAAACGACCAAGGGCTCGAGAAGGAGCCAACGTCATGCTGATTATAGG
>Ga0209068_10000273_pt1 | contig 29427 bp, 25 predicted proteins | sample ColStrG_CSR_2012_FD_187200 | JGI IMG/M metagenome (GOLD analysis project Ga0209068, IMG submission 187200) | Freshwater sediment microbial communities in response to fracking from Pennsylvania, USA - Cold Stream Run_MetaG_CSR_2012 (SPAdes)... | ecosystem: Environmental > Aquatic > Freshwater >...
CCGCTAGATAGACCACGCCCATCCCGCCCTCGCCCAGCAACCTTCGAACCTGATACGGACCGAATTCTCGAAGTGGGAGCGCTTCGGGATTGGCATCCTGCAGGACGTCGTGCGCGACGTGGGCTACGTCGCGATCAAGAAAAGATGAGCCCCTGGCATCCTCCTCGAGCATGGCCAGGACTTCCGCGATGAGAGCGCCGTCGGCCCCACATTCCCCTTGCAGAAATGTATGCTGTTCCGTTGCAGGAAGTTCCGCCGCATCGTGGAACAAAGCTTGAATTCGTTCCCAGCGCGAACTATCCATTCGTTGGTTCCCTGCGAAGCGCCGATTCAAAAGCACAATTTAGGATTTGTCATTCCGACCCTGAGCGTTCTTTGCGAAGGGGAGGAATCCCTTTCGCCGCAAACGCTATCGATGTCCAGGTGTCTCACGGCACTCAGCAATGCTCAAGCATTTCGGCGCAGTTCGTGCGCCAGCCAGGCCTTCGCCGCCCGCCAGTCGCGCAGGATGGTCGCTTCGGAAACCTCCAGCACGGCGGCGGTTTCCGTAATATCGAGTCCCCCAAAGAACCGGCTCTCCACCATCAGCGCCTGCCGCGGATTGACGCGCGAAAGCTCGTCCAGCGCTGTGTTCAGGGCGAGCAGTTCCTTGCCGGAAGTCGCCGCGGGCACGGCCGATTCGTCGAACGTGATGACTGAAACGTCGTCCCCGCCTCCGCGCTTATCGGCATTCCGCCGCCGAGCAGCCTCCACCAGAACTTGCCGCATAGCACGGGCCGCGATGCGCTTGAAATGCAATTGAGAAGTCGTGGCAAAATGAGGCGAACTCGCCAGCTTCACCCAAGCTTCGTTTACCAGCGCGGTTGGATTGAGCGTGAAACTTGAGTCGCTGCGCTTGACGCTGGAAGCCAACCGACGCAATTCTTCGTAAGTCACACTAAACAAGTCGTTTAGCGCGATTCTCTCCGCAGGCTCGCCGGACTCATCCGGCTCCATCCCGCTTCGCATTCGAGAATTTCGAACGGACATGACGGTTTTTCCCACGGTCTTACGCAATGTGCAGTGAAGGCAACCACTTAGGAAGCCATCCAGGGGAGGATGGGGCAGCTACAGGACCCCTAAGCCCCACCATGCTACAGGCCGGAGCGGTCCCCTGCAACGGCCTTTTCAGGCCATTGCGGCCAGTGGATGAGGGTTTTACAAGTGCTCCCGCTGCAAAGCGGGGCGATGGCGGGGATCATAACGTCCTAGGGGAGACAAGGCCAAGACAGACTCCAAATCAGATTTCAAATTAGAGACTTCCAGGAGAATTCCATGTACGGTTCTCAGTTTGTTCGATCCGCGAAAGTAGCTCCCACACTCGCCGCCCTGCTGCTGTTCGTGGCTGCTGCGAGCGCCCAAACCGTAACCGCCCTATACACCTACCCCCAGGATTCCCGAGGCTATACGGGAATTTCCGCTACTTCCAAAATGTCGCAGGGCCGCGACGGCAACCTGTATAGCACCATCATCGACGACGGCCCCCTCGCGGCGGGAGAGGCCTATCGAATCACGCCTTCGGGGGTGTTTAACACGGTGTATGCGTTCTGTCAGCAGCCCAAATGTGCGGACGGCGCACAACCGAAAGGCGGTCTAATTCTTGGTCTCGACGGAAACCTCTACGGCACGACCGCCGTAGGAGGTGTCAACAATACGGGGGTCGGAACGGTGTTCCAGCTCACGCCATCTGGAACGCTCACCAAGGTCTACGACTTTACCAGCGGCACCGACGGTGGATACCCGAGTTTTGGACTGCTACAAGCCGCAGATGGCAACTTCTACGGCGTCAATAGCGACGTCTACGCCGGAGACTTTGGACTCGCCTATAAGCTCACTCCCAAACCTACTCCACCTTGGCCAATCAAAGTCCTGGGTGACTTCAACGCCGCCGATGGCTCGGTCCCGAACCTCTTCACCCAGGGCGCAGATGGTAATTTCTATGGCAGCACCTATCTCGGCGGCACACATTGTGCCCATGGCTGCGGTGTGGTTTACAAGATGACGGCTGCCGGCAAGCTCTCTGTACTCCATGACTTCCAGGCTTACCCGATTGACGGTTTGGTGCCAGTCGGAATCCTCGCGGAGGGCCTGGACGGCGATTTCTACGGAACCACATACCAAGGCGGCGCAAATAATTATGGGAGCATCTTTAAGACCTCTCCCACGGGCGCCTTTACAGAGCTCTGGAGCTTTGACCCGACGCCCACCAAAGTTGACGGGAATAACCCTTATGCAGGTCTGACTCTGGGGTCGGACGGCAATTTCTACGGTGCGACCGTGCACGGTGGAAGCATGGGCGCCGGCGCTCTCTATCGCATCACGCCCGCAGGCAAGCTGACGGTTCTCTACAGCTTTTGTCCGACCAGGAGCTGCACGACTGGGTTCTCCCCGATCACCTCGCTCGTACAGCACACCAACGGCAAGTTCTACGGGATCACCAGTGGGAACTCGCTGGGTGGCAGCTATTTCTACAGCCTCGACGTTGGTTTGGGACCCTTCATCTCGCCTATGACCCGATTCGGCAAAGCTGGCGGGACGGTGGAGATTCTCGGCACGGGCCTGCTCGGCGCGAGCGGCGTCACGTTCGGAACAGGATCGGCTACCAGCTTTACCATCGTCTCAGATACCTACATGACGGCGGTTATACCGTCGAGCGGAACGGTTGGCAACATCACCGTTTCCACTTCCTCTGGGACTCTGAGCAGCATTCGGCCGTTCAAGATTCTGCCAGTGGTGAAGAGCTTCACGCCGACTATTGGACCTCCCGGAACCGTTGTGACAATCACGGGAACCAGTTTCCTCGGAGCCACGAAAGTCACCATCGGCGGCGTGGCGTGCACGTTCGCTGTGAATTCGGACACGCAAATCACAGCCACCGTCGCGACGCTCGCCAAAACGGGAAAAATCGCTGTAACGACACCAGGCGGCGTCGCCACCAGCGCGGCTAGCTTCACGGTCAATTAGGCCCATCGGGAGCCTCCTGGAGGCTCCCGACTAGTTCACCTATGTTCTCTTGACGGCTGTCCGCGAGACCTGGAATGCCGTTCGTCCCAAGCCATCTGGCGAGCCGTCCCAACCTTGCTAGAGTCCCCTCACGCGCACCACCTGCTTTGGTTACGCGATGTTTAGGAGGACTCATGAAGAACATCGGGCTTACACTCGCGGTTCTGGTTCTGACGGTTGCGCCTTGCTTTGCGCAATACAAGTTCACCAAAGTGGACTTCCCCGGCGCACCCCAGACGAACCTTTTTGCCATCAACAACAAGCGCCAATATGTGGGGGCTTCCATCGACGCTTCCGGCACCAACCACGCCATTTATTTCGACGGCAATACGCTGAGCCTCTTGAATCCGAGCGGCGTGGTTGGCACAAATTTCAGCTTTGCGCTTTCACTGAATCTGCGCGGCGACATCGTTGGCGGCTATCTGGACGCCTCCGATCACTCCCACGGATTCCTTTACAACGAAGGCAACGTCACCACCATCGACTTTCCGGGTGCGCTCGGTACGTTTGCATTCGGCATCAACGACTTACGCGAAATCATCGGCATCTATAGCGACTCCGCCAAAGTCCAGCACGCGTTCTCGCTGCACAACGGAGTATTCAAGACCACCGACTTGGCGGGCGGAATTGGGACGGTGCCGTTCAGCATCAACGACGCAGGTGAGGTGGTTGGGCAATACACAACTGTGGCGAACACCATCGGACATGGTTACTTCGAAGCTAGCAATGGCGAATTTCTGTCCTACGACGCGTCCGCTGCTCCGCCCAACTCAACCTTCTTCATCTCGATCAACAATCTCGGCCAGATCGTAGGAACCTGGGTGGATGCCAACAACCTGAATCATAACTTCCTGCTGTCACTCGGGACGTTCCGAAACTTCAACGTGCCAAAGTCCTACGGCGCGACGCAAGTCTCGGCCCAGACGATCAACGATCCGGGCGATATTATCGGCTGGTTCGCGGATGCTCAGGGTATCCAGCACGGTTTCCTGGCCGTTCGGAAATGAGTGCAGCGGTCGAGAAAAGCTCGACTACGCGGAGTCACACGGCAAAAAGTCACACAGCGCGGGCGGCCACGGCTGCCCGCGCTTATGATGTAATGGCCTCCGTGAAGCCCGCGCTGAAACAATTCGGCCTCATTGTCCTCGGATGGACACTGCTCGCGCTGCTGCAAGTGACCTTCGCCGGCCTCCACCGAGCCATGCTCGGCGCTCCGACGCGGCTTCTCGCGACCCTACGTCTCGTCGCGTTGGACTACGGGCTTTGGGCCCTGTTGACGCCGATCATTTTCTTTCTCGCGAGGCGATTTCCGTTCCGTCGCGAGTCCTGGGCTCGTACGACCGCAATCCATTTCTGCTTCTATCTGCTCCTGACGATGACGCATGAGGTGCTGGCGCAGATTGCTGGCCTTCCTTCCGGCGCGCCGGCATCCTTCCACGGCTCGGCCCTCGGGCTGCGTTTCGTCGCTTCCCTTTACGAAGATCTTTGGATGTATTGGCCCGCCGTCGTGGTTTGGAGTTTGTTCCATTACTACCAACGCTACCGCGAGCAAGATATGCGGGCGGCTCAACTCAAGGAACAGTTGGCCCGGTCGGAACTGCAGGCGCTGCGGAATCAGCTGCACCCACATTTTCTGTTCAACACGCTAAACTCCGTCACCACGCTGATGCACGAGGACGTGCAAGCCGCGGATGACATGCTGGGTGATCTCAGTCACCTGCTGCGCGTCTATCTCACCTCCAACGAGGAACAGGAAATCCCGTTGCGGCAAGAGCTCGAACTGTTGGATACCTACGTGCGGATCCAAAAGCGGCGCTTTCACGATCGTCTTTCGCCCCTGTACGACGTTCCGAGAGAGCTTCTCGATGCCGTGGTTCCTTCGTTGATCTTGCAACCTCTGGTGGAAAATTCCATTCTCCACGGAATCGCACCGCGCTCATCGCCGGGATACGTCCGAGTCAGCGTTCGGCGCGATGGTTTCACGTTAAATCTGGAAATCGCGGACAATGGCCAGGGACTTCCCACGAACTATTCCGAAGGAATCGGCCTTTCCAATACACGGTCCCGGCTCCAGCAACTTTACGAGAATCGGCAATCCTTTAAAGTCGCGGGTGGAGAGGCTGGCGGGGTACGAGTCAACATCAGTATCCCTCTCCGGTTCCTTCCCGCAGCAGTTGTGCGCTAAGCCCCAGACAATCAGGACCCATCGAACCATGGCGATACGAACCTTGATCGTGGACGACGAATCGCTGGCCCGCCAGCGAATCCTCTCGTTACTGAAAGCCGATAGCAGCTTTCAGGTAGTGGAGGAGTGCTCCGATGGTGCGTCCGGCATCCGCGCCGTTCTCGAGCATAAGCCGGACCTCGTTTTCCTCGACGTGCAGATGCCCGGCACCGACGGATTTGGCGTGTTGGAGGAAGTTGCGCCGGTCCATTTACCGGCAATCATCTTCGTCACCGCCTACGACCAATACGCTGTCCGCGCGTTCGACGCGCATGCACTGGACTATCTGCTCAAGCCTTTCAAGCGGGATCGTTTTCTGGAGTCGCTGGCTCGCGCGAAAAAGGCTCTCGCCGAAGATCGCAACTCGGAAGACCGCAACCCCGAAGACGGCAACCCGGGCCAGGAAAAACTTCTCGCGCTCCTCCGTCAGGTGGGAGGAGGTCGCGACCGTTTCGTGATTCGCACCGACGGGAAGATTGTATTTTTGCGGAATTCCGAAGTGGAATGGATTGAAGCCGCGGCCAACTACGTCCGCGTCCACGCGGGACAGCGCATCTATCCCGTGCGCGACAAAATCGGTGATTTCGAGAAGCAACTCTCACCCAGCAAGTTCGTCCGCATCCACCGTTCGGTGATCGTCAACCTCGATGCCGTGGCCGAGATCCAAAGCTACGGCGCGGGCGAATGCATCGTGGTTCTGCGAAATGGCAAAGAGCTGCCCATGGGACGAACTTACCGAGAAGCGCTGGACGGGCTGGTGAAGAATTCACGCTGAGCGCAAACTTCGTTCCTGTCGCACGGACACTGTTGTCCGCGAGGTCTTAGGGCGGGTGCCCACCCTAGCGCGGGTTGTTCCCCTTTCCCATACTGGACAAAAGGGTGCCTCATCCTTGCGTTTTTTTGCAAGGGTGGGAGTAGAGAAAGCTGACGCGGCGGCTGCGTTCCATTTCACGAATTTTGTGGATTCGAAAACGCCCACTGTGTCGGCTTTGTCGATTCCCACCCTTTCGCACAGAACGCGAAAGGATGGGGCACCCTTTGTCCTGATTTTGCCAGCAAGATCAAAGGCTGGCCACCCGCCAAACCAGCCTATCTCTCCACAACTTCGATTAGATTCCCCTCGGGATCGCGTATCTCAAAATAACGAACCCCGGAACCGTCGCGCTCGATCGGTCCAACATTGACGCCTCGCGCGGTGAGTACAGTTTTCATCTTGCCAATTTTCTTCGTGAAGAGCATCGGAGTCGGGTACGCTTCAAAGTCTTTCTTCGTCGCAAGCACGACCCTATTTCCATCGTCTTTAAAGCTGTAGGCTTCTGTTTCGGGATCCCCGGGCGAATTCTCTGCTAACTTGCGAAGCCCCAGTTTGCTGGTGTACCACGAAGACACAAGACGAATATCTCGTACGTGGATCTTCATCCGACTCGGAATGGAGAAACTGGCTGAACTCCAAGGCACGCACCACATCGTCGAGGGAGCGCCAAGTCGATCGAAGCGATACGAGCCCCGAATCCACGGCGCTACTATCAAACATGTGTAAAAACCTGAACTGGCTGCGAGGCGCCAAATCTTGTGTCCGCCCTGGAGTTGGAGCGCGAAGTGGATTGGTGCAAAGACGAAGATTCCCGCGGTAAGCCAACGGGCGGCAGGCTTGAGAGAAATTCCTGCAAACTGCGCTAGTACCCAAAGACCCGCCCAAATGAGAAACGGAGATAGGAGGATGAGCCAAAACCAGAATGGGTGGGACGGTAAGGGCATAGCAAGTTCCTGGAACGCGACTATCCTCTCGAAGAGCTTAACACGAGACGTGCACCAAGAGAGCTAGGCTTCCGCCTGCTACCAATACGCGAACTAGAGTGCCCGTGCCGCACGAACTTTAGCTGCTCTTCTTGCTTGACTTTTTCTTGGAAGCCGCTTCCTGCGCTGCCTCCGCAAACGCGACTGGCTTCTTCTTCCCTTCCATCTGTTCCAGACTCGCCTTGAGCGCGGCCATCAGATCGACAACCGGGGCCAGCTTCTTCGGCTGTTCCACTTCGGCAACTTCTCCGCCTGCGAGTTTGGTTTCAATCATCTTCTTCAGATTTTCCTGGAACGAATCCGTATATTTCTCCGGCTCGAACTTCCCTGCCAGCGCTTCGATCAACTGGTGGGCGACTTTCAATTCCGACTCTTTCAACTCGACATCAGGCGCGCCAAAACCTTCGATCTGCTTGACTTCCTCTTTGTAGTACATCGTGTGCAGCATGAGGCCGCCGCCCGTGGGGCGCAAAAACACGGTGTATTCGCGGTTGTGCATGGTGATTTTCGCAATCGCCACGTAATCGCTCTCCTCGAGGGCTTTGCTCAGCAGCGCGTACGGACGCCGTCCCGCTTCCTCGGGCATCATGTAGTACGACGATTCGAAATAGACAGGATCGACCTCGGTGGCCTTCACGAATTCGAGAATCTCCATCGTCTTGGCAGTCTTCGGCTCGATCTTCTTGATTTCATCTGGCTCGATGATGACGTACTCATCTTTGCGGAATTCGAAGCCCTTCACGATTTCGTCCCGCTCGACGACGCGATTGTCGACGGGGCAGTAGTACTGCTGCTTGAGACGCGACTTGTCGTCGCGATGCAACATGTTGAAGGAAATCCCGGAACTACGGGCGCCGGAGAACAAGCGCACAGGCATGGAGATCAATCCAAATGTCAGATAGCCGGACCAAGTCGAAGCTGCCATCGCATCACCTTAGGAATTTGTGTGACGGAGCTGGCTCCGCCGGGCGTCATCAAGCCTGAGTTTAGCCTAACAACTGCACCATCCTTAAGGCAAAGGCATTTGGTAAGCCTTGTGTAAAACCCGACAGGATGGGGTCAGGACTGCCCGACCCCAACGGCTTGTAGTGGCGTTTGGGGATCGCTCATTAGGGTCCCCCGGGGAGGCTGGTTCGCCGGTTGAGCCTTTGACGTGCAAAAGCCCGAACCGTCGGCTCGGGCCTTTTGTCTACTCGCTGCGAGTAAAAAACTGGGGGAGGAATACGTACAAAGAGAAAGAAGCCTCGGACAGGTCTCCATCTCCCGTGTGGCACGTCCCCTGCAAGAACGAACCTTCAAAGACGCGAAAACCAGCCCGAGGATTGGGATCTATTCTGGAGCACCCTGATCGACGACTTGTCACAGAATTGTCGCCGTTTTGCAAAATCTGCGACCGGGCTTCCATCCAGCCACTTTTTCTTGATTTTCGAGGGAACTTAAAGATCCGTGGGTGCGTCTATCTAGTTGAAGGGACATGTACGTTTGGCCCTTGAGTTAAGCCCTCAGGAAGCAGAAAATAGACTTGCGGTCGGAGTTTTGCCTGCATCTAACGAAAAGAAGCGGCATTTGATCCTGTTTTAGAGGGTTTCGCCGGAAGTTGAGGCTGTGGTCTGGAAAAGTTAAGTCTCATGCGATTTAGGACTTTTGCGATCGGGTATACCGTGGCGCTGGCGCTTTTTGTGCTGACGCAACATGAGCCCATGTCCGTGCAGCACTTGGGCTTCACGCGCATGGTGGACCTGACGCGAGCCGTCGATATCTCTTTGGAGCCACAAACTTACGCGCAACTGCATCAACCCCGTAACGGGTATGGCCGAGTGATTGAGGCTGTGACGCGCATTGAATCTCCTGCGAAGCTGGTACCCGGCCTTTGGACTGTGAGCCAAATCCCTCAAGAGCGTCTACGAGCACCGTTGGTTGTGATGAACGTAGAGCGGAATGTTGCAAGTGATCCGAACTACCAGATTGGCGTGGAGGATATTGCGCGCTGGGAACAGGCACATGGTCAGATTCCGCTGGGAGCGGTTGTAGTGGCTCGTACCGGCTGGCAGCCTGCTGGGTCGAAGCAATCCGTCAAGAGTGCGAAGGCTTCCGTCCCCGGTTTCTCCGCGGATGCCACACAGTTTCTCGTCGAGGGCCGCGTGGTGCTAGGTCTCGGTTCCGACCGACCGGAGCAAATTCTGCCTCGCTCAGCTCATACCTATGCCTCGAGGCATAGCGTGTACCAGCTGACAAACGTGGCAAACCTGAACTCCATCCCAGAAGCGGGCAGCCTGATTCTGGTTGCGCCCGACCGCACGCCAGGTAGCGTGGAAAATGCCGCGCGGCTTACGGCAATGGCTGAGTAACTACCGTTTCAATCGCTCTCGATCCCCGCGCTTTGCCGGGCAGCGAGCCAACTCCCAGATCCGGCTTGAGAATCTATTTTTCCAAGTAAGTTAGAATCTCTAAATAGATCCAGTATGTTAAAAGCGCTGTCATTCTGAGCGCAGCGAGGAATCCCCCGACTCTGGATTCTAGAACTACTCTTTCCAACTTTCCGACCACAATTCTTCGGCCAGAAACCTAACCAGCATTAAGATACGGCCGACACTGCGGGGATTCCTCGCTACGCTCGGAATGACAAAAATTAGGGATTTCGGACGTGTTCAACGTAGGCGATGCCCGCTTCGTTAAGCGCGGCGGTAATTCGCTGGAAGACTCCGGCAACAGTCATTGCAGTCCGGCAGGAAGCGGGGCGGGTAGAAATGCCAGCCGGAGCAGCTCGCGGTCAACTTTCGATTCTGGCCAGTCGGGGTGTTCCTGCCGAATTCGCGTCTTCGACAGTTCCCGAGCGAACAGGGTCATCTCCAAAGCAAGGAGGATTCGCTGTTCTCCTGTCATAGCTTGCCGGATCTTGAGTTGAAGGGCTTGCGCCGAAGGACTCGTATCGGTTGTTGGCACGTTAGAAATGTTAGCACGCGGGGCTTGACTGGTCAGATAAAGAGCGCGAGCAAGAATTCGCGTTTCCGCCCAATAAATCTACATCTTCGCCGACCCTCTCGCGTCTATATTGGGAGTTGCAGTTACATCCCTTGAGGAGTTCTCCGTGACAAATGCCACCGCAATCGATCCCCGTTACCCAGTAGGCAAGTTTTCAACCCCGGCTTCCGTTACCACACAGCAGAGGGCTCAGTTTCTGAACGAAGTCGCCCAGACGCCTGTCAATTTGCGCGCTGCGGTGAAAGGGCTGACCGATGCCCAACTCGACACGCCGTATCGCGATGGAGGTTGGACGCCGCGGCAGGTCGTCCACCACATGGCCGACAGCCACATGAATGCATTGATCCGGTTCAAGCTGGCCTTGACGGAAGAGAACCCGACGGTCAAGCTCTACGCCGAGAGTTTGTGGGCGAATCTGGCGGATGCGAAACTGCCCATTGAAACATCACTCATCATTTTGGATCAGGTGCATCACCGCTGGGACACCGTGTTGCGGGACCTCAACGAGGCGGAATGGGCGCGCACGTTCAATCATCCGGAAAACGGAGTGCGGCGGCTGGATCAGGTGCTGGCGCTCTATGCCTGGCATGGCCGGCACCACGTGGCGCACATAACCGAACTGCGGAAGCAGAAGGGCTGGTAGGGTTGGTCGTGGCGTATCGCCGGGGAAACTCCGTAATTGAATTGCTCCCCTCAAGATTTGTCATTCTGAGCGCAGCGAAGAATCCCCAGAATGTCGGTCGTATCTTGGCGCTCACCAGCTTTCTGGAGATTTGTGGCCAGAAAACTGGAAAGAGGAATTCCAGAATCCAGAGTCGAGGGATTCTTCGCTGCGCTCAGAATGACAGAGCCTTAAGACGCTGCACTTATTAGAGATTCTTAGCTTAGGTCGTAACTAGATGCTTTCGCGCTGCCTTGCGAATTCGACGATTTCTTCAATCATCTGCGTGTAGGAGCGTCCGGACTCCTTGGCCGCCATGAAGAATTCTGAACTGCTCGAGAGCCACGGATTCGGATTGGCTTCGATCACAAAGACCTCGCCCTTGGCATTGACGCGCATGTCGATGCGTCCGTAGTCGCGCAGCTTGAGAGCGCGGAAGGCACTGACGGCGGTGTCTTTCAGCTTCTGCATGGTTTCTTCATCGAGATCCTCCGCCACATTGGACTTCGTCATTTTGTAGGCATCGGTGTCTTTTTCCCACTTCACTTCAGAGCCAGCGATTTTCGGCGTACCCTTGGGCAGCTTCGAGAGATCGAGTTCGACCATCGGCAAGGCTTCAGGATTCTCGTTGCCGAGCACCGCGCCGTAGATCTCGCGGCCTTCGATGTATTCTTCGATCAGAACAGGTGAGTCGAATTCTTCGTGAATGTAGGAGATGCGCTCCATCAGCTCTTTCACGCTGCCGACGACGGAGCCGACATCGATTCCGATGGAACCGTCTTCCGAGGCGGGTTTCACGATCAGAGGGAACTTGATGTCATGGGAATGATCGAGAGTACCGCGATAAACGTGCGCGAAATCCGGAGTGCGAATCCCGTGAAACTTAAAAATCTTTTTCGAGACGGCCTTATCCTGACCGAGATAGAGCCCCTGCGGACCCGAACCTGTGTACGGGATTCCCAGCAAATCGAGATAAGCGGCGAGCTTCGTGTCGCAGGTATCGTCGCCAGCATAGGACTCGGTGAGATTGAAGATCATGTCCGCGCTACAGCGGGCGAGCGAAATCAGCGACTGCTTTTTGCCATCCACGACTTGATAGATCGGTTCGTGTCCGAGTTTTTCCAGCGCTTCGAAAATTTCCTCGCGGTCGTGCTTCTCGACCTTCTTCTTCCGACGTGGCTTCTTGCCGACTTTCTTTTCCGGCTTCTTCTCGGGCTCCGGCTCGGGAATATCTTCTTCCCAGATGTCGTAGAGAATGGCGACTTTTAACTTCTTCTTGATGTCATGCATAACAATCTCCCAGCGGTTTCAGCGCTGAATAAACTTCCCTCTCGTCAAATAATTCATAGCCATCACGGTGGCGTAGGCCGAGATTTCGGTTAGATACTGCGGTTCCAGCTTCACATCGGCGCGCAAATCGAGTTCGCGCACCCGGGAGAGAATGGATTCAATCAAGTTCTTAATCAATGGACGCTGCACGCCGGTCCAGTAGGCGACTTTGTCGATGAGCGGCTTGCGATTTTCCTTGATCAAGTCTGCAGCAGGGCGCACGCCTGTCCTGCGACGTTTCGATACAAGAAATATATCGATCAGGTCCGTATCCAGAGCCAGCTTCTCCGGCACAGGCTCCTGATTCGCCATCTGCTCGTAAAATTCATGGACCGTGGTGTCCATTTCTTCCACGGTGATATCCGTTTGGCCCGAGCGGATCGGGTCGGCGTTCCGGAAGTGACGCGCTGTGCGCTCCATATACTTGAGCTTGGCCAGCGCACCCCAATGCTTATATTTTTCGCGCCAGTTGGAACGAGGCGTCAACCAGACCGCGAAGGTTTCCGCGAAATCTTCATCGGGATGCTTCTGCGCATACCATCCGGCCATGTGGCGGACGAAGTTTCGAGAGAACGGGACGGGCTTGTACTTATCGCGATAGGGGCGGCGAAACGGTCCGAACATTTCCCGCCACTCGGGAGTCTTGTAAAGCTCGTAGGCATAGTTATAGGCGTGCCCGGCCTCATGGCGGAGGTACATCATTATTTCGCGCGCGTCCTCGAGATCGTTCATCTCAGATTCCAACTGCTGCAGTTTCGGATTCGCCAGGTAAAACGGGATGCCGATGACCGGCTCTCCCGAAGGGCAACCCCACTCGTCGCTGAGGTAGCAGCGCGGGTGGAATTTGCCTATTCCCTTGCGATCCAGCTCCTTGTAAAGCTGCACGACAAAGCGCTCGAGCGGAGACCCCTCAAGCTTCAAGCCCAAATCACGGATGGGCTTGCTCATCATGTCTTGAATTTCGGGCGGAGCTGTTTCGAATCCCTGCAAAGTCACTCCCATGGGGAGCATAGCAGGATCAGGGGCATTTTTAGCGGGTTAGAACGCGCGGCGTAGCACCTTGGTAATTGGCAAACGATGATGCCGAAAGCGGCTTTTTCAAGCACGTTGCCAGCAAGTGGTGCAGATCGATAGATGCACTCCCGACATTGTCATTCCGAGTCGGCTGTATCGGCGAGGAATCTGCTTCTCCCCGAGAGAACAGCAGATTCCTCACGCCTAAAAGGCGTTCGGAATGACAATTTGAATGCATATTCGAACTCCACCACTGCCAGCGCAGGAGCAACTCGGTGGTACACTTTCCGCATCTAGCGTTGCGTCCCTGGAATTCTGAGCGGGGACCTATAGCCGGCCTGGAGGTGCGCCAATGCCGAGGCTCAAGTTCAGAATCTCTTCCGTGGTTCTTGTGGTGGTGGCAGTGGCAGTAATGTTGATTGGATGGGCGCGGCCCTCCGCCGCACAATGCGGGCCGTTCATGGGCGTGATGGGCGGCATATTGAAGGTGGACACTGTTCCGGGCAATCCCTTCCAGGCTGTTGAGACGGTTACGTTAACCCCGAAGCCGTCTATCCCACACATGGGATTCCTCTTCGGTCCGGAGAGAATTGCACGCGACAGCCAGGGCCGCGTCCGCCGGGAAAAATTTTTGGGCCTCTACGACATCGAATCGATGACGGAGGCGGAGCACCGGGCAGCGCGGCGCATGATTACGATTTGCGATCCCGTAAAAGGGCTCTCCATACGCCTCGACACGGTCACGAAGACGGCTGAAATCCGGCACATGCATGTCTTCACTGAAAGCAGCTTGCCCGCAAAGGATGGCGCGCGCCAACCAGTTAAGGTGTGTGGCGTCCCGATAGCTCCCCGGTTTGGACGGCTGTCCTCCGAACCCGACCCCAGCGTAAAGGTTGAAGAATTGGGACGCCGTGTGATCGAAGGTCTGGACACGGTAGGTTACCGAATCACTCGGCAGCGCACTGAACTTCCTTCCGGCGGTGTTTGGCCACTGAGCGTGCAGGAACAGTGGTGCTCGGAAGATTTGGGAGCGGACATACTGCATTTCATGGAAGGGGGAGTGAGTTCGCTCATGCCTCCGGGAGCGGGTCCAACTCTGGGTACGGAAGCGTCCGTAACGCCCACCAAGCGCGAATTCAAGCTGACGAAGCTACGGAGAACCGAGCCCGCCGCCAACTTGTTCGAGATTCCTTTTGACTATCGACGCATCGAACCGGTGCCGCAGACTCCTGTGGTTGTCGGCTCCGGGAGAGTGTCCGCTGGGAGTGTGGTCGTCCCTGCGCCCAAACCCTGAGCGTCACAACCTAATTCACTATGTAATGTGAAGCCGCCACAGAAAGTAGCTGCCGGCTTCGCGCAACACAGCTTGTTTGCGCTGCCACGAAGTCTGCGGGAGTGAGTTCGGGCGTGGCGCAGCGTAGGCCGTGACTCCATCCGCGGCGAGAATCTGCTTGATACGGAACTGATGGTCGGCATCGCTCACCGTGAGGCAAGTTTGCAAACCGTTGCGATGCAAGATCAGTGACACGCGCTGAGCGGACTCGGCCGTGTCGGTGCCGTGGGTCTCAGCGACCAGGGCGCTCTCGGGAATGCCGCGGTGTGCCAGATATTCCATGCCAACGCCGCCTTCACTGTAGCTCGGGTCCCCGCCGGAGCCCCCAGTAGTTATGACCAGTGGCGCTAACCCGCGCTGGTAGAGATCGTAGGCATGATCCAATCGTGCTTTGTAAACGGGCGAAGGATGTCCGGAATATTCGGCGGCTCCAAACACTACAATCGCCGAGGCCGGGCGTAATTCTTCTTTGGAGGCTTGGTCGCTGATGCGCCAGCAGGTCCAGACCAATTCCGCCGCGACCCACAGGAAGAACACGAAGAGGATGCGAATCCAGAAGCGAGCACGCGATGTGGAACTCGGGGCGGAAGGCGGAGGATCGGAAGCGATCGTCATCACCGCTCCAGAAGCTTGGAAATCTCCTCGGAAGCGATGGCGCCCTCGCGCATGATGCGCCAGCCAGTGATGTCGCTGAGATCGACGATGGTCGAGGCGATGTCCCGCGGCGAGGGTCCGCCGTCGACAATGATCTCAATGCGCCCGTCGAGCTGCTGGCGCACCTGCTCGGCACTGGTGCATTCGGAAGCTCCGCTGAGATTGGCGGAGGTCGCGGTGATGGGAATGCCAGCGGCCGCGATCACAGCGAGGGGAATCTTCGCAGACGGAACACGCAAAGCCACGTTTCCGGTATTCGCCGTTACTTTCAGCGGCAGCCTCGAGGATGCTTTTACGATCATGGTAAGCGGACCGGGCCAGAATTTGCGGGCGAGCTCGTGAAAAGCATCGGGGAGGAACGCGAGTTCTTCGGCCTGATCCACGCTTTCAATGAGCAGGGAAAGAGGCTTGTGCCGGGAGCGCGTCTTGATCTCGTAGACGCTATCGACAGCGCGCAGGTTTAACGGATCGGCGGCCAGCCCGTAAAATGTATCGGTCGGCATGCCCAGCACTTTGCCGGCACGGATTTGGTCGGCCGCATACTTGATGAGCCGCTCTTCCGGATTCTCGCTATTAATTTTTAGAATTTCTGCCCGCACCCAGGATCCTCGAAAACGGAGTTCAACACATACGGAGCTGATGAAACTAAGACACTTACGATACCACGCCGGGGGCGTTTCCCGACACGATCAAGGTCACAAAACGAGTGTTATTCTTGAGCCGTAGGAATCCGATCAAGTCCCAATGCCCCAAGCTTCAGCCTCAGACATAACCAACCGTTTGCGCCCGGTAAGCGGACGGCACAATCCGTTATTGAAGGACTTACGCGGCGTCTACGCGAAGGGAGTCCTGACCGAGGAGGGTTGCTACGCCATCGAAGGCGTCCGTTTGATGGAAGAGGCCATCCGCAGCGGCACGAAGTTTCGAGCTGTTTTCTTCAGCGATTCGGCAGCCGGTGTGATGGAGCGGCTGATGTCGCAGATCGGCCGCAAGGTGGAAGCGCTGCTGGTTCCTGCGAAACTTTTCAAAGAAGTGGTGACGAGCGAAACGCCGCAAGGCGTGGCGGGGTTGGTCTACGCCAAGGAATCGTCGCTGGAGAAAGTCTTGCTTGGCGACCCATCCCCGATGCTGGTCGTGGCCGCCGGTCTGCAAGACCCTGGGAATCTGGGGACGATTCTGCGATCGGCGGAGGCTTTTGGCGCCGCGGGCGTACTCCTTGGCGAAGGGACGGCTAGCGTTTACAACCCAAAAACCGTACGGGCGACAGCGGGATCGATCTTTCGGATGCCAGCGATTCCAACGAAGTTAGTCGATGCGATCCCGCAACTGCGCGAACATGGAGTGAGACTCATTGCCACGTCCTCGCACAAAGGCACTCCTCTCGATCAGGCTCAGTTGGGAGGGCCCGCTGCGTTCTTTATCGGGAACGAAGGCGCTGGGTTACCGCCCGAGCTGAACCAACAGATGGATGAGTTTTTCGCTATACCGCAATCGAAATCGGTGGAATCGCTGAACGCCGGGATTGCGGCTAGCATTATCCTGTATGAAGCCGCGCGGCAGAGAAGAAGCAAATCGAGCTGAGGTTTCTCCGTGCCTCAGTTTCCGCGTGCATCAGTTTCTAAGTGCATCAGTGTCTCCGAGTTGAAGCGCTGTTATGAACCTTTTCCAGCCCATTCCGCCGAGTGAAGCGCAGCAGGACGCGCAGCGTCCGCTGGCCGACCGCATGCGTCCGCGCACCTTGGACGAATATGCGGGGCAGGAACACCTGGTGGGTCCGGGCAAACCGTTGCGCTTGCAAATGGAGCGCGATGACAGCGGATCGATGCTGTTCTGGGGTCCGCCCGGCACCGGGAAAACAACGCTGGCGCAGATTATCGCCCGCATGAGCAAGGCCGAGTTCATCGAATTTTCGGCGGTTCTCTCCGGCATCAAGGAAATCAAGCAGGTCATGGCGGATGCCGAACGCGCGCGCCAATACGGCACGAGAACGATTCTGTTCATCGATGAAATCCACCGCTTCAATCGCGCCCAGCAAGACGCTTTCCTTCCGCATGTCGAAAAGGGAAATATTCGGCTGATTGGCGCGACGACGGAGAATCCGTCGTTTGAGATCAACGCGGCGCTGCTCTCGCGCTGCCGCGTCTATGTCCTCAAATCGCTGACGGAAGACCAGATTGTGCAGCTTCTTCGCCGCGCGCTGGGAGACAGTGAACGCGGCCTTGGCACAATGCACGTCACGGCAGACGACGACGTGCTACGGAAGATTGCGGTCTATACGAATGGCGATGCGAGAGCCGCCTATAACGTGCTGGAAGTCTCGGCCACGCTCGCAACCGAAACCGCTGGCCATGGGCCCGCGATCATCACGGACAGCACCGCGCAAGACGCCCTCCAGAAGCGGACGCTGATCTATGACAAGTCCGGCGAGGAACACTACAACCTGATTTCCGCGCTGCATAAGTCGGTGCGGAATTCCGATCCCGATGCGGCGCTGTACTGGCTGGGTCGCATGTTGGAGGCGGGAGAAGACCCGCTGTATGTGGCGCGGCGCGTGGTTCGCATGGCGGTCGAAGATATTGGCCTCGCCGATCCGCAGGCTCTGGCACTGTGCATGGCGGCCCGGGATGCAGTGGACTTTATCGGCCTGCCGGAGGGCAATCTGGCCTTGGCGCAAGCGGTGGTCTATTTATCGATCGCGCCGAAGTCCAATGCGCTCTATACGGCCTATGGCGAAGTCACGCAAGACGTGGAACGGACTGCCGCCGATCCAGTTCCGTTGCATTTACGGAATGCTCCGACCAGTTTGATGAAAGGGCTGGGTTATGGACAGGGCTATCAGTACGCGCACGACGTTGAGGGCAAGGTGGCAAATATGGAATGCCTGCCCGAGAACCTGCGCGGGAAGACCTATTACCAGCCGACGAATGAAGGCATCGAGAAGCGGATTCGGGAAAGGCTGGAAGAGATTAAGAAACGGCGGGGACACGTTTAGCCCCTTTTGCAAATGTCATTCTGAGCGTAGCGAAGAATCCCCAGAGTGTCGGCCGTATCTTGATGCTGACCAGGTTTCTAGCTGGAGGTTTGTCGCCAGAAAACTGGAAAGGGTAGTTCTAGAATTCAGAGTCGGGGGATTCTTCGCTCCGCTCAGAATGACATTTCTTGCGGGGATTGGTGTTCAGAGAGTGCACGGGGTTCTGCGCGCACCGCAGCCTCGGCATCCGAAATTGGAATTCCACGCTGGCGGATCGGGTTGGGATGTAATTTCATAATGGCCCCTTGCCGCGAACAGTTCTCCCGCCGCGTCACAGCACATCGCTACGGAAATCGGCCAGGGCTTATTCCGGGCTCGTACCGGTGCCTGGAGGGTCGATTTCCTGAATGTTGCAGAATCGAGCCAGGACCTATTCCGGACTTTAGACCGGTGCCTGGTGCGATTCCTTTTTGGCTGCCCGGATGCGCGGTTGGCTGGCTAAGTCCCGATGTTGGTGGGACTTACAAAGGCGAGTTGCGCGTCCGGCACATTTTGCGGCTTTTTGCCGTGCATGGACTGCATCGCGGCAAGGAGCCTTGGTAGCGTGACCACAAGCGCTTGTGATCACCTACTTCAATTCTGGGAGCGGAACGGTGCTTAAGTCAAGATGTTTTTGGAATATCTGAAGTAGACCGTGTGTTTTTCGCTGATCCAATCGCTCCCCAGCGAAAAGCAGGTCCCTCCACTTCGAGGAATCGCCGGTAAACCGCCGATTCCTCTACGGTCGGGATGACAAAATTGAAGTGGTGGCTTCGGCGGTCGAGGCTAAAGCCGTGCCCTTCCCAAAACTATTTGTAAAACCCGCCACAGAGTTTCTTTACCGCATCCGCGCGCGATGCTCTTTCAGGATGCATTTGTCCATCACCACGAAAATGCCGGCTGCGCGGGCTTTGGCTGCGGCTTCTTCGTGCACCACATCTTCCTGCATCCAGATCGCTGGAATCTTCAGCCGGATGGCTTCGTCCACAATTTCCGGCACGAATTCCGGCTTGCGGAAGATATTTACGATGTCGATCTTGCCGGGAATCTCCGACAGCGTCGCGTACGACTTCTCACCCAGGGCCTCGCGCAGTTGCGGGTTCACTGGGATGATACGGTAGCCATGCTGCTGCATGTATTCGGAGACGCCATAGCTGGGACGCATCGGATTGTCCGAGAGGCCGACCACGGCGATTGCTTTGGAATCTTGGAGGAGTTGCGCAATGGGATCGTTCATATGTGAGGCGTAAGAGGGATTATAGAAACTCCGAATGAGTCCTGCCTCCAATCAAAAGCAGGTCCCTCCACTGCGCAGAATCGCCGGAAAATCGGCGATTCCACTCCGGTCGGGATGACAAATTGAATTTAATCAGAGTTTCTTCAGTCGCTCTTGGTTTAGTCGCTCTTGGCTGTGCTCATTTTCTGTTTATACATGCGCAAGGCCATCTTGCGCACAGTATCGGAGATCTCTTTGTTGTTGGAGAGGTTCTTCAAATCTTGAGTCATCAGATTCTTGCCCAGCCCGAGTGTAATGTCGATAGGTGTCCGGGGATTGAAAGTCAAGTTGCGAATGACGTTGTAATTCTTCATGAAGCGGCGACGCATGGTGATGCCGCGCAGCAGAGTTTCCAGAACGTTTTTCTGGCCGGCAAATTTTTCCACTTCGCCATCTGAAATTTTCGGAGAGTCCAGCACGGCCAGAGCCACAATCTTGGTTCCGTCGCGAACGAGGATAGAGCGCTCTTCTTTGCCGCCCAACAGCGCTAGTTTTACCCGCCCCTTTACGTCCAGGCGGGCAATTTTTTGCAGCACACTTTCACGACTCACGTCAGGCTTGGGCTTCTTGCGGGCAGGTGCAGCCGCGGCAGCGCCACTGCTCACAGCGTGAGCGGCTACCGCTGGAGTGGGTTTGGGCGCATCGGCCGGCGCTTCTTCTTCGCCCTCTTCACTCTCGAGCCCGTACGTTCCTCCCATAGGCCGGAACGGGGTACCTTCTTCGGCGGCAATATCGGCGGCGTATTCGCGCTCGAAGGCCAGCACGGCTTCCGCCACTTCCGGAGACTCCGCCGTAAGATCATGGTCTGCAAGATCGCGGTCTGCAAGATCATGGCCTGGCTGCGATTCCAGCGTGCAAGAAGGTCCGACCGAACCACCTTCCGCAGCTTCGGAACCAAGACCCGACTCAGTGCCGCCGACCACTCGCAACTCAAGGCCAGCAAGCCAGCCCTTCAGCTGTACCGTCTCCTGGCTGGTCAACTGAGGATTCAGGGTCAGCGCATTCAGTATCTTTTGCGACTCGCGCACCCGCGCACTGGCCATCATTCCGCGCACAACTTCACGAGAACCATCGGCCGCGAGCGGAATCAGCACTTCTTCGCGGATCGCTGGATTCTCCAGCAACGCCGGAAGCAGGCAGGATCGCAGATTTTCGGGTGCGATGAAGTAATTGAGAACTTCGATCGGAGTCTTCGAATCGCGCGCCGCCTGGATGGAGGCCTTTTCGTCCCAGCCGGAGAGTGTCAAATGCGCCCTGTCGCGAAACACAGGGTTGTGGGTCAGGAAAACCAGAATCTCCAGAATCTCTTCCGCAGGCACGGATAAAGCGCCGCGAGCCGCCGCCTGTACCAAATTGGCTGGTACGGAAGAAGACTTAATTAAATCAAGCATGCGAGGCATGTCAGAGTCCCTATTTTCCCGGTCAACGAAATTACGGCTGCGCTGGAATGCGTTCCAATTCCAGCACGGCCCGCTCCAGCTCATCCACCAAACGGCTTCCGGGACCCTGCCGGAGAATGTCCAGCACTGCCCGGTAATACCAAAGCGTACCTTCGCGGCGTCCAGCGAACCGCTCCCAGACAGCTTCTCCCACGTAGCGGTGGTCAGCCACGATCGAGCGGACGTTGTGCAATTTATCAGCCGCTGACACTAGACGAACATCTTCTCCAGCCTCTCGCAAGTGCCGTAGGTAATGCTCCTTCCGGGCGCGCCACGGAGGTTTGGGGACGGCATCGGTGTCGGTGCAGCCGTCTACGATGTTCGCCACGCGATCGCCAAATTTCGCCCGGATTTCTGCCAATACCGGAGCACCGCCACAATCCTCGACAACGTCGTGCAGGACGGCTGCGATGGCCTGATCCGAATCGCCACCCGCCTCCAGCACCAGCGCGGTGACGCTCAGCACGTGGGCTATATAAGGGACCTGGCTTTGTTTGCGTGTCTGGCCGCTGTGCTTGCGTGCGGCAAAGAGCAGGGCTTCTTCAAAACGGGCACCGAGCTTCGGCGTTACCCGATCCAGCTTTTCGTCGCCGGAAGAACCGCTGGGTTGGGTCATGCAGATTTCTCGTTACGCCGCGCGAGCAGGTAGCCGCGAATCAGCGGCTGCAAGTCGCCGTCAAGAACGCGGTCGACATCGCCGAGTTCAACCTTGGTGCGCACATCCTTCACCATGCGGTAGGGCTGCAATACGTAGGAGCGGATCTGCGACCCGAAATCGCTATCGAGCTTGGAGTCTTCCTGCTTCTTCGAGATTTCTTTCTTCTTCTCCAGCTCGAGTTCGTAAAGCTTGGATCGCAGCATACTCATGGCACGATCTTTGTTTTTGTGCTGGGAACGCTCATTCTGGCAGGCCGCCACGAGGCCGGTTGCAAGATGCGTTATCCGAACCGCAGAGTCGGTGGTATTCACGTGCTGCCCACCCTTACCGCTGGATCGATACGTGTCGATGCGCAGATCTTCAGGCTTGATAATGATCTCGATGCTGTCGTCAATTTCCGGCGAAACGAAGACGCTGGCAAACGAAGTGTGCCGTCGCTTGGCTTGATCGAACGGCGAGATGCGCACGAGCCGGTGCACTCCGATTTCCCCACTCAGCAAACCATACGCATATTCCCCGGTGATGGTGAATGTCGCCGATTTGATCCCCGCTTCTTCGCCGGGCTGGTAGTCGTTCATCACGGTCTGGAAACCCTGCCGCTCCGCCCATCGCAGGTACATGCGCAGCAGCATCTCAGCCCAATCCTGCGACTCGACGCCGCCCGCGCCAGGATGGATGGTCATGATCGCGTTGCGCGGATCGTTGTCGCCGGAGAGCAGCGTATTCGTTTCCACGATGTCCACAAACTGGCGCAGCGAATCAATCTCACGACGCAGGTCAGCGGAAACGTTTTCGCCTTCGCGTCCGAGATCGAAATAAGCCTGGATGTCCTCGGTGCGGCGCGCGAGGTCGCCTTCGGTCGCAAGAATGCCTTCGAGACGTTTCTTCTCGCGCATCACCTGTTGGGATCTTTGTGGATTCGACCAGAGATCAGGCTCGGCAGCCTGCTTCTCGACTTCGGCTAGCTGGTCGCGGGTACGAGCGGGGTCAAAGATACTCCCGCAGATCCCGAACTTTGTTGCGGAGTGGCGTGTATTCGCGTTCGAGTTCTTCAATCATGATGGTTTGTCTGGGGCGCGGTTTGTGGGAGAAAAGAAACTTGCCGCTACTACGCCTATAGAAATTATCGCACACAGATACGCGAACCAGTCGCCGTGCCGGGTGTAGAACGTCATGTCTTCGATCAGCGCATAGGGAGCCTCCAGGCGCGTCCTAAGCTTGCGCGGAACTTGAGCCACTACCCGGCCTTCGGGGTCGATGCTTGCGGTCAAACCGGTATTGGTATCGCGAAGCAGCCAGCGATGGTTCTCGATCGCACGCATTCTCGCCTGCAGCAGGTGCTGCGCCCAGGCTCCGCTGTCGCCATACCAGCCATCGTTCGAAATGTTCACGAAGACCTGCGCGCCGTTGGCTGCAAACTGCCGCACTTCATCGGGGAAAACGGATTCGTAGCAAATAAACACCCCGAGCCGCGCATTCCCGGCCTGCAGCGGCTGGCGCGAGGTGCCGTGGTCGAAATCCCCGACCTCCTTTGCCAACATGTCCATGAAGGGAAGAAAGCGGCGGAACGGAACGTATTCTCCAAACGGAACCAGATGCGCCTTGTCGTACCGACCAACCCAATCACCCGAGGGACTGACCAGCGCGGCAGAATTGTAGATGGCATCCGATCTTGGCGAATTTTGCGCTGGCATACCCATGCCACCGGCCGTAGGTTCTTCGTAGCCCAGCCCACCAGCCACCACCCAGGCCTGCGACTGGCGCGCCACATTACTGACCGCGTCGCGGAAAAAAGGATCGCGAGTATTGAACGGCGAGGGCGATTCCGGCCAGACAATCAACTCCGTCTTTGTGCCAGAACCCGATCCTGCAAAGCTGAGATCGCTAAATTCCTTCAGCCGCTGCCGGTAGTAATCGTCGGTCCATGGAGTTTCTGTTACGGGAAGATTTTCCTGTACAAGAACTGCGCGATGATCGGCGGCACTCGCCTCTTGCGGCAGCCAGCGTCCGGTTTGCAACAGTGCCGCAACCGCCACACACGCTGCCAGCATCCGCATTCGGCGTCCGCGCGGCATCAGCCAACAGCCAGCCAGTGCGGCATTCACCAGCGCAATCTCAAACGAAATCCCGTAAACGCCAGTGACCGTCCCGATGCGCGCCATCGGAATGTTGCCGACTTGGATCGTGCCCAGAAGATTCCACGGCACGCCAATGATGCGCGTCCGGACAAGTTCCACCGCCACCCAAAGCATCGGCGTCAGAGCCAGTGCGAAGCGTTGCACGGAACCTCGTGAAGTTGCCAAGAGTCCGACAACGAACCCGAAGACTCCGTGATGCAGTCCCATCACCAGGCAATACGCCAGCAACAGCACAGCGGAGATGAAGACGTTCAGCCCGCCATACTTATGCATCGTGTCGAAGATCCAGTAGCAAGTGCCGCCATACCAGATAATTCCGCAAACGTAGGCCAGCAGAAACCCCTGCCACGGAGTCGCAGGCAGCAACCTGTTGCCAGCCGATTCGAGTTGCAGGGTCGCAGGACGGCGCGCTTGTAATAGCGCGATGAAGAGGGGGGCTAGCGCGATCCAGCACAGCAGATAAAGTCCCGGCAAAGGAAAGATAACGACCTGCAAAAAGGCCGACAGCAGGCTCAATAGCCAGGCACGATGATGGATTCCGCGCACGCGCCTCAGGATAGCAGATGGAATCCCGCTTTCCCGCTGCCTCCTATCGGAAAATGAGCAAGTGGCCAAGCTGTCCATAACGCGCTAGATCGGCTAAGATTGAGTGCTTATGGATTTGCTGGTCCTAATCGCCGTTCGCATGCTGGAGACGATGTTCTTCCTCGGCATGGCCGGATCCACCATTGTCCTGCTCCTGACCACCATCGAAGATGTGGAAACGCTCACGGAATCCGACGAACCGGCTCCCGCGGCCCAGAATTAACACCGAAAAGCATGGCATCTTCCAACCCTACCCTTCCCAGTGTTTCTGATCGCGTCCGTATCGTCGTTGCGACGTCGGTAATGCTCACGTTCATTTCGTACTGGCGGGCTGCCGCCATCGTCCTCAACGATCTTGCTTCGTCTGCGTTTTACGCCTGCGGCATCGCCGAACAGGCCGTAGGCAAGTCCGCTCCCTGGTTCATCGTTGGAGTCATGCTGTTCTCATTCACCGTGCGCGCCGTCTATGTTGAGAGCTGCTCCATGTTCGTGCGCGGCGGCGTTTACAAAGTCGTGAAAGAAGCGCTCGGCGGTACGCTCGCCAAACTCAGCGTCTCGGCACTGATGTTCGACTATATTTTGACCGGACCAATTTCCGGCGTTTCCGCGGGCCAATACATCGGCGGCCTGATCAACGAAATCCTGGCCACCATGAACACGCATGGTTGGCTTCCGCGAGCGCTGCAGAGCATGTTTCACGGCGCGCCGCACATCAATGAGAATGTTCTCTCCGTAGCATTTGCGCTGGCTGTGACGATGTACTACTGGCACGAGAACATTAAGGGCATTCAGGAATCCAGCGAAAAAGCTCTGCAGGTTATGAAAATTACGACCGTGATGGTCGTGATTTTGCTGGGCTGGGCCGCGATCACCCTGATGAAGAACGGCTACCAGCCAATCCCGTGGCCGACGCCGGCGAACCTGCACTTTAACGATAGCTCCCTTGGATTCCTCAAGCACGCCAGAATCTCGCACTTCATGGGGCTGTTTGGCATCCTTGTCGCATTCGGGCACTCCGTTCTCGCCATGAGCGGGGAAGAATCCCTGGCACAGGTCAACCGCGAGATTGCGCACCCCAAGCTGAAGAACCTCAAGCGCGCGGCGATCATCATCGCGATCTATAGCTTCTTGTTTACCGGCTTAGCTTCCCTGCTTTCGGTAATGCTGATTCCGGATGCAGTGCGCATCCCGGTTTATAAGGACAACCTGATCGCCGGTCTCGCCATGTACATGGTTGGCCCGCAAATTCTGCGTTTAGCCTTTCGCGGATTCGTGGTGGTGGTTGGATTCCTGATTCTCTCCGGTGCCATCAACACATCCATCATTGGATCGAACGGCGTGCTCAACCGCGTTTCCGAGGATGGTGTTCTCGCCGATTGGTTCCGCGTCCCGCATCGGAAGTACGGCACCAGCCATCGCATCATCAACATGGTGGTGATTCTGCAAGTCGTCACCATCCTGTTCAGCATGGGCGACGTTTACACCTTGGGCGAAGCCTACGCCTTCGGCGTGATCTGGAGCTTCACCTTCAATTGCCTCGCCATGCTTGTTCTCCGCTTCAAGTACAAAGGGGAACGCGGCTGGAAAGTTCCGCCGAACATTACGATTGGCGGCATTGAGTTCCCGATAGGAATCGCATCGGTTTTCCTTGTGCTACTGACCGTGGCTCTCACCAATCTCTTCACGAAATCTGTGGCGACTATGGCGGGCATCGCCTTTTCAGCAGCCTTTTTTGCCATCTTTTCAATTTCAGAAAGAGTGAATCGCCGGAAACACGCAGTCGCAGAGCTGCAAATGAAGGAGCACTTTCAGTTATTGCAGCGCGACACCGTCGAGAGCGAAGGTCTTGGTATCCGCCCCGGCAGCATCCTGGTTACCGCTCGAGACTACAACACGCTCAACCACCTGAAATGGGTACTGAATCGAACGGACATGCGCGAGCAGGACGTGGTCGTAATGTCGGCGCGCATCAGTCCAGTCGGAGCCGGAGCTTACGATCTGGCGGCAGAACAGATCTTTAGCGACTACGAGCAACGTCTATTCACGAAAGCGGTCAGTGTCGCGGAGGGCTTTGGCAAAAAGATTTCCCTGCTTGTGGTCCCCGCCAGTGACGTCTGGTCGGCCATCGCGCACACCGCGAGGAACCTGGAGTGCTCGGCGGTAGTTGCCGGACTCTCCAGCAAAATGAGCGCGGAAGAGCAGGCATTTTTTCTGGGTCGCGCGTGGGAAACCATTCCAGAGCCGAAAATACAGTTTGTTCTCCAGGTCGTACGGCCAGACTGCACCGTGAGCACATTCCGCATCGGGCCGCATACGCCGTCGATGAAGAACGAAGACGTTTTGCTGGTCCATCGCCTGTGGCTGAACCTGACTCGTGAGTCGGGGCTTGAGGCGCTACACCATCACGATATTCTGACGGAAGCTGTTACACGTTTCGCACGGGACTATTCCGGGCCCGAACGCGAAAGCATTCTCAACGATTTGCGCAGGATCGAGAACCAACCTGGCCAACTTTCGCAATTGCGCTCGACCGAAGAATCCGCCACGCAGCAGCCCGCGCTGAATCCGGCACCGTCCAGGGAAAACAAGTCCGACAAGTGCTAGCGCCGAATTCGGGCGAGCATCCCCCCTCGCGCTGTTTTCTAAATGTAGAAGACGCTTTTTCCTGCGGCTTGGGGTTTAACTCTTCTTCGCCAACCGCGCCAAAACCGCAAGCTCCCTGAGATACTCGCGAATCGGACGTGCTGGAGTTCCCCAAAACACAATCCCTTTGCCACGGATCACTTTCTTCGACGGCACACCCGATTGCGCCCCTAGAATCGCTCCGGACTCGATCCGCACGTGATCCGCGATACCCACCTGCCCCGCGATCACGACGCCGTCCTCGATTGCGGAGCTTCCGGAAATGCCAGTCTGCGCTGCAATCACGACATCCTGTCCGATCTGCACGTTATGACCAATATGGACGAGGTTGTCGATCTTCGTGCCCCGGTGGATCACAGTCGTGTCCAGTGCCCCGCGGTCAATCGTCGAGTTCGCTCCAATTTCGACATCGTCCTCAATCCGTAGCTTCCCGATCTGCGGGAATTGCACATAACATCCAGTCCTGGGATCACGCACGTATCCAAACCCGTCGCTCCCCAATACTGCTCCTGCATGAACCACAACGCGGTCGCCGAGCACTGCTCCGGGATAAATCGTGACATTGGGATAGATTTGACAGTTCGTCCCCAGCTGCGTGCCAGCCCCAATCACAGCACCCGCGCCAATCCATGAGCCTTCGCCGATTACTGCGCCGGCATCAATCACCACTCGCGCTTCCACACAGACGCTCGCTCCGATTCGTGCCGATGCCTGCACGACCGCTGACGGGTGAACCCCAGCCCGCCGCGCCGCGGGTGCGAGCAAAAACGCGGCGGCACGCGCGAACGCCAGTCGCGGATTCTCCACCATGAGCACAGACATTCGCGCAGCCGCGTCAGCCTGTTCCTTAGCGAACAGCCCCGCCACCACCGCCGAAGCTGAACCAGCCAGAGCGGACGCAAGGTGTTTCTCGTCCTCCACAAAGACCAAATCACCGGCGCGTGCCGATTCCAAACTCGCCACGCCAGAGATCTCCATCGCAAGATCACCGAGGGCGCGTGCTCCGAGAAACTCCGCGAGTTCGTTCACAGTCTTGGGCATCGTACCGTTAGCCTAATACAAACCCGCTTGTCCCTCGGGCCGCGTTTTCCATCTTCGATGCACCCACAGCCATTGATCGGGATATTGCCGCACAAACTTTTCAATTACTTTTGTGAACTTCGCGGTATTGGCGAGAATGTCAGCCTCATCATTGCCAGTTCGCGCGAGTTCCACAGGTGGATCAAAACGCAGGCGATACTTCCTCAACCCGGAATCCCAAACGCAAAATCCCGGCACGACAGCCGCATCGGTGCGCAAAGCGATTCGCGCCAGCCCGCTCGCCGTGCACGCCGGAATTCCGAAGAAATCCACAAACACGCCCTGCGGCGGCGTCATATTCGTGTCCATCAGGATCCCGACCGTCTCGCCAGCTTTCATGGCGCCGAGTAATCCGCGAACGAAGTTATCTTTGTCGACGGTAGTGTTCCCGTGCATGGTTCTATAGCTCTGTACCAGACGGTCCACGTAGGGATTGTCCAGCCCGCGCATCACGATATGCAACGGATTGCCATGCAAAGAATGGACAAACGATGAGAGCTCCCACGCTCCCAGATGCCCAGTCAGAAATATCACACCCTTGCCGCGCTTCCGCGCGACATCAAAGTTCTCAAACCCGTCGTAGATCACAACTTGCTCGACGTTTTCGAGGGTCAATCGCGGAAGCAGGCAGAACTCCGCCAACTGCCGCCCCATAGAAACGAAAACGCCGCGCAAAATGCCGCGGCGTTCGTCGTCCTTCATTTCCGGAAATGCCATTTGCAGGTTACGCAAGCCGACCCGGCGCAATCGCCCATGCATGCGATAAACCACTAAAGCGACCAGAATTCCCAACCGACGCGACACGGCTCTCGGGAGCAAGCCGAGCGTCCGCACGACCAACCAAAGCAGGGCATACTCCAGCTTGTGGCGAAATGGCTGTTGGCTATCAGCGCTCGGGCGTCGGCTGTCGGCTTGAGAAGGTTGGGTTGTCATTCCGAGCGCAGCGAGGAATCCTTTTCCTTCACCCACAGTTTCCCTGAGGGCAGGGATGCTTCGCTGCGCTCAAGATGACACAATTTCTCCCGGCAAGTTCAACAGTTCAAGAACACAACCAGCTCTAGCGGAAGGCAGAGAACCGACATCCGACCGCCAAGCACTACCGGTTATCAGCCTGCTTCGCGGCCTTCTCCAACGAATCCCGGAATGGCTTGGAAGCCGCGGGAGCCTCCACCTCTCCTGTTAGGGAGGTCTTGAACGGCACCATGCGCCCGTAGAAACCCCGGGTGCTGTCTTTATCCTGCTTGATCACTGCGCCATTCAGCGTCACTCCGGCAAACAGACCGCGCGCGCGCGAATAGGTAAGCACCTGAGCCCGCATCTTCCAGTCCGTGCTGCCCTCGGCGTGCCGCCCTACCGGACCCGCCGCCGCACTGGCGTCCGCGCCCAGCTTGAACTTGCTGGCCAGCAGGTGATTCATCCCGTCTTTGTTCATGGTCAGCAGAACCAGATCCACCGCTTGGCCGCCAATCTGGAACCCAAAGCTCCCGCCGCTCACGGTGAAGAACGCCGGCGCACTCCAAACCGTGGCTTTGTCCTTCTCGACACGGCAGCTGGCCACGCCC
>Ga0209068_10000275_pt1 | contig 29322 bp, 27 predicted proteins | sample ColStrG_CSR_2012_FD_187200 | JGI IMG/M metagenome (GOLD analysis project Ga0209068, IMG submission 187200) | Freshwater sediment microbial communities in response to fracking from Pennsylvania, USA - Cold Stream Run_MetaG_CSR_2012 (SPAdes)... | ecosystem: Environmental > Aquatic > Freshwater >...
CCCTGCAGGAGGTCGCCCGCGGTCACACCGGTCGCCGCGAAGACCAGGTTCTCTCCAGGGGCCAGGTCCTCGGTCATGTACACGCGCGATTCGTCGCCGTGACCCATCCGGGCACCGCGCTCGCGCTCCTCGTCGCTGCGGTAGCGGAAGCGGGCCTGGATCTCGCCACCGAGACAGCGCAGGGCGGCCGCGGTGATGACGCCCTCGGGTGCGCCACCGATACCCATCACCGCATGGACGCCGGTCCCCGACACCGCGCACGAGATGGCGGCCGACAGGTCGCCGTCGCCGATGAGCTTGATCCGTGCCCCCGCCTCGCGGACCTCGGCGATGAGTGCGTCGTGACGTTCGCGTTCGAGGATGACGACGGTGATGTCGCTGATGCGCCGGCCGAGCGCTTGGGCGATCCGGCGCAGGTTCTCGGTCGGCGACTCGCGGATGTCGACCTTGCCGGCCGCGATCGGCCCGACGCAGATCTTCTCGAGGTATGTGTCCGGGGCATGGGTGAGGCCGCCCGCCTCCGATGCCGCCAGGACGGTGATCGCGCCCGCCTGTCCGTGGGCGACGAGGTTGGTCCCCTCGAGCGGATCGACCGCGATGTCCACCCGCGGCACCTCGTCGCTGTCCGCGCCGATGCGCCCGACCCGCTCGCCGATGTAGAGCATCGGCGCCTCGTCACGCTCGCCCTCTCCGATGACGATCCGGCCGGCGAAGTCGATCTCGTCCATGGTCCGGCGCATCGCCCCGGTCGCGGCCGCGTCCGCCTCGTCCTTCTGACCACGGCCCATGAACCGCGCGGATTCGATCGCAGCCGCCTCCGTGACCCGGATCATCTCGAGCGCGAGGAGCTGTTCCATCAGCGGCGACCTCGGTCAGTGGCGGAAATGGCGTCGACCCGTGAAGACCATCGCCATGTGATGCCTGTCCGCCACCTCTATGGCCATCTCGTCGCGGATCGAGCCGCCCGGCTGGATGATCGCCGTGACCCCGGCTCCGGCCGCCGCCTGGATGCCATCCGGGAACGGGAAGTAGGCATCCGACGCAAGGACGGCGAGCTTGGCCCGGTCGCCTGCGCGGCGGACCGCGATCTCGACCGACACCTGGCGGCTGGCCTGACCCGCCCCGATCCCGACGGTCGCGCCGTTGCGCGCCAGGACGATGGCATTCGACCGGACGTGCCGGACGGCACGCCAGGCGAACAGGAGGTCCGTAAGCTCCTCGAGCGTCGGCCGGCGCTTGGTCACCACCTGCAGCCGACCGCGGTCGAGCCCGAGCTCGTCGAGACTCTCGACCAGCAGTCCACCGGCGACGCGCTTGAAGTCGAGGCTGGCGATGCCGTAGTCGCGCATGCCCTCGGTCGGGTCGGGCGGGATCGCAAGCAGCTCGAGCCCAGGCTTCCCGCGGAGGATGCCGATCGCCGACTGGCTGAACCCGGGTGCGACGACCGCCTCGTACGAGTTGGCGGCGATCTCCCGAGCCGTCGCACCGTCGAGTTCGCGGTTGACCCCGACGATGCCGCCGAACGCGGCGACCGGATCCGCCTCGAGCGCGTGCCGATAGGCTTCGACGAGCTCGTCATGAGACGCCAAACCGACCGGGTCGGTGTGCTTGACGATGGCGACCGTCGGCGCCGTGTAGTCGCGGGCGATCCGGTACGCGGAGTCGAGGTCGAGCAGGTTGTTGAACGACGGCATGTCGCCCTGGAGACGCGTCGCGTCGGCGAGCGTCCCGCTCCGGTGCGTCGTCTCACGGTAGAACGCCGCCCGCTGATGCGGGTTCTCGCCGTAGCGCAGGTCGTCCACCTTCTCCAGGACCAGCGCCAGGTGGCGCGGGAAGGTGTTGCCCGAGATCTGGTTGAGGTAGGCGGCGATCTCGGCGTGGTAGGCGGCGACCGTGCTGAACGCCTCCGCCGCGAGTCGCGCCCGCGTTTCCGCGCTGACAAGGCCCAGTTCGCGAAGCTCGGAGACGACCATCGGGTAGTGAGCGGGATCCGCGACCGACGCGACACCGGCCGCGTTGCGCGCCGCGGCGCCGAGCAGCGCGGCGCCCGCCACGTCGATCATCTCGATCGCCTCGTCGAGCCCGATGAGCTTGACCCCGATGGCCGGCGCGAACGGCTTGACGTTGACGACGACGATGTCGATGAGCCCGATCCCTTGCGCCTCGAGCTCCTCGAGCTGGGCGGGGACATCGCGACGCGCGAGGATGCCGGCGTAGACCGCGTGATGGAAGGTCTTCACCTGGCCGCCGACGTCTGGTTCGCCCTGGGTCAGCGACGAGACCGACGCGACGTCCACGCCCTGTGCGGCAAGGTGCTCGCGCGTTCCATCCGTTGCGACGACCTCGATCCCGAAACCGAGCAGATCTCGCGCAAGGTCGACGATCCCGTCTCGGTTCGCCACTGACAGCAGGGCTCGCACCCGGGGCTTTCCTCCCGATCCCGTGGTTGGCGACGTGTCAGCGGGGCGCGCCGACGGGTCTGCGAACAGACGCGACGCGCCGCATCGTTCGGGCGGAGTATACCGCCTGACATGGCATACTCCGAGAGCCCATCCACACGAAACGTCGAGGCGGAACCGTGAATCTGGCTCCCTGGGAGTACCTCTTCACCTCGTTCAGCGGCACCAACTTCCCGGACATCTTCCACCCGACCTGGATCGCCTCGGTCGTGCTGCTCGCGATCCTGACCATCCTGTACAACGTCAGGACGCGGGCGCTCCACCGCCATCCGCCGTACCTCGACATGTGGGAATGGCTGTGGTGGACCGGTCTGATAACCTTCAGCCTGCTCATCATCGAGTCGCTCTTCGTGTTCGACTATTTCATCGTCCTGACCACCCAGATCATCGGGATCGGGACGATGGTCTGGATACGCTTCCTCCGCTTCCCCCCGTTCTTCGCCGCCTACGAGACTCGCCTGGCGCGGGACAAGTACATCAAGCAGCGACGCTTCGCCGAACCGGACGCAACGATCAAGAAGCGCTCCGGCCCCGCCCGTCGACAGGGGCGCGGTCAGCGCCGCCGGCGCTAGTCCGGCCGTCGCGGCCTGAGACGTCGTCGTGCCCGTCGAGATCCGTCGCTTCGGCGTCGGCCACCGGCGTCCGGACGGTCCCATCGGGTCGGTCGGGCTCACCGGCCAGGTCATCGCCTCGGACGGACGCGGCACCATCACTGAACTCGCGTTCGCACGGAATGCCCGGATCGAGCCGCACGCGAGCCCGAATTCGACCTGGTTCGTGGTCGTCGAGGGGGGTGGCTGGGTAGGCGTCGGTGAGGAATGGACTCGCATCGCGGCCGGTGAGGCCGCGGTCTGGCCGGCCGACATCCCGCACGCCGCCTGGACCGAGCACTCCGAGATGCGTGCGTTCATCGTCGAATTCATGGGCCCCGACGATCGCGAGGTCATCGCCGGTCGGGCCGCCGTGGCGCATCGCGATGGCGTCATCGTGGAGCAGGGGGTCGGTCGACTCGCCCCGCGAACCGACCGACCCGGAACGTCGGACCCGACCGACGGCGAGCCCGCCTGAGGTACTGGACTCGTCGTCAGTCGCCGAGCTGGGTGTGCCCATCGTGCAGGTGGTCGCGGGGCGGGACGTATCGGCAGGTCACGATGCGGTGCCGCGAGGTGCACCGTCGGGCAACCCCGCAGTCGTCGTGGGGCGCGCCGGTTTCACGGCCGCCCTGATCGGGCGAGGACCGCCCCAAGCTGGCTGAGGATGCGCGCGGTCGCGCCCCAGACGGACAGGCCGTCGACCGCGTAGGCGCCGTAGCGGAGCGGCCACTCGCCGATCAGCCGCTCGATGATGTCGATCGGCGCGTCCGGCAGGAAGCGCGCCATCGGCGGTTCGACGATGCGGGCGACCTCGTCGGGCGACGCGGTCATGGCTGGTCGGTCGTCGGCGACCGCGATGACGGGCGTGACCTGGAAGTCACTGACGGGTATCCAGAAGGGCTCGAGCAGACCGATCACGCGGACCCCGGCCGCGTCCGCGTCGAGCGCGATCTCCTCGGCGGCCTCGCGCAGCGCGGTCGCCGCCGGATCGGAGTCGCCGGGTTCGGCCTTGCCGCCGGGGAAGCTGACCTCACCGCTGTGGTGTCCGTCACGACTGGCGCGCTCGGTCAGGATGACCCGGGCGAGGCCGTCGTCGTCCGGGTAGAGCAAGACGAGGACAGCGGCCGGACGACCCGGCCGGCCGGCCGGCGGCGTCCGCGGCGGACGCAGGTCCCGCCCGCCGACCAGCACCGGCATGAGGATCTCGGCCGGCCCCGGGAGCGGCGCCGCAAGATGCTCGAGGCGGCGCAGGACGTCGTCATAGCGCATTGGACGCCGAGGATACGCGGCGTGGGAACCCGGAGACGAATGGATCCGCCGGCGTGTGGCAGGACTGTCACGGGCAGACCGTCATGGCCGACGAAGGACGCGGTCAGGGCGCTCGAGGGCCTCGCCCACGCTCAGATGCCCGTGTGCTTGGTGGCTCTTCGGCCCGGATTCCCGCCACAACGGTCCTCGGATGCACGTTCCGCCACCTGACTTGCCGACCGCGGCCGACACGACCGCGGCCTAGTTGACCCGGTCGCCTCCGGGGAGCGGCGCCACCGGTTCGACCCGCCGCGACCGCGCATCGCGCTTCGGGGCGCTTTCGGTCACGACCGTCGTCGTGTCGGTCGAGAAGACGAGCGTGCCTGCCACCCGGTCCACGTCCGCGGTGATCCGGTCGCCCGGCTTGAACTCGCCAGCCACGATTGACCGTGCGAGCGGGTTCTCCACGAACCGCTGGATCGTCCGCTTGAGCGGCCGCGCCCCGAACGCGGGGTCGGTCCCCTCGCGGACCAGCAGCGCCCGGGCCGCGTCGGTCAGCTCCAGGACGATGTCCTGGCCCGCGAGCCGGCCGGCCAGGTCGGCCACCAGCAGGCCCACGATCTCCTCGAGGTCGGCCTCGGTCAGGGCGTGGAAGACGATGATCTCGTCCACCCGGTTGAGGAACTCCGGCCGGAAGTGCGAGCCGAGGGTCTCGGTGACCTCGCGCTTCATCTGCTCGTAGGCGGCATCGCCGCTGCGCGCGCCACTGGCTGCGATGGCGGCGCTGCCGATGTTGCTGGTCATGATGATGATCGTGTTCTTGAAGTCCACGGTCCGGCCCTGGCTGTCGGTCAGACGGCCGTCGTCGAGGACCTGGAGGAGCACGTTGAACACGTCCGGGTGCGCCTTCTCGATCTCGTCGAGCAACACGACCTGGTACGGCCGGCGGCGGACCGCCTCGGTCAGCTGTCCGCCCTCCTCGTAGCCGACATAGCCCGGGGGCGCGCCGACGAGCCGCGACACTGCGAACTTCTCCATGTACTCACTCATGTCGATGCGCACGAGGGCCGTCTCGTCGTCGAACATGAACTGGGCGAGGGCTCGCGCCAGCTCGGTCTTGCCGACCCCCGTCGGCCCGAGGAACAGGAACGAGCCGATCGGTCGGCGCGGGTCCTTGAGTCCGGCCCGAGCTCGCCGCACCGCGTCGGACACAGCCGCGATGGCCTCGTCCTGGCCGACGACCCGGTCGTGGAGGCGCTCCTCCATGTGGATGAGCTTCTCCGTCTCGCCCTCCATCAGCCGGCTGACGGGGATCCCCGTCCAGGCCGCCACGATCTCGGCGATGTCGTCCGCGCCGACCTCCTCCTTGAGGAGCGAGCCGGGACCCTGGAGCGCCGCGAGGGCGGTCTCCTGCTCGGCCAACCGGTCGCCCAGCTCCTTGAGCGTCCCGTACTTGAGCTCGGCGGCGGTCGCGTAGTCAGTCTCGCGTTCGGCCTGTTCGATCCGCGTGGTCAAGGTCTCGAGCTCGGCCTTTGTCGAGCGGATCGCGGCGATGGCCGACTTTTCCGCCTCCCAGCGCTGCTTCATCGCCCCGGCCTGCTCCTCGATGTCGGCCAGCTCCTTCTCGAGGGCCTCGAGGCGCGCCTTCGATGCGTCGTCGGTCTCCTTGCGCAGCGCCTCGCGCTCGATCTCGAGCTGGATGCGCCGGCGCTCGAGCTCGTCGATCTCGATCGGCATCGAGTCGATCTCCATGCGCAGGCGCGAGGCGGCCTCGTCCACGAGGTCGATGGCCTTGTCCGGCAGGAATCGCTCGGTGATGTATCGGTCCGACAGGGTTGCCGCGGCGACGAGCGCCGAATCGGTGATGCGCACGCCGTGGTGGATCTCGTAGCGCTCACGAAGGCCGCGCAGGATGCTGATGGTCTCCTCGACCGTCGGCTGGTCGACGAGGACCGGCTGGAAGCGCCGTTCGAGGGCGGCGTCCTTCTCGATGTGCTTGCGGTACTCGTCGAGAGTCGTGGCGCCGATGGTGTGCAGCTCGCCGCGGGCGAGCATCGGCTTGAGCAGGTTCGATGCGTCCATCGCCCCCTCGGCCGCGCCGGCACCGACGACCGTGTGGAGCTCGTCGATGAACAGGATGATCCGGCCGTCGGCGTCCCTGATCTCCTTGAGGACGGCCTTCAGCCTCTCCTCGAACTCGCCGCGGAACTTGGCCCCGGCGATCAACGCGCCGAGGTCGAGAGACACGACCCGCTTGTCCTTGAGCCCCTCAGGGACGTCGCCGCGAACGATGCGCTGGGCGAGGCCCTCGGCGATGGCCGTCTTGCCGACGCCGGGCTCGCCGATGAGGACCGGGTTGTTCTTGGTCCGGCGCGACAGGACCTGGATGACCCGGCGGATCTCGTCGTCGCGACCGATCACCGGGTCGAGCTTGCCGGCGCGGGCCTCCGTGGTCAGGTCGCGGCCGTACTTCTCGAGGGCGGCATAGGTGCTCTCGGGGTTCTGCGAGCTGACACGCTGGCCGCCACGGACGCTCTGGAGCGCCTGGAGGAGCGCCTCGCGACCCGCGGCGTGACGCTCGAGGAGAGCTTGGCTCTCGCCACCGACCTCGGCGATCGCCAGCAGGAGATGCTCGGTCGAGACGTAGTCGTCGCCGAGGCGGCGCGCCTCGGCTTCAGCCAGTTCGACGACCCGCCGGGCACGCGGGTCCATCGACAGCGACCCGCCCTTGATCCGGGCGCGTCGCGCAAGGATGGCCGCCAGTTCGCCGCGGAATCCAGGCAGGTCCACGCCGAGGCGCCGAAGCGTCTCAGCCGGGATGCCGTCGTCGGGCCCGACGAGCGCGGACAGGATGTGCTCGGCGTCGAGGATCGGGCTGTCGAGGCGCTGGGCGGCGGCCTGCGCCTCGAGGATGGCCTCCTGCGCCTTCTGGGTGAAGCGGTCGAGTTGCATGATCGGTTCCTAGCGTGGGTCTGGTTGCCTGGTGAGATCGAAGAAAGCCCGGGCGGCGGCTGTCGCCTCATCAGACAGGTGGCTGGGCAGGATGACCTTGGCCCTGACCAGCAGATCGCCGTGTCCGCCGGCTTTGAAGTGCGGCATGCCCTGGCCGCGCAGTCGGAACGTCCGCCCCGGCTGGGTGCCGGCGGGGATCGTCAGGAGGACGCGACCCTTGAGCGTGCCGACGGCGACTTCGCCACCGAGCAGCGCCTCCTCGAGGGTCAGCGGGAGCTCTCGCTCGAGGTCAGGTCCCTTGCGAGTGAACGTCGCGTCCGCCAGGACGCGGGTGACGACGACGATGTCGCCACCGCCCGGACCCTTGCCGGTCAGCTTGATCCTGGTGCCGGTGTCGGCGCCCGGCGGGATGGTGATCTCGAGCCGTTTGCCGTCCACCTCGACCAGCCTGGTCGTCCCGTGGAAGGCCTCCTCGAGCGTCAGCTCGGCGGTGGCTTCGTGCCTCGCGGGTGATGCGGGCCTGGGCGGAGGGTTTCCGACGGGCCGGCCGTCGATGCCCATGCCGGCGAGGATGTCCTCGAAGCCCATTCCGCCGGTCGCACGGGTTCCACGGCCGGGCGGCTGGCTCGAGGCTCCGGGTTCCGCCGCCTCCTGGCCGAAGAAGACCCGAAAGAAGTCGGAGAACTCGCCGGGATCTCCTGACGTCCGGAACTCGTAGCGGACGTTCCCGCCGGCCGGTCCTGCGCCACCGAAACCGAACGGGCTGCCGGCCCCGCCACCGCTCGCGCGGGCACGGCTGATGGCCTCCCAGTTCGCTCCAAGCTCGTCGTACTGCTTGCGCCGTTCGGCATCGCTGAGTACCTCGTTGGCCTCGTTGACCTCCTTGAACCTGCGTTCCGACGCGGTGTCGCCAGGTTTGGCGTCCGGGTGATGCTGGCGAGCCAGCTTCCGGAACGCCTTCTTGATGTCAGCCTGGGACGCCGTCCTTGGAACACCGAGGACGGCGTAGTAATCCTTGTAATCAAGCCCCGCAGCCATCGCGGGTCCGTGACTACCGCTCTTGGACGGCGACCGGCGGCTGATCCGTGGGCGGGAAGTCGCGACGGCGGACCGTCGGCTCCTTCGCCGGCTCGGGATCGAGCGGGTCACCGCCCGTGACGATCTTCGGCGGCTCGACGGCGAGGGCCTTGGGCCGGCGCCGAAGCGCCGCCTCCAGAACCTGCTCCATGTTGTCCACGAGGATGAGCTTGATCGACTTCCGGATCTCGTCCGGGATGTCGCGCAGGTCCTTCTCGTTCTTGCGCGGGAGGATGACGATCTTGGCGCCGGCAAGGTGCGCGGCGAGGATCTTGCTCTTGAGTCCGCCGATCGGGAGCACCCGACCACGCAGCGTGATCTCACCGGTCATCGCCACGTCCTTGCGGACGGGGATCCCCGTCAGCGCGCTGACGATGGCGGTGGCCATCGTGATCCCGGCGGACGGACCGTCCTTCGGGATGCCACCGGCCGGGACATGGATGTGAAGCGTGTTGGTCTCGAACACGGACCGCTCGATGCCGAGTTCCCGGGCGTGGGCACGGGTCCACGACAGGCCGGCTCGCGCCGATTCGCGCATGACTTCTCCGAGCTGGCCGGTCAGGATGAAGTCCTCGCGGCCTTCCATCCGGGTGACCTCGATGGCGACGACGTCGCCACCGACCTCGGTCACGACCAGGCCGATCGCCGAGCCCGTCTGATCCTCCGACTCGAGCTCGCCGTACTCGAACCGCTGCGGACCGAGCAGGTCGGCCAGCTTCTTCGGGTCGATGACGGTCTTGCGCTTGCGGCCCTCGGCGACCTGCCGAGCCACCTTGCGCATGACGCTGGCGATCTCGCGCTCGAGGTTCCGGACGCCCGCCTCGTGGGTGTACGAGCGGACGAGCTCGGTCATCGCCTCATCGGTGATCTCGATGTTCTTGGCCTTCAGTCCGTGGTTGTGCATCTGCTTTGGGATCAGGAACCGCTTGCCGATCTCGATCTTCTCCTGCTCCGTGTAGCCGGGCAGGTGGACGATCTCCATCCGGTCGCGCAGGGCTGGCGGGATCGGGTCGAGCAGGTTGGCGGTCGCGACGAAGAGCGTCTTGGACAGGTCGAACGGCACTTCGAGGTAGTTGTCCTGGAAGGTGCTGTTCTGTTCCGGGTCGAGGACTTCGAGGAGCGCCGAACTCGGATCGCCCCGGAAGTCCATCCCGATCTTGTCGACTTCGTCGAGCATGAACACCGGATTGTTCGAACCGGCCGTCTTCACGCTCTGGATGATCCGGCCTGGGAGCGCGCCGATGTAGGTGCGCCGGTGGCCGCGGATCTCCGCCTCGTCGTGGATGCCGCCGAGGCTCATCCGGACGAACTTGCGGTTCATCGCTCGGGCGATGCTCTTGCCCAACGACGTCTTGCCGACGCCGGGAGGCCCGACGAAGGCGAGGATCGGGCTTCGGATCTCGTCCGCGAGTGTGCGCACGGCGAGGTATTCGAGGATGCGCTCCTTGATCTTCTCGAGGCCGTAGTGGTCCTCGTCGAGGATGCGGGCGGCTTCCCTGATGTCGAGCTGGTCGTCCGTGGCGACGTTCCACGGCAGGCCGATGAGCCAGTCCACATAGGTCCGGATGACCCCGACCTCGGGCGACGCGGATGGGATCCGGCTCATCCGGTCGACTTCCTTGATCGCGCGTGCCTTGATCTCGTCGGGCATGCCGGCCGCTTCGACCTTGTCGCGCAGCTCATTGATCTCGGCCTGCTGCGGGTCGTCCTCGCCCAGTTCGCGCTGGATCGCCTTCAACTGCTCACGCAGGATGTACTCGCGCTGGGTCTTGTCCATCTCCGACTTGACTTCGGACTGGATGCGGCCCTTGAGTTCGAGGATCTCGATCTGGTTGGCCAGGAAGTTCGAGACGAGCTTCAGGCGCTCGGTGACGTCGATGGTTTCGAGCATCTCCTGGCGCTGCTCGGTGGACATGTCCGGGCTGTAGGCGACCATGTCCGCCAGCAGCCCCGGCTCGCTGATGTTGCGAGCGGCGACGGCGGCCTCGGGCGGGACCGGGGCGCCGTTGGCGACGTACTGCTCGATCTGGGCCTGGACGGTGCGCATCATCGCCTGGACCTCGACCCCGTCAGGGCTCTCGTCGGGCAGCTCCTCGATGATCGCGCGCAGATACGGCTCGGTCGTCGAGAACCCGTGGACCCGGAGGCGTCCCTGGCCCTGGACGATCGCCCGGACCGTGCCGTCCTGGAGCTGGACCACTTGGGCGATCTTTGCCAGGGTGCCGATGGTGTAGAGCTCGGAGGGCTCGTTGATATCCTCCTGCTCGGGCTGACGCTGGGTGACGAGAGCGATGAGACTGCCGTCGGCGACGGCTGCGTTGAGCGCATTGACGCTCTTCTCGCGACCCACCTGGAGCGGGACGATCATCTCGGGAAAGATGACCGTTTCGCGGAGGGCGACCAGGGGGAGTTCGCGAGGGCCCGTGGTCGTGGGGGGCTGCTCGTCGACCGGGGTGGACGGTCGCTTTGCCATCAGATGGTCTCCTAGGTGGTCGGGGTGGCCGCGGCGTCCGCTGGCGTGGCGTCGGACGCCGCGTCGGTGGTCCCTTCGGCGTACAGGGCTTCGAGGATGCGAGCGCCGAGGCGCTCTTCGAGTTCGAACAGGAGCTTGATGCCGGCGAGGTTCACGCCGCGTTCCCGTGTCAAATGACGGATCCAGGTGAGCCGCCGGATGTCGTTCTCGCTGTAGAGCCGGATGTTCGATGGTGTTCGGGCCGGACAGAGCAAGCCCTCGTCCTCGTAGATCCGGAGGGTCCGTGGATGCGCGCTGACGAGCGTGGCCGCCACGCTGATGACGTAGACGGGCCGCTCTGGATCGCGCTCTGGGCGGAACTGGGACATGTGCGGATGCTAGAACCTTGACAATGACGTTGTCAAGAGTATTACGCGTTCTTCACATCGAGCGGGGTCCCCGCGCGGCGGTCAGCCTGCGGCGGCCGCCTCAGGATCCCCGATCAGCTGGTCGTGCAGCAGGTCCGAGCACTCCTGCTTGCCGATGGCGATGATCTTGTCGCCCTCGAGCATGACCGTGTCCGGCCGGAGTGGGGTCGCGATGCCATCGCGGATGACGGCGAACAGCGAGCATCCTTCCGGGATGGCGAGGTCGCGCGGTGCGCGCCCGATGGCCGGCGAGCCGACCTGAAGGTGCGCCTCGATGAGCTCCAGTTCGCCCTCGCCGAGGGCCGCAAGGTGGAGCAGCTCGTGGACCGGGATGTCCTGCTCGATCGAGCCGAGGATCATCCGGGTCGGGCTGATCAGCTCGTCGACACCGAGGTGGCGGAACAGCGCCTCGTTCTTCGGGTTGTTGACCCGGGCGATCGTCCGCGGCACATCGAAGTGGTGCTTGGCCATCTGGCAGATGACGAGGTTGTCCTCGTCGTCGCCCGTGACCGCGGCCACCACGTCGGCGCGGTTGCAGCCCGCCTCGCCGAGGTACTTGCCCTCGCAGCCGTCGTGGGCGATGACGATCGAGCCGATCTCATCGGCGATCTGCCGCGCCCGTGAGCCATCTTTCTCCATCAGCGCGACCTCGTGGCCGGACTCGATGAGCTCCTTGGCGAGGTAGTAGCCGACCTTACCCCCGCCGACGACGAGTACGAACACGGTTCAGGCCTCCTGGCTGACGGCCGCAGCCGGGTTCGGCGACGGGGTCATGGACATGGCTGCGGCACCCGACACGTGGGTGGCATGGCCGTCGTGGTGGTGGCCGGTGGGAGCCAGGATCCCCGGCAGCCCGGTGGGTGGCAGACCGAGGAAGCGGTCGACGGCGTCGAGCATCAGGCCTGTCCGGCACACCGTCGCGATCCCGAGTTCCGCGTAGGCCTTCGCCCGCACCGGGTCGTTGACCTTGGCGATGATCCGTGGGATGGCGAGCACCTCGTTCGCGAGCTGCGAGGCCATGATGTTCCGATTATCACCCTCGGTCAGTGCAAGGAAGACGTCGGCGCTCTCGGCGCCGGCCCGGCGGAGCACATCCTCGTCCGTTCCGTCGCCGCGGATCGCCTGGCCGCCGAAGGTCGTCGGGAGACGGTCGAAGGCGGACGTGACGATATCCAGGATGAGCACGGCATGGCCGCTGCGGTCGTAGGCCTCGGCGATGGATGAGCCGACTCGGCCGCATCCGACGATGACGATCTTCATGATGGCTCCTCGATCGGGTCGCGTATCACCCAGACCGTGCAGGGCGCGTTCTGGAGGATGTAGGGGATGGTCCGGCCGATCGCGAATTCGCCACCGAACCGTTTGCGATACGGCAAGCCGACGACGAGCAGGTCGGCGCCGCGCTCGATGGTCTCGTCGACGATGGCCGCGCCGACGTCGCGCGCCTGGAGGAGGACCGGCTCGAGCGCCACCTTGTAATGCTCGGCGACGGACTCGGCCATGTCCAGGACGCGTTGGACCTCCTCCGATCGGCCGGCGATGTCGGCGTCCAGCGGCTGGGTCCAGTCCACCTCGACGACGTGGACGGCAACGAGCTCGGCCTTGATCTGGTGAGCCTGATCTGCGATCAGGCTGACGATGCGCTTGTCGCTTGTGCCGCCGTTGAGCGCGACGACCGCTCGGCGGAAGGCCGCCGCATGGGTATCTGACATGGCCAGTCACGATACCACCGGGACGTGGCTCGGTCTGTGGCTCCTCCGTGGGCTCGGCCTCAGCCTGGTCCGGGGCCCGGCGGTGACAGGGCGGCGGGCGGGGTCGGCGGCTCGATCGGTCGGTCGGCGCCATGGGCGGGCTCGAACATCGCGATGTCCTCGCGTCGGTACGGGACGGCGACAACCACGGTGTGCGGCCGACCGAGCAGGACGGTGCGGAGCCGCTTCGAAGACTGGTTGTAGAGGATCCGCTCCCACCAGCTGCGGGCGACGTATTCCGGGATGACGACGAAGGTGATCGGCGACGGCTTGTCCGGCGGCCAGGCCGCATCGAGGACGTCGAGGTACGCGAGGAGGGGACCGACGAGGGCCCGATAGGGCGACTCGACCACGACCAGCGGAACGCCCGGGATCTGGCGCTCGAACGATTCCCGCACTCCGACCGCGGCCGCGGCGTCGTCCGTGATGAACACGGCCCGGACGTCGTCGTCGATGGAGCGGCCGACGTTGATCGCCTGGACGACCGCTCGGTTCATGCCAGGGATAGGGACGATCACCCGCTCCTCGCGATGCGGCGCCCGGACGATGAGATCGGATGCGACGCGCAGCTCGCGGGCCGAGCGCGCGTACTGGCGCTTGATGAACAACATCATCCCGACGAGGAGCGGGACGAGGATGACGACGAGATAGGCGCCAGCGAAGAACTTCTCGTAGACGACCACGAGCAGGACGACCGCCGTCAGGACCGCACCCGAGGCGTTGACGATCGCGCGCCAACGCCAACCGGAATCGCGCTCGCTCCGCCAGTGCTTGACCATCCCGATCTGGCTGAGCGTGAAGCACACGAACACGCCGACCGAGTACAGCGGGATGAGGGCGTGCGTGTCGCCATTGAAGGCGGCCAGGAGTCCGAACGCGATCGCCGCCAGGAGGACGATCCCCCAGGAGTAGGCGAGTCGGTCGCCGCGGAACGAGAACTGGCGAGGCATGTAACCGTCCTCGGCCAGGATCGCGGCGAGCCTCGGGAAGGCGTTGAAGCTCGTGTTCGCGGCGAGGAACAAGATGAGCGCCGTACTTGCGGCGAACGTCACGAACAGCACGCTCCCATCGCCGAACGCCGCCGCCGCTGCCAGCGCCACGATCGACGGGCCGCCCGGCAATGTCGGCCGCAGGCCGTACTGCACCGCGAACAGGGTCAGTCCGACGAACAGGATCCCCAACAGGATCGACATCGCGGTCATCGTGTTGGCAGCGTTCTTCGCCTCAGGGGGCTTGAACGCGGGGACCCCGTTGGCGATGGCTTCGACGCCGGTCAGCGCGACCGACCCGCCGGCGAACGCCTTGAGCAGCAACAGGATGCCGATCGGCTCGAGCTGGTTCGTGGGCGGGAACGGCACCGCGTCCACCGGCGGAACCTGGGTGACGGTCCCGCCGATGATGTTCACGAGTCCGATGGCAACGATGCCCAGAGCGAGGACCACGAACAAGTAGGTCGGGACGGCGAAGATATTCCCCGACTCGCGCAGTCCGCGCAGGTTGGCGACGGTGATGAGTGAGATCGAGACGAACGCGATCCCGATCCGGAAGTCGTAGGCGGCCGGGATCACCGACTGGATCTGGCTGATCGCGGCGGCCGTGGACACCGACACCGTCATCACGTAGTCGATGAGCAGCGCAGCAGCGGCGATGAGGCCGAAGATCGGAGCGAGGTTGGTCTTGGCCACGATATAGGCGCCGCCGCCGTTCGGGTAGGCGCGACAGACCTGGCGATACGAGATGGACACGACCGCGAGGAGCAGCGTGATCGCGATCGACACTTCGAGCGACAGGAACAGCGCGGAGGCGCCGCCGAGCAGGAGGACGCGCAGGATCTCTTCGGTCGCATAGGCGGACGAGGAGATGGCGTCCGAGCTGAAGATGGCCAGCGCCTTCGTCTTGGACAGGCGCTCGCCGATCTCCTCCTCGGTCGACAGGGGTCGGCCGAACACGAGCGCCCGGGTGCGTCGGAGGAAGCGACCGCTCGGCGTCAGGGTGACGTTGGCGGCTGGCTTCGCGACGAGCTGGCCGGGCCCGGTGTAGCGGAAGAATGGGGCGTGGGGCCGTTCGACGCGGACGCGACGGTCCGCTGGCTTTTGACCCCGAAGGGGTCGCCGCCCTCCGATCAAGGGGACTCCGATGTGATGTTGGGCAGGTCGGCGGTCGATTGCCGCGCCGATAGGGTACGTCAGCGACGCCCGGGCGCTCGCGGCCGGCCCGCGCGGCGATCAGCCCGATCCTTGATCCCGTCGCCGGCGGCGGCCGTCGTCAGGCGCCGACGCGGAGCCGATCGGCCAGGCGGGCGGGGAGACCGGCGGCCCGCATCATCGTGCGGACAGCCTCGATGTCGTAGGCAACGCGCCCCCATGTGGCGGTCCCGGCGGCCGTGTCGAGGATGAGGTAGCTGGCGCGCGGGTCGCCGCCACGCGGCTGGCCCACACTGCCGGGATTGAGCAGCGTCCGCCCCTCACCCAGCGCCACCATATTGCCGGCACGCGGCGCGAGTGTGCGCATCCGGCCGTCGACCATGGTGAACGCGATCGGGATGTGGGTGTGTCCGTGGAGGCCGTGCTCGGTGGAGATCGCGGACAGGCCGGCACGGGCGAGCGCGGCGGACGTGACGTACTCCCACGTCGGGTCGCGCGGGCTGCCGTGGACCAGCGTGAAGTCGACTTCCATGCGGCGCTGCGGCAGGGACGCCAGCCACGCCCGGGTGGTCTCGGAAATGGCCCCCCGGGTCCAGTCCATGGCGGCGCGCGCCTCTGGATTGAACCAGGCGATCTCGGTCCCGCCGGTCGCCGCCGCGTCATGGTTCCCGCGGACGCCGACGGCACCCAGCGAGGTCAGCCGGTCGACGACCGCGTCCGGTTCCGGGCCGTAGCCGACGACGTCACCGAGATGCCAGAGCGCATCGACGGCCCCGATCTTGGCCAGAACGGCGTCCAATGCCACGAGGTTGCTGTGGATGTCCGAGAGCACGGCGATGCGCACAGCTCCGAATCTAGCAGCGCAACGATCACCAGGGCTGGCGCTTGCGCGTGGCCGGATCGCGTGGATAGCCCGCGGGCACGTCGCCCCGGGCCGTCGCGACGACCAGTCGATGTCCCTCGAGTCCGGCCACGGCGACATCACGAACGCTGATCGATCCGCGACCGAGTCCAGCGATCGCTCGCACCGCGGCCGCCAGTTCCTCGTCGAGGTCACCGCGCTTCCAGGCGATCAGGCAGCCACCCGGTGCGAGGAGCGGGAAGGCGAGCTCGACGAGGTCCGGCAGCGATGCAACGGCTCGCGCGGTCACGGCCGGCCAGCGGCCACGGTGCCGTCGCTCGGTGGCCAGCGCCTCGGCACGGACCGGGGCTGCCTCGACCGTGGCGGCGAGCCCGGTTGCTTCGGCGACGACCGACAGGAAGCGCGCCTTCTTGGCGATCGGTTCCAGGAGCAGGGCTCGCGCGGCCGGGTAGGCGGCCGCCAGCGGGATGCCGGGGTAGCCGCCGCCCGATCCGAGGTCGATGAACCGGTCCGCCCCCCGTTCGCGAAGCACGGCGAGCCCGGTCAGGCTGTCGACGATGTGGGCCACAGCAACCACCACCGGGTCCCGGATCGCGGTCAGATTGATGGCCGCGGTCCACGCCAGGAGCAGCCGGGCGTGGCCATCGATGGCGGCCCGCGCCGACGGTGGGAGTGTCAGGTCAAGGCTGGCGAGCCCGGCCTCGAGCGCGTCGTCGTAGGCGGCCGGGAGGGTCGGGGTGTCCTGAACGCGCGTCGGGAGCGGCTCGCGCGGTGCGTCCACGACACGCCTCCTGTGGTTCGCGTGCCATCCGCCCGCGCGGCGCCACTCCCGGCGTCGGCATCGGCTCGCACCGTGGGCTGGAGGTTCGGTCTTCCGCAGTCGGTCCGGTTCACGGCCGGGTTTCCCCTGGCCCCTCGCCGACCGCGTTACCCTCGCATCTGCCCCAGTGCGGATGCCGGACGGTAGCGGTCGCGCTCGCCTCGCGTCAACGGGGTTGTCCACGAATCTTCAGGCGGACTCTCGAATCGTGGATAACCCGGTTACATCAGGACGCGCGGCCTGCGCTTCGGACGGGTCGCCCGAGCGTACGGCGGACGACGTCGATGACTTCGTCCACATAGGCGTCGGCCTCACCGCGCTCGGCCGCGGTTCGGACACAGCCGGCGACGTGATCCTCGAGGACGACGATCGACAGGGCGTCGACCGCGGCCCGCAGGGCTGCGGTCTGCTGGAGGATGTCGACGCAGTACTCCTCGCGCTCGATCATCCGGGCGATCCCCCGGACCTGGCCCTCCATCCGCGACAAGCGGCGAACGAGCTGGGCCTTGTCCTTGGAGTAGCTGTGACGGAAATGGCTCGGGTCGGGCGGCACGGCGGACGCCCGGCGCCCCTCGGTCGGACTCATTCGGCGGTCGGTCCCTCAGCGATTCGGATCGGCCGTAATGATACTCCCTGGGGGTATGGATGACCAGCATGGCGTCGCGTCCCGCGCGGCTCCGGTAGACTTGCGGCCGATGGGTCCCCGCGATCGTCCGAGCCCGCTCCCCGACGGCGCACCGTGCACCGCTTGCGGAGCGCCCGTCCCGACCGGACGGATCCGGCTCCTCGCCAGTCGCGACGGTCTGGCCTTCGTCCGACTTGTCTGCGATGGCTGCGGCAGCGCGGCGATCGGCCTCCTGCTTGATGGCCCGGGCGACGATCCGATCTTCGATGTCGCCACGGACGTGCCGTGGACCGGGCGGGCGCCTGCTGATCGCCGAGCGGGGCCCATCACCCGAGGGGATGTCGAAGCGGTCCGCCGCGACCTCGCCGGATGGGACGGCGACCTTGTGGGTTGGCTGGATCGGTGAACACGCCGTTCGCCCACGCCAGCGAAGCGGAGATGTCCCGGATCCTCGACTTCTACGCCGTTCGATGGGACTACGAGCCGCACACCTTCCCGATCTTGTGGAACCTCGACGGCGACGTCGTCGAGAGCTTCTCGCCGGATTTCTACCTGCCCGACCTCGACCTCTACCTCGAGATGACGACCCTTCGCCAGAAGCTCGTCCGAAAGAAGAACCGGAAGCTGCGGAGACTTCGGGAGCTCTACCCGGATCTCAACGTCAAGCTGTTCTACGCGCGGGACTTCCGAGCTCTGATGCTCAAGTACGGCAAGCAGGCCCTCACGGCGGGGTTGTCCGGCTCGTCCGGGCAGGTCGCCGCTCCGTACGACGGCACAGGCCGGCTGACGACCCAGATCGTGGCCGACCAGGTCATGGCTGCCGAGGCGGCTGGAATCGTGGCCGCCGCCACTGGCGGCGAGTCGCCGCCGACCGCCGCCGACCGCGCGACGACCCGCAGCCGGCACTCGAGCGGCGCCACAGCGATCACGAAAGGGAACGTCACGCACGCATGAACGAACACGCGAACCTCCACGAGGACATCGGGGAGATCCTGCTGACCGAGCAGGAGATCGACGCAATGGTGCGCGAGCTCGGGGCGCGGATCAGCGCCGACTACCGCGGCCGGAAGCTCACCCTCGTGTCCGTCCTTAAGGGGTCGCTGCCATTCATGGCCGACCTCATGCGCGCCATCGATATCCCCGTCCGCATCGATCTCATGGAGGTCAGCTCGTACGGCGGCACGGCGACTGAATCGTCCGGGCTGGTGCGGATCCTCAAGGACCTCTCGGCGAGCATCGCCGACGAGGACGTCCTGATCGTCGAGGACATCATCGACACCGGTCTCACGCTCAACTACCTCGTCCGCTACCTGCGCGGCAAGGCACCGGCGTCGCTCCACATCTGCACCCTGCTCGACAAGCCTGCCCGCCGCCTGGTCGAGATCCCGGTGGACTACACCGGTTTCACCATCCCGGACCGGTTCGTCGTCGGGTACGGCCTCGACTTCGGCGAGCTATATCGCAATCTGCGCTATGTCGGGGTCCTCAAGCCGGAGGTCTACACCGAGGTCGGAGCCGGATGACGCTCCACAGGCGCCCGCTCGGCCGTGGCCGGACCCTCGCCGCGATCTCTGGTCCGCTCATCATCGTCGGGTGCGTCCTGCGGTGGTGGCAGGTCGGCGGGACCCCCGGCATCACGGCCCTGTCCGGCAACGGCCTCAACGGCAGCGGGATCCTCGTCTTCCTGGTCGGCATCACGACCCTGGCGCTCGTGGTCCTGCCATACGCCATCGGTGACCGCCCGCTCGGGCTCGATCGGTGGCTCACCTTCGCGATCCTCGCGGTCGCCGGCTGGATCGGGTTCGCCTGGCAGATCATCCAGCTCGCCCTCAACGGTCAATTCCAGTTCGACACGCCGGCCGAGGTCTTCACCGACGGCCCGGGCCTGTGGATCGCAGCGCTCGGCCTGGTGATCCTGTCGAGGGCTGCCTGGACCATGACCCGCGAATCCGCCTACCGATGACGGCAGATCCGGCAACGGCTGCGGAGCGACTGTCCGGTGTCTGGAACATCGTCCCGACGCCGTTCCTCGACGACGGCTCGCTCGACGTGGCGAGCCTCCCGACGCTGACCCGGTTCGTGGCCGACTGTGGCGTGGACGGGATGACCATCCTGGGTGTCCTCGGCGAGGCGGCCAAGCTGTCCGACGCCGAGCGAGGCATCGTGATCAGGGGCGTGCTTGCGGCGGCCGGCGACCTGCCGGTCTGCGTCGGGGTCACGCACCCGGCAACGGACCGGGCGATCGCCTACGCCCGCGAGGCGGCGGCGGCCGGAGCGCATTCGGTGATGCTCGCGCCACCAGCGCTCGCCCGTCCGAACGATGATGCGGTGCTCGCCCACTACCTCGCGGTCGCGGTCGCCGTCGACCTCCCGGTGGTCGTCCAGGACCATCCGGCGAGCAGTGGAGTCAACATGTCGGTCGGCCTGCTGGCGACGATCGCCGAGCGGGCGCCGAACGCCCGGGTGATCAAGCTCGAGGACGAACCGAGCCCGCCGAAGATCGGCCGATTGCTGGCCGCCCGTCCGGACCTGCGCGTCCTCGGCGGCCTCGGCGCGATCATGCTGCTCGAGGAGTTGCGTCGCGGCGCGGTCGGGACCATGACCGGCTTCGGCTTCCCGGACCGGCTGGTCGAGATCGTCGGACGCTATCGGGCGGGGGACGAGGCCGGGGCGCGCGAGACGTTCCACCGGATCATGCCGCTCATCCGCTTCGAGAACCAGCCTGGCATCAACCTCGCGATCCGCAAGTACCTCTATCAGCGACGCGGGGCGATCGCGACGGCGCGTCTGCGCGCACCCGGGGCCAGCCTCGACGCGGGCACGATCGCCGACCTCGAACTCGTTCTCGCCAGCGTGGGCCTGGCCGATCGGATGCACTCCCCCAGCTGACCGGGTCGCCGCGACCTACGGAAGCGCTCGGATCATCCCGCCGTCGACCGGGACGATGGCACCCGTGACATACGACGCCGCGGGCGATAGAAGGAATGCCCCGACACGGCCGAGCTCGAGTGGGTCGCCGTAACGCCCGAGAGGGATCCGGTCGATCGTTCGGCGCTGGATCTCCTGGACCGACAGCGCCGCGGTCTTCGCCCGTGCAGCGTCGAGCTGGGCGATCCGGTCGGTGTCGAGACGGCCGGGCGCGAGCCCGTTGATCCGGATCGGAGCGATCTCCTCCACCAGTGACTTGATGAGCCCTGCGAGACCGGGCCTGATCAGGTTCGACGTTGTCAGAGCGGGGATCGGTTCGCGGACCGAACTCGAAAGGATCACCAGGATGGCGGGATCGCGGCCATCGCGCAGGTGCCGCAGGGCGGCCCGCAACAGCCGGACCGTGCTCCACAGCGTGCCGTCGATCGCCTTCTGCCAGGCCGCCTCGTCGAGGTCCTCGAATCGCCCGGGTGGCGGACCACCGGAGTTGACGACCAGCAGATCGAGGCCGCCGAATGCCGCCACGGCGGCGGCGACCGCTTCGGCCGGACCGTCGGGCGTGGCGAGGTCGGCCGGCAGGGCCACGGCTCCCAGGCGGGCGGCGGCGATCTCGAGCCTGTCGCTGGCCCGCGCCGTCAGCCCGACCGACGCACCCTCGGCGCGCAGGACCTCCGCGATGGCCCCGCCGAGGCCGCCGCTGCCACCGCCGACCAGCGCCCGTGCCCCGGCGAGTCCAAGGTCCATGTCGTCAGGAGCCCGCACTGGCTGTCGGGACCGCGGTCGACGGTGACGAGCCCGGCGCAGTCACCGGCCCGGACGCGACGGTCACGTCGATCGACCGCTCGATCGGTCCGGGGTCGATCACAAGGTCGAGCCGATACCGGCCGGGGAGCCAGAAGGCCGGCCGGTCCGCGCCGAGCCCGCCGTCGACGCCGATGACCGTGAAATGGAGCGGCCACGGCGATGTCGGCCTGATGAGCGGGACGTTCGAGCCCGCCGCGTCCGGACCGAGGCGGGTCAGGCTGACGGACCGCACGTGGTAGTCGAGCGGTGTGTTGATACCGATCAGGAGGAGGTGGTTGCCGACCGGGAGGTCGATCCCCGCCGGCCACGCCGGCACGTCCGGCTGGAGGCTGGGGACCGGCTGGCCGTCGGCCGTCGGGTCGCCGCTCGGTCGGGCGGTGGGGTCGGCGCGCATCGCGAACCCGAAGGTCACGAGATAGCCGGCCGGCCAGACGCCCCAGGCGGCCGGCATCTCCTTGTCACCGAAGATCAACGGGTCGTATGGACGGCTGACACCGTCGCCGATGTCACGGGTCGGGATGGGGGTACTCGTCGGCGATGAGACCGGGGTCGCCGTCGGCAGGCCCGCCGACGACAGGTCGGATCCGGACCCCCACGGCTTGATCAGTGCGACGATGACGGCCAGAAGGATCACGATGACGATCTGTGCACCACGTCCCTCGAGCAGGAAGTTCGGCTTCGAGACGGGCTTGAGGTCGCTCATCGCGGGCTCGGTCAGCCACCCCCCAGGTAGGCTTCGCGCACGGCTGGGTTCTTGGCCAGCGCGGCAGCATCGTCCGAGAGGACGATCTCGCCGGTCTGCAGGATGTAGCCGCGCTTGGCGATGCGCAGGGCCATCGAGGCGTTCTGCTCGATCAGCAGGACGGTCGTGCCCTGGCCGTTGATCGTCTGGATGATCGTAAAGATCTGCTCGACGAGGATCGGGGCGAGCCCCATCGACGGCTCGTCGAGGAGCAGCAGTTTGGGCTTCGCCATCAGCGCCCGACCGATCGCCAGCATCTGCTGCTCGCCGCCGGACAATGTCCCGGCCTTCTGCGCGATGCGCTCCTTCAAGCGCGGGAAGAGCTCGTAGACCCGCTCGAAGTCGGCAGCCATCTCCGCTTTGTCCTTGCGCGAGAAGGCACCCATCTCCAGGTTCTCCTGGATGGTCATCCGCGAGAAGACCCGGCGGCCCTCGGGCGACTGGCAGACGCCGAGCTCGACGATCAGATGGGGGCGCATCCCGTCGATCCGCTTGCCGTCGAAGGTGATCTCGCCCTGGCGGGGCTTGAGCAGCCCGGAGATCGTCCGCAGCGTCGTGGACTTGCCCGCGCCGTTCGACCCGATGAGGGTCACGATCTCCCCCTGGTCGATGGAGATCGAGACGCCCCGCAGCGCGTGGATCGCGCCGTAGTAGGTGTGGATGTCCTTCAGTTCGAGCAGGGCCATGTCAGCTCTCCTCGCCCGCTTCGCGGCCCAGGTAGGCTTCGATGACGCGCGGGTTCGCCCGGACCTCGGCCGGAGTGCCCTCGGCGATGACCTCTCCGTGGTCGAGCACGGTGACGCGGTCGCTGATGCCCATGACCACCCGCATGTCGTGCTCGATGAGCAGGACGCTCAGGCCGAACTCGGCGCGGAGACGACGGATGAAGTCGGTGAGCGAGCGGGTCTCGCTGCTGTTCATGCCGGCCGTCGGTTCGTCGAGCAGGAGGAGCTTCGGTCGAGTGGCCAGGGCACGGGCGATCTCGAGTCGGCGCTGGTCGCCGTACGGCAGGTTCCGGGCCCAGGTGTCCGCGCGCGTGTCGAGGTCGACCAGCTTCAGCAGTTCCATCGACGAGTCGATGGTGGCCTGCTCCTCGCGGAGCATGCTCGGGGTTCGGAGGATCGAGTCCCACCAGTGGCTCGTGAGGTGGACATTCGCGCCGACGCGCACGTTGTCCAGGGCGGACATCGTCCCGAACAACCGGATGTTCTGGAATGTCCGGCCGATGCCGAGCTTGGTGACCTCGTGCGGCTTGAGCGACTTCGCCTTCTTGCCGGCCATCCGCACGATCGGCGTGTCGTCGAACGTGATTGTCCCGGAGGTCGGGACGTAGTAGCCCGTGATCATGTTGAAGAACGTCGTCTTGCCCGCCCCGTTCGGTCCGATGAGCGAGACGATCGCCCCGCGGGGGATATCGAAGTCGACGTTATTGACGGCGGTCAGGCCACCGAATCGCTTCGTCACGCCACGCGACCGAACGAGGATCGACTCATCGGGCACGGAGCCGGTCAGCAGGTTCGACGGGAGCGGTGTCGCGCCTGGCGTGGATTGGACGGTCACAGGTCTCGAGCCTCATCGGGCGTCTCGGGCGTGCGTGAATCGGACCCGGTCTCATCCTGGCCCGGGGGCGCGACGCCGACATTGTCGAATTCGCCGACGATCCCCATCTGGGCGTCGGCGTCGGCCAGGCCGTGCACGCTCAGCTCCGCCTCACGCTGTCGGCTCGGCAGGAAGCCCTGCGGCCGGAATCGCATCATCACGACGAGCAGCACCCCGTAGATTAGGAAGTTGTACTGCGACGGGTTGGGCAGGGCCGGTGCGATGTCGCCGATCCGCTGGCTCACGTATGGCAGAAGGGTCTCGTCCACGTAGACGAGCATGACGGCCCCGGCGAGGGCGCCCCAGACGTTCCCGATGCCGCCGAGGATGACCATGATAAGGACCAGGATCGAGGTCGAGAATTCGAAGAAGTCCGAGGTCGTCGCGCCGAGGTAGGAGGCCTGGAACGCGCCGGCCACACCTGCGAAGCTCGCCCCCAGGGCGAACGCCAGGAGCTTCGTCCGAACCGTGTTGACGCCCATCATCTCGGCCGCCGTCTCATCCTCGCGAATGGCTCCCCAGGCGCGCCCCATCCGCGACAGGTCCAGATTGCGCGCGACGACGATCGCGATCAGGACGAGGAACATCCCGAAGTAGACCGCCAAGGGTCCGGACCGCGCGTCGAAGACGACGTCCAGGATCGGCAGGAATGGTGGGTCGATCGGATTGATCCCCTGCACCCCGCCCGTGAGATTGACGTTCGACAGGCTGATGGCCAGCGGTCCGAGCGCGAAATTGATCGTGACCGAGGACAGGTTCTTGAAGAACAGCGGGACGATCTCGCCGAAGCCGAGGGTCACGATCGCGAGGTAGTCGCCGCGCAGCCGGAGCGTTGGCGCGCCCAACAGGGCCCCGAACGTCGCGACCACGAGGATCGCGACGATGGCGACGATCCAGAACGGCAGGTGGATGCCGACGGCACCCGGTCCGACATGGCCGAGGAAGACGATGTCGATCCCGAACTGGCCGAAGTGGGGCGACGCCAGGAACGCCGCGACGTACGCGCCGATGGCGTAGAACGCCACGTAGCCCAGGTCCAGCAGGCCCGCGTAGCCGGCCACGATGTTCAGGCCGATCGACATGATCGCGAAGATCGTCATGAACGTCATGACCGTATCGTCGGGTAGGGGCAACGGCACCACGTTCCGGCTGAAGCCAGCCAGGAACACGCTGTGGATGACTGGGTAGATGAGGCTGCCGATCAGCAGGATCGTCAGCAGGATGGTCCGCGTGCGCCGGCGGTGATACGCCGCGCGGTAGCGGCCGGGGTACGACGCGAGCGTCGATCCGATGAAGCCGAACCAGGCGCCCGGCCCGGTCCCGATGACCTTCGTCGTGCCGCTCATGCTCGATCCGCCAGCTGCTGACCGAGGAGGCCTGTCGGCTTGAAGACGAGGACCGCGATCAGGATGCCGAAGACGATCGCTTGGGTCCAGTTCGGCGAGACGTAGCGGTCGCTGATGGCATTGATCTCACCGATGACCAGCGCGCCCAGCACCGCGCCCTGCAGGTTGCCGATCCCGCCGAGGACTGCCGCCGTGAACGAGTTCAACCCGAACCGGACGCCGAGCGTGTACACGGTGTAGTTGTTGTACAGGATCTGCACCAATCCGGCGGCACCGGCCAGGGCGCCGCCGATGATGAACGTGATGGCGATCGTCCGGTTGACGTCGACGCCCATCAGCCCCGCCGTATCCGGATCCTGCGCCGTGGCGCGCATCGCGCGTCCCTGACGGGTCTTGCCCACGAACCAGGACAACGCCACGAGGATCGGGATCGTGACCACGGCGACCAAGACCTGCGAGGCGGTCAGCACGATGTTGGTGATCCCGAACGGCGCCAGCAGATTGTCGGTCGGGAAGACACTGTCGACCGTGCGCTGGTAAGCGCCACCGAGGATGAGGCCCACGTTCTGGAGGATGAAGCTGACGCCGATCGCGGTGATCAGAGGCGCGAGCTTGGGCGCATGCCGGAGTGGCCGATACGCCACCCGCTCGATGAACCAGTTCAGGGTGGCCATCGAGGCCATGCAGATCGCCAGGACGATGAGGATCTGGATGGTCAGCAGCGGGAGCGGTGTCCCGGACTCGATCGAGAAGATGCCCCAACCACCGTTCGATGGCGGAGCGATCAGCACGAAGGCGAGCATCGAGCCGAGCATGAACACGTCGCCATGGGCGAAGTTGATCAGCTCGATGATGCCGTAGACGAGGGTGTAGCCGAGAGCCACGAGGGCGTAGATCAGACCGTTCGCGAGGCCGATGATCAGCGTCTGGATGATCTGGTCCATGCCGTCTGGGTCCCCTCGGTCGACGATGCGCGAAAGGCGGACGGGATACCGTTCGGGACGGGCCTGGGCCCGTCCCGAACGGAGTCGCGCCTGGTTGTCCCTAGAGAGGGACGACCAGGACTACTTGGACTGGGTGATGACGCCCTTGTACGAGGGCGGCCAGGCGGTGCCGATCTGGTAGCTGGAGATGACGCCACCCTTCGCATCGCCGTTGGCGTCGAAGGTGGTCGGTCCGATCACGGTATCGACAGCGCTGGTGCCCATGATGGCCGACAGGACCGCGCCACGATCGTTCGTGGCCGCCTTGAGCAGCCCGGCGAGGGCGACCTGCGCCGCCGCCTTGCCGTACGCGGCGTAGAACGGCGGCTGGGTTCCGTTGTGCGCGGTCGTGTAATCGGCCGCCCACGTCTTGCCGCTGCCGGTCAGCTGGCTGATGTCGACGCCACCGAAGGTCAGGTACGTGCCGTTGCCGGACGAGCCGGTGCCGTCATACCAGGTCTTCTCATTCACGCCGTCTGGCCCGTAGATCGCGATCGACGGATTGGCGGCCTTGATGTCCTTCCAGAGCTTGGCCGTGCCGTTGCCGGTGATGGCGCCGATGAACACGGTGTCCGCTCCGGACGACTTGATCTTCTGGGCGAGCGCGCTGTAGTCGGTCGCCTTGATGTCGTAGCTCTCGGACGAGCCGTTGGCGCTGACGACCTTGCCGCCGACCTGGCCGAAGTGGAGGGCCCACGCGCGCCCGATGCCCTGACCGTAGGTCTGGCCGTCGTCGAGGACGTAGGCGCTCTTGGAACCGTTGGCCAGCGCCCATTCAGCCGACGCTCCACCCTGGACGTCGTCGGTGTTGATGACGCGGCTGTAGCTGCGATAGCCCTTCGGGTAGTACGAGTCGGGCTCGCCCGGCTGGGTCACACCGGTGACCGCCTTGGTCAGGCCCGGATAGCTGTTGGCCGGGCTCAGCATGACCAGGCAGGCCTGGTTCAGGATCGGGATCGACAGCTTGGCCGCGCCCGAGTTGTACGTGCCGATGTAGACCATCGCGTCCGGGTCATTGGCCGCCGTGTTGGCGTTTGCCTGCTCGACCGCGCCGTCCCAGTTGCCGTTCTTGGCCGCCGACGAGTCGTCGAGGCTGATGTACTTGATGGTGTAGGCGCCGACCTTCTGGCCGTCGATGGTGGCCTTGATCTGCTCGACCATGGCGCCCGTCTGCGGGGTGTTCGTGCCCTGCAGCGGAAGGCTCGAATAGACGTGGATCTCGGTCGCGCTGCTGCCCTTCTTGTTGGCGCAGGCGGCCGCTTGTCCAGCGCCGCCGGCAGCCGCGCTGCCTCCGGAGCTCGGTGCGGCGGACGAACCGCCGCTGCTGCACGCGGCGAACGCCAGGATGCTGACGGCCGCGAGCGCAGTGACCTTGAACATTTTCATGCAGTTCTCCTCCAAATCACCGGTCGAAACCCTCTGGCGCGATCCGGCACGGGGCCCATCCGGCCGTCCATCCGTCACCTCGCCGATTCCCGAGCGCCCTCCCCAGGCGGCGGTTGTCGAGAGTGATGCGCGGTACGAACGACGAGTGAGGGGTCCCACTTCCGGGCGGCGCGCAGGTGGCCGCCGAAGCGATGCCGTATATTAGCGGACGGCGACCTGAATGCAATACCGGTCGGCCGCATCCTGCGACGCGTCGTGTGCGATCCATCGCCCACCGCCGATAGGGGATCGCGGGCCCCGGTTTCGCCTCGCTCGAACCCCGATCGAGGGCCTGGGTCGCCGAACCCTGCGAGGTTGGACCCGTCGGCGTGGAATACCTGGTCCGAGCAGCCCGTGTCACCGACATCGACCGCATCGTCGCGCTCAGCAACGAGGCGGTACGGATCGACCCTGACCGGAGCCCGCTCGGGGCAGCGGACCTGATGCGTCAGTTGGTCTACCTGCCGCAGGCCAGCATCGTCGTCGCGGAATCGCAGCGGGTCGTCGTCGGTGGCGCGATCCTCGCGCTGCGGCCGTCCGTCCAGGCCGGCGGATACGTCGGCACCATCGACCTCCTGGTCGTGGATCCGGATCACGACGCCGACCGGATCACCGCCGCTCTCCTCGAGGAGCTGCTCCGCTCGGCCAGCAACAAGGGCTGCACCGTCGTCGAAGCCGAACGGCCGGACGACACCACGCTCCCGCGCTGGCAGGGGATGGGCTTCACCGAGGCGGGTCCTCGCATCTCTCGAACGGTGGCCGCAGCGGGTTCCGCCGCGCGTCGCTCCATTTGAACGTCCCCGCCGAGCTGCGTGTGCGCGCCGGCCGGACACAGCACTAGAACACCAAGGAGTACCAGTGGGCAAGAACGTCGCCGTCTTCGTGGACGTGGCGAACATCTTCTATGCGGCCAAGGCCGCGGGCGTGGACATCGACTACGTCACTCTTCTGAAGGCAGCATCCGCCGGGCGCGACCTCGTGCGCGCCTATGCCTATACCGGGCTCGACCCGGACAACGAGAACCAGCGCAACTTCCATGACTTCCTGCGCCGCAGCAATTACAAGGTCGTGAGCAAGGACATCCGTAAGTACGGCGACGGCAAGGTCAAGGCGAACCTCGACATCGAACTCGTCGTCGACATGATGAAGACGGCCCGGAACCTGGACATCGCGATCGTGGTGTCGGGCGACGGCGATTTCGCGCCGGCCATCCGGGCGGTCCAGGAACAGGGCGTCCGCGTCGAGGTCATCAGCTTCCGCGGCAATACCAGCTCCGACCTCATCGAGGTCGCCGACCAGTTCACCGACATCGTCCAGTTGGCGCGCGTCGAGAAGGGCACGCGCTCGGGTCGCCGGGTCGCCGACGGCGATGACGCGGACCTGTCGATGACCGAGGTCCCGGACAAGCAGACCGAAGGGACCGGCGCGGGACGAGGTCGTGGTCGTGGCCGCGGACGCGGCCGCGACGCCGAGCCCGTCGCCGCGGCGGGACGCCCGCGCGGGCGCACCCGGTCGGAACCCGCAGAACCGGTCGCCGCGAGCGGCAGGACCGACGGGCAGGGGCTCATCGCCCTGCCGGGAGAACGCCTGTCGCGCGCCGCCGGGGCACTGACCGAAGAGGATCTTGCCAAGGCCGAGGTCTTCCGCCTCGACGATCTCGATGACGAGGCGACCGATGCGCTCGACGAGTCCACCCGGGAGCTGGACGCCTCCGCGGACGGCGAGGACGGGGAGCCACGTCGTCGTCGACGCCGTGGCGGTCGGGGTCGGGGTCGTGGCCGGGCCCGTAGCGAGGACGGCGGAGTCGAGGACGAGGCGGCCGCCGAGCCGACCGAGCGGACCGAACAGCCCGAGCGCGCTGCCCCCGCCGCGCGGGCAGCGCGCCCGCAAGCGCAGGACGACGACGAGGACGTGGCACCCGCACGGCGGGGGCCCCAGCCGACGCCGTTCGGCTCCGTCTGGGATTCACAACTCGGGACGCCGTCCGCGTCGACGGCGCCGCGGGCGCCGATCACCGATGACGAGGACTTCGACGAGCCGGAGATCCCCGAGTACCTGATCGCCGAGCAGCGCCGCGGTGCGAA
>Ga0209068_10000276_pt1 | contig 29296 bp, 26 predicted proteins | sample ColStrG_CSR_2012_FD_187200 | JGI IMG/M metagenome (GOLD analysis project Ga0209068, IMG submission 187200) | Freshwater sediment microbial communities in response to fracking from Pennsylvania, USA - Cold Stream Run_MetaG_CSR_2012 (SPAdes)... | ecosystem: Environmental > Aquatic > Freshwater >...
ATATAAAGCTATTATCTACAGCGATATGGGTACGATTCATCAAGGTTAACAGTATGTTACGTAAGACATCTATTACCAGATAATAATCTTGCTACAGATAAATCCGGGTTGACAGGGCCTCCGGGGGCGGGTAGCCTTGTCAAATCCTTGGCGGTGGTAGGGGAGGAACGACCTAGAGACGTGAGGTGACCGAATGCGAGGAAATATAGCTCGTACCCTGGCAACTGTCTTACTGGTTGCCAGCTTAGGAGCGGCTCAGCGGCCAACCAGCTCAGAGTCCGTGAACACCCGAAATAACATTCACCCGGGCAAGGTAGCCCGGAACAAGGCGTATCAAATTGGGACGGCGTCGTGGTACGGCGACTACTTTCAAGGCCGGCCCACAGCCAGCGGTGAGCCGTACAACATGTACGACCTCACGGCTGCCCACCCCACGCTGCCCCTGGGCAGTTTCGTGCGGGTAACCAACCTGAGTAACGGCCGGGCTGTGGTAGTGCGTATAAACGACCGCGGACCGGTAGTTCCGGGACGAATTATCGACCTGTCCTACAATACGGCGCAGGTACTCCACTTCAGGTCTCAGGGCTTGCAGCGGGTGCGCCTGGACGTGGTAAGGCAGAAAATCGCGCAACCGCCTGTGGTGACTGCAGCCCTCCGCTACGAAGTAGCATCCCGGCAGTAAATCCGTTAAACTCCCCCTGATGTATGGGTTGAAGATGTACGATCCGCGTCAGCATCTGATCGTCGCTCTGGATGTATCGTCCGCCGCCGAAGCCCAGAAGATCGTGGCGGCCGTTGGGGACTCTGCATCGACTTACAAGGTGGGGATGCAGTTGTTTACCGCCGAAGGGCCCCGCGTGGTGCGGGACCTGGTCAGCTCTGGACGGCGTGTCTTCCTGGACCTGAAATATCACGACATTCCTACCACGGTAGCTGCCGCCGTGCGCGAGGCGGCCGAGCTGGGCGCAGGAATGGTCACGGTGCACGCGGCTGGTGGAGGCAAGATGCTGCGCGCCGCGGTAGAGGCCGCCCGCAGCGTTAGCCCCTCGCTGATAGTGCTCGGAGTGACCGTCCTGACCAGCCTGGATGATCAGGATCTCGACAAGATTGGTATACGCGCCAGGGTAGTGGACCAGGTGTTGCGCCTGGGAGCGCTCGCTCTCAGCAGCGGATGTCAGGGCGTGGTCGCGTCCGCCCTGGAGGCTTCCGAATTGCGGTCCGCGCGGGGCGAGGATTTCCTGATTGTGACTCCGGGCGTCCGTCCGGCGGGCAAGGACCACGGAGATCAAAGCCGCGTAGTAACGCCCGCTGAAGCGATTGCCGCCGGCGCCAGCTACATTGTGGTAGGCCGCCCGATCACCGCCGCAGCCAACCCAGGCAGTGAAGCGCGGGCCATCCTGGAGCAGATGAGTCTGGCAGTGAGCGCCTAGCTGCCTGCTGGACCCAGTTCAATACCATTGAAAAGCTGGAAATTGTCAGGGTCGAGAAGGGCACGGCCTTCAGCCGTGCCGAGAATCCGGCTTAAGCGACGTTACGGCACGACTGAACGTCGTGCCCTTCCCGACTGTGCGTGCTTTTACGGAGTTTGCGGGTCTAGTTAGAGCTTTTCGTAGAAGTCACAAGCCGAGCAGGAAATAAAGATTCCGCCGGGAACACCGCGTTCGCGATCTTTGACCCGTTTCACGATACGCGTGGCTTTGCCGCACTTAGGACAATCCGTACTCTTGGTCGTGTCCATTTCCTTCTTACGATCCGCTGTCTTCGCAATCTTGGTGGCCATTCACGAATCTCCTTTTTTCTCGCTGCTCAATATCTCGGGGTGAAAATCAGTCGTAGTATTCCAATCCCAGGTGTGTGATCAGCTCTTCCCCCTTCAGGTGGCGAAGAGTGTTCTTCAGTTTCATCAGCTGAATGAACAGATCATGCTCCGGGTAAAGTCCCGGTGCGGTCATGGGAGACTTGAAGTAAAAGCTCAGCCACTCCTGGATTCCCAGCCCGCGCAATTGCGTACTGCGCTGTGCCAGATCGAGAAACAGTACCAGGTCGAGAACGAGGGGCGCAGCCAGAATCGAGTCGCGGCACAGGAAGTCGACTTTAATCTGCATGGGATAGCCGAGCCATCCGAAGATGTCAATGTTGTCCCAGCCTTCTTTGTTGTCGCCGCGCGGCGGGTAGTAGTTGATGCGAACCTTGTGGGTGAAGTTGCCATACAGCTCGGGGTAGAGTTCAGGCTGCAGAATGTGCTCCAGCACCGAAAGCTTCGACTCCTCCTTGGTTTTGAAAGACCCTGGATCCTCCAGCACTTCACCGTCACGATTGCCCAGAATGTTGGTGGAGAACCAGCCGTTCAGCCCGATCATGCGCGCCTTGAATCCGGGCGCCAGAATGGTTTTGATCAAAGTCTGCCCGGTCTTGTAGTCCTTGCCGCAGATCGGCGCCGCGTTCTCGCGCGATAAATGTTGCATCACCGGAAGGTCCACTGTCAGGTTGGGCGCGCCGTTGGCGAAGGGCACACCTTCCATCAGCGAAGCGTAAGCGTAGATCATCGAAGGCGCGACGGCTTCATCGTTCTGGATCAGCGCCTTCTCGAATGATTTCACCGATTCGTGGGCTGCGGTGGGTTCAAGGAAAGTTTCTGTCGAGCCGCACCATATGGTGATCAGCCGGGTGGCTCCGGAGCTCTTCCTGAATTCGCGGATGTCGTCGCGCACCTGCTCGGCCAGGTCCATCTTGTTCTTGCCCTTCTTGACGTTGGGCCCGTCGAGCTTCTTTACATAGTTGTGGTCGAAGACCGCTTTACGCGGCTTGATTGAACTGAGAAAAGGTTTCACCTGTTCGAGCAGTTGGGACTCCAGAACTCCCGCCTTCGCCGCGGCCGCGTACATGTTGTCTTCAAAAATGTCCCAGCCGGTGAAGACCAGGTCATTCAGGTTGGCCAGCGGAACAAATTCCTTAAGCTTGGGAGAGCGGGCATCGGTGCGCTTCCCTAGCCGGATGGTTCCAATCTGGGTGAGTGAACCGATGGGCTTGGCGATCCCCTTGCGAACTGCTTCAACTCCGGCAACGAACGTGGTGGCAACTGCGCCCATGCCGGGAATCATTACTCCCAGCTTACCCTTGGGCGCCTGGATTCCGTTGCTTGTGAGCTTGGACTCGGTCTTCGGGGTCGCGTTCTTCGGCCGCGTAGGCATGTTTGGGCTGCTTCCTTATTGGTTCCTTGGGATGTAGGCGAACAGCTATGTTCTCGTATCGAGTCAGCATTTGCAACCGTGGGGACAGTGAACGGCTGCGCAGGCAATGCGAATGGGTAAAACCAGTAGTCAGTTTTCGGTTCCCGGTTTTCAGTTGTTCACCAGTCTAGGAACTGGGAACTGACCACTGGTCTTACTTACTGTCCAGATCCATCATTCTCACCGGCAAATCCCAGTGCGCGTCCAGGATTTCGAACCTGCGCTGCTCCTCACGCTCATAGGTTTGCTGGTCGGGAAAGAGTTGCTTCTTCAAGGTATCCTCGTCGAAGGGTTCGTTGGCTACGGTTGAGTTCTTGAAGACGATGGTCACACGATAGTCCCAGCGACCGTCTTCGGTGGTGTGGTAGCGGGTTTGATCCATCCACACCTTGAGCATGCGCCCCATCTCAACTTCTTTTTTGAGCAGCGGGTAATGATTCTTCTTGAACAACCGGAGGAACTCGTCGGCGTGTCCCCATTTTGTCTTGTAGTAGTACTCCACCACGAACGGCTTGTCGGAACCCGCCGGCATGGTCTGGGCAAGTGCGGCGGTGTTCATCAGGAACGCGCTCAGCAAGAGCAGGAGTACCTTCATGGCTCGATCTCCAAGGTGTCTCTATTCCGCGGTTCGAATTCTATTCTGCCAGTGCGACCGCACAAACCAGATAATTCCTGCCACCAGCAGCACACCAATGATCAGGTCGAACTGATGGAAATACTTGCCCAAGCCTCGCCAGTTTTCTCCCAGTTTCATGCCCAACCAGGCCAGACCGAAACACCAGGGCCAGGAGCCTAAAAAGGTGTAAATGTGGAAGCGTCCGCGAGGCATGCCGGCGATTCCCGCGGGCAATGCAATAAAAGTGCGAACCACGGGTAGCAGGCGCGCAATCAAGACCGCCAGGTATCCCCAGCGCAGGAAGAAGTAGTCTGCCCAGTTCAGTTCGCGCCGGCCCATCAGAATCCAGCGGCCGTATTTCTCCACCAGCGGCCGGCCGCCGTAGCGGCCTATTTCGTAAGCTACCAAAGACCCGAGGTTGCACCCGATCGCCCCCGCTGTGGCCGCCCACACCAGTTTCATCGAGCCTTCATACACCAGATAACCGGCAAACGGCATGATCAGCTCGGAAGGCAAAGGAATACACGCCGACTCGATCGCCATCAGCAGGGTAATCCCACCGTAGCCCGTTGCCGCTACAACCGACTTTATGAAAACAAACAGAATTGCCAGGATTTTTTCGGTCATGGGGAAAATATATTAGGCGCTACCACGTGCGGGACGGATAGGAACTTACCCCATCTTCACTAAAAACGGGAGCGAAGGCGCCGGGAACTGCTCTAACAGCGTCCCAGCGGCGACAGGTTTCAGAATGCGCCTTCCTGAGTAAAAGTGTATCCCGGAAGCGAGGCGCCGCCGGCGCTCTTGCTCACCTTTACGCGAACCGTCGGCACATCCGGCGCCGACAATCCTGCCGGACGCAGCAGCGCATATTGGGTGAACACTTCGCTGTACATCTTGGTGACAAGATAATCCTGGCCATCGGTATCGTTGCGCCAAACCTGCCCGAGTTGGATGGATTTTACCGCCACATGGAGACTCCCTGCGTTTTGTTGAATTCCCTCTCAGACTACCGGGCGAGGCGCAGTGCGTCAATTGTGGCCGTGGTTCGGTGACATTACGAAAGGAGGTCTCCGAGTTGCGGCACAGCTGGTGCAAAGCTGGGTCTCGACGACGCCACGGCGTCTGTGTAGGGACGGGTCTCCGACCCGTCCTAGCCGTCCGCAGGACGGCAGTTGTGAGAACCCTGCAACGCATTTGCTAAGATTGACCCTCGATCCTAAGGAGCATCCATGCCACGCGGCATCACTCCGCGACGACCTGCCAGAACCGGACGCCAGGAAGGCACCGGCCGTGCTGCTGCGGGAAAAAGAACTCCCGCCCTGCGGGCGGCCAGGACGGGCGGGGACGCCCGTCGCTCCACAAACCGGGGCAGCCGCAGCAAGAAGGCCTACAATCCCATCGCGCCCGAGCGGGTTCAGGAACTTCTTAAGCGCCTCGATGCGCTCTATCCCGACTCTACCTGCGCTCTGCAGCACAAGAGCGCGTGGGAGTTGTTGGTCGCAACCATACTGTCGGCGCAATCCACCGACGTTCGAGTAAATATGGTCACGCCCGAGCTGTTCAGAAAATATCCTACGGTCGAGGATTTTGCCGCGCTCACGCCCGAACAGTTGCAGCCCGATGTCCGCTCTACGGGCTTCTTCCGCAACAAATCCAAATCGGTGGTCGGCGCGGCGAAGAAAATTGTCAGCGATTTTGGCGGACAGGTGCCTGACCAGATGGAGCAGATTCTTACCCTGCCCGGCGTGGCGCGCAAAACTGCAAACGTGGTGCTGGGCACGTGGTTTCACAAGAACGAGGGCGTGGTCGTGGATACCCACGTTCACCGCATCAGCCGCCGTCTTGAACTCACGCGTAACGACGATCCCAAGACAATCGAACAAGATTTGATGAAGATCATCCCACGGGAAAAGTGGACACTGTTTTCCCACCAGGTGATCTGGCACGGCCGCAAGTTGTGCATCGCGCGCCGCCCCAAGTGCGTGGACTGCCCGTTGGAGAATATCTGCCACGCCGGCGACAAGACCTGGAGCACGGTGGAGATGCACAAGAACGCCAAATAGAGAAATTGCCGAATTGGGGGATTTTCGAATTGTCGAATTTAAAACGCCAGAACCCGGAGCTTTTCGATTCGACAATTCGAAAATCCTAAAATTCGACAATTACTCTCCTCTGCTACACTTTTCTTATCTCACAAACCATTCCATGCGCACCCCCATCCTGTTTGCTATCGTCATCTCTATGAGCACTCTTATCCTGGCCCAGACTTTGCCGGTACCGCAGGCAATCACTGATCCCAAGCAAATCAGCAGCAAGCCCAACGCCAACGTGGAACAAAATCAGCAGAGCCTTTCCATCGAGCGGCTCTATATGACCCGGTCGGTCGGCGCAACGGCCTGGTCGCCGGACGGCAAGACCATCGCTTTCGTCTCCAACATCAGCGGGCGCTCTAATCTGTGGCTGGTGCCGGCGGAAGGTGGATGGCCCACGCAGCTCACGGTCAGCGACCAGCGGCAGACCTCGCCTGCATGGTCCCCAGACGGCAAGTGGATTGCCTACCAGTCCGACTATGACGGTGATGAGCAGTGGGACATTTTTTTCGTCTCGCCAAAGACGGGGCAGGTAGTCAACATTACCAACACGCGCGAGATCGCGGAGGAAAATCCCAGCTGGTCACCGGACGGGCGTTATCTCGCCTACACGGTGAAGCCCAAGACTTCGTCAGTTTACGAGATCGATATCTTTGACACCTTGATGCGCGACACCAAACATCTGACTACCGGCACACCCAAAGACAAGATGAACGTCAGTCCCGTCTGGTCCAAAGATGGGAAGTGGATCGGGTACACGCAGCAACAGGCGAAGGGCACCGATTCCAATATCTTCATCGCCCAGGTGGCGACCGGCAAAAGCTCGCTGCTTACGCCCCACCAGGGTGAGCAGCTCTTCACCGCGAAGGACTTTTCGCCCGACGGCAAGCATTTGCTGATCACGTCCAACGCCGGCAATGCCTACGACAACGTCGGTCTGCTCGACCTGGCCTCGAAACAAGTCCAGTGGCTCACGCGGGACAAGTGGGAAATCGATGGCGGCAATTTTTCTCCGGACGGTAAATCGGTGACATGGACCGCCAACGTGGATGGCAACACCGAAATCTACCTGCACGACCTGGCTTCCGGGAAGACCACTTCCCTGCCCCTGCCCAAGGGCGTGAACCACCCGGGCGGCGCGGAGTCCGCTTTTACCCGCGATGGCGCTCGCCTGCTCTACTACCACAACGGTCCCACGTCGCCCAATGATGTCTGGGTATATTCCGTGGCCGATGGCAAGTCGCAGCAGATTACGAATTCGCTGGTTGCGGGTGTGCGCTCGGAGGATATGGTGGAGCCGTTTCTGATTCACTATCCCAGCCGCGACGGCAAGTGGACCATCTCGGCGTTCGTATATGTGCCGTACAACATGGCACGCAGCGGCCAGAATGCGGCAATTGTTTACGTCCATGGCGGCCCAACCTCGCAGACCGTGAACTCGTTCAGCCGAATCATTCAGCACATGGTCAACCAGGGCTACATGGTGATCGCGCCCAACTATCGCGGTTCCACCGGCTACGGCAAGGAATTTCAGCAGGCCAATCTGTTCGACATGGGTGGCGGCGATCTGCAGGACGTTCTGGCCGCCGCCGAATGGATCAAGCAGACCGGATACCTCGATCCCAAGAAGCTCGTCCTGATGGGCGGCAGCTACGGTGGTTACATGACCATGATGGGCGTCACCAAAGCGCCGGAGGTGTGGGCGGCGGCCGTGCCCATCGTTCCCTTCGTCAACTGGTTCACCGAGATTGCCAACGAAGACCCGGTGCTGCAGCAATCCGACCTGGCGACCATGGGGGACCTGGAGAAAGACAAAGACCGCTTCCACGACCGCTCTCCGATTTTCTTCGTGGACCAGATCAAAACTCCACTGCTGTTGCTGGCGGGCGGCAACGATCCGCGATGCCCCAAGGAAGAGGCCCAGCAGGTTGTCGATGCGGTCAAGAAACGTGGAGGGGTCGCGGAATACAAGGTGTACGAAAACGAAGGCCACGGCTTCGCCCGGGTGGAGAACCAGATTGACGCCTACCAGCGGGTGTCGCAGTTCCTCAAGGCGCGCGTTCCCCCGGCAGACTGTGGATGCTCACTGAACCAGTGATGCTCAGGGGTTGGATGGAGGACGGGCGTCCTCGCCCGTCCTGGAAGGAGCACCGCCGACGGGCGGGGACGCCCGTTCTCCATCGAACGCCTCTTTCCAACCGGCTACTGTCCGGGCTTGGCGAAGCTCGCGAAAAAATCTCCCTTGTTCCAATGCGGGCGCTCGGTTTGCTGCGCAACCTCATAGCCCACCGCCAGATCTACGCGGGTACACTTGACGGTCGCATTGAAGTCGAGCGGCTGGTTCATGTCGTCGCTGGGCAGGTGATAGCGCTGGGTTTCCCAATCGAGCTGCATCTTGTTTCCGTCGAGCGTAGGGTCGACGGTTTGCAGACCCTCCTCGATGTAGAGCGACGGTACCCCTTGCAGGATGAAGGAATACTGGTCGCTGCGAACAAAGTAAACCTCCTCCGGCAGAGGATCGGGGCTCACCTGAAGGCCCATGTGGCGAGCCACATCGTCCGCCACTGCGCCCAGGCTGGAGTGCTCCCCGCCCAGAGGCACGATGTCTTTGAAGTCATAGAGGAACGAGACCTCGTCCATGTTGATGTCGGCTACGATCTGCGTGATCGGCACCGTGGGGTAGTGGGCGTAATAGTCGGACCCGAGGAGACCTTCTTCTTCGCCGGTGACCGCCAGAAAGAGAAGCGAACGCCGGGGCGCTTTGGGCAACAGGGAGAAGGCGCGTGCCATCTCCAGCAACGCCGCGGTGCCTGAAGCGTTGTCCGCTGCGCCATTGTAGATGCTGTCGCCCTTCACCGGTTCTCCGATCCCCAGATGGTCAAGGTGCGCAGTAAAAACGACATATTCATTCTTGAGTTGCGGGTCGGAGCCAGGCAGAATCCCTGCCACGTTCTGGCTTTCTACTTCGGAGTAGCGGCTGACGATGTGGATGGACACGGTAACGGGCAAAGGGAAGGCTTGTGCCTGATTGCTCTCGGCGGCATGTAACACTTCCTTCCAGGACTTGGGTGCGCCCTCGAACAGCAGGGCGGCCGCGCTGGAACTGATCCTGGCATAACCCCGAATCTGCGGCTGCACATCGTTGGGTACGCCTTTTTCATCCAGCCAGCGCAATGCCGGCCCCTTCGTAAAACGCACGTATTCCGAAAACGGGGTACGCTCTTCTGTTTTCCCCGCCCAGATCGAAAGAAGTCCAATCGCTCCATGCGCGGCAGCCACGCGCAACTTTTCTTCCGTGGAAGAGAAATGCGCTCCCGGGGCGGACGGTAGTCTGGGAGGAGCGCCGTACAAGGTGGCCACAATCTTGCCGCGGACGTCGATGCCCGCATAGTCGTCGTATTTGAACTGCGGCGCACTCACGCCGTAGCCGACGAATACTACCTGCCCTTCGGCCGTGGTGTCAGCAGAAACAGGATCGCCGAACATTACGTAGTCCTTGTCCAGGGTCAGCACCCGGCTGGAGCCGTCCCGCGTGAACGTGAGCGAGCTCTGGTCCCGCATCAATTCGATCTTGCGAAAGCGTATGTTCTGGAAGTAGGAGCCGTTCACGCCCCCCGGCTTCAGGCCCATTTCTTCGAACTGCGCCCGGACGTAATTGGCTGCGATCTCGAAACCACGTGTGCCGGTGTTCCGGCCCTCCAGCAGATCATCGGCAAGAAATGCCATGTGCGCCCGAAGACCCTCGGGCCGTATGCGTTGCAAGAGCTCCTCCGGCGGGAAATCCGATGAAGCCGCTTGCGCAGAGATGAAGACGAAAAAAACCGTAAGAGTCAGACCGAGAAGAACAAGTGCACGCTTTAGTAGCAAAAACCTACCTCCCAATGAAATTTCACGTCGACTGCAGGGAACAAGATTCTAGTATGCTGCAGAATTGCCCGTGGGCCGCCGCCGCTTGCGGTCCAAGACGATCGCCTCGATAAGCCCGGGAATCGTGTACTTCCGCGCCTGGATATCCACCCGCAAACCCAGCCCTCGAAGAGTAGACGAAGTGACAGGCCCAATGGAAGCAAGCCGTACTCCGCCCGTGTGGCGCGGACCTGTCCTGAGCGAAGTCGAAGGAGCCCCCCGCCCGCAGTTTTTTCCAAGTAGCTCCACAAAGTTTCTTACGGTGGAAGAACTCGTGAACGTAATCACGTCGGGCCGTAGCTTCTGGGATTTCAGCACCTGCCGCAGCCGTTTGCGGGAAGACCGGGGAACCACGGTTTCATAGGCCTCGACCACCTCCACGCGCGCACCCAGCTTCCGCAACTCTCGTGGAATGACGTCGCGCGCAACTTTGGCACGCGCCAGCAGCACCCGCTTCCCTTTCACCCTCCGCCGCAGGCTGGTCACCACCGATTCCGCTACGTACTCCCTGGGCACAACATTCGCCTTCACCCCGTGCCCCTCGATAGCCTGCCTTGTGGCCGGACCGATGGCAGCGATTTGCAGGTGACGCAAAGGCTGCCGCCCCAGGCGAAGTTTTCGCATCCGCCCCCAAACGGCTTCAACTCCGTTAACGCTGGTCAGGATGAGCCAGTCGTAATCAGAGAGATTCTTCAATGCAGTGTCCAGAGGCTCATATGACTGCGGCGGGTGAATTTCGATGAAGGGAATTTCCAGAACCTCTGCACCCAACTCGCGCAGGCCGGAGGACAGCGCGCTGGCCTGGTGGCGCGCCCGGCCCACCAGGACACGGACTCCGGAGAGTGGCATCGCCTTGGCGGAAGCTGCGCCAGCTTTCGAACTGGACCTGCTCTTCCGTTGATTCGGTTTTCGCTTGCTTTCGATCTTCATTCAGGTCAAAGGCCGCGGGCGGGGGCTCCTTCGACTTCGCTCAGGACAGGTCCGCGCCACACTAGCTGATTCATGGTTGTTGCGGGGTCATCGCGGTTCTTCCGTAGACTTCCTGCAGGATCGAGTCTCCCCCTCGCCGGAGCAAGGCTTCGCCTACCATTTCGCCGAGTTGTACGGGGTCGTCGCCTTGACCCGATTCCCGCAGCAGCTTCGTTCCATCCGGGCGGGCGACGATTGCCTCGAGGAGCAACTTGCCGTCGATCACTTCCGCGAGTGCTCCGATCGGAACCTGGCAGCCTCCTCCCATCCGGTTCAGCAACGCGCGCTCACACGCGGTGGTGGTGCGGGCCGCTTTGTCATCCAGGAAGGCGACGTGCTGACGCACTGCCGAATCATCCTTACGAATCTCAACCGCCAAAGCACCCTGGCCGGCGGCGGGACACATCAGCTTCGGCGACAGCACCTGCCGCACGCATTCCCGTTTGCCCAGGCGATTCAGTCCGGCGGCGGCGAGGATGACAGCGGCGTAGTCACCAGCTTCCAGTTTGCGCAAGCGGGAGTCCACATTTCCACGCAGGGGATGAATACCTAGATCGGGCCGCAGCGTCTTCAATTGTGCCTGCCGCCGCAGGCTGCTGGTTCCGACCCGGGCGCCGTTTGGAAGGTCCTTGATGCTGGCGTATTTGCGCGAGCAAAAAACATCTCGGGCATCCTCGCGCACGGGAATCGCCGCAATCTCGAACCCGGAAGAAATTTCCGTGGGCAGGTCTTTGAGACTGTGCACCGCAAGATCGATCCGCTGCTCCGCCAGCGCTTCCTCGATTTCCTTGGTGAACATCCCTTTGGTGCCGACCTGGGAGAGTGCGACTTCGGTGATTTTGTCTCCGGTCGTCTTGATGATTTCGATTTCGATTTTGTGGCCACGCTGCTCGAGCAGCGCCCGGACGTGATTCGCCTGCCACAACGCCAGCTGGGATCCCCGGGAGCCGATGCGCAGAAGTGCCACTAACTCTCCGCTCCGGAATCCCCAGCGGCGGACCCGGCTGCTCGCTTCTGACTGCTCTCTTTTTCCCTCTGTTTCTCTTTTTCTCTCTCTTTCTCCTGCAGGTTCTTCTCCTGCAGATTGAAAAGGCGGCGGACCAGGTCAATGACGGTAGTTGCCTCCGGCTCGCGCACGGCCGTCTTCAGAGTGCTGATAGGGGTATGCATGATCTTGCTTATGATCCCGCGGGTGAGTGCCTCTACGGCCAGCTCCTGTTCCGGCGAAAGCGCTCCCAGACGGCCGCGTACCCGGTCAACCTCCGCCTGGCGAATGGTTTCCAGGTGGTCCTGCAACGAGACGATGGTGGGAACGACGTCCAGCGTCTGCAGGCGCGCCTGGAAGCGTTCCACCTCGGCAACGATAATAATCTCGGCGTGTTCCGCTTCCTTCCTGCGATCGGCGACGTGAGAGGAAACCGCCTGCTGCAAATCGTCGATGTCGTAAACGAAGATGCCGTCCAGCTTGTTCATCCCGGGATCGACATCGCGCGGCACCGCGATATCGATGAAGAACATGGGACGGTTCTTGCGGCGTGCCAGGAACATCTCCCCGTGTTCACGCCGGAAGATGGCGTGGGGCGCGCCGGTCGAGGTGATGACAATGTCGGCGCGGTCGCAGGTCTCGTAGAGCTGTTCAAACAATATTGCTTTTCCATCAAACCTGGCGGCGAGTTGCTGGGCGCGGTCATAGGTGCGATTGGCTACAAAAATCGATTCAGCGCCGTGAGCCATAAGGTGACGCGCTGCCAGTTCGCTCATCTTTCCAGCGCCCACCAGGTAAACGTGCTTGCCTTGCAGCGACCCGAAAATCTTTTTGGCCAGTTCGACCGCAACCGAAGCAACCGAGACCGCGGACGAGCCCACGGCGGTTTCCGTCCGGACACGCTTGGCCACCGCGAAGGCGCGAGTGAGAAGCAGATCCAGTTGTGAGTGCACCGCTCCCACCGCCCGGGCAGTGGCATACGCTTCTTTCACCTGCCCCAGAATCTGGGGCTCGCCCACAACCATCGAGTCGAGACTCGAGGTCACACGAAACAGATGTCGAACCGCATCGCCTTCATGGAACTCGTAGAGGTGGGATTCGTAGTCGGTAAGATCCAACTGGAAATAGTCGCGCAGAAATCCGCGCAAGTCCACTGTCCCGTTCGTGGTTTGCGCCAGCACCTCAACCCGATTGCAGGTGGAGAGGATCAGGCCCTCATTCACTCCGGGATGTGCGGCCAGGCGCCGGATAGCCTCCGGCAGCCGCGAATCGGGGATCGCCAGTCGCTCGCGCACCTCTACCGGCGCAGTCTTGTGATTCACTCCGATGAGATGGAACTTCATGACTGGACGAACCCGTGAATCGTGCTGTAGTAGTTGGCCGACCAGGCGATGACCGCGGCCACGACCGCGCCGGCAGCGAGATAGGCAGCCCTGCGTCCGCGCCATCCCGCATTCCAGCGAGTGAAGACCATCACCATGTAGACGGCCCACATTACCAGCGAAAGAAAAATCTTGGGATCGAGCAGGTCGACCCGCCCGTAGGTGGATTGGGCGACAATGCTGCCGGCGACGAGTCCGAGAGTCATGAAAGGAAACCCGAGCAGCAGCGAACGATATCCGATCTCGTCAATCACTTCCAGGGCGGGCAGGCGCAGGCGGATATCCGCAGCCTTTTTCGATTTCAGCCGCCGCTCCTGTACCAGGTAGAGCAGGCTGGCGGCAAAGCTCAGAAACAGGGCGGCATATCCGGTGAAAATCATGGCGATGTGGGCAAAGAGCCAGCCCCGGCGCATGCCCGGCGAAGTCAGCAGAAACGGTTGCTGGGTTGTGGCCGCGACAAACGTCAAGACAAAAACCAGTGGAAACACCACAATCCCGGGCGAGGTCGTGCGATATACCAGGTACACAATCATGAACGCCGCCATAACCAGCAGCGCCAGAAACGACTCGGAATTGTGCACGGAAGTAAGCGTCAACTGACCGGAAAGGAGTACCGCTTCGGTCAGGGAAACAAACTGGAATACCATGCCCAGGCTCATGGCCGGCAAAGCCACCCGGCTCAGCAGCGCGCTGGTACGAGTCAAAGCCAGGAGCGCATAGAGCAGTCCCACGGCGTAGCAGACAAGCGCCACTCGGAGCCAAAGTATTGGCATAGACAAGAGAAAAAGACAGATTCGAGTCCACCGGGCGGGCGCCGGGCCGATCCCGCCTCCGTGATTATAGTCTGCACCGGAGGTGAGGCAGAAAATAAGAAGGCCAATGGGTAACGTAGCGCATGCATCCCTTCGACTGCGTTCAGGGCAGGCCCGTCGGCTGTCCGGAGGGCATCTTGCCCTCTGCTGGGCCGGCAGCGCTACGAAATCCGCCTATTCCACTCCCAGCGTCTTTGTCGCCGTGTCCAGACTTTCCCTGGCGACCAGCAGCCGTCGCCCACTGGTCATCATGTCTTCAATTTCATCAAATGCCTGAAACAGCCTCATCTTGACCGCGCCATATTGCTCACCACCGTTGAGCGCGCGACCATGCCGTGCCGCCCAATCATGCAGGATATCGTCGGGCAGAAACACGCTGACGGCGAAGGTCGTCTTGCGGTCCGAAGTCACGTCGAAAATATATTCGTCGGCGGGAGCCTCCGGCGCGTCTGCCAATGCTATTCGTTTGCCGACAAAATAGTATTGATAGACGTATCCCTGGCCACCGGTATAAGACTTCATGCGACGCAGAGTCATAGATTCGGTCGTTGGTCGTTGGCCCTTGGTCGTCGGCCACTTCAGCCGCGAGTTTTGGCCAACGACCAACGACCAACGGCGCCTTACTTGCCGCTGTTCCCCGGTGAAATGACGCGCCCATACTCGCTGGCTCGGGCCATGCGGTCAAACATGCCGTAGGCCGCAGCCGAAATCCCGCTGATCGCCTGTTCGCCGTCGCGCTCGTGTCGCAGGTATGTGGTCATCACGCAAATTACATAGGGGCGGTTTTCCACGAACACAACTCCCGAATCGTTGCGGACTCCTTCGAGCTCTCCCGGCTTGTTCGCGATCTTCAATCCCTCCGGCAGGTCGCGCGGGATGAAGCTTTCCTTATGGGTGCTGAGCATCTTGAAGAAATCGCTCGTCATTTGTTGGTTGAGAACCTTGCCGCGATAGAGATTTTCGAGTAGAGCCATCATTTCCGCTGGCGTCGAAATATTTTCCCGACCTTCCCCCGCGGCTTTCAAGTCCATCATCTTGCGGCGCAGGCGAGTGTGCGCGAGACCGAGAGAATCCAACAGGGCATTGACGTTCTCCATCCCGACGCGATCAATCAGAACGTTGGTCGCGCTGTTATCACTTACCGCCACCATCATGGTAGCCAGATCACGCAGGGTAATCCGGGTAACGCCTGGAGTCAGGCCGCCCATAATGTCGCTGTCTGCAACTAGGTCACTTGCCTGTACCGTGTACAGGTCCGTCAGCTTCAGTTTGCCGTCCTGCGCCTGGCGGTAGAGCGCAGCCAGCACGGCGATCTTGATGGAGCTGGCCTGGGGAAACACGTCATCGGCATGCAGGAGGAATTTCTTGCCGCTGCTCAGGTCGAGGATGGCTACCCCGATCACACCATCGAGACTTCGGTCCACGTCGTTGATGCTGGATTCGAGCTTCTGCCACAGGACGTCCTGCTTGGCTGCGGCGGTGCCCGGAGCGGTTTGCGCGCAAACTGAGGTCAGCAACAGCAAGAATCCAAATAATCCAACGAAACGAATCAACCGTCGCCCCTCCAGGAGCCGTGCCATTATAACGAGGCCGGGCTGGCCGGCGTCTGAAGTCCGGCGCCCGAGGTCCGCTTCTAGCCGTCAATCCTCGCTTCCCGCAGCCGTTTTACCGCGGTCTCCGAGCTTACCGGTGAGTAGTAAACCTCTTTGAACGTGTACGACTTCGCCTTGCCCGCAACCACCGGCAGGATTTCAATGTGCCAGTGATAGTCGTCGTCGATGGTCCTCCAGTAATCCAGGCTTCTCGAGCGGTGCAAAGTGTTGGGCGAAGTGTGGAGCACGAGGTGAAATTCATCGGTGATGGTGCGGATTCTTTGCAGGGTGCGGCGCAGGAGCGCTCCCAGATCCACCATGCTGGCCGGACGGGCCAGGCCGAAGCGCTCGAAGGCGGCTTCGTGGGTGCGCGGAATGATCCAGGTTTCATAGGGCACGCGCGGAGCATACGGACAGAGCGCGATGAAGTCACCCCGCACTTCGATCACACGCTGGTTCTGACGCAGCTCCTGGGAAATAATGTCGCAGAAGACGCAGCGTTCCTTGGCCTTGAAGTAGTCCCGGCCGGCGCGCAGTTCATAGAGGACCCGACGCGGCACGAAGGTGGTGGCGGTTAACTGCGATGTGGGATGCTCGAATTCCTGGCCGGCACTGGCTCCGCGATTCTTAAAGATGCTGACGTATTTGAAGCGCGCGTCGCGCTTCAAATCCTGGATGCGGTGCGCGGCCAGCAGCAGAAACTGCTCCAGTTCCGCATCGCTTGCGGTCCACAGCTGTCGGTCGTGCCGGAGGTTCTCCACCAGCACCTCATGCGCGCCCACCGAAGACATACGATCGTAAAGACCGTCGGCGCGGCGAGACGGCTCACCCTCGATCCGATACAGCGGTGTGGGATGAACGACTGCGCGCGCCGACCACGGTCCACCTTCAACCCCCGGCATGTTGGAAATCGGTTGCGCCGCCACCGGCGAGTCCGGACAAAACCGGCAGAAAGACTCGGGGCGCGGGGGCGCGTCGACTACATCGTCTCCAGTGATGACCCAGGAGCGGGTGATGGGATCCTTACGCAATTCCATGCGTGTAAGGAAAACATCGGCGCGGCGAACCGTCAACTGTGATTTCCATCACCCGAAGCGCAAGGCGGCGTTTGTTATAATCCGCGCACGAAGTCCTTGAAATGCCTGAAGCCTCCACCCCGTTGATGCGGCAATATGCCGCTATCAAGAAGGAGCATCCCAGCGCCCTGCTCTTTTTTCGCCTGGGGGATTTCTACGAGCTTTTTTTTGACGACGCTGTCCTGGCGTCGCGTGAATTGCAGATCACGCTGACCTCGCGCAACAAAGAGAAAGGCATCGCGGTGCCAATGTGCGGCGTCCCTCACCACGCCGCCGAGGGTTATATTTACAAGCTGATCCGGAAAGGGTTTAAGGTTGCGATCTGCGAGCAGGTGGAAGATCCCCGTGTAGCCAAAAAGCTGGTGCGGCGCGAAGTCACACGCGTGGTCACGCCCGGCACGGCGGCAGACGCTACGCTCAACTCGGAGGAAAACAACTTCCTGGCCGCCATCGCGCACACCGGTGAGCGCGTGGGCTTCGCTGCCCTTGATCTTTCCACGGGCGAGTTTCGCGCCACCGAGTTCCAGGGTGAAGACGCGGCCAAACGAATTCAGGAAGAGATCCAGCAGTTGCGTCCGAAAGAAGTTCTCTACGGGTCGTCAGCGCCGCTGTTCGAGGGGTCAAGTGTCGCGCGGGTGCCCCTTCGGCAAGCTCAGGGCGGGCTCACGGCAGCGAAAGCTTCAGCCAGTGCCGGCTACGCCGAAACCCCGCTTGACGACTGGATCTTCGCTCCTGACCATGCTATCCCGCTACTGGAAAATCATTTCGGAGTGATGTCGCTGGAAGGTTTTGGCTTGTCGGGCAAACCGGCCGCCGCCGCCGCGGCGGGCGCGATCCTCTACTACGTCCGCTCTACTCAGCGCGGAACTCTAAGTCACGTTGACCGCATCGGATTTTACGAACGCCAAACCTGCCTGGTGTTGGACGCGGTTACGGTGCGCAACCTGGAGTTGATCGAGCCGCTCTTTGCCGGCGCGGATGCCGGCGTCACTTTGTTCCGCTCGATCGACGCCACGGTCACGCCCATGGGCAAACGGCTGCTTCGCTCGTGGCTGCTGCGTCCCTCGATCGAAGTCATTGAGATCAACTCTCGCCTGGACGCGGTCGAATCGCAGCTGAAGGAAACAATGGGTCGCGAAGAGCTGCGCCGCGCGCTGGACGGCATCCTCGACCTGGAGCGACTGCTGAGCCGGGTCACGCTGGAAACAGCCAACCCTCGGGATGTCCTGGCCCTGTCCGCATCTTTAGCGAGGTTGCCGGCAGTCCGCAAAGCGCTGGAGCAATTCGGCGCCACGGCCCATGTGGCCTCGGCCGACTCGGCCGCGCGGATCCCCGATTCTCAATCGGCCCCTGCGAATCGCCTCTCCACCCTGCATTCGGCCGTCGATGAACTGGGCGATCTGCGGCAGCGGATCGACAGCACCATCATCCCCGAACCGCCGATTTCCCTGAGCGATGGCGGCGTAATCGAAAGCGGCGTTGATCCGGAGCTGGATCAACTTCGCGACCTGAGCCGCAACAGCAAACAGTTTCTGGCGCAGATCGAGCAGCGTGAGCGGCAGCGCACCGGTATCGCATCGCTGAAAGTGAAGTTCAATTCAATTTTTGGCTACTACCTGGAGGTTTCGAAGGCCAATCTGCACCTGGCTCCGGCGGACTATGAACGGAAGCAAACCCTGGTCAACGCCGAGCGCTTTACCACGCCGGAACTGAAACAGTATGAATCGAAGATTCTTGACGCCCAGGAAAAGATCGTGGACATCGAGCGCCGCCTCTTCGCCGAGTTGCGCTCGGCCATTGCCGGAGAAGCCCGGCGCATCCGGCAGACGGCGCTCGCGCTCGCGGAAATCGATGTGCTCGCTGCGCTGGCCCAAATTGCCGCACTGCGAAACTATTGCCGTCCAAAGTTGGATGATTCCGCCGACATCGAAATCGTCGAAGGACGCCACCCGGTCATCGAACAGCAGGAACTGGGCAGCGGCGAACGCTTCGTGCCCAACGATCTCTATTTGAATTCGACGACCCACGCGATCCTGGTGCTGACCGGCCCGAACATGGGCGGCAAGTCTACTTATCTAAGGCAAGCCGCCCTCATCACCATCCTGGCGCAGATGGGATCGTTCGTACCGGCGCGGTCGGCCCGGCTGGGGTTGGTGGACCGGGTGTTCACCCGCATCGGCGCCAGCGACAACCTGGCGCGTGGCCGCTCCACTTTCATGATTGAGATGACAGAAACCGCGGCGATTTTGCATACCGCAACGGCACGGTCGCTGATTCTTCTCGACGAAGTGGGCCGCGGCACTTCGACCTACGATGGACTGGCCATTGCCTGGGCGGCGGTCGAATACATTCATGCGCGAACCCGAGCCAAGACTTTGTTCGCGACCCACTATTTTGAGTTGACGGAGCTGGCCGAGCAGCTCGCGGGTGTGAAGAACTACCACGTTGCAGTCAAGGAGACCGGCGGCGGAATCGTGTTTCTGCGCAAAGTCCAACCGGGCGCGGCCGATCGCAGTTACGGAATCGAAGTTGCGAAGCTGGCGGGACTTCCGCATGAAGTCATTGTGCGGGCACGCGACGTGCTGGCCGAGCACGAAAATGCCGAACGCCAGGTGACCGGGCATCTCTCGCCGGGCGCCGATCCGCCGCCGGCGCAACTGACCATCTTCACGCCATTGTCGCAGCCGGTCCTGGAGAAATTGCGCGAAGTGGACTTGAACCGCCTGACGCCGCTGGAAGCATTGAATCTGCTGGCGGAACTGAAGAAGCAGATCGAATGAGATCGATGGATGGACTCAAAAACGAGATCCCAGAAGGGCACCGGCTCGGCTTAACCGCAAAGAACGCAAAGTACGCAAAGAATTCTTCGTGATCTTTGCGACTTTGGCGGTCAGATTTCCACGAACCATGAACCGACGATTGAGTAATTGCCCATAATGCCCAGAACTACAAGCTCTTTGGATCGGGCCCGCATCGGCCAACTCCTGATTATCGGTTTCGACGGCACCGAGATGTCGCCGTCGCTTGCATCCCTGCTGACACGGGTGCAGCCTGCTGGCGTCATCCTCTTTGCCCGCAACATCACCGGAGGGGAACAGACTTACAACTTGCTGAAAGAATGCCAGGGTTGCGTTTCAACTCCTCTGTTCACCTGCGTGGACATGGAAGGCGGCCGGGTGGATCGGTTCCGTAACGTCACAGGCTCGTCACCTTCCGCGGCCGACGTGTTTGCCAGCGGCGACCGTAAACTTTTTCGCAAGCACGGCAAGGTGATCGGCGAATCCTGCCGGACGTTGGGGTTCAACACCGATTTCGCGCCTGTCGTGGATCTCGCCCTGGAAGCCTCGAAAACCGTCATGAGTTCGCGCGCGGTTTCGGCGGATCCGAAAGAGGTCGTGGTTTATGCCAGAGAATTCCTGGCAGGATTGCGTTCTGCCAACGTCGTAGGTTCGGCCAAACATTTTCCCGGCCTCGGTGAAGCCAATCTCGACACCCACCACGAACTACCTTCGGTAAAGAAGTCATGGAAAAAACTCTGGGCAGAGGACCTGTATCCCTACCGGATCATGCGCCGGGAATTGCCCATGGTTCTGATCGGACACGCGAATTATCCTGACGTGACGCACGACCAGAGTCCGGCATCGCTTTCGAAGAAATGGATCACGGACGTTCTGCGCAAGAAGATTGGATATCGCGGCCTGGTTGTATCCGATGATCTGGAAATGGGCGGGGTTCTGAAAGCCGGGCCAATCGAGCAAGCTGCGGTCGAGCACATTCGCGCAGGTGGTGATCTCTGCCTGATCTGTCACATTGAAGAATACGTTACCCGGTCCTACGATGCCCTCATCAGGACGGCGGAGAGCGACCGCAAGTTTGAACGACGCGTGCAGGAGTCGGTCGCGCGCGTGCTGGCCTTCAAGAGAAAATCCGCCGCGCTGAAACGCAGAGCATCGTCACCCAGCCAGGAAAAGCTGGAAAGGCTGTCACGTCACGTGTGGGAACTCGGTGAAGAAGTTCGCCTGGCTAAATTGAGGTCTGAGAACTGATGATCGTCGCAGGCGTTATGAGCGGCACCTCAGCCGACGGCATCAACGTGGCCCTGGTCAAGATTGTGTGGCGCGGGCGCCCCCGCCCGCGTGCGTCCGGCTCCAGAAATCTCGGTTTCAAATTCCTGGCCCATGCAGAATACCCCTATGCGAAAAATGTCCGTCGAGCCGTACTCGAGGCGATGAACGCCCCGCAAGCAAGCGTGGCCGATCTCGCCCGACTGAATTTCCTGCTGGCGGAACTCTACGCCGAGGCAGTACTGGCCACGCAACACCGATTCCGCCACAAAGTGGAACTGGTCGGTTGTCATGGTCAGACGCTCTATCATCAAGGCGAGCCGGCTCTATTCCTCGGACGCAAACTAGCCGTAACCTGGCAGACGGGCGAAGGGGCTGTGATTGCCGCACGGGTCGGGGTGCCGGTCGTATCCGATTTCCGACCTGCAGATATGGCGGCCGGAGGCAAGGGCGCCCCCTTGGTTCCGTTTCTCGATTATTTGCTGTATCGCGATCCGCGCGTGGGCCGCATCGTGCAAAACATCGGCGGCATCGCCAATCTGACGGCGATTCCCGCGGGGGCATCTGCCGAGAAAGTTGCAGCGTTCGACACCGGCCCCGGCAATATGGTGATCGATGCCGTTACCGATCGGCTTTTCGGCAAGCCCTATGATCGCGATGGCCGGATCGCAGCCTCCGGCGCTGTACTGGATGACGTGGTTTCCGAATCTCTGCGGCTGCCATTTTTCCGGCACAAGCCACCCAAGACCGCCGGCCGCGAAGAGTTCGGACGCGAGTTCGCACAGCAATTTATCAGCCGATGCGGACGCGCAAGGAAAGCAGATGTAGTCGCTACCGCCACCGCCTTGACGGCGCGCTCGATTGCCGATGCGCTGCGCCGCTTCGTGCTGAGGCGACGAGGACGATTCAGCGAGTTCGTGGTTTCGGGCGGCGGCGCCAACAATCCGACCCTGCTTGCCATGCTGGCCAACGAACTCATACCCCTGGGCCTGAAGATGCGATCTTCCGACGAATTCGGATTGCCGTCCGAGGCCAAGGAGGCGGCGGCATTCGCGCTCATGGCGTTTGAGACGTGGAACCGAAGGCCCTCGAATATGCCGTCCGCAACCGGGGCGAGGCGGCTGGCAATATTGGGGAAGATCTCGTATGCGTGAGTGGAGGGCGCGAGCAAGACCGAGGTCCCTCGACTCGTCTCGGCGCGCCAGCGCGCCTGCGCCTCCGCTCGGGATGACATTTTTGCTTGCGGCGTCGAGGACTGTTCAAGCGCTGGCTTGCGGCGCCTTGCTTGCGGTCCTGCTCTCGTGCGCCAGCAAGCCCGATCCCAACACGCTGGTGATGATCATTGAGAGCAGTCCGACCAATCTCGATCCTCGGGTTGGGCTGGATGCGCAATCGGAACGTATCGACGACCTCATCTTCGACGACCTGCTCACCCGCGATGCGCATCTGAACGTTCTGCCTGGATTGGCCGAACGATGGGAAATCCCCGATCCTAAGACTTATGTTTTTCACCTGCATCATGGCGTGAAGTTCCACGACGGGCGCCCCCTGACCGCTCGCGATGTGAAGTGGACATTCGATTCCCTGCTTCAAGGCAGGATTCGCAGCACCAAGTCGGCGGTCTACCGTTTCGTGGACCACATCGACGCGACGGATGACTACACGGTTACATTCCACCTGAAGGAACCCTTTGCCACTTTGCTGTGGAACCTCTCGGACGGCGCGATCGGGATCGTGCCCGATGGCAGCGGCGACGAAGTCAGCCGCCAGCCCATTGGTTCGGGACCATTCCGTTTCGTCAGCGCCGAGCCGGATAAGGAAGTGGTGATTGCGCGCAACGATGACTATTGGGGAACCAAGGCGGAAATCCCACGGGTGCGATTCATTGTCGTGCCCGACACCACCACCCGCGCGCTCGAACTGCGCAAAGGCAGCGCCGACATCGCGATCAATGCGCTTACTTCAGACATGGTTCTGACTCTCGAGCATGATCCAAATCTCGCGGTGCTGCACGCGCCCGGGACGGTGCTGGCGTACATGGCGTTCAACTTGCGCGATCCGATACTGAAAGACACGCGGGTACGGCAAGCGCTGGCCTATGCCATCGACCGCCGCCCCATGCTCGAATATCTGCAACGCGGCTTTGCCCGCCCCGCCAAGAGCGTTCTTCCACCGGAAAGCTGGGCCTACAACGGCGACGTGCCCGCTTACGACCACAATCCGGAGCGCGCCAAACAATTGCTTGAACAAGCCGGTTATCCGACGGTGAACGGCGTGCGCTTTCACCTCACCATGAAAGCCTCCACGGAAGAAAGCACTCGACTGATGGCGGCGGTGCTGCAGCAACAACTGCGCGATGTCGGAATCGCGCTCGATATTCGCACCTTTGAATTCGCGACCTTCTTTTCCGACGTGACCCACGGCCTGTTCCAGCTTTATTCCCTGCGCTGGATCGGGGGCAACGAAGACCCGGATATCTTCGAATATGTTTTTCACTCCGCCAAGTTTCCTCCCAATGGCGCCAATCGCGGCTACTTTGCCGACCCCCGCGTGGACGCCCTGATTGACCAGGCACGCCACGAACTCGACCAAAACACGCGCAAGCAGCTCTATGCCGAAATTCAGCTTGCTCTGGCCGAGCAAGTGCCGTACATCGATCTTTGGTATTTCGACAATGTCCTCGTCCACTCCAGACGGGTTAGTAAGCTCACCTTGAATCCCTCCGGGAACTACGATTTTCTGAAGACGGCGGAGTTGGTTGGTAGTCGGTAGTCACGAGTCGTTGGTCCTTGGTCGTTGGTCGTTGGCTCAAGCGTACGAATCACTGGGCTGGATTCCTGCACGTGGCCTCGCAGGCCAACGACCAAAGGCCAACGGCCAACGACCGTTTTTCGCGTGTTACCATCGAACCAGTTCCTCAACATTCATGCACATTCTCTTCATCGGCGACATTTTTGGCCGGCCGGGACGCAATATCGTCAAAGATCGCCTGCCCGGGTTGGTGAAGGACCACGCGATCGACCTGGTGATTGCCAACGGAGAGAATTCCGCTGGTGGATTCGGGATCACGGGTGCGCTGGCGGAGGACTTGTTCGAGCTGGGCATCGATGTGATTACCACCGGCAACCACATCTGGGACAAACGCGAGATCATCGACTACTTCCAGCTGGCAGACGGCAACCAGCACAGCATGGCGCGCCGACTGTTGCGCCCGGCGAATTATGCGCCGGACTTGCCTGGATGGGGCATGTACGAGGGCAGCAAGAACGGCGTCCCCTACGCCGTAATCAATCTTCAGGGACGCGTCTTCATGGCGGCCAATGACGACCCGTTTCGCGTCGCTGACAATTTACTGAAAGAGATCAAGGCGAAGGTGATTTTCGTCGACGTACATGCCGAAGCCACCTCGGAGAAGCTCTCGTTGGGATGGTATCTGGACGGGCGTGTCACCGCAGTCGTAGGGACGCACACTCACATTCCTACCGCAGACGACCGTTTGCTTCCTGGCGGTACGGCCTACATCACCGATGTGGGGATGACCGGACCATATGACAGTGTCATCGGTGTGCAAAAAGAATTGATCATCGCCCGCTTCCTGAATAACATGCCGGCCCGGTTCGAAGCTGCAACGGGCGATGTTCGTCTGTGCGCCGTAGTGGTGGACTGCGATGAGGCGAACGGACGTGCCCGGAAGATCGAAAGAGTGATGTTGCGCTAAAGTGCCATCCTGAGCGGAGTGGCTGCTTCGCTTCGCGAAGCAGCTACGGAGTCGAAGGACCCCTACTTCTGCTCGGACCTTGCGCTTACGTCTCTTCGCCACCCAGAAAAATTCCACCGTTCGGATGCCGATCAGGTGAAAGGGGTCCTTCGACTTCATCGCTCCATTCGCAAGCGAATGGATCGATTGCGCTCAGGATGACAACTAGGGTTTCAAGAGCTTTTCCAGCTCTTTCCGGTTGCGCACCGGCAAATAACGGAATCCAGCTCGGGCCAGCGCCAGGTACACGTCGGTCGCCCCGGGAATTTTCTTCAGTTCTTTCACATGCTTGCGGACTACCTGCGTGTCGCCCCGCCCGACAGGGCCGCTGAAGGCTCCAGCCGGCCCGAGTTTCGCGTAGTTGGCCAGAGTCTGGCGCACGATCGGAAGCATTTTTTTGCGGGCATCGGCGGCAGACAATCCCGCGGCGCGCGCCACCTTTTCTCCCGTGACCAGCAACGCAATCAGCAGCGGCGAGGTGAAACCGCCCCATGCGTGGTAGGCGGACTTCTTGCTTTTGGAAATGGCGAAAGCCTCTCCTCCCAGGTCCCGAATTATTTTTCGGGCCAGCCGGAGGGCTGCCGGATCTCCTTCGACTGCAAACGGAACGCCGTGGAGCGAAGGCACCGATGCGGGCACAAACGTCATCAGGGGATGCACCGAAGCCACGGCTGCACCGCGCCGCCGCAAGGCGTGCAGTTCATCGCTGGGCAAGGCTCCGCTGGAATGAAATACGACCTTTCCTCTCCAGTCGGTGGCCTGAGCCAGGTGCCGGGCTACCCGGCTGATCTGGCGATCCGGTACGCATAACCAGACCAGGTCGGCCTCGAAAGCTGCGCTGGCGACGGCCGCAATCGCATGCACCCGTTTGGCCAGCACACTGGCCTTGCGGCGGGAGGTCCGGCTGTTCCTAGAAATGATCTCGCTGATGCGATATCCGGCGCGCCTGAGTTCCAGTGCCAGCGCATTTCCCAATCTTCCCGGTCCGACAATCGCAACATGAGGTTTCAGTGCCATGCTGCAGCATAGCAGGGCGTTTCCCGTGGCGGCAAAAGTGGGCAAACACACTACGCTGCAATTAACTCATCGCTTATATTGTCTACATGGCCAAACAATCTCGCACATCCAAAGCCCGCGTGCTCTCCTCGCGCGAGGTCTATCGCGGACCTGTTTTCTGGATCACCTCCGAGCAAGTCCTGGAGCCTAGCGGCGTCCGGGTCCGTCGCGACATCGTGCGCCACTCCGGCTCGGTCGTCATTCTGGCGGTTGAGGAAAGCCGCTCCGAGCCGCGCGTCCTGCTCGAGCATCAGTACCGCCACGCCGCCCAGCAGATGATGTGGGAGCTGCCCGCGGGCCGGATCGATGAGGGCGAGAACGAACTGGCCGCGGCCAAACGGGAGCTGCTGGAGGAGACCGGTTACACTGCTTCGCGATGGCGGTGCGTCTTGCGCTTCTACGCCAGCCCAGGCTTTCTGGCTGAAACCATGAATGTCTACATGGCCCGCGGCCTCCGCCCCGGCCCTGCACAGCCCGAAGCCGATGAGGTCATCAAAGTGCGAATGACGCCGCTTTCCACCGCCGTTCGCATGGTCATGAACGGCTCCATCCGGGACGCCAAAACCATTAGCGGCATCCTCTGGCTCAATCAGTCCGTAAAACGGCCAAAGCCGCACCGATAGCGGCTTTTCTGTTGACGCAATCCCTTGACAGCACCCTCGGCTGGCAGCACAATTGCCTCAATTGCAAGGGTACGGCCTCGGCGAAAGAGCACGTGCCCGAGGGGGGCGTACATGGAACGTCTGAAGGGTACCGTGAAATGGTTTAACAACGCCAAGGGGTATGGCTTCATCGGACGCGAAGATGGGGCCGACGTTTTTGTCCACTACAGCGCCATTACCTCGGAAGGCTACAAGAGTCTTCAGGAAGGTGATCAGGTGGAGTTCGAAATTACCCAGGGACAAAAAGGGCCCCAAGCCGCCAACGTAACCAAAGCATCCTAATCGTTGCCAACCTTGATCTTCGTTGCGCTGGCGTCCCTTCGGCTGCGCTCAGGACAGGCCCGCCGGCTGTTGCGAGAGCATCCTGCCCTCGCACGTGTTGATCGGTCTTAGAACCGCTGTTGGGAATCTCCAGCCTTTCCCTCCAGCCCCAACTTGTTTAATCTTTAGCCTCACATGGACAACAAGGCGATCGCCGGCATTCTCTACGAAACCGCCGACCTGCTGGAAATCGACGGCCAGGATTCCTTCCGCATCCGCTCCTACCGCAACGCCGCCGAAGCCATTGAAGCCCAACCGCAACAGATTGCCGACTTGATCGCGGAGCCCAAGAAAGTCCTGGCCATTCCCGGCATCGGCAAAGGGATGCTGCTCAACCTGCAGGAAATGTTCAAGGAAGGCAAACTTACCGTGCATGCGGAGTTGCTCAAGAAGTATCGGCCCTCCATGCTCGACCTGCTCAAGATCCAGGGTCTGGGACCAAAGACGATCGCGCTGATCTGGAGCGCTTACCAGGTCAGCGATCTCGAAGGCGTAGAGAAGCTGGCCAGGGAGGGAAAGATCCAGGAACTCCCCCGCATGGGTGCAAAGCAGGAACAGAAGCTGCTCAAGGCCATCGAGGACTATCGCCGCATCGCCGGCCGCTTCCTGCTGGACGCCGCTGAACGAGAAGCGCAGAAAATCATCGATCATCTGCAGGATTATCCGGGCGTCGAAAAGGTCACACCCGCGGGTTCATTACGGCGCGGGCGCGAAACCGTTGGCGACCTCGATATGCTGGTCACCGGCAAGGCTTGTTGCGATGACGCTACCCGGGAAAAACTGATCGAGCACGTGATCAAGCTTCCCGGCCTGATGGAAATCATCGCTCGCGGCGAGAACAAGGTCAGCTTCCGGTTGCGCGCGGGCATGCAGGTGGATGTGCGGCTTCTGCCTCCCGAATCGTTCGGCGCCGCCCTGCAGTACTTCACCGGCTCCAAGGCCCACAATGTCGCCCTGCGCCAGCGCGCGCTCAAGATGGGCTACACCCTCAGCGAATACAGCCTGGCCAAGCTCGACACTGAAAAACCAGTGGCGGGAAAAACCGAAGAAGAAATTTACGCCAAGCTCAAGCTCGACTACATTGCTCCCGAGCTTCGCGAAAATCAGGGCGAACTGGACGCCGCTGAAGCCCACACTCTGCCTGTGCTCATCTCCCAATCCGATCTGCAGGGCGACGTACACATGCATACCGTCGAAACTGACGGCCGCAATAGCATCGAAGAAATGGCTGAAGCGGCCAAAGAACGCGGCTACAAGTACATGGCGATCACCGACCACTCGAAAAATCTGGCCTTCGCAAACGGTCTGGACGACAAGCGCGCGGTGGAGCACATCCGGCGCATTCGGGCCGCTGATGACCAGATCGAAGGCATCAGAATTTTTGCCGGCATCGAAGTTGATATTCTGGGCGACGGCACGCTCGACCTCTCCGACTCCGTGCTCGAGCAGATGGACATCGTCATCGCCAGCGTGCACTCGCATTTCAACCAGAGCCCGGCGGAGATGACCGACCGATTGCTCAAGGCGGTCGAGAATCCCAACACGTCCCTGCTCGGCCATCCCACTGGACGCCTGCTGCTCCGGCGCGAAGGCTATGCGTTTGACCTTGACGCCGTAATGAAATCGGCCGCCCAAAAGAAAGTGGCCATGGAGCTGAATGCCTATCCCGACCGGCTCGATCTCTGCGACCGTCATCTCCGGCTGGCGAAACAGCACGGGGTGAAAATCGTGATCAACACCGATTCCCATCACACCTCGCATATGGAGAAAATTCGCTTCGGCATCTTGCAGGCCCGTCGCGCCTGGCTCGCGAAGGATGACGTGTTGAATACGTTACCGATGGAGAAATTCGCCCAAGCGATGAAGCATGTATGGTAGAGGAGTGTCATCCTGAGCGCAGTCGGATCGTTCGCAAAGCGAACGATCCGGCGGAGTCGAAGGACCCCTACGTTGCGACAACCCTCGTACGGGGACGCCTTCTCAGTGTGCAAAATTCTTGAAGAAAGCGGCGGTATTAGAGAATTAGGGGTCCTTCGACTCCGCATCTGCTTCTGCGTCGCGAAGCAGATGCTCCGCTCAGGATGACACAGCAGAATTTCTCTGTTACTTGGTTCCCGGCTAATTCGCGCATCGCTTCTAACCGAGCCCGCATCTATTCACCCATGGAATTTCGACAGCTTGGCCGGTCCGGATTGAAAGTACCGGTGCTTTGTTTTGGCACCGGGACATTTGGTGGAGGCACTGATTTTTTTCGCGCCTGGGGCTCGAGCGACGTGGCCGAAGCCAGCCGGCTTGTCTCCATATGCTTGGAGGCCGGCGTCAACTTCTTTGACACGGCCGATGTTTACTCGAACGGCCTCTCCGAGGAGATTCTCGGTAAGGCCCTGGAAGGGCGTCGCCATGATGTTCTGATTTCCACCAAGGCGACATTCCCCATGGGTAAAGGACCGAACGATCTGGGCTCGTCACGGCATCACTTGGTTACGGCCTGCGAAGCCAGCTTGCGCCGTCTCGGCACAGATTACATCGACATTTATCATCTTCACGGATTCGATGCGCTGACTCCAGTCGAAGAAGCAATGAGCACGCTCAACCGCCTGATTGAAAGCGGGAAGGTCCGCTACATCGCGTGCTCGAATTTTTCAGGCTGGCATTTGATGAAGTCACTTGCGGCATCCGATCGATACGGCTGGGCCCGCTACGTGGGACACCAGGTTTACTACTCGCTGGTCGGACGGGAGTACGAATGGGAGCTTATGCCCCTCGCTCTCGATC
>Ga0209068_10000277_pt1 | contig 29240 bp, 26 predicted proteins | sample ColStrG_CSR_2012_FD_187200 | JGI IMG/M metagenome (GOLD analysis project Ga0209068, IMG submission 187200) | Freshwater sediment microbial communities in response to fracking from Pennsylvania, USA - Cold Stream Run_MetaG_CSR_2012 (SPAdes)... | ecosystem: Environmental > Aquatic > Freshwater >...
GAGCGGATCAGGCAGATCGAGGCGAAGACCCTGGCCAAGCTGCGACGCCCCGAGTCGGCCCAGCTGCTGCGGGACTACCTCGACGAGGCCTGAGCGCTCGCTCGGAACCCGGCCCGTTCCCGGGTGGCCGGCCATTGGGCCCGGGTGGCCGGTGTCATCTGGCGGTGCCGGAGGCTGAGGGCGGTGGCCAGGTCCTCGGCCAGGTCCAGGGTGATGGCGTCGGCGGCCTGGTCGGCGTCCCGCCACCCCAGCCTGACGCCGATGGCGTCCTTCATCCGCTCGGCGCCGAGGGTGGCGGCCGCTCTGCCCTTGTCCGCCGCCAGTGTGGCCGTCGCCGCCACCGGTGCCGAGCGGCCGAAGCCCTGGGCGACCCGCACGATCTGGAGGTAGCGCTCCCGGCCGGCACGGGAGCCCAGCACGTATCCGAGACAGAAGCCGGCGGCCGTGGCGATTCGAAACCTCACCGGCCCATTGTGCCCGGACTCGAGGGCCCGTGCATCATCGATGCCCCGGGGGCCGTCGGGCACCGGCTAATGTCCTCAGGCACGCCGCGGCACCATCGGCCACGGCACGACCTTTCCGGGGTAGCTCAATCGGCAGAGCGAGCGGCTGTTAACCGCTAGGTTGAGAGTTCGAGTCTCTCCCCCGGAGCTCATCTGTTTGACAGGGTCGGGCCCACCCCGGAGACTCTCGAAGTGAAGAATCGGCGGCTCACGATGGCAGTCGTTGTCGGTGTCGGCCTGCTGGCGTGGGGGTGCTCGGGCGATTCGGCCAGGGCGCCCAATGCGGTGGTACAGGGCAAGTACGCGGTCGGCAGCCTGACGGAGACCTTCGTCGACACCCGGCGCGGCACGGTCGCATGGGGTCCTGCTCCGTCGGCGCCAACTCGCACACTGCTGACTACGATCTGGTATCCGGCCCTCGGGCCTCCCTCGTCGCAACCACCTCGACCCGGGTCCACGCCGGACCTCGGCCAGCAGCGCTACCCGCTCATCGTGTTCGCTCACGGTCTCGGATCCGAACCGCTCCAGTACGACAAGCTGCTCAGCCACTGGTCGGCGGCGGGCTTCGTGGTGGCCGCACCGCAGTTCCCACTCACCAGTGACCACACCCCGGGCGGTCCCGACGCCGGCGATGTCGTCAACCAGCCGGGAGACATGAGTTTCGTCATCGACTCGGTGCTGCAGGCTTCGGCCCGCACGGGCAATGCCCTCAGCGGGTTGGTCGACTCGCGGGAGATCGGGGCCTCCGGCCACTCCAACGGAGCCATCACCACGCTCGGGCTCGTCGCCGACACGTGCTGTCGGGATCCACGGGTGAAGGCGGCGGTGGTGATGGCGGGCGATGCGGTTCCCTTCTCGGGGGGGACCTACGACTTGCCGAGCGCTCCGCCCCTCCTGTTCGTGCACGGTACGGCCGACGAGCTACTTCCGTACTCCCTGGCCGTCGGAATGTTCAATGCCGTACGGGGACCGAAGGGCCTGCTCACGATCGAGCACGGCGGCCACGGTTCCGCAGCCGGTCTGTCGCCATCGTCGGGCTCGAGTGTCTTGCGCACAACCACCGACTTCTTCGCCGCCTACCTGGGTGGCGACCACGCGGCGGTCGCTCGCATCTCCGCCGACGGTCGGGGAGGTCTGACGACGGTGCGTTTTGTTCCGAAGGTCGGCTCGACCGTCACCATCCCGGTTCCACCGGCGCCGAAGCTCGACCTCCACGCCTCGGCGACGCCCACCTCCGGCCTCGTCGACGGCCAGAAGGTGACGGTGCAGTGGAGCGGGTATTCCCCCGGGGCCGTGGTCAACATCCTTCAGTGCACCTCGAGCGTCGTGCAGTCGAACAGCTCGTCGGCCTGCAACTTCTCCGGCGCCAGGATCCTCACCCCCGATCCCACCGGGCATGGGTCGGTCCAGCTCCAGGTGGTCCGGGGGGTGGTAGGCACGGGTAGCTGCGATGCGGACCACCCCGGGTGCCTGATCGTGGTCAACAACGCCAGCTCGACGGATCCGGCGGCATCGGTCCGGATCCCCATCAGTTTCGCACCGTAGGCCGGCTCGACTTCCCTGGACTTCCTGGACCTCACGGGACGTCGAGACTCGGTGAACACTGCCGGAATTCGGGAACCACGGCGCGTGCCTGCTTCGTTGCTCAGCGCGCGAATCTGGGCGGCCTCGGTCATCGGTGGTCAGAATGCACCTATGGGATGGGGACCCGGGAGGATCGGGTGAGACGCCGCCGGTCGACGGGCTTGCGGCAATGGCGCACGGAGGCGCGGCCGATCGTCACCGCGCTGATCGATGCCGAGGACATGCTCATCTCGAGATCGGAACGGCCCGCAGTGGTGGTGACGTCATTGTGCGACCAGCTCGATGCCGCAGTAAGCCACGCGGAATCGTGGCTGGAGGCTCACCGTTGTCCCGATGCCAAGTTCGGCACCTACTTCGCCGAGCTGATCGCGGCCAGCCGTGGTATGTGGGCGATCATGCAGGTTGTCGTCAGGGAGGCGCCGGGGGGCGAGTGGATCGGAAATCGCGACCTGGCCGACAAGGTCGGAACCAATCTCATGGATCGAATCGAGCAGGCCAGGCGGGCCCGGGTCTTCCTCCTGCAGCCGACGTCGTAGACCGGGTCGGCCGGCGCTATCCGAAGGGCTGGCGGACCGGCCGGGACCAAGGACCACGTCAGCGCCAGCACGCGAAATGTCCAGTGGCCTACCCTCCTGGATCCTCGATGCAGGTGCGGCCCAGGCCGATTCCTCTGGTCCGTTGCGTGGCACCGGGGCGCCGTTGCCCCGGCAAGGGTGCACCGTGGGTGGCGCGCATCGGAGGGGTCGTGCGGCGACAGATCCGCCTGAGGTCCAATAGGAGTTCGCCATTCCAAGAAGGGTCGGGTGTCGATCCGGGGTGGCGCTCCGGCCCCTGCGACCACCGACCGCGTCACCACTCAGCCCTCCCATCCGGGGCCCTCGGACACCGGCATCTCGAACGCGACCGGCGCCTCTTGGACTCGGGCGTGCCGCCCCGATCCGGGCCGCACGAGACCGCCCTCGGCCGCGTGAGCCGGAGACAGCAGGAAAAGACCAGGTGAAGAGGGTGAAGCGGGGCCAACCGGTCAGCGGACGGGGCCGGGTACGGCAGCCGCTAGGTTCGGGATTCGCCGGTAGCGGGAGGGAGAATGCTGAGTGACGAGGGCGACAACGACGACGAAATGCACGCTCTGCGGTCACTCCGGATCGCATGTGCCCACGGAACGATCCGGTTCGGGCGCACCACACTTCTGTGAGGCCTGCGACCGGTGCTGGTCTGACCGTCAGCGCAGCGAGCAGCCTCCGCATCACGGATGAGCCGAGCCGCCATCCGCCTGGTCGCGAGTGGCCGTGCCGGTCCCCACGGGTCACGACCGGATGACCGTTCGGGAGTCAGGACCCGGCCAACACCTGCTTCTTGACCTGCCTGAATCGGTCGACCAGGCTGCTGAACGTTGCAGAGGTTCCGTCCGTGTCGGCACCGAACAGCAGTCTCATCTCGGTGAGTCCCTCCAGATCGGCGTGCATGGCCGCATCGACCATCGACTGATGGTACCCATAGACACTGCAGCAGGTGTCAATGGTCGCCCAAAAGAAGTCCTGGTCCGGCGCGTCGACAGCGCCTACGAGAGCCATTGCGTCGAGGGTCAGGTCGATGGCCACTATCTGGGCGCCCATGAAGATGGATACCATCGTCCCCCGGAGGGCCACTTCAGCTGATGCCTTGAGGGTGTTGTTCCCGAACCAGAAGGTCTTCGCCATACTCTCGACCTCGAGGGCGATTGGTTCCATCTGGCTCCGAGCGCGCCGGTAGAGATCGCCGATTCGCTCGCGGGCCTCCCCCTCCAGGGCCAGCGCCTCTGCCAACTCCTCCAGGGTGGCGAAGGTCAGCGACAGGCGCCTTTCCAGATCGTTGACCTGGAACTGGAGACTTTCCCCCTTCTGCCTCCTGCTCATCCCATGATCCTTGCGTCAAGGAGGTTCCTCGTCAACTGATTCCGGGTCCGGAGCCTGTCAGCGCAACCTCTTGTAGAGGGTTCTGTTCGGGCTCGGCGGCCGGGCACCGGCTCCGGATGTGGCGACGGAATGACATCCGGGAGGCGGCCACCGGACCGTCGCCGGGCCCTGCGAACCGGTCGGAACCACTCCTCGGCGGGCGCGCAAAGACGCCATCGTCCTCCCGGCGCCTCGTGCCTTCCCGGGGCCGCGAGCTGTACGATCGCATCTCACGATGACCTGGCGACCTCGCTCGACCTGCTGGCGCCGGCCTTTCGAGCGGCGCACTCCGGCCTGCCGGTCGGGCGACGATGGGCACTCCCAGCGGGCATGCTGAACGCGGGACCAGGGGCAGTAGCTCAGTGGTCAGAGCAGGGGACTCATAATCCCTCGGTCGCAGGTTCGATCCCTGCCTGCCCCACCAGATCAGACTGAATCCGCCTGAGGGCCATCCGCCAGCCGTTGTAGTACTCCGGCGGTGGCCCATATCAACACAGGAGAACCATGCCGATGCCGGACACGATCAACTCGAGGTGGAAATACCGTCTGCATTCGATTCTGTCTGATTGCCCGCTCGCGACAGTGCACCTCTTCGTGGGCGGCAATCAGAGGCGACTCGACGACCCTCTCTTTTGGGTGTGAGCCGCCCAGCTCGGGATGCCCGTCCGAGTTCATTGCCATTTCCATCGCCTCCTCAGCCTTCACGGTGACAGCGCAGAACTTCTGAGGGGATGGTCGAAGGTCCCTTTCGAGTCGGGTGGGGCCCGCCGCCTGTGCAGGCGTTGCAGAGAGGCAGGCCCCGGTCGGTGCTCAACGTCTGACGCTCGCGCCAGCGACTTCCGATGAATTTGGGGGACCTTCGGCCCTAGTTGAAGTGCGGCGCTACCCATAGCCTCCAGATCAGGAGGTCACGCGATGCAAATACTCGGAGCCGTGATGGGCCACGTGGTCGGAAGCCTCATCAATCTGAAGGGACCCGGTCACTATGTCCATTGGGGTTTCATACAGATTTCGGTGGCCAACCTGGTCCTCATCGGGCTCATGCTGGCGGTCTTCGTCGCGGCGATCCTCATCCCATTCCGGCGGCACGACGGTGATGACCGATGACTATTGACACCGATCTCGAGCCGGGATCGCACGCAGACGTTCCAACCGTGTCGCCCGAGGACGCTGACCAACTCACGGCCAGGCTGCGCAACGCCGCCGTGGCAGCCTTTCCGCCCGAGCGCCTCCTGCCGGACCGTCAGCCCGCATATGTGGCCTCGTGGATCTATGTCTTCGGGGTCCTCACGCTGGCAGCCTTGGCCGTCGTCATCGTCAGCGGAGTGGTCTTGGCCATCTTCGGGCCTTCGTGGTGGCACCAGTCGACGGTGGGACTCTTCGTGAACTCCCTCCACCTGTGGAGTGTCGAGGTCTTCTTCTTCGCCATGGTCGTCCACCTGTGGGGAAAGTTCTTCATGGCTGCCTGGCGCGGTCGCCGGCGTGCCACCTGGATTTCCGGGGTGGTGTCGTTCGTCGTCTCGGTGGGTGCCGCCTTCACCGGCTACCTATCGCAACAGAACTTCGATTCCCAGTGGATCAGCACCCAGGCCAAGGACGGGATCAACTCGACCGGGGCCGGAGCCATCTTCAACGTCACCAACTTCGGCCAGATGCTCATGTGGCACATCGTCCTGCTTCCCATGGTCGTCGTGCTACTGGTGGCAGGGCATGTCCTGCTGGTGCGTTGGCGAGGGGTGGTCCCACCCTTTGCCGACCAGGAGGCGTCAGCCACGGAAGCGGATCCGGCCTCTGAGGAGGACGAGATGTCAATGGGGACGACGTCATGACTACTGCTGAAGGGACCGCCGGTCCGTCCCGGCGCCGGCAACGGTTCAACCCCGATCGTGACGTAGGGGAATGGACCGGGAGGTACGTTCCCTATGACCTGGTGAAGGAGTTCCTCATCGCCCTGGCCGTGGTTTCGGTCCTGGTGGCAGGCCTGGCCGCGGTCTTCTCCTCCCCTGACGACAAACCGGTCACGGTGCAATCGTGGTCGGCCGCCCGACCCGTCGACTTCGCACAAACCGCCATCACCGAACTGGACGGCACAAGTGCCGTCGCCACATACGGTCCGCCCTATGACAACAGCACACCGGGAGCATCCCAGTCGATCGGCCCCTTCTCGCCACAGCGATGGTTGGGCGTCCACCATCCGATCGACACCCCCGCGGACTTCGTCATCGATCCGCTGAGAACGCTCCCCGACCGACGGTCCCTGGACACGGCGATCAATGCCTACACCGCGGCACCGGCGGCCCAGCAGGCGAGTTGGACGACGACCTACGAAAAGGCCGTAGCCAACGCCACTTTCGTCAATGGGGCACTGAAGGTCCCGTCAGGCGCCTACGGACCGGTAGCCCCAATAATCAGTTCGCTCACCGCCATGGCCCGTAGTGGTGCCCTCGACGGAGCGCTGCTCAGCTCCCGGCAGTTCTACGGAACCGACTACACCAAGCCGTTGTTGTTCATCGCCGACGGCACCTACTTGGTCGACCTTGGCCAGGCCCAGCACCTGCAGGGCTCCCAGTGGGGGATGATGAACGAGACGGGGAACTATCCCGGGCAGGCCTGGTTGTGGCTCTACACCCTCTGGTACCAGGTGCCGCCCATGAAGTCCTCGTCCAATGCCGACCTCCAGGTCTGGGCCATCATGATGGTACTGACTCTTCTGCTGGCCTTGGTCCCCTTCATCCCCGGCCTCCGGTCGATCCCCCGCTGGACCCGCGTCTACCGGCTCATATGGCGCCAGCACTACCGGGACGTCTCGAGAGGTGGCGGTACTCGAACTCGGGATCCGGTCACTACGGTTCCGTCGACGCCCGCCCCCGGTACCGCGTAGGGGTGGGCTTCGAAAGGCCGTCGGCCTCAACCGCCAACACCGGTGCGGGAACGCAGGGGCCGGATCGTCGAAGGACGCAAGATCGCGGACCCTAGACTTTTTCGGTCCCGGACCAATCGGCCGTCGAGGCCAGTTGCGACCCCCAGACACGGGCCCGGTCAGTTTCGCCTTCCACCAGGTGGTTCTTCCTGGTCACGAAGAAGCTCTGGGGACTCGCCACCAACTTCAGACCGTGATTCCACAGCTCGCGCGCGATGCCCTTGGACGCCCGGCCCGTAAGGGCTGCAGGCGCTTTGATCCGGGTATCGAAAGCAGCCGCCCGCCCGTCGACCCGGCCCAGAGACGCCAGCCATTCCCGCACCCCTGGCCCGGAGTCGGCATCCGGCTCGAGCACGAGGTCGCTACCGGGTCTTTCGACATAGGAAGGAGCGCCCCTGCGAGTACCTGGCCGAGACATGCCCCAGCCATGTGTCGGTCCGCCCACAACGATCAAATCGGCGCCGGTGATCGCTCGGTGGTCCGCCTCAGCGACACCGAGGACTTGCGTATCGACCGCTTCCCCCAACCCTTCAGCGATCGCCTCGGCAATCGCCCGGGTATCTCCGAACATCGACTCGTACACAATGACGACTCTCATCACGAATCTCCACGCGGCTTGGCCATTGCTGACAGAGTGGCACGACCGATTGGAATCACCCAGGGCCAGAGGTCCCAACGTTCGAACGATCGGGACGAGGGTCCAAAGCCCCTAGTGTCGGCACATTTTCGGTGTCATGGTTGCTACATGTGGATAGATGGCAGAGGCTCAACCGTGCTTCCTGTTCCGGAGTGCAGGCGGTTGTTGGCGGAGATGGCCAGGGATGACGGAGTTGGGCGGCTCGGGATAGCGACCGATCGGGCACCGGTCGTCATTCCGGTCAATTTCGGTCTAAGCGACGGCCGGATCCTGATCCGGGTAGGAACAGGATCATCATCACAAGCCGCCGCCGGTCACCTCGTGGCGTTCGAAGTGGATCATGTCGACCCGGTGGTCGGTACGGCGTGGAGCGTACTGGTGCGTGGGCTGGCGACCCTGATCGAGTCACCGACCGAGACTGAACTCGTGGCGGCGCATCCGCTCGTCCCGGAGCCGGGGGACTTGGTGCTGGCCATTCGTCCAGAGATCCTCACAGGGCGTCGTTTTGAAGTCCGTCGGGACCACTAGGGCGGGGCTGCCGTGAGCCGAGTAGCCACCAGCGCCTCGTATTCCCGCACGAGCAAGGGGCCGCGCCGTCGTCTCGGGTCGTCCGCCTACCATGACGCACTAGCGGAGCAGCAGTCGGACGTGTCCGGCGATCTCGAGGTCCTCACGTGCCTGGACCACGACAACGGCCGGAGCCACCCGTCCGGGGGAGACAAGGCCGTCTCCTTCTCTCCCGTCGTTGATGGAAGCCTCGATCCTCACCCCAAGGAAGCCGAGGCCTTTGCAGGTATCGGCTCGCAGTCGAGACGCCGCTTCACCAGCACCACCGGTGAATACCAGGCCGTCGATTCCGCCCATGGCGGCGCACATGGCAGCGAAGCCGGCCTGGATCCGGTACACGTAGACCTCATAGGCCAATGCGGCCGCAGGGTCGCCACCGTCCATCGCCGCGATCACGCCGCGGAGATCCCCCGATCCGCCCCAAAGCCCCCGCAATCCCGAGTCGTTCTCCAAAGCGTCCAGTACTTGGTCGGCCGACAAGCCACCGTGGCGCTGGACCCACAGAACCAACCCAGGATCAACACTGCCCGAGCGGGTCGCCATCACCAGCCCGTCCATGGGGGTGAACCCCATGGTGGTATCGACCGAGCGCCCGAACGCCACTGCGGCCAGCGACGCGCCGGCACCCAGATGAGCCGTCACCAAGCGGAGGTCCTCGCGGGGTCGACCCAGAAGAGTGCCGGCGCGCCGGCTGGCCCACGAATGGCTGAGGCCGTGGAAGCCGAAGCGTCGAATATTCCACTGCTCCCGCCAGGAGCGGGGAATCGCGTAAGTGGAGGCCTTGGCCGGCATGTGGGCATGGAACGCCGTGTCGAAACAGGCAACCTGCGGAAGGTCCGGTCGCATGGATCGCAACGCCCGAACAGCAGCCAGACCAATCGGGTTGTGAAGAGGAGCCAAATCAGCAAGCGCCTCGAGGGTCGCGTCGGCGCGATCGTCGAGGAGGACGGGCTCCTCGAACGCCGATCCGCCGTGAACCACTCGGTGGCCGATCGCTGCGACTCCTGGATGGTCCTCGAGAATTGTACTCAGCGAAGCGGCCAACGCAGAGGGCTCCTCCCTCGGAAGGTCCCTCGATGCCACGAGATCATCGGCGTCGTCCAACACCCTCAGCTTCACACTGCTCGATCCGGCGTTGACGACAAGAATCTGCACGTACCCACCCTCTCAGATCCCATCACTGACTTTGCGTGATGTGGACTGATCCAGCGACACTGCGAAGGAGGGGCCGATGACGGGCACCGAACCCTCACCATCCTCCGCCGCCGTCAGAGAAGACGAGTTGCGCCAGCTGGACGCCTACTTCCGGGCAGCCAACTACCTCACTGCAGGCCAGATCTATCTCATGGACAACCCCCTGCTACTCCGTCCGCTCGTCCCCGCAGACATCAAGCCCCGCTTGCTCGGCCACTGGGGAACCAGTCCTGGTCTCAATTTCGTCTACTCCCATCTGAGCCGGATCATCAAGGCACAAGAGCTCAATGCCCTCTTTGTATGTGGTCCAGGTCATGGTGGTCCGGCCGTCGTCGCCAACGCCTGGCTGGAGGGAACCTACAGTGAGCACTTCCCACACGTGTCACGCGACGGTGAGGGAATGGCTCGCCTCTTCTGCCAGTTCTCCTTCCCAGGTGGCATCCCCAGCCACTGCAGCCCGGGTACTCCGGGATCCATCAACGAGGGAGGTGAGCTTGGTTACGCGCTGAGCCATGCCTTCGGGGCTGCATTCGACAACCCCGACCTCATCGTGGCCTGCGTCGTGGGTGACGGTGAAGCAGAAACCGGACCGGCCGCCACCGGATGGCACTCGAACAAGTTCCTCGATCCTCGCCACGACGGCGTCGTTCTACCCATTCTCCACTTGAACGGGTACAAGATCGCCGCCCCTACGGTGCTGGATCGGATATCCACTGCCGAGCTCCTCTCCCTCTTCACCGGCTATGGCTATACGCCGGTCTTGATCGAGGGTGGCTTCGACGGGGAGGAACCCATGGCTGTCCACCGTCGAATGGCGACCGCGATGGACCAAATTTTTGAAGCAATACGCGAGATCCAAGACTCCGCACGAAGCCATGGCGTGCGGTCGAGGCCGGCGTGGCCGATGCTGATCCTGAGAACGCCGAAGGGTTGGACCGGCCCAAAGGTGGTCGACGGGCTGCCAGTGGAGGGCACCTTCCGCTCGCATCAGCTTCCCTTGGCCTCGGTCCGCACCAACCCTCAGCATTTGGCCCAGCTCGAGACATGGCTCAGAAGTTACGGGCCCGAAGAGCTCTTTGATGACCGCGGGACACCGGTCGCGGCCATCAACGACTTCTCGCCGACCGGTGAGCGGCGGATGAGCGCGAACCCCCACGCCAACGGGGGGCTTCTGCTCACCGAGCTCGAGCTCCCCGACTTTTGTGACTATGCCGTCGAGGTCTCGAGCCCTGGGTCGGTAAAACGCGAGTCGACACAGGTGCTCGGTGACCTCCTCCGGGATGTGATCCGAGCCAATCCGTCCACCTTCCGCCTCTTTGGGCCCGACGAAACGTCCTCCAACCGGCTGCAAGCTGTGTTCGAAGTCACTGATCGGGCCTGGGATGCCGAACTGCACGCTGGTGATGACCACCTGGCCGCCGACGGGCGGGTGATGGAGATGCTCTCAGAACACCAGTGCGAGGGTTGGCTCGAGGGCTACCTCCTCACCGGGAGGCATGGTCTCTTCAACTGTTACGAGGCGTTCATCCACATCGTCGACTCGATGTTCAATCAGCACGCGAAATGGCTGAAGGTCAGCGCAGAGGTTCCATGGCGCCGTCCCATCGCCTCGCTCACCTACCTTCTCTCGAGCCATGTCTGGCGGCAGGACAACAACGGCTTCTCCCATCAGGACCCCGGCTTCATCGATCACGTAGTCAACAAGAAAGCCGAGATCGTCCGCGTGTACTTCCCGCCGGATGCCAATTGCCTTCTGTCGGTCACCGACCACTGCCTGCGGAGCCGAAACTATGTCAACGTCATCGTCGCGGGAAAGCAGCCTCAGCACGATTGGTTGACCATGGACGAAGCAATGGACCATTGCGCTCGAGGGCTGGGTATCTGGTCATTCGCGTCGGATGGCGGCGGAGAGTCTCTGCCCGACGTGGTCATGGCCTGCTGCGGTGACGTCCCAACTCTGGAAACTCTGGCCGCAGTACAACTCCTGCGCCAGCACCTGCCGGAGCTCAAGGTGCGGGTGGTGAATGTGGTCGACCTGATGCGGCTCGAGCCGGATACTGAGCACCCCCACGGCCTCCCTGATCGAGAGTTCGACGCCCTCTTCACGCCGGACCGGCCGGTGATCTTTGCTCATCACGGCTACCCGGCGCTCATCCACCGACTGACATACAACCGCACGAACCACGACGGCTTTCATGTTCGGGGCTACCGGGAAGAAGGAACGACAACCACCCCGTTCGACATGGTGATGCTCAACGATCTCGATCGATTCCACCTGGTCATCGACGTCCTCGAGCGGGTCCCTGGGCTCGGACCCCGAACTGCGCCATTGCGACAGCAGATGCTCGACGCTCGACTCGACGCCCGCCGCTACGGACGTGAGCACGGCGAGGACCCCCCCGAGATCGCCCAGTGGAGGTGGATCGGGGTCCGCGCTGGCCTCGGATAGGTGCGCTCTGACCTCACCTCACCGCCCACTCGGCGCGATCACCCTCCGTGGCCCTGTCACAGGTCAGCAGGTGAGCCACCGCTCTCCCCCGGAGACACACCTTCGGGATGTCGCCGACGGGCGCACGCCAGCCGATAGTCATCGTCGGGATCGATGGGAAATCGCACATTCACCGTTCCATGCTCCCGATACGAAGTCACTCGGAACCCCGATCTCATGAACACATCGAGCATCCCATGGTTCTCGGGCAAGGTTTGGGCCACGAACTCTCTGATTCCGTTTTTCAAACCGGCGGCCGCCAGCTGCTCGAGCAGCATCGTCCCGAGTCCCTGGTGCTGGAGCTCGTCAGCGACGACAAAGGCCACCTCGGCATCGTCTGCCCCCGGGAGTCGCTCGTAGCGACCAACTGCGACCAGCCGCTCCCCTACCTCGACTACGAGCGCCAGACGGTCCACATAGTCAACGTGAGTAAAACGCGCTATCTCGGCGGTCGACAACTTCAGATGAGTGAAGAAGAACCGGCTGTACACCGAATGCGGCGACAGACGCTCATGAAACTCTTCCAGCCGCTTACCGTCGTCAGCGCGGATGGGTCGTACGTGCGCGGCCGTTCCACCCTTCGTCTGGACATCGCGTTCCAGCTCGCTCGGATAGCAGCCACCTTGATCCGGTAACCCACCGCGTTCTTCGGTACTAGCCATGGCCAGATCTCCGTCGAACCCCGGCGCTACCACCGAATATCGGCCTCTTCAAGAGGCTGCGCATGGCGCCCCGACCTTTCGATGCTGCGCATGGTCCGGACCTTTTGGATCTGTTACGACGCGGAGTCTGAACGTGTCGCAGCAATGGTCGCGCTCCTTCGATCGCTCCGCTTCCCCATGATCTGTTCCGTCGATTGCGAACCGTTCTCGCAATCAAATGGTCGCACTATGATCACCGTACACTTGGCGTGCCGAGCGCACTGATGGGCAACCGATCCCAGGAGTACTTGCTTGAATGCTTGGTGGCCACGAGACCCGACGACCAGGAGATCTGCACCCTGGCATGCATCCAAAAGGGCGGGGACCGTGCCGTCAAATCGTGCAGTGGCCACAAATGGGACATTCGGCGCCAACTTCTCTGCAGACTCTGCGGCAGCATTGACGATCTCCCGACTGGTGACGTCGTATTCCTCCCTGGGACTCAGCACGAACGAGCCGATCGGCGGGTACTGCCATGCATAGGTAGCCTCAACCGAGGCTGAGCGAATGTACGCCTCCTCAAGCGCCCATTTCAGCGCCCGGGTAGATCCAAGTGACCCATCGATCCCCACCGTGATCCGACGCTCGACCGCCCGCAGCGGGAGGTCGTCGGGGTCCGTGCGGACCACGGCAACCGGACAACGGGCGTGCTGAATGCACTGGTCGCTCACCGAACCCAGGAGCAACTCCTGAAACCCACCTCTACCTCGAGCTCCAACTACCAGAACATCAGCTGTCCGGCTGGCCACGGTGAGGGCAACCGCTGGCCCCCACTCGGTGGCCTCGACCCTCGCCACGACCGAGGGATGACGTGTAGCCACCAGCCCATAAGCGTCGTCGAGGATCGCCTGGCCTGGCGAGAGGTCGGATGAGTCGGACTTGTACCATTCCGGTACATGCCTGTTCTCACGACCCTGACCGCAGATGATCCTCAGTAGCGATCCCCGCCGTTTTGCCTCATCGGCCGCCCATTTGAGGGCCAGTCGGGAGTGCTCCGAGCCGTCGACGCCCACGAGGATGGTGCCCTGGCCACCCCGGATCCGGACCTCGCCGTCATCTTGCGACATGGCGTCTCCTCTCCTTCTCCTTGCCCTGTACCCCGTCGGTCCCCAGCTACCCGAGAACATCAATCATCAGATCCCCAGCGCGCACAGGTCCACAACATCAATTGGATACCGCTAGTGGACGAATCCGTAGGGCCAAAGGTCCCGCGTTTGGGTTGCGCTGGTCGTGCCGAGTTAGAAGGCCGAAGGGATGGAGGACAGGTAGCTGCTGTTCGTTACAGTCAGTCTGAGCTCGAACGGTGGTGGATGCGTCGACCGCTGACCTCATCGAGAGCGATGCGGATGAAGAGCTCTCGTTCCTCGCCCACCCACGGCAAGAGACGGAGGTACTTGAGCAGATCGAGCTCGGATAAGTTCGTCAAGTGGACGCATTGGCCGATCACCAGCACACTCCAACCCTCGTGATAAACCAAGTCTGCCCCGTCGATCTCAAAGGCTGCCATACCATTTCCAGTGGACCGATCGAGGTCACCCCCCCGACGTGCACGACACAAGATCGCATCATCGCACACGACGTAGTTGATGGGAAAGATCACAGGACGTCCGTGCAATACGCCACCTATCCGGCCGACACCTCGGTCCTGGAGTAGAAGTCGGCACTCCGCACGATCAATGGCCTCTATGTTTTCGTTCACACCTCAGGTGACCATGAACCCGTTTGTCCGGACAGGGCCGAAGGTCCCACTCGAGGACCACCTGGTATGCGCTCAGGTCCCGGTAGCGTCTCGACGCCGGGCCTGGGCCGAGCGTTCGGCAACACGCGTCGCGTAACTAGCGGCCTGGGTTCGACGCTCCATGCCCAGTTTGGCCAAGAGGTTGGACACATAGTTCTTTACCGTCTTCTCAGCAAGATAGAGCGTGGCGGCGATCTGACGGTTGGTCTGACCGGCAGCCACGAGGTCGAGAATTCTGCGCTCCTGAACGGTGAGGTTGGCCAACAGTGGGTCTTGGTCGCGTCGATCTTGCAGTCGATCTATGACGCTCTCAGCGAGTGCCGGATCGAGCAATGACCTACCGCCGGCCACACGTCGGATGTCGTCCAAGAGGCTCTTGGCGCCCACCTGCTTCAGTACATAGCCGGCAGCGCCAGCCATGATGGCGGCGAATAGAGCCTCGTCGTCCGCATAGGACGTGAGCATCACGCATGCGATCTCGGGTGAGCTCGATCGGATCTCCCGGCAGACCTCGATGCCGCTCCCATCAGGTAGTCGCACATCGAGGATGGCAACCTGAGGCCGAAGTGGCGGGATACGAGCCAGTGCCTCTTGGACGGTGGCTGCCTCACCCACGACGACAAAGTCGGTGTCAGTCTCGAATAGCGAACGGAGTCCGGTCCGCACGATCTCATGATCATCGAGGATGAACACCCTGACGCTCAACTGCCTATTCTCCCAACTCGGCGTCTTCGATGACCGGTGTCCGAGTGGGGACCGGGCGACCATTTGGCTGATGTCGGCCACCGACGGAGCGCCAGGTCTACGCTACGATTGTTGTCGACGACGCATCGCAACCACCTTAGCTGTTGTGGTCGTTGGAGGACCTCGTGCCCTACCACTCGATAGAGGATCCAGCCAAGCTGCGCCGTGTGCTCGAGGCGGCACTGCTGCTTGAGCGGGACCTGGACCTGCCCACCCTGCTCCGGCACATCATCGACGAAGGACGCTCGATGACCACTGCCCGCTACGGCGCTCTCGGGGTCCTCAACGACGACGGGACTGCGCTGTCAGAGTTCATTGCCGTCGGGCTCGAGCCGGACGCGGAGAAGAAGATCGGCGCTCGTCCGACCGGAAGGGGCGTGCTGGGCCTCCTCATCACCGACCCGAACCCCATTCGGTTGGCCCGGATCAGCTCTCACTCGGAGAGCTACGGATTTCCTGCCAATCACCCTCCGATGACCTCGTTCCTGGGTGTGCCCATAAAGGTGCGGGACGCGGTATACGGCAACCTCTACCTCACCGACAAGATCGGGGGTGTTGAATTCACCAGCGACGATGAAGGGTTGGTCGGCGCCCTTGCCGTCGCCGCAGGCATCGCCATAGACAACGCCCGTCTCCATTCTCAGGTCCAAGAGGTGGCCGTCTTCGAGGAGCGGGATCGATTGGCCCGGGAGCTGCATGACACGGTCATACAACGTCTCTTCGCCATCGGGCTGTCGCTCCAGAGCATGCAGGCCAATCCCACGTTGGCGGCCAACCAGGATCGGTTGAAATCTACAATCGCAGATGTCGATGACACCATCCGACAGGTCCGGACCAGCATCTTCGAGCTCGGATCGGACGGCCTCGGACGGGGAGTCCGTGCCCGGGTTCTCTCGGTCTTAGCGGACCTGAGTCCTGTGCTCGGGTTCGATGTCCACCCGTCGTTCGAAGGCCCCGTCGACACCGCCATTTCTGATCTCGTGAGTCAGCACCTCCTGGCCGTCATCCGCGAGGCGATCACCAACATCGGCCGTCATGCTCTGGCCACCGAGGCCAGAGTTGCCATCACCGCCAGCGACGGACAATGCCGACTGCAGATCGTCGACAACGGTTGCGGGATGACTGGGTATGAATCAGACAGCGGGGGGCTTGGGCTGGGCAATCTTCGACATCGCGCCGAGAAGCTCCATGGCAGATTCGACGTCGAAAGCCCGGACGCTGGCGGTACGGTGATCACCTGGCAGGTACCCCTGAGCCAGTAGGTTCTGCGCCGGATAGCCCCATAGTTGCGCGCAACGGATTGTAGGCGCTGTTCGCCGTGTTTGGGACCTTTTCCCCTACTGATTCTTCCCTCCCCCTCATACCCTGCATATGGAGAGGACGCGCGGAGTCGAGTTGGCTCCCACAGGAAGGAGCTCCGATGCCGCTCGCAGATGATCGCCCGGAGGTCGAGAGACCCGGTGAAGCAGCGCGCCGGATCGTTGTTGGCATCGACGGATCGGCGAACGCTACGGAAGCCCTCGAGTGGGCGGCAGCTCAGGCCCATCGCACTGGTGCCATCCTCGAGATCGTCACCGCCTTCGGACCGGGCGCCATCTTCGTCAGCCCAAGCGAGGTGAACCGAGTCCTGAGCCTGGACATCGACGAAGCGAGGCTACGAGCCGAGAAGGTTGCACCCGGGATCACCATCACCAACCTGGCCTATGGGGGCCTGCCAGAAGCAGTGCTCATGAATGAGAGCGTCGCTGCGGATCTCCTCGTCGTGGGTTCGCGAGGTCGTGGCGGATTCAAAGGACTCTTGCTCGGCTCGGTGAGTAGGAAGTGCGTGCATCGGGCACAGTGCCCGGTGGTCATCGGCCGACACGAACATGCGATCGACACTGCCGAGGCCGATCGAATCGAATCCGAGGCCCGGCCCGGAGTCCGAACGACCAAGACCTTAAAAGAAGGACCACTGATGAGGGCGGAACCAGAAGTCGAACACCGCATCGTCGTAGGCATCGACGGTTCGCCGTCCTCGATTGCCGCACTGCAATGGGCGGCCAACCAGGCCGAGCTCACCGGAGCATCACTCGAGGTTCTGATGGCGTGGGAATGGCCATACGCCTACGGGTGGTCGCCCGTCCCCAACGACTATGACCCGGCACGCGACAGCAAGAAGCTGCTGGATGCCGCTCTCGTGCCAATTCGGGAGGCACATCCCGGCACTTCCATCCAGGCAACCGTCATCGAGGGTCACCCAGCCCCCCAACTGGTCAAGGCGGCTCACGGCGCTGACTTACTCGTGGTCGGCAGCCGCGGTCACGGCGAATTTGCCGGAATGCTCTTGGGGTCGGTGAGCGAGCACTGCGTGACAAACGCCACCTGCCCAGTCCTGGTCCTTCGCGACCAGAAATAGTCAACGCGAACGAAGACATCGATGCCATCGGTTGAGGAGTTCGAAGGCAGTAGGGATCAGTCAAGACATCTCGGAACTTTCTGCCCTTGCCTCGCAACCCCCAGCCCGCCAACGTCAATACCATGTCTGCGAACGATAGAACTGAGGTAGCCATACTCGGGCGCCCAGAGTGCTTGGAGCTCTTGAGCCAGGTTGCAGTCGGTCGCGTCGGCGCAAGCATCGACGCCCTTCCGGTCATTCTTCCGGTGCATTTCGCGCTCTTCGGGGATGCCGTGCTCTTTCGAACTATCCCGGGCACGAAGCTCGACGCCGCAACGATCGGCGCAGTGGTCGCATTTCAAGCCGATGCATATGATTCGGTGAGCGTTACCGGATGGAGTGTCCTTCTCCAAGGCATCGCCTCAGAGGTCAACGATGAGTGGGGCGAAGGTCGAGCGGGTTCAATATCGATCAGAGCGTGGTTGAGCGCACACCAGGCATCTCATCTGGTGCGCGTCGAGGCGACCAATGTCAGTGGACGAAGGTTTCGCATCGCCGGCAAAGGCTCAGGGAAGGACCTTCCCGATGCGGTCCAATAGTGCTTCAGTCGGTCATCGTGAATCGCAGACAATCCAATTGTGGAGTGAAGGTTCAGCCTCGAGGAGTTGCCGCGAGCACGACCATCGTATTGGTGACGCATGCTTCCGACGTGGCGGAGCGCGCCGACCGGATCATCGAGATGTGTGAAGGCTCAATTGTCGGTAAGAGTGAACCCCAAACGTCGGCCCCCGCCCGTCTCGTCCCCGTATCACCGAATCTGACGCAGCGAGCGATCGGCACTGAATTCTCTTAGCGTCGCGGTCCCCGGCGATTGGGACCAATGGCCCTGCCGAAGAACCCTTTGAGACTGCAAGGCTGAGAGAAGAGCCGGCCTTAGGGCTCTGAGCAACTCGAGCCGATTCGGCCGGGCTACAAAAGGAGCATCCCCATGGCCTACGACGGCAGCCGCACCTCGGCCGACCGTTCGCTTGCACCACTGGTCGGTGCGAGTACCTGGGAGCACGAACTGTTCGATCACCTCACTGACCACATGGTCCAGGAACGGGCCCTCCTCGAGGAGTACGAACGTGCTGCCAGCGAGACAAGGTCGGAAGCGCTTGCCTTTCTAATCCATTTGCTAGTTGAAGATGAGCGTCGTCACCACAGACTCTTCAAACAGCTCGCAATGTCCCTGAAGTCAAGCGTCGAGTTGCGACCAGGGAGCCCAGCGGTCCCGAGGATGGACTTCTACAAAGAGAACCGGGCCGAGGTCTTGGAAGTGACAAGGCGTCTGTTGGAACGCGAGAAGGATGACGCGCGACAACTAAGGCGCCTTTCCATGGAACTGAGCGAAGTGAACGACACCACGCTCTGGGGTTTGCTCATCGATCTCATGAGACGCGACACAGAAAAGCACATCGCCCTCCTGGGCTTTGCCCACAGACACGCAAAGCGCTCCGTCTCCTAGCTCGAGCTTCGGATCAAGTAGATCGAGCGGTGTCGCAGAATGCCTGACAGACCCTCTAGTCCAGTTAGTAGCTCCTTTCCCCTGAAAAAGTCGCAGTAGATACCCGCGATTTGTCTGGCGTACCGGTCATTCGCCTCGTCCCCATGTTCCGACCGGACTCGACCCCAGAAACCCCATCACTTCACCCAACAAAACTGTTCCAAGGGGGTGCAGCAACAGCGCGTGGCATCCGCCCTCGTGGGGAACCGCCTTGGGCTGCAGAAATGCGATGACGTGGGACTGACTGAGTCTCGCCGACACAAACCGTTCCGCCCTCTCAAGGTGAGGTGCACCGTCGTGCCGGTCGTATGCCAGCGTTCACTACCCGGCGATCGGCGCCGACCGCACGAATCCGGCGAGCATCTTGCCTATCTCGATACAGGCCGTCTGGGTTGTTACGACGGGATCGCCCGCAGCGAAGGCGCGCAATTCCTCCTCGTCGTCGGACTCCACCACGCCGAGACCCCAGGAGCCACTCCCGTCGAGCACAGGGCCGAAGATCACCATCTGACCGGAGTCGATCAACGGCCGCCAGTATGCGGCGTGACGGGTCATGACCTCCCGCTCCTCCTCGGTCATGTCGAGGGCGAAGCTCGGGCGAGGCGCCTGAAGCCTGAAGACGAAGGTAGCCACACTCGAACTGTAGGCGGACTCGCGCCCAATGATCCGCCAGACCGTCAATGACCAGGGTGAGTTCATTTGACGCGGCCGGAGCCACCTGGTAAACCGACCCGCACATCAGCGGCAATGTTCAAGGGAAGGCGGAAGGCGGGCGGCGGAGATTTGCAGATGTGCTCTTGAACTGCACGTCAGCAGTCCATTGCCGTTGCTTCGCACCGCTCTCCGTGACTGGGAGGGAGACTTCGGTGTTCCACGGACCATTCGCTCGATCCGGAGTACGGGCATCAACGGTGGGGCTGGTGCTCGGCCTCGCGGTGCTCCTTGTGTGTGCGTCACCGGTGTCTGCCAACGCGGCCAACCGGCAGACAGGTGCGGCACGTCAGCACGCCCGCGCGCGCCTGGTACCGGTAGCGCATGGCGCCGGGCCCGTGCTGGCGAACAAGATCATCCCACCACCGTCGAGGAGGATCACCCCCGGACAGCGCTCCCAAGCCGCTGCTGACCGCCCCGACCCTTACAAGCCGGTCTCCGTTCCAGCAGGACCCGTTCCCTCGGGCGCATGGCAGCCGCTCGGCCCGGCCCCCATCGGACCGCCGTACCTTTTCGCTGGCGGCTTCTACGGAGGTGTGAACTCGGGACGCATCACCGGGATCGCCGTGATCACGTCCGGCGCCCTCCTGGGTCGGGTCGTGGCAGCGACTGCAGGTGGAGGGATGTGGACCTCTGACAACGGCGGCACGACGTGGACTCCTCGGAGCGACAACGCCGCGACGCTGGCGATCGGGTCGGTGACCGTCGACCCGTCGAACCAGAACCACCTCATCGCCGGCACCGGTGAAGGCAATCAGTCCGGAGACAGCGCCTACGGGCTGGGCATCCTCACCTCGACCGATGGCGGCAACACGTGGACCCTGTCGGATCCCGGCTCGGTGTTTCAGGGACTGCACATCGCCCAGGTGGCGATCGACCCTTCGAACTCCAACCACATGCTCGCAGCCACCGACAACGGGCTGTACGTCACCAGCAACGGGGGTGCGTCCTGGGCGAAGCCCGCTGATTCCAGCTATGCCAGCGTCGACGGGATTCTCACCTCCGTCGTCGTCAATCCGACCGCGCCGACCACCATCTACATCGGTGGTGGGGCAGCGACGGTCGCCAAGTCGACCGACGGGGGCGTGCACTGGGCGGCCGCCAACGTGGGGATAACCGCCCCTGGCGCCAACCCGTACACCGCCCTCGGCATCGCCACCTCGAGCCCCTCCACCCTGTACGCGTCGGTCGGGAGCTCGAACAACCCGGCTGCCCTCTACAAGACGACCAACGGTGGCACCTCGTGGGCCCCCCTCTCGGCGCCGGACTACACGGGCAACGCGTACGCCTATGGATCCGGCAGCGGGGAACAAGGCTGGTACGATGACACGGTCGCGGTCGACCCGACCAATCCGAATCACGTCCTGGCGGGCGGGGAGACCGTGGTGGAGAGCACCGATGGGGGAGGGACCTGGGCCAACGTGAACGGCCAGCCCTTCTTCGGATCGGGGACGAACCTGATCCATCCCGATCAGCACGCACTCAGCTTCCGACCCGACGGCAAGGTGTGGATCGGAGATGACGGTGGGGTCTTCCTCTACGCGCCGACGGGCCCGACCGTCACCAATGCCAACGGGAACCTGAACGTGACCCAGTTCTATTTCGGGTTCAACGAGGTCGGCGGCACGGTGCTCGCCGGCAGCCAGGACAACTCCTCCGCCGAGACCGGCAGTGGGTCGCTGGCAGCATGGACGGGCATCTGGGGCGGCGACGGTGGTCCGAGTGCGATCACCCCGAACGACACATCGGTCCAGTTCATCGAAGCCGATTCGGGCCTCTACGACACCACCGATGGCTTTGCATCGACATTTCAACAGATCACTCCGCCGACCTCGTCACTGTTCACGCCACCCATGACGATTGTTCCCAACCTGACGACGCCGTCGCAGCCGACCGTGTTCTACGGTGGTGCCGACCTCTGGCGGACGGCAGATCCGACCGATCCTTCCCCGAGCTGGACCCAAGTCACCTCCCAGGGCCAGTTCGTGAGTGCGATCGCCGTTTCGCCGTCGAACCCCAATGTCGTGTACGTGGGGTTCGACAACGGGGCGATCCAGGTCTCGACCGACGGCGGGTCGACGTTCTCCTCGCTGGCGACCCAGCCGTTCTCAGAGACGTTCGTGACCGGGATATCGGTCGATCCCAGCAATGCTCAGGCGATCACCGTCAGCATGAGCTACAACGACACCCGGCCCTTCGTCGACTTCCCTCACGTGGCGCAGTACTCCTACAGCTCGTCACCCGGTAGCGGGAGCTGGAGCGTGATCACCGGGAATCTTCCCGCCAACGGGGCGGTGAGCCGCGTCGTGTACGACAACGGTGCGCTGGTGGCTGCGACCGATGCCGGCGTCTACGCCGCCGGGGCCACCGCCGGAGCGTCAACGGTGTGGTCGCTCGCGGGTACGGGACTTCCTGCCGTCCAGGTCCAGGACCTGTACGTCGACCCGAACACCAATGCGCTCTACGCGGTCAGCCACGGTCGGGGGGCCTGGAAACTCCCCTCCAGCATCGTGGCCTTCCACATCACCACGTCGTCGCTCCCCAGCGCCACACCAGGCGTTGCCTACGGTCCCGTGACCTTGCAGGAAGCCGGAGCCGGCACGAGCGTCAGTCCTTACGTGACGACTTTCAAGTGGAAGAAGGTCACCCTCCCCAAGGGTTTGAAGCTGTCCTCCGCCGGAGTGCTGTCTGGGATCCCCAACGCCAAGCTGGCCGCCGGTCCGAGTTCGGTCACCGTGCAGGTGACCGAGACGGTGACCACCCTGAACGGAAAGAAGAAGGTCAAGACCAAGACAACGGTCCAGGCCACCATTCCCCTGACGATCACCTGATCCATTGGCGGTGCCTTTCACCTCCGGGTCTCAGGCGGGTCCAGAGGTACCGCCGGCCCCTGCCGCCATGGGGCACCACTTCACGGTACCCGACCGGTCAGGCGATCGGGCGCCGCACCCACCGGTCGCCGGTTCGTGAACCAAGCAGGACCCTCGGAGTCGTTGGATTCGTAACCGGGGGCATGCGAGGGCGTTGTCGGTCGAAAGAGGTAGAGCTATGCGGTACCGGCGGTTGCGGGGCATTTGGGAGGCCAAACTGGAGCAGAGGTGGTCGCCCGAGAAGATTTCCAGCTGGATGGCCCGGACCTGAGCAGATCGGGGATGCAGGTGCCGCTCGAGTCCATTTGCCATTCGCCGGACCAAGCGGCGGTCGAAGAAGTGGATCAAGGCGGGCCCACGCTATGGGCACGATCCGAATCGGGACAAATTTCGATCCCCTTCTCCATCGGGGAGGCCGACATCGGTTGGTCGAGTCCGCACGACCCAGATCTGGCCGGGGTGATACCGTCGCAACGACTGCCGATCTCTTGTTGGCCCGAACACTCGAGCCCTTCATCAAGATCCGATAGCGTTCAGCCGTAGGCCGCGCATAGCCCGGAGGACGCGAAAGGTGCTCAGATTTGGGATCCTCTGCCCCCTCACAGTAAGGGCCAATAGCGGGGAGGTACGCGTACCAGGTGTCCACCGGCAAAGGCGCCCGTTCCGCGCAGGGGAGGAGCCAGTCGCGGGTAGTCGGCAAGCCGACGGCATCCTTGGTCAGCACAACAATGTTGCTCACGTCGCCGAGGCGAGGCCCTACGTACCAACCGGCGACTCTGGCATCACCTTGCGGATGAACTTGGCACCGAACCTTTCGCCGAACTCGTGGCTCTCGACGAAGCCATCCTCCTCCAGCGATCGGACCTGGACTGGACCGGCGGTTCAGCACTCGTGACGGAAGAAGCAGCACGCCGCGTCCATCACCCTTCGGGAACCGTCACATTCCTCTTCACCGACATCGAGCAGTCAACCAGGATGTGGGAGACGCGGCGCGAGGCGATGCAGGTCGCTCTCGCTCGCCATGATCAACTACTCCGATCGGTCATCGAGTCGGCAGGGGGCTATGTGTTCAAGACAGTGGGGGACGCGTTTTGCGCAGCATTTGGCGTGGCAGTTGACGCGATGGGAGCGGCTGTCGCAGCGCAACGCGCGTTGTCCGCCGAGGAATGGCCCCAAGGCCTGGAGCTGCGAGTGCGTATGGCGCTGCACAGCGGTAGTTGCGAGGAGCGAGGCGGTGACTACTTCGGGCCCCCGGTCAACCGGGTCGCTCGACTCCTGGCTACGGCGCATGGGGGCCAGGTCGTGATGTCGCGCGTGACCGCCGATCTGGTACGTGACGTGCTCCCTGAGAGGGTAGCGCTGCGGGACTTGGGAGAACATTGGCTCAAGGACCTCGGACAACCAGAACGGGTGTTTCAGCTCGACGCGGGCGGGTTGCGATCCGAATTTCCCCCTCTGGCCTCGTTGACGAACCCTGCGCTGCGGCATAATCTGCCGTCCCCAGCCTCCAACTTCGTGGGGCGCGAGCGTGAATTGGCCGACCTGCGCAATTTGCTCAACGGTTCCCGAATGGTAACCCTGACGGGAGCCGGAGGGTCAGGGAAGACCCGGCTAGCGATCCAGTTGGCGGCGGAGACGGTGGACGGTTCAGGCGACGGCGTTTGTTTCGTTGACTTGGCGCCGCTAGCTGAGCTCGGGTCCGTCGCGGGCGAAGTAGCACGGGTCTTAGGCGTCGTGGAAGAACCAGGTCGTCCCGTCACCGAGACGCTGGTCGACGTTCTGAGTGACCGGTCTTTGCTCATGGTTCTGGACAACTGTGAGCATCTCATCGATGGGAGCGCGAAGCTCGCTGACCGATTGCTGAACACATGCCCAAGAGTAAGGATTCTCGCGACAAGCCAGGAACCCCTGCGAATTGATGGCGAGTCGTTGTACAGAGTCCCGTCGCTTTCCCTCGCATCCTCAGAGGCTTCGCCGGCCGACGAGGTATGCGAATGCGAAGCGGTGCGGCTCTTCGTCGACCGAGCTACCACCTCGGACCCGGCTTTTGTTCTCACTGAGGCCAATGCCCACCACGTTCTTGCGGTGTGCCGTCGGTTGGACGGAATCCCGCTTGCCATCGAATTGGCGGCGGCTCGACTGCGGTCCATGTCCCTAGCGGCTATCGAAGGGCGGCTCGATGATCGCTTCCGGCTTCTGAGCAGGGGAAGCCGCACTGCCCTGCCACGGCACCAAACGCTCGGCGCCATGGTCGACTGGTCCTATGACCTCCTCAACGCCTTTGAGCAAACAGTACTTCGCCGGTTGTCAGTGTTCGCCGGTTCTTGGAACCTTGATGCCGCGCAATCAGTGTGCGCCGACGACTTGGAGAGTTGGGAGTTCCTTGACCTCCTCGACTCTCTGACCGACAAGAGCCTGTTGCAGCTAGAGCCCACTGAAGGAGAATCGCGCTACCGGATGCTGGAAACAGTCCGCCACTACGCCACCGAGAAGCTCAACGGGGTAAGCAAGACGGAAGGGACTTCGGCACGTTCTGCCCACGCCAAGGAGTTCCTGGCCTTGGCCGAAGTAGCTGCCAAGAATCTTCTTGGTAGCCAGCAAGGCGTGTGGCTAACGCATCTCGAAGCCGATCACGACAATCTGCGCGCTGCCTTCACCCACTACCTCAACGACCCCGCCGGAGCCGAAGAGGCTTTGCGACTGGGAAGCGCACTTCGTTGGTTCTGGTTCATACGCGGCTTCTTCGACGAGGGGACGGAGCTCGCGGAAGCGGCATTGGCTCACGTGGGTGCGCAAGAACCTACCGAACTCCGCGCCTCAGTGCTCGCCGCCGCAGGAGATCTCCTCAGGATTCGAGGAGAATATGGGAAGGCGCAAGCGCGACTCGAGGAGGGCCTCTCTTTGGCGAGGTGGCTCGATGCTCCGGCAGTCTGCGCTGATCTTCTCTGCAGACTCTCCTCTCTCCACAGGGTAAAGGGCGAGTACGGCTCGTCGGCGGAAATGGCAGATCAGGCAGTCGCCTTGGCCCGGCGCACCACCGACGGACACGTGCTGGCGCGCGCACTCTTGCACCGGGCCTTTCACCACACGGAGACCTCGAATACGACCCAGGTTCGTAGAGATTTGGAGGAGGCCCTCGTCTGCTTCACGGGGGAGGGAGACCAGCGATCGGTCGGAATGACATTCGCGCAGCTGGGCGTGATCGAATTGCGTGCCGGAAACGCTCACGAGGCCAAGGTGCACCTCCTCGGTGCCCTGGAGATCGCCTCAGAACTCCACGACTATGACGAACTCCCGAGGGTACTGCTCAACTTGGGATTTACAGCTTTGCTGCGGGGCGATCCTGTCGAAGCGCAAAACGACGTCAAAGGCGCTTTGCAGATTGCCGCTCGCACTGGTGCCCAACACTGGATTGCCTACTCACTTCTCGGCCTCGCGTTTTGCGCATCGTTCATGAGCGAAGACCATCGGGCCGCCGTACTCCACGGAGCGTCCGATGCCATGATCGAGAGGATTGGGGAAGCGCATGAGCAGATTGGAACTGATTTTCGTGTTCACGATCACAGCCGTCTTCGCGACGTGATGGGCGAGGAGTTCGAGATTGTCTATGCCTCTGGGAGATGTCTCGCTCAGAGTAAGGCCGTGACGCTGGCCCTCGAAGCGTAATGCCGACAGTTCAGGTTCGGAACTGTCATCCGGCCGCGCCGATGGAGGGACCTCCCACTCTAGGCATTCGAGAAGAATTGACGGTGGGAAATGGCTCTACACCCGGACACTTCGCGACCGGGTGAATCAACACATGTCGACAGCCCAAACTGGCCGCCGATGCGAGTTTCGGTCACCGTTCTGGTGACCGAGAACGTGACCACCCTGACGGATAGGTGAAGGTCAGGACCAAGCCCAAGCCAACGGTCCAGGCCACCATTCCCTGACGATCACCTGAGGGCGCTGGTTGCGCAGTGCCCTCCTGAGCATCCAGTTGTTTCCGACCAAAGCAGGCCGGCCGCCACCTCAAGTCGCCTGGGCCGGGACCTCCACCGGGAGTTGGATCGGCAGGTCAGCCGACGACTCGCCCACGCCGACGACGTATCTCCCGGCTACGACGGTGGGGGTCCCCCCAGCGTCGGAGGCGAAGCCCGAAGCTGGCAGCGCGAGTGTGGCACGGGTGGTGGATCCGGGCGCCACGACGAGCTTGGTGAAGGCGCGGAGCTGCTCCGGCGGCTCGCCGAGTCGGGGCGGATCGGACACATAGGCCTGAACAACGTCGGCTCCGGACCGGGCGCCGGTATTGGTCACGTCGACCTGCACCGCATAATCCCCTCCCGGCAACGGGGCGATGCGTGCGTCAGAGAGCGAAAACGTGGTGTAGTCGAGTCCGAAGCCGAACGGGAACAGCGGGGTGACGCCGTTGGCCTGATACCACCGGTAGCCGATGTCGAGGCCCGAGCCGAAACTCACTCCGGCATCGATCCCCGGAAACTCGGCGACCGTGGAGGCGGGCTGGGCCGTGGGTGACGCTGGGAATGTGATCGGCAGCCGCCCCGAGGGGTCGACCTGGCCGGTCAGGACCGCGGCGATGGCCTTGCCGTCCTCTTCGCCGGGATACCAAGCCTCGACTACGCCGGCCACCCGGGGAAGCCACGGCATGAGTACGGGACCGCCGCTGTTGATGACGACCACGGTGTGGGGGTTGACGGCGGCCACGGCCGCGATCAGCTGGTCGGCGTCGCCCGGGAGGGCGAGGGAGCGGTCGGACCCCTCCCTTTGAAGCTCCCCGGTGAAGACTACGGCGACCGGGGTCCGGCGAGCTGCGGTCACGGCCGCATCGAATTGCGCAGTCTCGTCGGCGATGCCGAAGGCGGGAGCGGGATAGTCGTCGACCGCGAACCAGTGGATGGCGAACGTGTAGTGCACCCCGGCCCGGAGGGGGACGGCGGTGGACAGCAGGGTCGGAGTGTGGAGTCCGGGTGACGACAGGACCGGGGCGCCGTTCATGGTCAGCCAGGTGTCGCCGACTTCGTGGAGTCCGATCCGGTAGATCCCCGTCGACCGGGGGGTGATCGTCTCACTCCACGAGCTCCAGTCCTTCCCGGTTCCGGGGGTCGTGGCGGTCGCCGCCGCGGGGGTCACGTTTTGGGACTCGACGACCGGGAGGTCCCCTTTGCCCGACTCCACCCGGTCGGCGTGCAGTCGCGGCTCGTCGGTGTCGAAGTAGCGCCCGGAGAAGACCTGACCGGTGGTGATGGAGTGGAGCGGGACGGAGCGCAGTCCCCCCTGGGCGTATCGGATCGTGGTCGAGCGCCCCAGCGCGGACTGCAGGGCGGCGAGAGGTGTCGACACGAAAGGCGCCACGACGGCCGAGCTGCCGTCACCCGCGGTGATCGGGTGGGTCGCCCCGGACCCGATTACCGCGATCGACTTCATCCCGTGCGCCAGCGGCAGCACGGCTCCGGAGTCCTTCAGGAGCACCATGGATGATTCGGCCCCGGTGAGCGCGGTGCGGGTGTGCGCCGGGGTGATGGCGTCGGCCGACGGTCTCCCCCGGACTGGGTGGGCGATGAGCCCGTACCCGAACATCGTGGTGAGGGTCTCGGTGACCGCCCGGTCGAGATCGGCGACCCCGATGGCGCCGGACCGGACCAGCCGGACCAGGGCGGCGGGCGAGCCGGGCTTGACCAGGGCCATGCCGGCCCGGAAGGCCGAGGCCGTGCCCCCATTCGGCACTGCACCCAGATCGGACCGGACGAATCCAGCGAACCCCCACGATGCGAGGTCGGCGTACACGGTCGGGTCGGAGCAGTCGTTGACGGAGTTGACCGAGCCGTACGAGCACATGATGGACGCAACGTGGGACTGCCGCACGGCTTCCTCATACGGTGGGTTGAACAATTCGGCCAGTGCCCGGGCCGGGACCTGCTGGTCGAGGATGTGGCGCGCCGTCTCTTGCGAGTAGGCGGTGATGTGTTTGAGGTTCGCCATGGTCCCCGTGGACTGGATTCCCTCCACGCTGGCGACGCCCATGGCGCCGGTCAGCATCGGGTCCTCGCCGAACGCCTCGAAGATGCGGCCGGCCTCGGGCACGCGGGCAAGGTTGAGCTCGGGCCCCTGCGCGGCGTCGATTCCCTTCGAGCGTGCCTCCTGGCCCATGAGCACACCTGTGGCACGCGCCACCGACGGGTCGAAGGTCGCGGCCACTCCGATGGCGGACGGCGGTTGTGTCACGCCCAGCATGTTGAAGCCGATTCCATTGGGCCCGTCGGTCAGAGTCAGCGGCGGGATGCACAGCGAGGGGATCCCGAGGTTGGTGTTCTCGAGGGGAGGCTGCGTCCGCAGGACGGCGAACGACGCCTTCTCATCCAACGTCATCCGGGCGAGGACCTCGGCGGCCAGCAATGCCGGAGTGCCCCGTCCCAGACGGGACTGGGACATCCAGGGGCAGCGGGACGCCGCACCGCTGGATGGCGCAGGCGCGCTCTCGGCCGCGTGCGCGCCCACGAGGACGGATCCAGAGATTGCCGTGACGACGAGGAGTCCGACCGTGAGGATGGGTTCTCGGATGAGGCGTCGGGGGCTGGCCATACGACCGGTCGTTGCTCCTTGCTCCTTGGGTGTCGGACGTTCCCCGACCATCGGGACCGAGTACCCCGGGCGTCACCCTACGGTGCACGCCAAACCGGGTGGTGGACTCGGCGTTGCCGGAGCCTCGGGCTCAGGGTGTGACCGGCG
>Ga0209068_10000279_pt1 | contig 29105 bp, 24 predicted proteins | sample ColStrG_CSR_2012_FD_187200 | JGI IMG/M metagenome (GOLD analysis project Ga0209068, IMG submission 187200) | Freshwater sediment microbial communities in response to fracking from Pennsylvania, USA - Cold Stream Run_MetaG_CSR_2012 (SPAdes)... | ecosystem: Environmental > Aquatic > Freshwater >...
ACATAGGCAGAGTGTGCACCGGGTCAGCCACTCGCACCCGCCGTGCCGGCGCCCGGGAGCCCCACCGCACGAATTCTGGGGCCAGCCGTCAGGACTGGTCCACGGCTGCAGCGGCGAGGTTGAGCCGTGCGAACGCCAGGGCCTCGGCGAGGTCGGCCTCGCGGTCGGCGCGGTTGGCCGCGCGCCGGGTCGACACCTCTACCACCACCGTTCCGGCGAACCCCCGGCGAGCCAACAGCTCCAGCACCTGGGCGCACGGCTGCGCCCCGCGACCGGGGACCAGGTGCTCGTCGCGGTTCGACCCCGACCCGTCGGCCAGGTGCAGGTGGGCGAGCCGGTCGCCCAGTGCGCCCAACATCGCCACGGCGTCGGAGCCGGAGACCGACGTATGCGAAAGGTCCATGGTCACGTTCGCGAAATCGCCCCGACTGGGGTCCCAGTCGGGCGCGTAGACCTCGGCCTCACGCCCGGCCGCCTTCCACGGGTACATGTTCTCCACGGCGAAGACGACATCGGTCTCGCCCTCCATCCTCGCCAGCCCCTCGGTGAACGCCTTCGCGTACTCCCGCTGCCAGCGAAACGGGGGATGCACCACCACGGTGGTCGCGCCGAGGTCCTCGGCGGCGTCCTTGGACCGGACCAGCTTCCCCCACGGCTCGGTACCCCAGACCCGCTGGGTGACTAGCAGACACGGTGCGTGCAGGGCCAGGACCGGCACCCCGTAGTGGTCAGACAGACGCCGAACCGCCTCGACCTCCTGGCTGACCGGGTCCATGGAGACCATCAGCTCGATGCCGTCGTAGCCCAGTCTCGCCGCGATCTCGAAAGCAGCCGCGGCCGACTCAGGGAACGTCGACGACGTCGACAGCGCGACCTTCGCCTCCGGAACGCGCACGATCGCCACACCATCCAGGGTAGGCGCCCAATGGGACGGTGCGACCACCAGACAGTGCGACCACCAGACAGTGCGACCACCAGACAGTGCGACCACCAGACAGTGCGTAGACAGTGCGTAGACAGTCGCCGAAAGTGCGCTTCGCTGTTTCGGCTCGTGTCGGCTCGTCTTCTTTGGTACCTGATAGTCCTTGTTCCGCTTGGTGTTTCACGATCGACTTAGACACCCCGCGTTCGGCGTCGGCTATCCGCAGGTTGCTGTTCTCGCACAAAGTGGCACGGATCAGGGGTGGTCATGGGACGTTCACCGGGTCGTAGCGGGCGCCGTCCGAACGGGACCGGAGCCACCCGTCAGCTGGCATCCGGGCGGTGACAGGGCCGCTATCGCAACGACGAGGGGCGCATGGTCTGCGCGCCGCGAACCTTCGACACGAAGTTCGACGCGGCCTCGTGGCTGCAGGCGCACGCGTCCGCACAGCTCCCGGCTGAGCCGGAGCGCTTCACTGTGACCGAGTATGGCGAGGAGCTCCTCCGGACCCGGATGCTCAAGCCCCGTACCCGGCTGGAGTACCGGCGCGTGTTCGACTCCAAGATCGTCCCCACGCTTGGTGCGGTCGGACTGCACCGGTTGAGCCCGGCGTCGGTGCGCGCCCGGTACGCGACCTTGGACCCGGCACATCCGACACGGCGGGCGCACGCCTACAGCCTGCTCCGCACGATCTGCAACGCCGCGGTCGCTGACGACCTGATCAGCACGAACCCGTGCCGGATTCGCTCTGCTGGCAACGCCCGCGCGGTGCGCGAGGTCACCATCGCGACGCTGCCCGCGCTTGAAGTGATCGTCACCGCGATGCCCGAGCGGCTGCGCTCGATGGTGCCGCTTGCGGGGTGGTGCGAGCTGCGCTTCGGTGAGCTCGCCGGGCTCACGCGCACCGATCTCGACCTCGAGGCCGGCACCGTGTCCGTGCGCCGCGCCGTGGTTCGGCTACCCGGGGAGTTCGTCGTGGGGATCCGAAATCCGCGGCCGGCAGGCGTACCGTGGCCATCCCGCCGCACCCGCTCGACGAGCTGCGCTGGCACCTCGACCACCACGTGCTCTTCCCTGGCGACTCGCCGGTGTTCAGCCGCTACGACGCCGGCTACGGCGGCTACATCCCGCTCTACACCCTCCACAACGCCTTCTGGCCGGCGCGTGACGCCGCCGGGCGCCCGGACTTGCACTTCCCACGACCTTCGCCACACCGGGGCCACCCTCGCAGCCGCCCCCGGCGCCACTCTCGCCGACCTGATGGCCCGGATCGGGCACTCCACCCCGGCCATTGCCCTGCGGTATCAACATGCCGTCGAAGGTCGCGACCAGCAGATCGCGGCCGCCCTGTCCGCCCTCCGCCCAGGGCAAGGTCATCGCCCTCAACGCCCGCCGCATCACCGGCTGACAGCCACCTACCGTGAGTCGCCCCACGACCACGGGCACGCACGCAGCTGGTACTCCACCTGTCACGTGCAGGTTTGGTAGGCTAGCAGCGCCAGAAACGGTAGTCCATGGTTCTCAGATTGAGTAGGCTATGGCCCGTGGACGGGTCAGTTCGACTGCTCGTTGGAGGTGTGGCCCCCGGTGGCCGAGTATCTGTCGCGGATCGCTGACGCCCAGCTCGATCTGGCGCTCGACGCCCTCGGCGCGGTTCTGATCGAAGGTGTCAAAGGCTGCGGGAAGACCCAGACCGCCCGCCAGCGCGCCGCCAGCGAGATCCTCCTCGACCAGGTCCCCGACGGCGATCAGCTGCTGGCGGTCAACCCCGGGCTGCTCCTCGACGGCCCGACGCCCCGCCTCATCGACGAGTGGCAGCGTGTACCGGCCGTCTGGGACGCGGTGCGCCGCGGCGTCGATGACCGCAGGGACCCGGGACAGTTCATCCTGACCGGTTCCGCCACCCCCGCCGACGACGCTCCACGCCACTCCGGGGCCGGCCGGTTCGCGCGCCTGCGCATGCGCCCGCTCACCCTCGCCGAGCTCGGGCACTCCACCCGCGAGATCTCCCTCGCGCGACTGCTCGCCGGCGACGAGGTGCCCAGCGCGGCAAGCGAGATCTCCGTCCCCCGCTACGCCGAGCATGTCGTCACCGGTGGCTGGCCGCTGCTCATCGGACGTGGACCCGACGAGGCCACCACCTACCTGCAGTCCTACCTGGACACCCTCATCGAAGTCGACGTCTTCACCGTCTCAGGGACCCGACGCGACCCCCGACGGATCCGGCGATTCCTTCACGCCTACGCCCAGCTCACCGCTCACCCCGCCAAGGTGGCAACCATCGTGGAGCGGGCCAACGGCGACGCCGACCCGACTCCGCTCCCCGCATCACGGTCGGGAGAGGCGCCCGACGAACGCGGCCTGTCCCGGTGGGCCGCGGAGCCTTACCTGGACGCCGCGCGGCGTCTCATGGTCGTCGACGACATCGACGCCTGGAGCCCGAAGCTCCGCTCCCGCTCCCAGCTCGTCGAGACCCCTAAGCGTCACCTCGTCGACCCGTCACTCGCCGCAGCCCTGATGCGCTGCTCACCCCAGCGCCTGCTCGAGGACCTGGAGACCTTCGGCTTTCTCTTCGAGTCCCTCGCCACCCGCGACATCCGCGTCTACGCCCAGAACGACGACGCTGAGGTCTACCACTACCGCGAGGTCGGCGGCCGCTTCGAGGTGGACCTCATCGTTGAAGACCGCGCCGGAAGATGGGTCGGAATCGAGGTCAAGCTCGGCGGCGGGCACAGCATCGACGCCGCCGCAGGTTCCCTCCTCAAGCTCGCCGAAGACCGCGTCGCCAAGCCGCCTCGAGCCCTCCTCGTTGTCACGGGAGGCCAGTACTGCTACCGGCGCACGGACGGCGTCTACGTCGTCCCGCTCGGGTGCCTCGGACCTTGACACGGCCCACGTCAGCGCCCCGTTAGGGGGCGAAGCAACCTGGCCCCGATCGATAACGCGGCCACTCGCCGGAGATAGCCAGGTGAGGCGAGTCCCCGGGAAGGGTTCCAAGCCACTCCGGCGCCGAGTCTCACCACGGTCAGCAGAGCCGGCCGACTCCGGCGAACGTAGGCGTCGTCGGAGCTGGATGGCAGGCTGACGGCGTGAGTCAGCACGAGCTGCCGGCTTCGTGATCTTCGCGGATGATGCTCGACGCCGACTGTCCCGCGTCGGGCTGCAAGCCCGGCGTGTGGTCGACCGCCGTGCTCCGTGCCTCCGACCGACTTCTGTCCACCACGACTCGCCACGATGCAGAGGCCGAGGCCGAGGCCTACGGCATCGTCCCCGTGGGCGCCGTCGTTGACGACCTCGCCACCTTCGCTCTCGAGCTCTCCGAGCCGTTCGAGGTTGGCGCAAGCGAGCTCGAGAAGGCTCGCACTGACCTGCTCGACGCGCACCCCGACTACCGGCATGTGCGCGACGTTCTGGCGCACGCAGTCGACTTCCAAGCCGGGGTCGGCGACCGCCAGCACCCCGGAGTCTGGCGACGTGACCGGCGCACTCCGCAGCTCGCACCGATGGATGTCTGGGTCTCAGGTGTCGGAGCCGATACGCAGATCGGGATGCACGGGACCGACGCGCAGCGAGGGATGGTTGGCGTGCACGGGCTTGGACGCCGGTAGGCACCCCCGCAGTTCAGCCGGTAGGAATGGAGGAGACCAGCGTGTCCAGGCGACTCAGCCATCTGGACGCGCCGATCTTCGCGTAGACGGCGCGCACGTGGTCCAGGTGCGGCTGCGCGTCGGCCCACCGGCCCTGTCCGACCAGCCAGCCCGCCAGGTCCTGCTCGGCCCGGGCGCTCCAGCCGACCGCGCCGAACTGCCCCAGCGCCGCCACCCCGGCGCGCAGGTCGGACTCGACATCGACCGGATCGTCCCCCCTCGCCGCCCCGACCACGCCGCGGAGGTTGAGCAGGTGGGCCGCCACCGCCGCCGACACGATCCCCGGCGAAGCGCTGGACACCGGATCGAGCAGCCGCTGGGCCAGCTCCAGGTCACCGGCATCGACTGCCACCCGCACCAGGGGTGGCCAGAATTCCATGAAGTCATCATCCAGGCCGCCCGCGGTGAGCAGCCGACCCAGGGTCGGCTCGGCCAGCGCGGCGGCCGCCTGTCGATCACCGGCTGCGGACAGCCGCATGACCTTCAGGACTCCGACCGCGGCCAGGTCCCAGGCACTGCCGACATCGGCGACGTCGTCCAGTGCGACCATCGGGCCGTCCTGAGCATCGGCGAGGAAGGCCCGAAGGCACCGCAGGCCAACAGCGATGCTGGGCGAGGTGACGGACTCGTCGGCCTCGAGGGCCGCAGCCAACGCCTCGTCCAGCCGGCCCGCCGCCCACAACGCGGCCGCGTAGTTGCCCAGCGCGAAGTCCACGAAGCCGACGATGCCGGAGCGGACGGCGACGTCGCGCGCCTCGCGCAAGGCATCCATAGCGGCCGAAAGGTCACGACCCATCAGCACCGTGCCGAGGTTGATCAGGGCGTGCGCCAGCGAGCCGGGCACGTCGTTCGCCCGCGCGATCGCAGCCGCGGCCTCGTTCATCGCCCGGGCCATGGCCGGAGCTCCCGTCGACTGGTACCGAGCGCCCATCCCGATCATCGCGTCCGCCAGGGCGGCCGCGTCGCCTACCGACTCGGCGAGATACAGCCAGCGCTCGAGATACTTCGCGGCGACCTCGTAGCCCCCGCTCAGCTCGCTGTGAGCCCTGGTGAGCGGCGCCGCCAGGCGCAGCAGGGCCGGCTCGGCCCCAGGCACCCCCTGCAGGGCCTCCCACCGCGGCTCGGCGATCTCCACCACGGCACTGAAGTCGCTGCGGATCATCAGGGACCGGCACCGCCACCCAGTGGCGACGCCCGCGTCGATCGGCCGCTCCAGCCGGTCGTACAGGTCGCTGGCGGCGGCAGCGTGCGTGGCGCCGCCCTCGTAGTCGCCGGCGTGCTCGGCTGCCTCGGCGGCGGCCAGGTGCAGCCTGGCCTGGTCGGCGGGCCCGCTGCTGCGCTCCAGAGCCGCCTCGAACCTGCGCCGCGCCTCGGCCGGAGACCCCAGAGCCTGCGCACGGTGGCCAGCCCGTTCCAGGAGCGCACAGGCCCGCGCCTGAAGCTCGGCCACGTCGGGGTCGCCGCTGCTGCTGGCGTCCACCGCGTCCAGCAGGTGCTGGGCGACCACGACAGCAAGATCGTCACCGGCATCCGGGGCGGTCGCGAGGTAGTCGGCTGCGGCCAGGTGGCGCAGCTTGCGGTCGCGGCGCGACAAGGTGCCATAGGCGACCTGACGCACGACCGACTGAACGAACCGGTACTGGCCCCGATCGGCGCTGAACCGGTCCTGCTGTACTGCGATGATCTCCTTGCGCTGCAGGGTCGACAAGGCGTCGCCCAGACCATCGGTCGCGGGGCTCACCGCTAGCAGGCCCTCGCGGGTGAACGATGCCCCGAGCACGCTGGCGCTGGCCACGACCGCGCGCTCCACGGCGGACAGCGCGTCAAGCCGGGCTGCGACCAGTGCCTGAAGGGACGCAGGTGCACCGATGGCGGCCAGGTCGAGGTCGACGCCGTCGGCGGGCACATAGTGCCCCCCGCGGGGTACGACGGCGTCGTGGTCGATCAGAGCGCGCACGGTCTCGATGGCGAACAACGGAACACCCTCAGCGCGCGCCACGAGGTCGGCGCGGGCCTTGGCGGGCAGCCCGAGGACCAGCCCGTCCACCAAGGTCGCCATCGCCGCGTCGTCGAGCGGGTCCAGGCGGACCACGCTAGCCCGCCTGCCACCGAGCTCCGGGCGCCGGGCCAGCAGCTCGGGCCGGGCCAGAGCGAGCACGAAGATCGGCGCCCGCGCCGTGGCCAGCATGGAGTCCAGGAAGTCCAGCAGGCCGGCGTCGGCGTGCTGGGCGTCGTCGATGACCAGCACCACAGCGCTCTCCCCGTCGGCGAGGCGCTCGAACAGCGTCGTCCAGGCGGCAAACAGGTCCTCACGGGCGAAACCTGCGCCCTGCCCGCCGCCGATCAACGCCGCCAGGCGCGGGCGGAGCCAGTCCCGCTCGTCCGGCTGTGGCACGAACTCCTCCAGCCGTGCCTCCAGCGCAGCGGTCACCGTCTCCCCGGAGTCCGCCTCCGTCAGCCCCAGGCGCGGGCGCAGCGCCTCGGCCAGCGCCCAGAAGGCGACGCCTTCCCCGTAGGACAGGCAGCGACCCCGGTGCCAGCGCACCGTGGCAGTCAGCCCGTCGACGTACTTCTCAAACTCCCACGCCAGTCTGGACTTGCCGACACCGGGCTCCGCGTCGATCACGACCAGCCGCGGACGCATCGACTCCTGAGTCGAGTGGAACAGCTCCTTCACCAGTCGGATCTCGCGGTCCCGGCCCACCAGGGGAGCCTCCAGCCCGTCGACGCGCTGGCCGCCACCCAGCTCGGCCACCACCGCCCGGGCCTGCCACAGCCGGGCCGCGTCGGCCTTGCCCTTGAGCAGGTGTTCTCCCGCGTCAGTGAACGAGATCGCGGCCGCAGTCAGCGCCCTGGTCGCCTCGTCGACCCACACGCTGCCGGGGTCGGCCACAGACTGGACGCGAGAGGCGGTGTTGACCGCGTCCCCCGCGACCATCCCCTCAGCGGTGGCGCCCACCGTGACAGCCACCTCACCGGTGACGACCCCGACCCGCATGGCCAGGCCTGGCGCTCCCAGGTCCTCACCCATCGCCGCAACTGTCTGGACGAGCTCGAGTCCGGCCCGCACAGCCCGCTCTGCATCGTCCTCGTGCGCGAGCGGCACGCCCCACACGGCCATGACCGCGTCGCCGATGAACTTCTCGACCGTTCCGCCGTAGCGGCCGATGACGGTCCGGCACTGCACGAAATACCGCGACAGCAGCTCGCGGACCTCCTCGGCGTCACGTGACTCGGCCAGGGTGGTGAACCCGACCAGGTCACCGAACAGCACCGAAGTGACCCGACGCTCGGCGACCCCACTGACGAGTTCGGGGGGGCGCGGGGCACCGGCGTCCAGCGGCGCCCCGCACCGTCCGCAGAACCGCCCACCCTCGTCCGCGGCCCCGCAGGCCGCGCACACCGGCGCAGTCGCCATCGAGCCGCCACACTCCCGGCAGAAGCTGACGTCAGCGGGCATCGACGCCGCACACTGCGGACACCTCGTCACGACGCCACCTCCCAGACCCCATCCCCAGGTCACAAGATACTGACGTCGGCAACCGGTCAGTCGCGGTTCGCGCGGACTCCTCCACGCTGGCGGCTGCCGGACCAGGCTGGCGCCCTGGTCCGCACCCGCGGTCACCGACGCGCCTCGACCCCGGCCCACCAGCCGACCGCCCGAGCAGGGCCGCCGCACCCAGGCGGACCGATCGGGCGCCCCGGCTGTCGCCGCAACCCCGCTGAACGGCCGGCGGGGAAGCCCCCGGGACGACCCGCGCAACACCACTCAGGCGCGGGACGTTGGGCCCTGCCTTCGTTCTTGCCCCCCTCGTACGTTGGGGACATGACCACCAGACGGAGTTTGGTCGTCCTCGGCGCAGGGACCGCAGGAACGATGGCGGTCAACCGCCTGCGCCCGGTACTCAGCGCCGACGAGTGGACGATCACCATCGTCGATCCCGGCCAGACCCACTACTACCAGCCGGGGTTCTTGTTCATCCCGTTCGGGACCTACCGCCCCGACGAGGTCGTCAAGCCCACGGCCCGTTACATCCCGCGTGGCGTCGAGCTGCTGACCGCGCGGGTGGACCATGTCGACGCCGAGACTGACCGCGTCGTCCTGGACGACGGCCGCGCGCTGGCCTACGACCAGCTTGTCATCGCCACCGGAACCTCACCGCGACCTGAGGCGACCCCAGGGATGGCCGAGGCGATGGGCGGTGACGTCCACGAGTTCTACACCCTCGCCGGCGCCACCCGGCTCGCGGACAAGCTCCGCGGCTGGACCGGGGGGCGGCTTGTGGTCCACGTCTGCGAGATGCCCATCAAGTGCCCGGTGGCGCCGCTGGAGTTCGCTTTCCTGGCGGAGGCCTTCTTCACTGACAAGGGCATGCGAGACCGGGTGGAGATCGTCTACGTCACCCCGCTCGAGGGTGCCTTCACCAAGCCCGTGTCCTCCCGGTACCTGGCGGGGATGCTGGCCGACCGCGGCATCGCCCTCGAGGCCGACTTCATGATCGAGTCGGTGGACGCCACCGCGAGGAAGATCATCTCGTTCGACGAGCGCGAGATCGGCTACGACCTGCTGGTCACCGTGCCGGTCAACATGGGGGCCGACTATGTGGCCCGCTCCGGACTGGGCGACGACCTGAACTACGTCCCGGTGGACCCCGCCACGCTGCTGGCCGTCGGCCACGACAACATCTTCGCCGTCGGCGACGCGTCGAACATCCCGGCCTCCAAGGCAGGTTCCGTCGCTCACTTCTCGATGGACCACTTCACGCACAACTTCGTGCGGCACGTGCAGGGCCTTGACATGGACGACCCGTTCGACGGGCATGCGAACTGCTTCATCGAGACCGGGCACGGCAAGGGAATGCTGATCGACTTCAACTACGAGACCCAGCCGCTGCGCGGCAAGTACCCGGTGCCCGGGGTCGGGCCGTTCAGCCTGCTCAAGGAGTCGAGCCTGAACCACTGGGGCAAGGTCATGTTCGGCTGGGTCTACTGGAACGTCCTGCTGCCCGGACGCAAGGTCCCGCTGCCGTCGCGGATGTCGATGGCGGGTAAGCAGCAGGAGAGCTGAGGACGAAGGAGAGAGTGCGCCATGGGTGTCACCACGATGCACGGCCGACAGATCCACGTCGACTCCGAGGGCTTCCTCACCGAGTACGACGAGTGGGACGAGGACCTGGCCAAGGTGCTCGCCCAGAACATCGGCATCGAACTGACTGACGAGCACATGGCCGTCATCAGGTTCCTGCGCCGAGACTTCCGAACCCAGGGTGAGACCGCCACGACACGACGGGTCCAGACCGCCGGCGGGGTGTCCACCAAAGAGCAGTTCGTGCTCTTCCCGAAGAAGCCGGCGAAGAAGATGGCCTACATCGCCGGGCTGCCCAAGCCGCACGGCTGCGTGTGAGCAGCCCGGACGGCACTGACCTGCGGCGTCCGCCACCACCACCGACGCCGGCCACCATCGACGATGAAGGATCTGTCATGACCACCACTGCGGACGTCCTGGTCCCCCGCTTCGACGACGACGTCGACACCGACCGCAAGATCGCGATCATCTGCTCCAAGGGCAACCTGGACATGGCCTACCCGGGCCTGATCCTGGCCAACGCCGCGCTGGGCGAGGGCGTGCAGACACACCTGTTCTTCACGTTCTGGGGCTTCGACATCATCACCACGTCGCGGATGAACGACCTGAAGTTCACCCCGGTCGGCAACACCGCCACCCACATGCCGATGGGCATCACCCCCCTGCCGGGCGTCACGGGGATGGCGACGCACCAGCTGAAGCAGTCCATCGAGGCGCTCGGCGTTCCACCGGTGCCGGAGTTCCTGGAGCAGATCGTGGCCGCCGGTGGCCACCTGTGGGCCTGCCGGCTCAGCGCCGACATGAACCACCTTCGAGACGTCGACCTGTATGAGGGAGTCGAGGGGATCATCAGCGCGAGCGACTTCATCGAGAAGACCGCCGGCGCCCAGCTGCTGTTCATCTGACCACCGGGCCGCGGCCAGCCGCCGCGTGCCTGCGCGGGCCTGCGCAGGCCGGCGCAGCCGGCGGAGGCCGGACCCGGCTACTGGGCCAGCTGGTCCAGCCTGCGCAGGATCACGCCCTCGCGCAGCGCCCAGGGGCAGATATCGAGCTCCTCGACGCCGAGCAGGTCCATCGCAGCGTCAGCGACGAGCGCCCCGGCCAGGAGCTGGCGGGCCCGACCGGCAGACACCCCCGGCAGGCTGGCCCGCTCGGTCGCGGTCATCGAGGCCAGTCGCGGCAACCAGTCCAGCAGGTCCTTGTGCCGAAGCACCCGGCGCACGTAGGGGCCGTCAGTGGACGGCGCCGCGCCGGCGATCCGGGCGAGCGACCGGAACGTCTTGGACGTGCCCACCACCCGGTCCGGGGAGCCTGCCCTGATCACCCGCCCGACGTCCTTGGCGAAGGTCGCCCGCACAAGCTTGCGCAGCGCCTTGACCTCACCGGGCCCTGGCGGGTCGTCCAGGAGGTGGTCCCGGGTCAGCCGGCCGGCGCCCAGGGGCAGGGAGTTCGCGGCGTCGGGCTCTTCGTCCGACCCGGTTGCGACCTCCAGCGACCCGCCGCCGATGTCCAGGACGAGCAGCCGGCCCGACGACCACCCGTACCATCGGCGCACAGCCAGGAAGGTCAGCCGCGCCTCGTCCTCCCCCGACAGCACGGCCAGGTCCACCCCGCCCGCCGCCCTGACCCGGTCCAGCACCTCGTCACCGTTGGGAGCCTCGCGCACCGCGGAGGTCGCGAACGCGAGCATCTCCTCCACACCTTTGTCCTCCGCCTGCGCCAGGGCCTCGCCGACGAACGTGACCAGCTGGGCCGAGCCGCCTGGCCCGATCCGCCCCGACGCGTCGAGCAGCTCCGACAGCCGCAGCTCGGTCTTGTAGGAGTAGGCCGGGACCGGCGGCGCTCCGGCGTGTGCGTCGACCACCAGGAGGTGGACGGTGTTCGAGCCGACGTCGAGAACCCCGAGGCGCATGCCGGTGACGGTATCCACCCGCGCCCCCGTACGCTGACCCGGTGCCCGAAGTGGACCTGGACTTCCCCCGCGCATGGGTCGAGTTCGCCGACCCGGCCGACACCGGGCAGGTCTTCCGATGCGACCTGACCTGGCTGACGTCGAGCTGGACCTGCATCTACGGCAACGGCTGCGCCGGGGTGATCGCAGGACGGCCCGACGACGGGTGCTGCACGCTCGGCGCGCATTTCTCGGAGAAGAAGGACGAGAGACGCACCCTTCGCGCAGCCAAGGAGCTCACCACGCAGGACTGGCAGCTGCACGGCACCAAGAAGCTGGTGGAGACCGATGAGGAGGGTGCTCGCAAGACCCGCGTCGTCGACGGTGCGTGCGTCTTCCTCAACCGTTCGGGATTCGCCGGCGGGGCCGGCTGCGCTCTGCACCGGCTCGCGCTGCGCACCGACCGCCACCCGCTGCAGACCAAGCCCGACGTGTGCTGGCAGCTGCCGATCCGGCGCACCTTCGACCGGGTGACCCGCACCGACGGCACGGCGGTCCTGGTGGTGTCCATCGGAGAGTACGACCGGCGCGGCTGGGGCCCTGGAGGGCACGACCTGCAGTGGTACTGCTCGGGGAACACCGAGGCGCACATCGGTCGGGAGCCGGTCTTCGTCTCCAACGCCGCCGAGCTGACCGCGCTGATGGGCGAGGCCGCGTACGCCGAGCTGGCCCGGCTGTGCCAGCGCAGGCTGGCATCGGCGGGTCGGCGCCGGCGAGACCTGCTGGCTCCGCACCCGGCGGACCCCAGCTCCTGACGGCGGCGGCCGGCCCGCGGCGTCGGACCCGCCTAAGCAAACTGTTCACCCCTCGTTCCTTGGCGTGTCAGGCCGAAAGTGAGACCGTTGACCTGTGAGCCGACCCACGGGATCGTTGCCCAAGATCACCCGAGGTGCTCGTAAGCCCAAAGGGCCTGAGCGCGCGGCGGATCTTCTGCGGGACGCGCAGCACCTGATCGTCGAGGCCGCCGGCCTGCTCGGCGCCGGCCCGGAGGACGGCGGCCTGTGGGACGCCGTCGCCATCCTGGTGGAGCAGCGCGAGAGCGCCCAGGCCGGGCCCGCGGCCCACGACGAGCACGCCGTGGCCGACAGCCTCTAGCCCCACCGTGGGGCCGACCGGCCCAGGTGGCCGGCTCGGTGTCGCAGCCGTCAGGTGCGAGGCCTTGTCAGGTCATCCCCCTAGGGTGGCCGACATGGCGAAAGTCGGCAGGGCGAGCAGCGCCGGGGCCCTGCGGGCCGCCTACCGGTGCGCGGAGTGCGGGTGGCAGGCGGCGAAGTGGGTGGGCCGCTGCGGGGAGTGCCAGGCCTGGGGAACTGTCGAGGTGGTCGGCGGTCCGACGCTGCGGCAGGTCGTAGCGGGCCCGGTCACCACCGACGCGGTCCCCATCGCCCGGGTCGACGCGCGCGCAGCCGCCCCCCGCAGCACCGGCGTCAGCGAGCTGGACCGGGTCCTCGGCGGCGGCATCGTGCCCGGGGCGGTGGTCCTGCTCGCCGGCGAGCCCGGGGTGGGGAAGTCCACGCTGCTGCTCGACGTGGCCGCCCACGCGGCCCGCGCCGGGGGCCGCGCCCTGTATGTGACAGGGGAGGAGTCGGTGGCCCAGCTGCGGCTGCGCGCCGACCGGATCGGCGCCCTGGACCCGGGGCTGTTCATCGCGGCCGAGACCGACCTGGGCGCCGTGCTGGGGCACGTCGACGCCGTCGCCCCCCAGCTCTTCGTGCTCGACTCGGTCCAGACGATCTCAACCGCCGACGCCGACGGCGCAGCCGGCGGCGTCACCCAGGTCCGGGAGGTCGCGGGCGCGGTGATCCGGGTGGCCAAGGAGCGCGACATCGCCACCATCCTGGTGGGACATGTCACCAAGGACGGGTCGATCGCCGGGCCACGAGTGCTCGAGCACCTGGTCGACGTCGTGCTGGCGTTCGAGGGCGAGCAGCACTCCCGGCTGCGGATGCTGCGGGCGGTGAAGAACCGGTACGGACCGGCGGACGAGGTGGGGTGCTTCGACCTCGGGGGCGACGGCATCGTCGGCCTCGCGGACCCCAGCGGACTGTTCCTGTCGCAGGGGCGCGGCCCGACGGTCGGGACCTGCGTGACGGTGACGCTGGAGGGCCGCCGGCCCCTGGTGGCCGAGGTGCAGGCCCTGGTTGCGGCCAGCGCCCTGGGAAACCCCCGGCGGGCCACCTCGGGCCTTGACTCGTCCCGACTGTCCATGGTCCTTGCCGTTCTCGAAAGACGTGGACGGGTCAAGCTCTTCGACGCCGACGTGTACGCCTCCAGCGTCGGTGGCGTGCGGCTGAGGGAACCGGCCACCGACCTGGCCGTGGCGATGGCTGTTGCCTCCGCGGCAACCGAACGCCGCCCGCCACCGGGGCTGGTCGCCATCGGCGAGGTCGGGCTCGCCGGTGAGATCCGCCGCGTCAGCGGCATCGAGCACCGGCTGGCCGAAGCCGCCCGGCTCGGTTTCACCACCGCGCTGGTCCCGGTGGGCTCCGACCCGGCTCCACAGGACATGCGATGCATCGAGGTGGCAGACCTCAAAGACGCGCTCGATGCCCTGGCCGGCGATCGCCGGCAGCTAGACTGACCACCGTCCCGCGCTTGCGCCGGACCTGAGGACACTCACGGGTGGAAGACGGCGGGAGCGGGGCGTGTCAGCGATCGAGCGCGTCGGTGCGACTGACCGCAGCGACGCCCTGCTGCGGCAGACCCTCGCCGCAGTGGCCCCCGGGACAGCGATGCGCGACGCGCTCGAGCGGATCCTGCGCGGGCGTACCGGGGCGCTGATCGTCCTGGGCTTCGACAAGTCCGTGGAGATCGTGTGCACGGGAGGCTTCGCCCTCGACGTGGCGTTCTCGGCGACCGGGCTGCGCGAGCTGGCAAAGATGGACGGCGCGGTGGTCGTGGACCGCGACGCCACCCGCATCCTGCGCTGCAACGTCCAGCTGGTCCCCGACCCGTCCATCCCGACCGAGGAGTCCGGCACCCGGCACCGGACCGCCGAGCGGGTGGCCAAGCAGACCGGCTACCCCGTCATCTCGGTCAGCCAGTCGATGCACATCATCGCCCTGTACGTGGGGGGGCGCCGCTATGTGGTGGAGGACTCCGCGACGATCCTGTCCAAGGCGAACCAGGCACTGGCCACGCTGGAGCGGTACAAGCAACGACTGGACGAGGTCTCCGGCACCTTGTCGGCGCTGGAGATCGAGGACCTGGTCACCGTGCGCGACGTCGCCGCCGTTGCCCAGCGACTGGAGATGGTCCGACGGATCGCCGGTGAGATCGACGGGTACGTCGTCGAGCTGGGCACCGACGGGCGACTGCTGTCCTTGCAGCTGGACGAGCTCATAGCCGGCGTCGAGGCTGACCGTGAGCTCGTTGCGCGCGACTACCTGCCGCACCCGACCGGCCGGCGGCACCGCACCGTCGCCGAAGTGCTCTCCGAGCTGGACGGGCTGACGTCGGCCGACCTGCTCGACCTGCCGGCCGTGGTGCGCGCGCTGGGTCACAACAGTTCCGGCGAGGCCCTCGACAGCGCCGTGGCGCCCCGGGGCTACCGGCTGCTGGCCCGGGTGCCCAGGTTGCCGACGGCCGTGGTCGACCGGCTGGTCGAGCACTTCGGGACGCTGCAGAAGCTGCTGGCTGCCAGCATCGACGACCTTCAGGCCGTGGAGGGAGTCGGGGAGAGCCGGGCCCGCACCGTGCGCGAAGGCCTGTCGCGGCTGGCCGAGTCCTCGATCCTGGAGCGCTACGTCTGACGCTCACGGCGCGGCGACCCCTCGCCCAGCCCGTGTCGCACAAAAGTGACCAGTTCGGAGGGGATAGTGCCCACCGGTCAGTGCGAGACCTCGGCCGGCGGGGTGGACGGGCTCAGGCCCGCGAGCAGGCGCAGGTCGACCAGGAGCACCGGGGTGTTCGCGGCGTCCGACGTGCGCAGCACCTCGACGACATAGACAGGTAGACCGATCGGCCTGGGACCGGTGTCGCAGACGAAACCCCCGGCCTCCACCACGGCCAGCACCCGGTCGACCGCCACCCCCACCGGACCCTCCGGGCCTGGGGCCATGACGACGACGTCGCCGGTGCCGCCCATGTCGGGCTCGGCGCGCAGGTCCACCAGCGGCAGCGGGTCACCGCGAAGCTCGATGAGGCCGGTGACCGGGGCGCGGACACCCCTCAACGGCTGCACTCCGACCGCGCGGATGATCTCGCGCACCTGGTCCAACGGCGCCGCCAGATCACGCCCGCCCATGACGAACGTCAAGTACCCGCTCACGCACCCCTCCGGATGGGATCTGCCCCTGCCTCTGCTTCATCGGCCAGCCGGCGGCACAACTGCACCAGTTCGGCCAGTCTTCGTCCGTCGAGCATCCGGCGGACAGTCTCCGCGGGCACCCCGGGCAGGGTCGTGGCCGCCGCGCGGTAGGCCGGCGCGGCCTGCTTGCTGCGTCCCATCGCGCTCAGGGCCACCGCCAGCAGGAAGTGGGCGTGCCCGGCCGACGGGTCGAGGTAGACCGCGCGCTGCAGCGGCTCGACCGCACCGGAGTTGTCGCCCTGGTTGAGACGGGCATGGCCGAGCAGCAGGTACGCCGCCGAGCTCACCGGGTCCAGTGCCAGGGTGTCGGTGGCCAGCTGGGCGGCGAGGGCGTACGCACCGGTGTCGAAGGCGGCCTGCGCCGAGTCGATCATCGCGGCCCCGTGGTCGGCGATGACGGCAGGCACCGGTCGCGATCGTGTCTGGGAGGTTCGCGGCGCCGGCTTCGTCGCGGGCACGCCTGCGGCCGGCTGGGCCGGCGCCGGCGGGCGCGGGCGCCGGATCGGCGGGGCAGCCACCTGCGCCGGCGCCCTGACCGGCCGACTCGCGGCCCCGCTGGCGGATCCTTGGGCGGGACCGTTGGCCACCGCGGCGCGACGCCGAGGGTCCGCGGCGGCCCGGTACGCGAACGCCTCCCCCACCGCCTGCAGCGCGAAAGCGTCGCTGACCTGCCACAACGACTCGGCTGGTCCCATAAGAAGCCAGCCGGACGGCGACAGCACATCGCGGAAGCGGCCGACCAGGGAACGGGTGGTGTCGCGGGAGAAGTAGATCGTGACGTGCCGGCAGACCACCAGGTCGACACTGTGGGCGGCCAGCGGCGGCGGGTCGGTGACCAGGTTGTGGTGGGCGAAGTCCACCAGCCGGCGGACTTCGTCCTTGACGACGTACGTACCGTCGCCTTCGCGCACCAGCCAGCGGTCGACGGCGTCGGGCTCGGCCAGGTCGATGGTTCGTCCGGAGTAGGTGGCTGCCCCGGCGACCTGCAGGGCCGCGGTCGACACGTCCGTGCCGAGCACCCGCATGGCCGGGGGGCTGGACATCCGGTGAGCGACCTCGAGCATCAGCATCGCCAGCGTGAACGGCTCCTCCCCCGTGGAGCACCCGGCGCTCCACACCAGGACCTGGCGTCCCTCGTCAGCCGCGCGGCCCAGCACCTCGGGCAGGATCTGGGTTCGCAGCGCCTCGATCTGCGGCCTGGCCCGGTGGAAGTGGGTCTCCTGGATCGTCACCGCGTCCAGCAGTCGCTGCCGCTCCTGACCGCCGCCAGCGGCCGCGAGCAGGTCGAGGTAGGAGGCGACGTCCGGCGCGCAGCTGGCTCGACGCCGCTCGTCGATGATCCCGGCCAGGCTGGCCCGCCGTCCCTCGTCGAACTCCAGGCCGGCGGTGCGTCGCAGGTACTCACGCAGCAGGTCGAAGTCGGCCGCCGACAGGGGCAGGTTCATGACCCGGCCCGCCCGGCGGCCAAGGCGTCGCGGCAGTCCGCGACCGCTTGGACGATCGCAGCGGCGATCTGCGACAAGGGCAGCTCCTCGTCGACCGCCGCCAGGGCCAGCGCCGCCGCTGGCATCCCCCACACCACGCTGGTGGCCTCGTCCTGGCTGAGGGTCCGGGCGCCCGCCTGACGCATCGCCAGCAGCCCCTGGGCGCCGTCGCGGCCCATGCCGGTGAGCAGCACCCCGACGGCGTTGGACCCACACAGCCGCGCCACGCTGGTGAACGCCACGTCGACCCCGGGTACGTGGTACTGCCCCCCGGGTGGGGGGCTGAGCTCGACCCGGTGGCCGGGGCGTAGCGAGAGGTTGAGTCCGGCCGGGGCGAGGTACACGTGGCCCGCCGTGAGGCGATCACCGTCCCTGGCCACCGCGACTCCCAGCGTGCACGAGTCGTCCAGCCAGCGAGCCAGACCTTCCAGGAACCCCTCGGCCATGTGCTGGACCACGAGCACCGCGACACCGAGGTCGACCGGCAGCTCGCGCAGGATCGCGGCCAGCGCCGGAGGCCCTCCCGTGGACGCTCCGATCGCCACCACCAGGGGTCGGCCGGCGGAGCGGGCGGAGTCGGCGCCGTGGGCCGAGTCGGCGGAGTCGGCGGAGTCGGCGCAGTCAGCCGAGTCGGCGGAGTCGGCGCCGCGGGTGGAGTCGGCGCCGGCCCGGGAGGTAGCCGACGAGCGACCTGTGCGGCCGCGATCGCCCGCTTCGAGGTCCCTGGGCGGGCCCAGGGCCTCACCGGCCTGCGCCGGCTCAGGCGTGGGCGGTGTCTGCGGTGGCGCCGCCGGTACGGGATTCGGGGACTTCCCGCGCTCGACCCGCTCGCTGTGCCGGGCCCGTAGCCGGGCCCTGGGGTGGGTGATCACCGCGACCCGGCTGGCCATCTTCAGGTTACGGCGTAGCGCCTCGGCGAACTCCGGCGTCCCGAATGCGAGGTCGAGCCGGTCCAGGACGTGGACGGCCCCCGCGGCCAGCGCCGCCCGGGGCTGGTCGGCCGCGTCCCCGCATACGACGATCGGGGTGGGCCGGGAGGCCATGATCCGCTCGATGGCCTCCAGACCCCCGTCGAGCAGGTCCAGGTCGACCAGCACTGCCGAAGGAGTGTTCGCCAGAACCAGCCGTTCGGCCGTCTCAGGGTCGCGGGCGACCCCGGCGACTGAGAAGTCGGCGTCCTGCACGAGGCGTTCGAGCTGGCGGGCACGGGTGGTGGTCGCTGCGACGACGACGATTCTGACGACCGGGCCAGGGTCGAGACCGGCCACGTGCACCGTCGCCACGGACCCTCCGTCCCTGCGCTGCGGGCGGTCGGTTCCTACCGGCCGTCGTCGGGCGGCGAAGCGGCCGCACACCCGCAATGTCGTCGCGGTCACGACGATGCTTGAGGCTCCAGCGGCACCGGGTCGGCCGGGGCCCTGGCACGTGCGAGGGTCGCGGGTGCCGCTCGGGCGCCGCAGCGGCGGCCGCGGTGCGGTCGAGCCGGTCAGTGCAGGGCGAACGGCGCCGCCACCGACTTCAGAGTCAGGTTCGTGGCCACCAGGGCGTACGACCCGGCCGCGGCGGCCGGCAGCCCCGATGGACAGCCCACCTTCGAGGTCGTGCGGTTCCACCGGACGCTGCTCGAGAACTCCTGCTGGGGCTGCAGGACCGCCACGGCCGGCTGGCCGCCGACCGAGCAGTCCGAGGACGACCACACCCGGGTCGCTCCCAGCGAGACGACCAGCCCCATCGCCGCCCGGCCCAGGTCCCTCTTGCAGGCGACCTTGCCGGTGTTGGTGACCGAGACGGTCAGCTTGGGGTCGACCCCGGCCGGGTAGCTGGCGGCGTCGGTGGCGGCGGTGACCCGGATCACCGAGTCCGGGCAGGCGGCGACGACCACGGCGGCGCTGGGGCTAGCCGAGTGGCTGGCGGTCGGCGTCGGGGTGCTCGAGGGCGAGGCGGCCGCGGTGGAGCTCGTGGACGGTGCGGGGTGCCCGGCGCCGGTGGTCGCCCCACTGCCGCGGGAGACGAACAGCCACCCCCCGCCGACCAGGATCACTGGGACGGCCAGGACCAGCGCGCGCCTCAACCAGTAGGCACCAGGTGGCAGCGACCCCACGGGGTGCAGCAAAGACCCCACGGGACGCAGCCTAGGGTCCCACCGCGGCCGGTGGCCGCAAACCAGCAGCCGACGCGCCACGATGCCTTATTCGACCGACCCGGCGTTACCGTCGGTGGCCGGGCCGTCGCAGGAATGGCACGATTGCGGTAATGCCGCCCGCACCTGCCAGTAGCCTGCCCGGAAGTCGGCCCGGCGTCCTGCACAGCCAGGTCATCGACTGGTACGACACCCACGCCCGGTCGCTGCCCTGGCGGCAGCCGAGCGCGGATGCCTGGGCGGTGCTGGTCAGCGAGGTGATGCTCCAGCAGACACCGGTGGCCAGGGTGGTCCCGGTCTACCAGGAGTGGATGACCCGCTGGCCCACCCCCGCCGCGCTGGCCCGCGCCCCGGTCGGCGACGCGATCCGCGCGTGGGGGCGACTGGGCTACCCGCTGCGGGCGTTGCGCCTGCACTCGGCCGCCGTGACCTGCGTCGATCTCTACGCCGGCCAGGTGCCCAGCGGGCCGGCACAGCTGCGCGCCCTGCCGGGGGTGGGGGACTACACGGCCGCCGCAGTCGGGTCATTCGCGTTCGGCCAGCGCCACGTTGTCCTGGACACCAACGTTCGCCGCGTCCACGCCAGGCTTCTTGCCGGGACCGCGCGGGCGCCCGGCGGGACCCCGCGCGCGGACGAGCGGGCAGCAGCGCAGGGCATGCTGCCGGGCTCGCCGGTCCGGGCCTCGCGCTGGGCGGCGGCGGTGATGGAGCTCGGCGCGGTCGTGTGCACGGCACGCTCCCCGCGCTGCCAGACGTGCCCGGTGGCCGGAGCCTGCGCGTGGCGGGCCGCCGGGTACCCGCCGTCGCAGGATGCCCCCCGACGGTCCCAGGCCTACGCCGGCACTGACCGGGCGACCAGGGGAGCGCTGCTTGCCGTGCTGCGCCTGAGCACCGCCCCGCTCTCCCGGTCGGCGCTGCTCGCCGCCGTGACCGACGCGGGCGGCCCGGGGGACCGGGTCCAGCTGGACCGGTGCCTGGATGCGCTGGTGAGCGACCACCTGGTCGACCGTCAGCCCGACGGGACCTACGCCCTGCCCGGCTGACTGGGGCGAGCGCACGCCGTGGGCGTGACCCGTGCCGAAGCCGTCAGTCGGCGGTGCCGGCGGTCTCGACGGGCGGGGTGTCCGGCAGCGGGGCTTTGTCCGTGCCGTTGAAGGTGAACTGCAGGGCGTCAGCGTCCCCTTCGACGTCGACCAGCACCAGCTGGCCCGGGCGTAGCTCGCTGAAGAGGATCTTCTCCGACATCGGGTCCTCGATCTCGCGTTGGATCGTCCGGCGCAGCGGCCGGGCTCCCAGCACGGGGTCGTAGCCCTTCTTGGCGAGCAGCGCCTTCGCCGCGGTGGTCAGCTCGACACCCATGTCCTTGTCGCGCAGCCGCTCGTCGAGCTTGTCGATCATCAGGTCGACGATGACGACGATCTGTTCCGGGGTCAGCTGGTGGAAGACCACGATGTCGTCGATCCGGTTGAGGAACTCGGGCCGGAAGTGCTGCTTGAGCTCGTCCTGGACCTTGGCCTTCATGCGGTCGTAGCCAGTCTCGCTGTCGCCGGTTGCGGCGAAGCCCAGGTTCTGGCCCTTGGAGATGTCGCGGGTCCCCAGGTTGGTGGTCATGATGATCACGGTGTTCTTGAAGTCCACCACCCGGCCCTGTGCGTCGGTCAGGCGCCCGTCCTCCAGCACCTGCAGGAGGGAGTTGAAGATGTCCGGGTGCGCCTTCTCGATCTCGTCGAACAACACCACGGAGAAGGGCTTGCGGCGCACCTTCTCGGTGAGCTGGCCGCCTTCTTCGTACCCGACGTACCCAGGCGGCGAGCCGAACAGCCGCGACACCGTGTGCTTCTCGGAGAACTCGCTCATGTCGAGCTGGATCAGGGAGTCCTCGTCGCCGAACAAGAACTCGGCCAGCGTCTTGGACAGCTCGGTCTTGCCGACCCCGGACGGCCCGGCGAAGATGAACGACCCGCCGGGGCGCTTGGGGTCCTTCAGGCCGGCCCTGGTCCGCCGGATCGCCTGCGACAGGGCCTTGATCGCCTGCTCCTGCCCGATGACGCGCTTGTGCAGCTCGTCCTCCATCCGCAGCAGCCGCTGGCTCTCCTCTTCGGTGAGCTTGAACACCGGGATCCCGGTCTGGGCGGCCAGCACCTCGGCGATGAGCTCCTCGTCGACCTCGGCGACGATATCCATGTCGCCGGCCTTCCACTCCCGCTCGCGCTGGGCGCGCTCACCGAGCAGAGTCTTCTCCGAGTCGCGCAGCGAGGCCGCCTTCTCGAAGTCCTGCGCGTCGATCGCCGACTCCTTCTCGCGTCGGACGTTGGCGATCCGCTCGTCGAACTCCCGCAGGTCCGGCGGCGCCGTCATCCGGCGGATCCGCAGCCGGGAGCCCGCTTCGTCGATCAGGTCGATCGCCTTGTCGGGCAGGAAACGGTCGCTGATGTACCGGTCGGCCATCGTGGCCGCGCCGACCAGGGCGGCATCGGTGATGGAGACCCGGTGGTGCGCCTCGTAGCGGTCACGCAGGCCCTTGAGGATCTCGATGGTGTGCGCGATCGTCGGCTCGGCTACCTGGATCGGCTGGAACCGGCGCTCCAGTGCAGCGTCCTTCTCCAGGTGCTTGCGGTACTCGTCGAGCGTGGTCGCCCCGATGGTCTGCAGCTCCCCGCGGGCCAGCATGGGCTTGAGGATGCTCGCGGCGTCGATCGCCCCCTCGGCGGCTCCCGCGCCGACCAGCGTGTGCAGCTCGTCGATGAACAAGATGATGTCGCCGCGGGTCCGGATCTCCTTGAGCACCTTCTTCAGGCGCTCCTCGAAGTCGCCGCGGTAGCGGCTTCCGGCCACCAGCGCGCCCAGGTCCAGCGTGTAGAGCTGCTTGTCCTTCAGGGTCTCCGGGACGTCTCCCTTGACGATCGCCTGGGCAAGCCCCTCGACGACCGCGGTCTTGCCCACGCCCGGCTCCCCGATCAGGACGGGGTTGTTCTTGGTCCGGCGGGACAGGACCTGCATGACCCGCTCGATCTCCTTCTCGCGCCCGATGACCGGGTCCAGCTTGCCCTCGCGGGCCGCCTGGGTCAGGTTGCGTCCGAACTGGTCGAGCACCAGGGACGTCGACGGCGCCTCGGCCGACGGTCCGCCGGCGGCGGCGGGCTCCTTGCCCTGGTACCCCGACAGCAGCTGGATCACCTGCTGACGCACGCGGTTGAGGTCCGCGCCGAGCTTGACCAGCACCTGCGCGGCGACACCCTCGCCCTCACGGATCAGCCCGAGCAGGATGTGCTCGGTCCCGATGTAGTTGTGCCCGAGCTGCAGAGCCTCACGCAGGCTCAGCTCAAGAACCTTCTTGGCCCGCGGAGTGAACGGGATGTGCCCGCTGGGCGCCTGCTGGCCCTGCCCGATGATCTCCTCGACCTGCTGACGGACGGCCTCCAGTGAGATCCCGAGCGACTCCAGCGCCTTGGCCGCGACGCCTTCGCCCTCGTGGATCAGGCCGAGCAGGATGTGCTCGGTGCCGATGTAGTTGTGGTTGAGCATCCGGGCCTCTTCCTGGGCCAGGACGACAACGCGCCGTGCTCGGTCGGTGAATCTCTCGAACATGTTCTGCGCTCCTCGCACGAGCGGTCCAGCGGGTCGGCTGCCGCGTTCCCTCCGTACCGATGCTAGCCCCGGTAGGGGGCCAGCTCACTCCGACTCTCGGACATCTGGCCCTGTGACCGCCGCACCGAGGGCGCGACGGTCGTTCAACGCCGGCTGCTGGGAGCCCGTCGGTGCACCTGTCGACGGGTCCATCGACAGCAACCGCCCCGACCTGCAGCGCCTTCCCCGCTCCCGTACGCCAGCGGCGAACACCCGGCCCGGGGCCGCCCGTGCGATCCGGCCGCCCTGCCATCGGGCAGTGCGGCCGCCCTGGGTTCCTGCCACCCTGGGCGGCGGCCACCCTGGCTCGCGGCCACCCTTCGTCCGCGTACGCAGGTCTCACCCGCTCGGGCGAGGGAATAGCGCGGCCACGTGGGTATGTTCATCGGTGCGTCGGGTCACCGGTAACCCCGGGCCCCACCTAGAGCCGCTACGAGCGTGCAACGCGCCGAGAGGCGTTCCGGTGGCCCGACGCGCCATAGCGCGTGGGCCCCGGACAGACAAGATGCAGGACGCCCCGAGCGGAGCGGCCCTGCATCCTCGTCCGTGCCAGCCTCGCTACTTCTGAGCGGCCTCGTACTTCGCCACGACAGCAGCTGAGATGCGGCCGCGCTCGCTCACCTTGACCTTGTTGCTCTTGGCCCAGGCGCGGATCTCGGCGGTCTTGTTCGTACCGGCGGGGCGTCGGGTGGCCGCGCTGCGACGACTGGCGCGGCCGCCGACCCGGCGAGCCGCGCCGAGGTAGCCCGCGAAGGCGTCCCGGAGCTTGGCCGCGTTCTTGACTGACAGGTCGATCTCGTAGGACACCCCGTCCAACGCGAAGCCGACCGTCTCGACTGCAGCTCCGCCGTCGATGTCGTCGACCAAAATGACCTGGACTTTCTGTGCCACGTGAGTCTCCCAGAAGTAGTCGAGAAATAACGAGGCGGACGGTGTCCCGGGCCGGGCGGCCTCAGGCGCACCCAGGTGCCTCGGCAACATCCAACTTCCTGCAGCATGAAAAATCAAATCAAAGATGCAGCGGGAATGCCCGTGTCAGAGCTTGAGAAGCATCCTTGCATTTCCCAACGTGTTCGGCTTGACACGCTCAAGATCAAGAAACTCCGCAACGCCCTCGTCATACGACTGCAGAAGCTGCTCGAAAACGTCGTGGGCCACCGGCGCCCCCTCGATCTCGACGAATCCGTGCCGGCCGAAGAACTCCGTCTCAAAAGTCAGGCAGAAGACTCTCTCGACCCCCACCTCACGCGCCTGGTCCAGGAGCCGGGACAGCACGAGATGGCCCACCCCCATGCCGCGCAGCCGCGGCGCGACGGCCACCGTGCGGACCTCGGCCAGGTCCTCCCAGAGCACGTGCAGCGCGCCACAGCCGACAATACTTCCGTCCAGCTCAGCGACGAAGAACTCTTGCACGTCCTCGAAAAGCGTCACGGTCGCCTTGGAAAGCAGGCGCCGGTCGTCTGCGTAGGTGTCGACAAGATGGCGGATCGCCCGTACGTCGGCGGTCCGGGCGCGCCGCACCTCGATGTGCTCGTCTGTTGGCGTCACACTGTTCCTACTCCGGCTTCACAAGCGGGAACAAGATAGTCTCGCGAATTCCTAGGCCGGTTAGCGCCATCAGCAGCCGGTCGATACCCATACCCACCCCGCCGCTCGGTGGCATCCCGTACTCCAGTGCCCGGAGGAAATCCTCGTCGAGTGGCATCGCCTCGGCGTCCCCCCCGGCAGCCATACCTGCCTGTTCGATGAGTCGCTGGCGTTGGATGACCGGGTCGACGAGCTCGGAGTATCCGGTGGCCAGCTCGAATCCGGCCACGTAGAGATCCCACTTCTCCACCGTTCCGGGCTTGGTCCGGTGCGCGCGTACCAGCGGGGAGGTGTCCACCGGAAAGTCACGCACGAACGTCGGCCCGGTGAATGTCGGGACGACATGGTGCTCGAACAGCTCTTCGACGAGCTTGCCGTGAATTGCCTTCGGGTCGACCGAGATGCCACAGCGGTCGGCGAGCGCGTGCAGGCGGGCGATGGGCGTCGTCGGGGTGACCTCCTCGTCGACGGCGCTGGACAGCGCCTCGAACAACGACACCTCGCGCCAGGTGCCGGACAGGTCGTGGACGGTCCCGTCGTGGTGGGTGACCTCCAGCGACCCGACCGTGGCCAGCGCCGCCTCCTGGACCAGCTCACGGGTGAGGGTCGCGACCGAGTCGTAGTCGGCGTAGGCCTGGTAGAACTCCAGCATCGCGAACTCTGGGCTGTGGGTGGAGTCGGCACCCTCGTTGCGGAAGTTGCGGTTGATCTCGAACACCTGGTCTATCCCGCCGACCACACACCGCTTGAGGAACAGCTCGGGGGCGATGCGCAGGTACAGGTCGATGTCGTAGGCGTTCGCGTGAGTGACGAACGGACGCGCGCTCGCCCCACCTTGCAGGGTCTGCAGCATCGGGGTCTCGACCTCCAGGAAGCCCCGCCGGTCGAAGGACTCACGCAGCGAGCGCACCGCGGCCATCCGGGCCCGGGCGTTTCGACGAGCCTGCGGTCGGACGATGAGGTCGACGTACCGCTGGCGTACCCGGGTCTCCTCGGACAGCGGCCGGTGCTCCACCGGCAGCGGCCGCAGTGCCTTGGCAGTGATCGCCCAGCTGCCGGCGAGAACGGACAGCTCCCCACGGCGTGAGGAGATCACCTCGCCGCTGACGCCCACGTGGTCCCCGATGTCGACCATCGACTTCCACTGGCCCAGCGGCCCCTCGCCGACCCGGTCCAGCGAGAGCATGACCTGCAGCTCGGTGCCGTCGCCGTCGCGAAGGGTCGCGAAACACAGCTTGCCGCCGTTCCTGATGAAGATGACCCGGCCGGTCACCCCCACGAGGTCGCCGGTGGCAGTGTCCGTCTCGAGGTCGCAGTAGGCGGCTCTGACCTGCTTCAGGGTTGACGTCCGGGGGTACCCGAGCGGGTAGGGCTCGACTCCCGCGTCGATCATCTGCTGACGCTTGTCCCGCCGGACCCTCAGCTGCTCGGGAAGGTCGTCGACCTCCTGGGCGGGCTGCGACCGCGGCGGTGAGCTCATGAGGGCAAGGCTACCGACGCCCGGGCACGCGACCCTCACACCACGGTCCGGCGGGAAGAGCGGAGCCGACGGCGAGGTCCGCTCAGCGCGCCGGCTGGTCCACGGGCGGGGCGATGTTGCGCTCGAACACCAGCCGAAGGCCGACCAAGGTCAGGTCCGGGTCGTGGTGGGTGATCGTCTCGGACTCCTCGACCACGATCGGCGCCAGCCCGCCGGTGGCCACCACAGCAGTGACCGGGCCGATCTCGGCGACGATTCGCCGCACAACCCCGTCGACCTGACCGGCGAACCCGTACAGCACACCCGACTGCATCGACTCGACCGTGTTCTTCCCGATCACCGACCTCGGCCGGACCAGCTCGACCTTGCGAAGCTGAGCCGCCCGGGCCGCCAGCGCGTCGACCGAGATCTCGATCCCGGGGGCGAGGGATCCGCCAAGGAACTCCCCCCGCGAGGAGACGACGTCGAAGTTGGTGGAGGTGCCGAAGTCCACCACGATCGACGGTCCGCCGAACAGGTGGTGAGCCGCGAGGGTGTTGACGATCCGGTCCGCCCCGACCTCCTTGGGGTTGTCGGTCAGCACCGGGACGCCGGTCTTCGTCCCCGGTTCGACGATCACCGTGGGCAGGTGCTGGTAGTAACGGGCCAGCATCTGCCGCATCTCCCGCAGGACCGTGGGGACCGTCGAGCACAGCGCGATCCCGGAGACCGGCGGCGAGCCAGCGAGCAGGCCGCGGAAGGTGAGCGCCATCTCGTCGCCGGTGGTCCGCGCATCGGTCTTGATCCGCCAGGATGAATCTATCCGCGGACCGTCGAAAAGGCCCAGGACGGTGTTGGTGTTGCCCACGTCGATCGCCAGCAGCATCAGCGGGCCTCCCTGAGGTCAAGGCCGATGTCGAGCACTGGCGCGGAGTGCGTGAGCGCTCCGACCGAAACGAAGTCGACGCCGGTCAGCGCGACGGTCCGGGCGTCGGCCAGCCGCAGCCCGCCGCTGGCCTCGAGCCTGGCCCGGCCCGCGGTGCGGGCCACAGCCTCGCGCAGCAGGTCCGCAGCCATGTTGTCGAGCAGCACCAGGTCGGCTCCAGCGTCCAGGGCTGCGTCCAGCTGCTCCAGGGAGTCCACCTCGACCTCGACCGGCAGCCCTGGCCACATCGCCCGCACCGCGGCGAATGCGGCCGCCGTCCCGCCCGCGGCCACCACGTGGTTGTCCTTGACCAAGGCGGCGTCGGACAGGGACATCCGATGGTTGGTCCCGCCCCCGCAGCGCACCGCGTACTTCTCCAGGGCCCGCAGCCCGGGCGTGGTCTTGCGAGTGTCACGGACCACTGCAGCGGTGCCAGCGACGGCGTCGACCCACTGCCGCGTCACCGTGGCAACCCCGGACAGGTGACACAGCAGGTTCAGCGCAGTGCGCTCACCAGTGAGCAGCGCCCGGGTGGGGCCGGTGACCACGAGCAGCCGGTCCCCGGCCTGAACCCGGGTCCCATCGCCCGTCATCGGCGTGCACTCCCCGCCCAGCAGGGCCATGACGGCCTCGGCGACGGGCAGCCCTGCGACCACTCCGCTGCCCCTGGCCACGAAGTCGCCGGTGGACACCTGCGTAGCGGCGACGGTGGCCTCAGAGGTGACGTCGACACCGCCGGCCAGGTCCTCGGCCAGTGCGGCGGACGCCACCGACTCCACCGCGGCGGGGTCCAGCCCCGCTGCTCGCAGACGGCTGGCGAGCTCTGGGCTGATCGTCACACCGGCTCCTCGACGCTGACGGGCAACGAGCTCGCGGGCAACGAGCTCGCGGGCAACGGACTGACGGACAGGGGCTCGAAGTCGAGCACGACCGTAGTGCCAGGACCGCTGGGGGTCAGCCGGGCCAGCAGATGTCCGGCCCAGGCATGGTCGTCACGACCTGGGAAGTCCTCGCGCCAGTGGCTCCCCCTGGTCTCCTCGCGCTCGCGTGCCGCCGTGGCCACGCACGAGGCGACGGTGTGCAGGTTGGTCGCCTCCCAGGCGGCCGTGCTGGGCTCGTCGGTCGTGAGCATTCGCAGCTCGACCAGCCTGCCCAGCGTCCGGCCCAGGCTCTCCCGGCTGCGCAGCACCCCAGCTCCGTCTGTCATGGTCGCCGCCACGTGCGGACGGATCGCCGCGTCGTACAAGAGCATCGGACGCAGGTCGGCGTCTGGCGTGCGCCGGGCGGGAAGCGCGCGGGCCAGGTCGTCTCCGATCCGTTCCGCGAACACCAGTCCCTCCAGCAGCGAGTTGGACGCCAGCCGGTTCGCACCGTGCACCCCGGTGCAGGCGCACTCCCCGCAGGCGTACAGGCCCGGCACCGACGTCCGCCCGAAGCTGTCGGCCTTAACGCCGCCGCTGGCGTAGTGCGCGGCCGGCGACACCGCGATCAGGTCTGCGACCGGGTCCACCCCGTGCGCGCGGCACGACTCCAGGATGGTCGGGAACCGCCGGGTCCACGTCTGCCGGCCGAGGTGGCGCCCGTCCAGCCAGACGTGCGGGGCGCCCGTCTCGCGCATCCGGCGAGTGATCGCCTTGGCCACGACGTCGCGCGGTGCCAGGTCGGCCAGCGGGTGCTCGCCCAGCATGAACCGGAGGCCGGCGTCGTCGACCAGGTGGGCGCCCTCGCCCCGGACGGCCTCCGACACCAGCGGCTGCTGCCCGAGGGCCCCCGGCCCCAGCCACAGCACGGTCGGGTGGAACTGGACGAACTCCATGTCGCAGGTGGCTGCGCCGGCACGAAGGGCCAGTGCGACGCCGTCACCGGTCGCCACCGACGGGTTGGTCGTCTGCGCGAAGATCTGCCCCAGGCCGCCGGTGGCCAGCACGACGGCGCGTCCCAGGGCGGCCCCCACCCCCTCCTCGGTGC
>Ga0209068_10000280_pt1 | contig 28993 bp, 36 predicted proteins | sample ColStrG_CSR_2012_FD_187200 | JGI IMG/M metagenome (GOLD analysis project Ga0209068, IMG submission 187200) | Freshwater sediment microbial communities in response to fracking from Pennsylvania, USA - Cold Stream Run_MetaG_CSR_2012 (SPAdes)... | ecosystem: Environmental > Aquatic > Freshwater >...
GGCGTCAGCCAGGCGTCCCTCGAAGCATCGAACTCCTCGTTGCCCCGGAAGACTTGCCCATCCTAAAATAACCCAAAATCAACCGGTCAAAACCTCTGTGACAAGGTACTAGAGTTGACCGACCAGGATATCGGATAGCGAGATGAGCCGGATGCGAATTTTCGCACCGATCGATTATCGCGGGCGGCAGCACGACCGCTATCGCATGATCGGGAAAAATGCGCTCCATGCGTCCCTATCGTCTCCTCCTGATGAACGACCCGTACGCCACGCCGATCCCTGGGATTCCCCCGGTAGGCCCAGAGCCGGATCCTGATATTGGCAGGCCCCAAGAGTTGACGCCAGCGACGACGGCCCTGGCGGGACGCCCCTTGGGATTCGGATGCGCCGCAATCCAGTGGAGAAATTGCGACATGGCATCGACCTGATCGTCGAATTCACTGTGCGGAAAGGCTGTGATCTCACTGATCCAATCATCGCGCCATGGAGCGTCTTGCGGTAGATGCACGCGACCGGAACGGATGGTGAGGCAATGCTGGTGCAATCGATCGAATTTGCTTTCGGTCGGCGAGACCTGCACCACCTCCATTTCCTTCTGGGGCGCTATATCCGAATGCAGTGCGGGTCCCTGCCCTGTCGCCTCGATCAGGATAACGCTCGGCCGATATTTCCTAATGAATAGATAGGCGACACTGCGGAAGTCGCCATAACTCGCCTGCCCGCGCCATTGATTGAGCAGTAAATACCTGGCGCCGTTAACAGCCCAGGCTTGGATCACACCAAAGCTGTTCGTCGGGCCACCCCGCTGTCCCGGGTCGATGCTCAAGACAACGGGCAGATCCGGAGGCGTAGTAGGTGAGAAGGTGGAAAAATGACTGGGCTTGAGGCGCAGCCGATCATCGCCGCCGGGGTTTTGTTGGTGCAACGTTTCGAAATCCGGCTTGGTCTTTGACGCACGCAACTGTGCGACCTGGGTCATCGTCATGGCGCCGGGTCTAAGCAACTCTCCCTTCTGCCGGTGCCAGAAGTGTCCGTTGCCGAGGTCGTAGCTACGGGCCCTCGGCGCAATCAGCGCCAGCTTTAGATGCTTCCAACCCGGCTCTCGCAGCACGTAACCGGTAAGATCATCCTCGTTGAGACGATGCGCAATGATCAGAATAGAGCCCCTTTTCGGATTATCCAAGCGCGAGCGAATTTCGCCGTCAAAGAGTTCATGGAGCCGCTGCAGCTTCTTTGCGTTGTCGTAATCTTTGATCTCGAGAGGATCGTCGATGATAATGTAGTCACCGCCCTTGCCAGTGACGCCGCCCTCGATCGAAAGAGCCCGTACTCGGCCACCAGCCGTAGTAGCGAAGTCGTTAAGCTTTGCTCGATTCTTCGCAATCCTGGTGGCGGTGATTTCCTGGTAGAATTCACTCCACATAATCGCACGGATGTCATACGCAATCTCCTCGGCAAGCTCCGTTCCGTAGGAGAGGACCACGATGCGTGCCGCCGGATCATGTGCCAAGATGAATGCCGGCAAGCACTTGGAGCACAGGAATGATTTTCCGTGACGGGGCGGCATCGAGACAATGAGGCGCCGGGTCTTTTTCTGCGCCACTTTCTGCAGCCGCGCGGCAAGCAATTCAAGATAGGGATCCATGTCGAGCCGTCGGCCCTCATTGATCGCCGCGTATGCCTTATGCGCAAATGCCAAGAACGATTTGCGGAGCAACCGCTTCATACCAATCTTCATGGCCTACTCCTGACCTTTGGTGCGATTGCCGACGACGCTGGTCTTGATCGGCGGTCGTTTTGCGGGACAAGGGGCGAAGGCCTCCAGGATCTCGCGGTCTTCGGGCGCCTCTTCGTGCTCTTCGGCCTCCTCCTCACCGAATGCACGCAGGGCGATCGACAATACCGTCGTCACGGCGCGGGTGTCCCCATCGATTGCCGCACCAACAAGCTTCCGGACCAGGACCCGCTGCTTGGAGAGCTCGACAGCCTGGTTCCCGTCACCGAAGAAAATGAGCTCGGCGAGCTCGTCGCGCAAATCAGCCTTGATGCTGCGTACACCTTTTGGCCGGCCTGCCGGATTTCCGCTCTGTCCAGGGTGGAATTGGTGCGACCGCGGCGGGTTCTTGTAGCCGACTCTCTCTGGTAATTTCTGTTCACTCATAATTTTTACTTCCTGTGAGTAAATGGCCCCAAGCGGGGCTGGTTATGGGACCGCTCAAGCGACCGTTGGGACGCTGATGGTGCCCGTTTTGCCACCTAACGGTGGCGGTTAACGCCACACCGTTGATCGATGCGGCTATCTCGGCTTCACGTCGACCATGATCGAGATGAAACCCTAGTAGGGTCCCGAGGAACCCTTTCGGCCCCGCGGGACCAAATCGATCGCGCGGCGCGCACTGGCCGACCCCCATGATTTTGCCGGGTTTAAGGCGAGCGCTCAGCGCGGGATAAGTGGCGGCGCTCGGTCACCGCCGCCCGGTGGCCGCTGCCCACACCACTGGTGTTAAGCTCGCGGCCGGAAAGCGGCGCTTCCGGGCCGCCGCCCCCGAACCTTCCACAATGTCAAACAGCCCGCCCCTACTAATGGGGGCGCTCGCCACTGGCCGGTCACCGGCCGTGTCGATGGTTGAATTACGCCCCATTCATCAAGAAGTTAATTTTTGTTGAGGTAAAGTTTTAGCCATCCGCCGACACGGAAGCTGTGGATCCTATGTGGCCGGCTTGGTTCGGTCGGAACGTGCGGCGCGATCATCTCGATACCGCATTTTCGCGATTCCTCAGCCAGCGGATGGCTGTAACAGACGCGATCGCTGATTAAGTTCTTTGTACAAATCGAGAGCGGCAGTCCATGGCGATCGACAATCGCCATGGTACCCCCTTTCCGCGTTTCGTCGCCCGATTTCGCTCCACTGCCTTTGGCCATGACCAATGGCGCCAGATCAGATCCCGGCGTAGAACCTTGTTATACCAGAACTCGCAAATCCTGACTCGTCGCGCCACTGCCTTGTGTCGGAAACTGCGTCTCAAATCATGAGTCAAATCAAAGACATTGATGGCCGGGACAAGCCCGGCCATGAACCGATAGACGGGTCAAGACCGACGACAATTGGTATTACAACCCTAAGCCTGAAAGCATCGATGCGCAGTTTTGTAGTTTGGGCAGCTATGCGGCAGCATACGCCACTGCGCGCCGGTATTGCCGCAGGACCGCTTCAAAGCCCGCGTCGGCTTTACGCTCAGGGCGTCAATTGGGAATCTTCTTGCCATAATGCGATTCCAGATGCGTGTTCCAACTCCACGACCGTCAGTCGAACTGCGGTGGCGCAGACGATGGGGCTGACAGTCCGGCCAAGCCAGCGGCTTTTCTCATTTCCGCGAATTTTTCCAATGATCGCTTGCGCAGGCGGACGCCCGGGCTCCCGCCGCTCTCTCAATTGGCGCTCATCTCTTGAGAAAGTTGATTCCGGCGGCTGCCCGTTTGTGGAGCAACGCTCTCATCGGGATGCGCGATCCACATCGGTGTGGCCGAAGTCATCCCCTTTGAAAAGCAGCGGCTCGCCCGTGATCTTGGCGAGTGCATAAGCAAAGCAATCGCCGAAATTCAACTTTGCGGCGTGGCCGCTAGCCAATGTGCTCTCGGCGTTGATGCGCACGGCACCTGAGGCTCTCGTGATAGCATGGCTGGACCGCCAGCCCGCTGAATCCGTCCGGATTACGAGCATCACGCTGTTCGAGGCTCGTCTCGGCCTGGCGCTACTGCCGACAGACCGGAGGCGGCAGACGCTGGAAGCGGCGTTTACCCGGATGCTGCTAGAAATCCGAGTGTTGGATTTCGACAGTGCTGCAGCGACTGAAGCTGCATCAATAGCTGCCGAACGACGGAAAACCGGGCGCCCAGTTGACATGCGCGACACGCGGATCGCAGGCATAGCGCTCGCGCGGCGCGCCACGCTTGCCACCCGAAACGTGCGGCATTTTGGGGATCTGAAGGTACCAATCGTCAATCCTTGGGCAGCTCCAGACGAGCAATGGGAGAATTCGAACCTGGGTCAGTTCCCTCATCCGGGCGATAGCCGCGGCCGCGCATCGAGGCTGTTCGCAGCGTCGATATGAGCTTGTCCAATGCCTGGGCTGAGTTTGCCGGGGTGTCTTGCCGGACCCGGTCGGCCTTTCGAGAGCACGAAGGCCAAGCCCAAGAGCCTGATGCCGAAAGGCGCCAAGGGCTTGGGGTGTGCGCATCAAATTTTGCGCTGCTCAGCTCGTCAGGCTGCGCGATCCTGTTTGAGCTTGATGAGCGACTCTGCCGGAATACCGAGTCCCCGGTGCAAGCGCCAGATCATTTTGAGCGTCAGCGGACGCCGGCGGTTGAGTACCTCGTGCACGCGATTGCGGCTGCCGATGAACGGGATGAGGTCGCGCGGCTGAAGCCCATTCTGATCCATGTGATATTTGATCGCTTCTACCGGGTCTGGAAGATCAAGCGGATAATGCTTTCGCTCCCAGGCCTCGACCAACGTAACCAGAACGTCAAGCCGATCGCCTTCGGCGGTATTGTGCTTTGCCATCATGAGCCCCTCGATTTCTTTGAGGGCGCGGCGGTAATCGCGTTGGGTTTTGATCGGTTCGATGTCCATGACTCTACCTTCAAATCGTCTGCGCATCGATCATATCGTACTGGCGGTGCGTACCGATGAACCGGATATAGACGACCCGATAGGGGTAGTTGATCCACACGACAATGCGATATTTGTTCCCAGCGATGTTAAATACTGCGCGGCTATCCCTGAGGACGCTCACGCTACGGATTGCACGTTTCACGTCCGCGGGAGTCGCCCAGTCGGCTCCCTTGACCTGACGAAACCACGCCATCACCGGCTCGCGCGCGTCGGCATAGGCGGGGCTTCGGCGTAGAAAGGTCTTGAGCGTGCTGAGTGCGATGATCCTCACGGCAGCGTACTAGCATAGTCCCATATCGGGACCAAGCGTCTTTTCTACAGTCCTTCGTGCTGCCCACGAGCGCGCCTCAGTCAGAAGGCGAACGCTTCAGGCATCATAAACGAGGTCACTGGCGCCTAGCTGGCCCGATGCTTGTGACGCCAGAAGCACTGAGGCGGCGCAGACGATGGCGCTGACAGTCCGGCCAAGCCAGCGGCTTTTCTCATTTCCGCGACTTTTCCAATGATCGCTTGCGCAGGCGGACGCCCGGGCCCCGCCGTTCTCTCAATTGGCGCTCATCTCTTGAGAAAGTCGATTCCGGCGGCTACCCGTTTGTGGAGCAACGCTCTCATCGGGATGCTCGATCCACATCGGTGTGGCCGAAGTCATCCCCTTTGAAAAGCAGCGGCTCGCCCGTGATCTTGGCGAGTGCATAAGCAAAGCAATCGCCGAAATTCAACTTTGCGGCGTGGCCGCTACCCTTGCCGAAATCTCTGTAGGCGTCCCGAGCGATCCGAGCCTGATCTTCGGTGACCGGCTCGATAATTATTTGCGCTACCTTGATCAGTTCATCGAAGCATCGGCTGGCGACAGGATCTCGGCTGGCGTCGATGACGAGGGCGGCTTCGAGAAAATTGGCGGCCGAGAGACGACAATTTGTACTGCTGGCGATCGCAGTGGCGCACGCCTGCGCTTCCGGCTCATCGCGAAGGATGGCGATGAGCGCGGATGTATCTACAATCATTTTGGCAATCCGCGGTCGTCGTACAGCAGGTCCCCATGATCGGCGGATCGGAACGGCTCCCTGAGGCGCCCTGCACAGTCCTTTCCAATCGCGAGGAGACGGTCCGCTAGACCGCCTCCATTGGCGCGACCAAGGCGGTCGAGACGCTCACGCAGAGATACTGTCACAGCGGTTGTGAGGCTTTCTCCCGTCCGCCTTGCCAATTCCTCAGCCAGCCGATGCGCTTCCTTATTCTTTATGTTCAACCCCATTTTGATCCTTTCTACCATACTAATGGAACCATTCTACCACAATGACCGAAGTATTTGCAAGCCGGAGTACGCGATAGCCAGGGTTCCGAACTCGGGTTAACGGCCGTCACTCTGGAGTAGATTCCTTGATCATAAAGGGCCGTGCTCAGCTTCCGAGAACAGAGATGCGACCGGGAAATACTCGGCATGCGAGTCCATTGACGTCCGATCACAACTGACAGGAGCTGTCCCGGTAGCCATCGATGTCATTTGTTAACCCGGATTCGGAGCCCTGACGCGATAGCTCAGGTCCCATTTGGGCACCGAGTCGTTATCGATGGCTGGGTCGTCATCGATGGGTGAGTTGGCCGGGTTTTTCGACTGTCGGGGGCGCAAGTCCTGCCCTCCCCCGTTCTCGATGCACTCGACAACGGCCGCTTCCATTGATCCACGGAATCCCACAGTCCGGCGCTGAAAATCACCCGGCCCGCTGCGTGATCGCCGTCGATGCGAGGACGTCTGACAAAACCCGCGTTCACCACCGTAACGCAGCCGCGCACGCCGGCCGTCCTGTTCGACTCCACTTCCGCTCAGGTCGGCGAGATCGTCTACGATATGCTGCCACACCAAAAGCTTATTGCGGCGGGCGCCGAGAAGGTCGAGGAAGTTCCCGCCCGCGAGGCCTCCACCTCGTCGCGACGCCCCAGCGTCTTGACCACGCGTTGCATGTGCCGCCCGCGACGCCAAAAGGATCGTGGAGGATCAGTGGAGGATCATCTGCCCTGTCAATTTAGTATTTGATGGTAATAAACAAGATGCTTGATCTTGCAAAGATCGAAGGATTGGACTGAAACGAAGGCAATAGTCGCAATAGCCCCGAAGAGCGCGACGTCAGTCAAGCGGAAGCTGAGCAGACCTTTTTCAACGACCCGCTGCTGATCGTCGAGGATGTTAGCCGCAATGTTCGTGATCTCCGGTTGCAAGCTCTTGGCCGCACGGACGCCGGGCGACTGCTTCACATCAGCTTCACGCTCCGCGGTGATGGCAGACTGATCAGAGTGATTTCCGCGCGGACCATGCATCGTAAGGAACGGTGACGTTATGAACACCAATCTTAAGTCCTTTCCAAAATTTCGGAACGAGGCAGAGGAACGGCGCTTCTGGGAGACGCACGACTCCAGCAACTATGTCGACTGGAGCAAGGCCAAGCGCGTGCTCTTGCCAAACCTCAAGCCGTCGACGACCTCGATTTCTCTGCGTCTACCGGTGACACTTCTTTAACGCATCAAGATTGCCGCCAACAAGCGCGATGTTCCCTATCAGTCCCTGATCAAGACATGGCTTACCGAAAAGACAGAGACGCGCTGACCAACAATCGAATTGCGACGTGGAAAACGGCCTTAGCGTTCCAGATCAGCGCCCGCAAGCGTTTACGCATGCGCGAATTGCAACGATGCAGACAATAAGGCTATTTTCGTTTTGGACGCCGCCGCTTTCGAAGCCGAAAGCATTCTCCGCCCTCATCGATGAATTCAAGCTCGAAAGTCTCCACTTCTCGATCTTGCTGCTGGGGCCGATGCATCGGCGCTCGTTGCCACGGCGCTCAATTGCGTTTCTTCGACGTATGGGGTTCTCGCAGACGCACCCCCGGACCACCGCCGTTCTCGTCTATGAATTCGATGCCAGCGGCCTCAAAAGCAGCACCTTATAACATTGAGCGTGGTTCGTCGCGGTTGGTGCGCCTCGGCTGCCTATTTGCAAGCGGACGCCGATTTCGCCGGCTTCATGTTGGTGAAATGAATGCCGGCCTGCTTAAGTACTTTTTGAATCTTGAGGACCGCGGCTACGCAAAGCTCATCCGCGCAGCCCGCCTTGTCGGCAAGCGCGAGAACCCCATTGGGCCATCGAAAACAACCTGCACTGGACCCTCGACGTGACCTTCAATGAGGGCCAGTCGCGCCTGCGCGCCGGCTACGGCGCCAGAAATATGGCCGTTGTCCGCCACTTCGCCCTCAACCTGTGCGACAAGCTGCCGACAAGCGATCGATCAAGCGACGGCGCAAACGAGCCTCTTGGGACCCGCAATATCTGCTGCAAATCCTCGGCCCGATTCCCAATTAACCTGGACTCGCTGCCCTGGAGCACCGGCCCGGTCACCGAAGAAGGCAAGCAGCGTTCCCGCCGCAATACCGTCCGCCATGGTCTTACGGCCGAGACCGTTATCGGCGCGCTTGAGGACGCCGAAGACTACAAAGCATTCGAGGCGGCCTTTGTGGCCGACTACAATGCTCAATCGGCGGTGGCGCGGGAACTGGATGCTGCGGTTAGCCAGCCTGCTTTGGCGGCTGCGCCGCGCCACAAGCATGGAAACTGGACTGTTCGAAATGCAGGCCGACGAACTTCGTGAGTTCAGGAAGGCCCGCCAAATCCACCCGGACTCACGAAGAATAGTCGAAGCGTGGCCAACAGTTGTAACACGAAATGGGATTGTCAGCCTGTAGAGGCCTACTCGCCGGCCAATTCATCGAGTTCGAGAGCAAGCGCGGATTGCCACGGCGCGGGGGATATGCCGAAAACTACGTGAAGGCGGGTGAGATCGAGACGGGAATTGAGGGGGCGCTGGGCGCGGGTAGGATATTCGTCCGTTCGGATTGGGACGACCTTCTCCGCCGCCAACGCGACCCCGCGTGCTCTCAGTCCGTCGACGATGGCGCAGGCGAAACCGTGCCAGCTTGTCTCCCCCGATGCGGTGAAGTGGACTAGGCCCTTGGCTTGCGCGCAACGCTCTCGCAAGCTATCCATGCCCTCGCTCACCATAGCGGTCACCGCATCGGCGATGAGCGCCGCCGACGTTGGCGCGCCAATCTGGTCGGCCACAATACGCATTTCCTTGCGCTCCCGCGCCAGGCGGGCGATCGTGCGCAGGAAATTCTTGCCCTGTGCCGCGTAGACCCACGAGGTGCGCAGGATGAGGCTGCACCCGCCGGCCGCACGGATTTCGTTGTCGCCGGCGAGCTTGGTCGCACCGTAGGCGGACAGCGGCTGGGCCTCGTCGTCCTCGCGCCAGGGCCGCTCGCCAGCGCCGCTAAACACATAGTCGGTCGAGAAATGGATGAACGGAACCGCACGGGCAGCCGCCCAGCGCGCGATGATGCCTGGCGCCGTGGCATTCACCGCCATCGCCAGGTCGGGCTCATCCTCCGCCTTGTCCACGGCGGTGTAGGCCGCCGAATTGACGATGAGTTCGGGCGCCATGCGGTCCACGGCGTCGGCGAGGAGGTAGGGCTTCGCAAAATCGACGGTATCGACGTCGATCGGGATCACCGCGCCGAATTTTTGCAGCCGGGCGACCAGTGCGCTGCCGACCTGCCCGCCCACGCCCGTCACCAGGATCCGCATCAGGCGGGCTCGTTTTGCGGCAGCCGCCCGGCGAGCTGCGCGAGCGTGCTGCCTGCCCGGTCGCGCGCCGACACGTTCGGTTCGTCGCGGCCCCAATCGATGCCGAGCTGCGGGTCGTCCCAGCGCAGCACCAGCTCGTCGGCGGGGCTGTAGAACGCGTCACACTTATAGAAGAAATCGGCTGTTTCGGACCGCACGACGAATCCGTGGGCACAACCGGGCGGCAGCCAAAGCTGCCGGCGATTGTCCTCATCGAGCTCGACCGCTACGTGCCGGCCAAACGTCCGGCTGCCGGTCCGCACGTCCACCGCGACGTCGAGCACGGAGCCACGCAGGACCGTCACCAGCTTTCCCTGCGGCTTTGGATTTTGCAGATGCAGGCCCCGCAGAACGCCGCGCGCCGATCGCGATAGGTTGTCCTGCACGAACGGCCCTGCGATCCCGCTGCCGGCATAGCGGTCCTGGTGAAATTGCTCCATGAAGAAGCCGCGCGCATCGCCGAACACCTTCGGCTCGATGATCAGAACGCCGGGAATAGCCGTTTCGATGACGTTCATCGTCGCCTACCTCCTGCCCCAATGCAAGGGAATAATACTTTCATATGACAACGACAAGCACGTGATAGTCGTTACGTTGCCGCCGACCAATATTGGACAAAGCCTCCCCTTGAGCTAGTGTCGTCTCGGTAGGAGCTGGCGGACACCTCGCGGTGCCCGTTAAGGATACCGGCGCGTCCGGCATACGCGGGCGCTCAGTCTTTGGACGCACTGCAATGAGCGGTCACTGAGGAAGACGATGAAGGGCATTATTCTCGCAGGCGGAACGGGCACGAGGCTCTACCCGGTGACGACGGTGGTCTCGAAGCAGCTGCTGCCGGTCTTCGACAAGCCGATGATCTATTACCCATTGTCCACCCTCATGTTCGCCGGCATCCGGGACATCCTGATTATCACGACACCGCAGGACCTACCGTTGTTCCAGCGCCTGCTCGGTGACGGCACTGATTTGGGCATGCGCTTCTCCTACGCGTCGCAGGCCACGCCGCGTGGCCTCGCCGACGCCTTCATCGTCGGCGCCGATTTCATCGGCACGGACCGCGCGGCGCTCGTCCTGGGCGACAATATCTTTTACGGCCACGGGTTGCCGGAAGCGCTGGCGCGCGCGACCGCACGCACGTCCGGCGCCACCGTCTTCGGCTATGTGGTGAATGCTCCTGAGCAATACGGGGTGGTGGAGCTCGATGCCGCGGGTCGGGCGCTCACCATCGAGGAAAAGCCGGCCCACCCGAAATCGAACATCGCCGTCACCGGCCTTTATTTCTACGACAACGACGTCGTGCACATCGCCGCGGCGTTGAAGCCCTCCGCGCGCGGCGAGCTGGAGATCACCGACGTTAACCGCGTTTATATGGAGCGCGGGGATTTGTTCGTCGAGGTGTTCGGTCGCGGATTTGCCTGGCTCGATACCGGCACCCATGCCTCGTTGGTGGAGGCGAGCCATTTCATCCAGATCCTGGAGGAGCGGCAAGGAACGCGGGTTTCCTGTCTGGAGGAGATTGCGCTTCGGCTCGGCTACATTACGCTCGATCATTTTCAGACGCTCGCGGAGCGATGCGCCAAGAGCAGCTACGGCAAGTATCTCCTGGGCATCCACCGCTTGTTTGCCAAATCACGCCGCGCGGAGCTCTGATTCATGCGCTTGCGGAACGCGGTGGTGTTCGTGACGGGGGGTGCGGGATTCATCGGCTCGGCGGTCGTGCGCCACCTGCTCGACGAGACCGAAGCGTCCGTCGTCAATATCGACAAGCTCACCTACGCGTCGAACCTCGATTCCATTCCGCAGGCGGCCGGCAATGCGCGCTATCGTTTCGCGCGGGTGGACACCTGCAACGGTCCCGCCCTGCGACAGCTTTTCGAGCAGCACCGGCCCCACTATGTGATGAACTTGGCCGCGGAAAGCCACGTGGATCGCTCGATCGACGGCCCGGAAGAGTTCATCCAGACCAACATCGTTGGAACCTTCACGCTTTTGCAGGAGGCACTGCATTACTGGCGCTCGCTCGAGCAAGGCCCGCAGGCCCGCTTTCGCCTGCATCATATCTCGACCGACGAGGTCTACGGCTCCCTTGGTCAAACCGGATTGTTCACCGAGACGACCCCCTACGCGCCCAATTCTCCCTACTCCGCCTCCAAGGCCTCATCCGATCACCTGGTACGCGCCTGGCGCGAGACCTACGGCTTGCCCACCATCGTCACCAACTGCTCCAACAATTTCGGGCCGTATCATTTCCCCGAGAAGCTCATCCCCCACATCATCATAAGGAGCCTGACGGAGCAGTCATTGCCGGTGTACGGCGACGGCCTGAACGTGCGTGACTGGCTCTATGTGGAGGACCACGCCCGCGCGCTGACGCTGGTGATGGAGCGCGGCGCGGTCGGAGAGACGTATAATATCGGCGCCCGCAACGAGCGCAGCAACATCCAGGTGGTGAAAGCGATTTGTGCCATGCTCGACGCGATCGCGCCCGCGGCCGGCGGGGCACGCGAGCGGCTGATCACGTTCGTTTCCGATCGGCCCGGGCATGATCGGCGCTACGCCATTGACCCCTCGAAGATCGAGCGCGAACTCGGCTGGAGCGCCGCCGAGACGTTCGAATCCGGCCTCGACAAGACCGTTCGGTGGTTCGTGGACAACCGCGGCTGGTGGCAGTCCATCCTCGAGCGCGGCTACCGGGCGGAGCGCGCAGGCCAGGGCCTCGGCCATTGAACAGATCCTCCCACACTCTGACTGAAATGCACCGGCTTCGCCAAGCTCCCTCATCTGCATACACGTTTGCTGTTCCTCACCTCTCCACGAAACCGGGGCAAGCCCAAGGTTTTGCCGCGCGTTGAATCGTCAAACGCTCCGATTGGATCAGTGGATTTGTGGTCTTGCCCAAACGCTGGATCGTCGAGCGCACCATTGCGTGGCTTAACCGCTGCCGAAGGCTCGCCAAGGATTGGGAGAATCTCAACCGAAAGGCGCTCGCGTTCTTGCGCCTCGTCCCGCCTGAAGTCTCCGGACAGACACTAAGATAGTATCCCTCAGATAGTAAAAAAACTGAGTGTCGCCCACGTAAGGGGGCCTTTCCCCATTATGAATGGAACCCCTCTACTTCTGCCGTGGCAGTGTGGCAAACCTGGCGGGTGCCCGCCAGCTCATATTTGTTCTATGGGCCCAAGGCTGGATAATCCTGAAGTTCTGCTTTCACGTGGGCCCTGGGCGGCACTGCGCTCCATCAACAAGCCCTGCCCCGCCGGCGGGCTGCCCGCCCCTTCGGGCGGGACCGTCAACAAGACAGATTCTTCCTCGGGCAAGCAAGCTCTCTAAATGGGTTCGTTTTGCCAACTAACCACCACTGATTGCATTTCGCGGGAGCGTGCATTTCAATCCGTTGAAATGAAAAGCGCGCACTGCCTCCTCCGGTTCAGCCTGACGTCGCCAGAATCTGGATCGTCTGAACCACTCGTTCTTGAGCCTTGTGGTCTAGCACTACTTTGGCAGATTTTTTTGTATGAACGGGGTGGATGGGATTCCCAAATCAGATTTTCTGTGACTCATGGGTGGTCGGCTTTTTGGAGGGCCGACCATGGTGGGCGCGAGGTCGAATTGGGAAGACGAGCTCGGGGGCTGACGGAAGCCGTTCTTGGATCGCCTGGGCCATAAGGCGCGTCGTCGAATGTGTCCGCTATATGTGGCAGGGCTGATTGGGCCTGGCGATCGCAAGAGCGTTCAACCGATGGCGGATCGGTTTGCGCCGGGTGATTATGATCAGCTGCATCATTTTGTTGCGGCTGGCGTTTGGGATGCGGCGCCGTTGGAGACGGAGCTGCTCGTTCAAGCGGACCGGCTCGTCGGTGGCAGCGACGCGGTGTTGGTGATCGACGATACCGCTATACCGAAGAAGGGCACGCACTCGGTCGGTGTTGCCGCGCAATATGCCTCAGCACTGGGCAAGACCGCGAACTGCCAGACACTGGTGTCACTGACACTCGCCCGTGGCGAAGTGCCGGTGATGGTGGCTTTGCGGCTATTTCTTCCCGACAGTTGGATAAACGATCGGAGGCGGTTGGAGCGAGCTGGCGTCCCGGCCGAATATCGAATTGCACGGACCAAGCCGGAGATTGCGCTGGCGGAAATCGATCGCATGATATCGGTTGGCGTGCGTTTCCGCTGTGTGCTGGCGGATGCCGGTTACGGGCTCAGTGCGTCGTTCCGTCAAGGTCTCACGGCGCGCAAGCTTGCCTGGGCGGTTGGCATTCCTCGTCACTTGAAGGTGTACCCCGTTGATGTGCAGCTCATTTGGCCGGTTACCAAAGTTCGGGGCCGGCCGCGTAAGCGGCACGTGCCAGATATTCTATCGATAGCGGCTGAAGACATGCTGGCCGGTGCCAAGTGGAAAACTGTGAGTTGGCGCAGCGGGACGAAAGGTCGGCTGAAAGCCCGATTTGCTGCTGTCCGTGTGCGCACAGCCGACGGACCTCCTCAGCGCATATGGGATAAGGGTCAGCAGCATCTTCCAGGCGACGAAGCCTGGCTCATCGGCGAGCACCGCACATCCGGGGAGAAGAAATACTATCTTGCCAACTTGCCCGCTGGGATGGACCTGCGCAGCTTGGCTGCGACGATCAAGGCACGATGGATCTGCGAGCAGGCTCATCAACAGCTGAAGGAGGAACTCGGTCTCGATCACTTCGAGGGAAGATCTTGGCACGGCCTTCATCGCCATGCGCTGATGACGATGATTGCTTACGCATTCCTCCAACATCGCCGCCTCACAAAAGTGAGGCGGGAAAAAAAGAATCAACGGCCCGCCACCTCAATTACCAGCCATCCGGCAGGCCGTCGTCGATCTCATCATTCGATCAAGCCCTCGGTGGTGTCCGCACTGCCGAACCTGGATCGGCACGGAAAAGCAGCGTGAGTAAATCTGCCAAAGTAGTGCTAGGTCATGGACTCATTAACTCGCATCCAGATTCTTGCTAAGGCAAGCTTGACGGATGCGAGGTAGGTTTCGGGCGTTTTGTCGTATCTGGTTGCGACGGCTCGGAAGTGTTTGAGCTTGTTGAAGAAGCGCTCGACGAGGGTACGGTGGCGGTAAAGGAATGAGCTGCAGGCAGGAACGTTTCGCCGGTTCGGCATCGGCTTGACGTTGGCCCAGGCTCCGCGTTCGGCGAGGATCTGGCGCAAGGCATCGGAATCGTAGGCGCGATCGGCCAGGAGGATGTTCCCGGCCGCCAATGAGCCGAGCATGTCCGACCGTCGTGGGCCTGGCCTTCGGTGAGCTTAAACGCGATCGGCAGGCAGTCGGCGTCCACGAGCGCACGGATTTTCGTCGTCAGGCCGCCCCGCGAGCGACCCATGCAACGGGATCTGTCATCTTTTTTTGGGCGTTGGCGGCGTGCTGATGAACGCGGATACTGGACGAGTCGATCATCTGGATGTCCCCGTCGTAAGCCCTTGATACCGCCTCCAGAAGCTGGTCCCACACGCCGGCCCGCCTCCACCGGTTGAAAGGTTCACGCAGGTCGTATGCGGCCCATATCGCTCCGGAATGTCTGCCCAGGGCGCCCCCGTGCGCAGCCGCCAGAAGATGCCGTTGAGCACTCGGCGATCGTCCACCCGCGGCACCCCGCGCGGCTTGTTCGGCAACAGCGGTTGGATCACAGACCATTCGAAATCCGTCAGATCAAAGCGTGCCATCTGAACCTCCTGTTCAGGAGGTTGAATCAGAATTTCGCAGATTCCAGAATCCCGTTTATGGGTTCATGACCTAGTTTAGAGTCCCCGCTGCACCGACGTGATCACATCAACCTGCGTCTTGGTCATGGGACTATCCCTAGGATTAGTCCTATGACTTTCCGCCCACCCTCAAATCCGCAAGGCGGCCTTCACCGGGACCGTACGATTTAAAGACTTCCTTGATTTTTGCTATTTTTGGTACACGCCGGAGCGCGCCCCAGACTTACACCCGAGAATCAATGTGAGAGTGACTTGCTCTCAATCTGTCGAGGTTCCTCACTCACCAACCCGAGTTCGGTAAAATTATCGTCCACGGGCATACGCCGTGGCAAAGCCTGGAATTCCAACCAACCGAATCCATATCGACACAGCTGCTAACGCGACTGGATGCCTGACCTATCTCAAGGTCCAGACGAAGCAAATAGGCTTCTCTAGTCTAAGCGCGATTTTGCAACGCCGACTTTCCAATGTCAGGACTCACAACATGAAGTGCTGGCGAGTCGGCCGCAGCGTCACTTTTCTCGCTTGGCATGATAGAAGGCGCATCGTGCTGGTGCACGCGATTTACAGGCGGATACGGCGAATTGAGCAACTCAATCAAGCAGCGGTTTTCTACCAGTTCCAACTCGTGGACGACGCGGGTCAATCCATCTAGTTGTTTTTGCACCAAAGCCAACCTGTTCCGAGAACGCACGACGCCAACCAGACCGCACCCAATTGCAAATACGACTATTGCGTAATATGGTGCAAACAAAATGAGAAGCCCGAGCACAGCGAACGCAAATGCTTCGAAAATTTGCGTAAGACGATTTGGAGCCGTAGAAAGCACGCTCAGCACAATGACGCTTGCGGCGAGCGCCATTGAATCGATTGGCGTGATTTGTCGCGGTAAACGCGCAAACATCGAGTCGGCAAAGACCATGATTTGATTGATCGTTTCCATCGCCATCTCTTTCAACTTCTAGTGACCGGTTAGCCACCAATGCAGCCGTCTCACCGTCTCAGTTGTTGCCATACGCAGGCGGACCAGACCTGCTCAGCGCACGTCATGGCTGGTTGATGGCCCGTCCCACTGTGTTGCTAGGCCGACTGCTGTTTCTCGTGGGACAGCACTGGCCGCCGAGGGCATGACCATAAGTTTGACTTCAGTCCAAAGGCTTTCTGGACTGGTCGCAGTGCTGTGAATCCAAAGAAATAAGAAATTGAAAAACACTGAGGCTGCGATCGCAATCACGCCCCGTTCTCTACCGCTGGTAGAGAACGCCGGCGCCCGCCAAACCAGCGGTGCTCTCAACTCGATAGGCTTCCGCCCACTGGCCATGATCAGCTCCATGAACTGCCCACAGCCCCTTTAATCAATATCAGCTGTTCCCGTGTTCGAGCAAGCTCCATTTCGTCGCGAGTGCCGTCCCAAGTGCAACAGTCTGCCGCCTGGGCTCCATGGCGCCTGAGCGCCTTGCAGCCGCGGTCATGGCGCCCTCCTTGGTGCACCCTTCCAACCGCGATCGGCGCTATTGCCCCTATTGAGGGCGCCATTTACGCCGCGCGGACTGGCTTACGGTGACCCAGCACAGCACAGTAATGCCGGCGACACATTAGCGAGTGAGGAACACGATGGAAAGATGACCAGCGTTCCTGAATGATCGGCAAATTCCACCATATTCGCAGTTCGATGAGTGCCCAGCATCCATCCGGCAAGCGAGGCATCCACGTCCAAGGCGAAGTTGGCAAATAAGTCGAAGAAAAGACGGCTCCAAAGCATAGGCACTGTCGTGGCAAGAAGAATCGTGGCGCCCAGGTGCTGTGCTTCAGTGGCTTGCATGAAAAGTAAGACTTAGAGACTAAGCGCGGTCACGGCCAGTCAGCCCACTGCGCCGATTGGAAAAACGATCAACGACAAAAGAACTATCCCAATGGCGACGTCGGCCAGAAGTATCTCACCGCATGAGCGAGCCGACCGCGGAAGGCATTTATGCCCCGCGTTCTTGTTTATGCTGGGAAATACGATCGAACCAAAATCGGACCCCTGTTCCGAAGCGTTACCTACAACTGCAAAAGGGGTCGGCTTGTTCACCTTGCGTTCCTCTTCGAGACCCGTTACCAGTTACTGCCAGCTGAAAACGGCGCTCGACGGACACCTCCCCGCGCGGCTTACTTTGCTTGGATTCTGCGGAGGCATGCAACGTCGACGCGAATTGCAACCACGATAAAGGCCCCTGGCCGAACTTTCACTATGCCATGATCAGCTATGTCGGCTGCTCACCGCCCTCCAGCATGATATCAGAAGGTGCCACAACCCTCCTGGATGATGTTCCGGCGTGGTAAATGCCTCCGGCGCCTCCGTCTTGCGCTGCGATTCCGCGGTTGCGACTTCGCATTAAATCTTATAATGGAAGCAATTATGTGCCCACGCGCTATAGTTTTTCGCCTGGAATTTCGGGCCAAGGCTCGCCTTGTACATTGGTGGCATTCGAGGAGAGGAGCAGTGGTAGGAGAGGAAAGGATGCGACCTTCAAGCTCATGCATTGATGGTTGTTTATCATCGCTCGGCGTGTCGGGAGTAAACCTATGCACTTGACGGAAGCTACTCCAAGCTATTCAGAGGAGCTCCGCTCTGGCCCTCGGCGGGCACTGAGAGAAGACGAGCGGGCGCAGTTACTCCAGTGGAACGACACGCGCGCGGATTTCCCGCAAGCTTGTGCACACGAGCTATTCGAGCATCAGGTCGACCGCGATCCCGATTCCGTGGCCGTCGTGTTCGGGAAACGCCAAGTTAGCTACCGAGAGCTCAACGAGCAGGCGAACAGGGTGGCGCACCACCTTCGTAGGCGCGGCGTGAGGCCCAACGTGCTGGTAGGCGTTTGCCTCGAACGCTCGCCCGAGATGGTCGTGGCATTGTTGGCCGTCTGGAAGGCTGGAGGCGCATACGTGCCCCTTGATCCGGCCTATCCGACGGAGCGGCTGTCGTTCATGATTGAGGATGCACAGCCGCTTGTGCTACTGACTGAGGAGAAGTGCCGCCGGCTATTTTCTACATCCGGCGAAAAAACGATCTACCTTGATACCGACTGGCCAATGATTAGTCAGGAGATAGGCGACAATCCGCCGCCGGTCGCCGTCCCGTCAAATCTTGCTTACGTAATGTACACCTCAGGGTCGACCGGCAAGCCGAAAGGCGCGATGATTGTTCACCGTGGCCTGGTCAACTATCTGTGGTGGGCGATCAGAGCTTACGCCGTCAAGCCCAGGTGCTCGGTCCCTGTTCACACGTCCATCTCTTTCGATCTCACGGTCACCAGCCTTTACACATCGCTGCTGGCTGGCGGAAAAATAGAGCTGCTGCCGGAGGACGTTGGCGCACAGAGCCTCTTGGCCGCCCTTCTGCGGGCCGGAGACCGCGGCCTCGTGAAGATCACGCCGGCTCACCTCGAGCTGCTCAGCGCGCAGATAGGCCCCGACCAGGCGGCGGGCACGGCGAGAACATTCGTGATCGGGGGCGAGAACCTCCTTGCCGAAAGCCTCCGGCTCTGGCGGGACCACGCCCCCTCAACGCGGCTGTTCAACGAGTACGGTCCGACGGAGACGGTCGTCGGCTGCTGCGTCCACGAGGTGCAGACTACGGACCCGCGCAGTGGGTCTGTACCTATTGGGCGGCCGATCGCGAACACGCAGTTGTATGTCCTCGACGCGAGCTTGCGCCCGATGCCGCCCGGCGTGATGGGCGAGTTGTATATCGGCGGGGCCGGCGTTGGAGTGGGCTACCTAAATAGGCCAGAGCTGACCGCCGAGCGGTTCCTGCTCGACCCGTTCAGCGGCGTTCCCGGCGCGCGCCTTTATAAAAGTGGAGACTTGGCCTGCTATCGAACCGATGGCACGCTGGAATACCTGGGCCGTGCTGATGACCAGGTTAAGATCCGCGGCTATCGCATCGAACTTGGTGAGATCGAAGCAACCCTCGCTGCGCAACCAAAGGTGCAGTCCTGCGCTGTCCTGGCGCGCGAGGATGAGCCCGGAAATAAGCAGCTCGTGGGGTACGTGATCTCGCGCGACGGCACGGTACCGAACACGGATGAGTTGCGGGCATTACTGAGGACAAGCCTCCCCGAACACATGGTCCCTGCGCAATTCGTGTTCCTGGACTCACTCCCGCTCACGCCCAATGGCAAGGTCGATCGGAAGGCCCTACCGCCTCCCTCCAAAGAGACCGCCGGCAAGGGCGGGCCGCCCCAGACGGAGACCGCGAAGGCTGTCGCAGCGATCTGGAGCGAGCTCCTAAGGGTGGAGGGGATTGGGATCCAAGATGATTTCTTCGATTTGGGGGGACACTCAATGACCGCTGCCGGACTCGTCGCCCGGCTTCGTGCGACCTTCGATGTCAATCTCGAACTCGCAAATCTGTTCGAGCGCCCGACGATCGCCGGTCTTTCGGAGGTCGTCGACATGCTTGTGCTGACAAACGGCAGGTTCGGTTCGGGATCTGCCTCGGCCCCGCGTGAGGAGTTCAATCTGTGATGGACACCGCCACGCTTCTCTCGACGCTTCGCACCCGGGACGTCAGGCTGTGGGTGGAAGATGGACAGCTAAAATGCAGTGCTCCAGTGGGGGCGCTCGGTGCCGAGATGCGGGCGGCGCTGGCCAGCCGGAAGGAAGAGGTCCTGGCCTTCCTGCAACAGGCGGAAGCGCTGCAGGGTGGTCCGGCCGCGATCGTGCCGATCAAGCCGGAGGGACGCAGACCGCCCATTTTCGCCGTGTCTGGCCATGGTGGCGACGTCTTTTGCCTCCTCCCATTGGCCCGTCACCTGGACGCGGAGCAGCCCGTGATCGGCGTCCAGCCACCGGGCCTGGACGGCACGGAGCCGCTCAATTCGGTCGAAGCGCTAGCACGTTACGAGATCGAGCAGATACGTCGCTACCGGCCCCACGGACCATACCTGATCGCCGGGCATTGCGCTGGGGGGACCATCGCCTTCGAGGTGGCGCAACAGCTGACCTCAGCTGGCCAACATGTCGCTCTGCTAGCGCTTATTGGGAGTCCGTTTCCCACGATGTTCGGGCATGCGTCACTGATCATGCTCCGCCTTGCCGGCTACGCGAAGGCGCTTACTTCCGGCTCAGTCGCGAGCAGGCTGCAGCGGCGCCTCCAACAGCAAGAGGCCCAATCGGACGTTAGCACCTCCGTACTGACGGCGAGGCGGCGGGTAGAGAGCGCTACCCTTGCCGGAGTCCGCAGGTACAGGCCGCGACCCTACCCCGGCCAGATCGACCTGTTCGTCACCGCCGACAAGTGGCACCGATCCCACCAGTGGAGAGCGGTCGCCGGGACACTACGCGAGCACAGCCTTGAGGACTTCGAAGTCAACGACCTGCTGCTTGGGCCGAACGTGGGGGTCCTCGCTGCGTCGCTTCAAGAGAGGCTTAGTCAGCTTCAGACCTCAGACGGCGCGAGCCTCGCCCAAGACGCGGATTGTGATCAGCTCCACCGCAACATCGGTACCAGTCGTCGGTAGAACCAACCTTTCAGGCAGGTTGGAGCTGAGAGCCGGTCGTCGGTGAAGAACGTTTCCGCGCCCTAAGTTAAGCGAAGCGAAGCAGCAAGATGACACCGCCGATGATCAGCCACAGAGCGCGCAAGAGCCGTTCGAACCAGCACCGGAGTAGGCTGAAGTTGTAGCTACATCCTGACGATCGTCGCGCGGCTGGCTCATCGTTCCCCTCCGACCGCGAATCTCGCTCTCGAAGGAATCACGAACCACTCAAATCGGGAATCCCAAAACGCAAGAAACGGGGGGCACACCCGGCTTTCTTGCAAAATCGATTACTTGCTCACATCAAATCACTCGAGCAAATCAATGGCTTCCGAATACTTCACGAATGACTAGCCAGGCAAGAAATCGTAGCCGACGGTCGCGATCACGGCGTTCGCCGACACAATGGAAGAAATAATTGCGGCTCGTTAACGCTGTTATCATTTATCATAACGACCAACCCACCACTTCTTTCAAGACCTCGTTCGAGCCTCCGTAAATGCGCTGCACACGGCTATCGGCCCACATGAGGGCGATCGGGGAGTCCTGCATGTAACCATAGCCGCCGTGCAGTTGGACGCACTCGTCGATGATCCGGCACTGGCAGTCAGTCAGCCAGTACTTCGCCATTGCCGCAGTGACGGAATCAAGCCGACCAGCGATAAACTGCTGAATGCAGTTGTCTACGAAAATTCGCCCGATATGAGCCTCGGTCTTGCACTCCGCAAGCTTGAAACGCGTGTTCTGCAAGTCGAGCAGAGGCCTACCGAAGGCTTTCCGCTCCTTCACGTAGCCCACGGTGATCTCCACCGCGCGTTCTGCTGCAACGACTGCGCTCAGGCCAATAGATAGCCGCTCATAGCGGAACTGATCCATCATCTGGAACAGCCCGCGGCCTTCGCCGGGGCCAAGCAGATTCCCGATAGGAACGTGCACGCCATCGAAGAACAGCTCGCAAGTGTCTTGGGCGTGTCGCCCGATCTTCTGGAGCGGACGGCCAACCCGGTAGCCGGGCAGATCCTTAGTCTCCAACATCAGCAACGAGAGCGCCTTCGGGCCAGGCGCCTTGGGGTCGGTCCGCACGGCGAGGCAGACGAGGCCCGCGTGCCAACCGTTCGTGATGAACGTCTTGGAGCCATTGATAACGTAGTGATCGCCCTCCTTTCGGGCGGTGGTTTTGATGGCCTGGAGGTCAGAGCCGGAGTCGGGCTCCGTCAACCCGATCGCGCCGACAAGTTCGCCGCAGGCCATTCGCGGAAGCCAGCGCTGCCTCTGCTGTTCGCTGCCGTAGGCGAGGATGTAATGAGCCACGATGCTTTGGATGCTGAGGCCAAAGTGGATACCGCTTCGGGAGATCTCCTCAACGATGACGGCCTCGTGGGCAAAAGTCCCGCCGCCTCCCCCGTATTCCTCGGGCACGTCTGGGAGCAGCAAACCGATCTTGCCCGCCTTGATCCACGCCTCGGCGTCCGGGCGACCCTGCTCAGCCCAACGGGCATGATGGGGCGCAAACTCCTTTTCGATGAATTGGCGAACCGTCTTCTGGAAGATCCTCGTCTCATCGGTCGTCCAAGGCGATTCATACCGAACTGATGTCATGGCTGCGCCCCTTCGGCAGAATCCCGCTTGGCTCCCAACGTCGGATTCGACGATGCCGCATCGGCAATGCTTTTGGCAAGAGCGCCTCCCACGAATCTTGCGGTGGTCGGTTTGCCTGTCTGCATGATAAACGGTACGCTCATCTGCAGAAATGTTGCGCCGCGGATATGTGTTGAAACCGCCACCCCTGTCTTCGCGTCCATCTTATGTGTGCGGATAAAGCCTGTGGCCCAGGTCACCATGCGATGGCACTACCTCTCGACAAAGAACTTGGGCTATCTCTACGTACACTCGCGCCAGCCGGCATTATGATTGGCCATCGGCTAATAACGGTCGGTGACGAGCATGCGATATTGCCAGAGGAGGCTACTGCATTTGAGCGCAGCACAATTCGAGTACGCCGCGCCAGCGGAGCTGCTCGTATAGTTGCACGGGCCCTCCTTCAACGGATGGGACATGCGGGGAGGGCGCTGCCGAAATCAGTTTGGGGCGCCCCAATCTGGCCAAAAGGCATTCTAGGCTCTCTTGCTCATGATTCCCGGATCGCTATTGCCGCGGTTGGCACATCTGAAGATGTGGGCGCGTTGGGAATTGATATAGAGCCGGCGGAAATGCTCCCAGCAGATTTGCTACACCTTGTTACAACGCCGCGAGAACGAGTAAAGATTGAATCTGATCCATATCGAGGTCGACTATTTTTTGCAGCAAAGGAGGCGGTCTACAAGGCAGTTCACCCGTTAGACCATGTGTTTCTTGACCATCATGACGTCGAAGTCGACTTAGCTAACCAGAAGGCAACTGTTCGCAACGGTCGAGTTGTTAGACTTAGATTTTGCATTTCCACACATCTGGTGGCGCTGGCCTTTCTTTCTGCTTCTGAGGTCGCGGATTGCGCTGGCATCAAGCCTTCCGATTGATCTATCGATCTACCTGAAGGCCTCCACACGCTTGCAAAGTGGGGGGGACCTCGTTGGTCCCATTACGATGGCCCGGTCTCCGAATGTAGGGCAAAGAATCACAGCTAAACGTTGCGGCCGGAGGCCGCCAACTGAGGCGGCATGCAATGAACTGTCAAAGTCCGGAAACGTCAGTCCGCTCTGCGACGGCGTTTAATCAGCCAATAGACGCCATAGCCGACCGCAAGGAAGGGAAGTCCGGCGCCCGCGATGGGTCCGGGCGCGCCATGGACGCCACCATCTTTCCAATTGGTGGCCCCGCCACCTTGATAGACCCAGTTGTCAGGCGAAAGCACGGAACTATAAAATACATATCCAGTGGTTGCAACACCAGATGTTGCTAGCAGGACAAGTGTGACCTTTAGAATTGAGGACATCCTTATCTCCCGTCGCGACTCCACCCAAGTCGAGATTGTAGCAATTCTTATGCTCCATACATGCGGCAAACTGTCACGGAAAACTTTCGGCCCCCACTTATACTTGGGGGGCAAAATCCGGCCAGCACACCCAAGAAAGGAACGTATAGCGAACAACAGAGCACGGGGAAGGTGGGTAGTTTATCAGATTCTCGCTGCTCGGTCGGGCTTCCAAACGGCTCAGAAACCCCCTACCATCTACGCCAGTTGCGAGGCATCGGGGGAGTCAGATCAGTTCAGAATGTCGATGAATATTGCGAGGGTGTTAGTCGTGATTTTCCACAGCGTGGGCGCCCCCAATTGCGGATTCGGAGAAGTGGCCCTTGGTTGAGCAGAATTACCCCCTCATTAAGCAGTTATGATGAAAAGTCACAGGAAATACCTCCTCACTGGCTATCCGCCTCCGTTTGAGGAAGGATCGGAGAATCCTTATCGGAGAAACGGCCGGTGATGATCGACGTAACGACGAGGTAATTGCTTTGTGCGGCTTTATCGGGATTTTCGAGTTCAAGGAACCGCTCGAATTGGTGCGCGACCGCGCGCTGGAGATGGCGAAGACCATCAGACACCGCGGACCGGACTGGAGTGGAATATACGTAGATGATGGCGCACTACTCGCGCACGAGCGACTCTCGATCGTCGACGTGGAGCATGGCGCGCAACCCCTCCTCGACCCGATCGCGCGCCGCGCACTTGCGGTAAACGGCGAGATTTACAACCATGTGGCGCTGCGCGACAAACTGAGGCGGCCGCACGCTTGGAAGACGAAATCAGATTGCGAGATTATCCTGTACCTCTACGATGAGTACGGGCCTTCGTTGTGCGACATGCTTAGCGGGATCTTCGCATTCGCTCTCTACGACGAAAGGACACGCGACTTCTTCGTGGCGCGAGACCACCTCGGCATCATTCCGCTCTACATCGGATGGGGCAGTGATGGTACGACGTACGTTGCGAGCGAGATGAAGGCGCTCGACGCGGTATGCGAGTCAGTCCAGGAGTTTCCACCGGGGCATTACTATGAGGGGAGCGGAAAGCGGTTCGTCAAATGGTACGATCCCATGTGGGCGCGCACCTTGCCTACGGAAAAAGTCTCTTTGCAAAGACTGCGGACTGCACTTGAGACAGCGGTTAAACAGCAGCTGATGTGCGATGTCCCGTATGGCGTGCTCATATCGGGCGGTCTCGATTCCTCCCTCATAGCTGCCATCGCGGCGCAGCACCGGTTCAAAAGGATAGAGTCGGGCGAAACCGAAGAAGCGTGGTGGCCGAGGTTACACTCATTCTCGGTCGGGCTCGAGAGCTCGCCGGACATGAAGTATGCGCGCAAAGTAGCAGCGCATATCGGCACGGTCCATCATGAGATCATCTTCACAATACAGGAAGGGCTCGACGCGGTGAAAGACGTCATTCGCCATCTTGAAACTTTCGACGTTACGTCTATCCGGGCGGCAACGCCGATGTACCTCATGGCGCGCAAGATAAAATCAATGGGAATCAAGATGGTGCTCTCGGGCGAAGGCGCGGATGAGGTGTTCGGAGGTTACCTATACTTCCACATGGCGCCAACCGCAAAAGAGTTTCACGAGGAGACGGTGCGAAAGCTCTTCGCGCTCAGCAAGTACGATTGCTGTCGTGCAAACAAGGCGACAGCTGCGTGGGGTCTCGAGGCTCGAGTGCCGTTCTTGGACAAGGAATTTCTCGACTACTCAATGTCAATAGACCCGACAGATAAGATGTGTCCCGGTAATAAGATCGAGAAGAGCATATTACGCGAGGCCTTTCAGGATTTGCTTCCCGAGGAGATCCTCTGGCGCCAGAAAGAGCAATTCTCGGACGGCGTTGGTTACGGCTGGATCGACTGTTTGAAGCGTCAAGCGGAGGAAAAGGTCACGAATGAGATGATGGCAGACGTCACGCAGCGATTTCCGCAACAAACGCCGACCTCGAAAGAAGCATATTTGTACAGAACGATCTTCGACAGCATCTTTAACAATCCAACCGCCTGCCTCACCGTTCCTGTCGGCCCGTCGATTGCGTGTTCGACGCCGACGGCATTTCGCTGGTCGCAGGAGTTTGCAAAGATGGATGATCCATCAGGCAGAGCGGTAAAAGGAGTGCATCTAGACGCTATTAATACGATCTGATGCTCCGACGACCGATCCTGGCCAGGGCAAGACCGACATCGGGCAATGTTGGGTTTTTTTTGCATGACGATCGCACTGTCTGCGGCACCGCGCCGCCGACGGCGACGCAATGGGCCATCGCCAGGCAGGGCTCATAAGACGAATCGCAGAAAAACTCAAGCAAAAGCAGCCTTTCAGATTTCCGCCAAAATGACGTTAATACGAACTCTGGAAACTACGTTCCACCTACAGTCGGTGGCACAAGTGGAACATCGGCCGCGGAACCGGAGCAACCCGATGCGCAAATTTATTCGAATGGTTGCAACATTATTTTTATTGCCTTCCGGCGCTGCGTACGCCCAGCCTTTGGGAGGGGATGGGTCCGGCGGCTCTTCTTGTGCAAGTTCATTTGTTGATGGGTGTCCGGGTGCACCTGTTGCGGCTATTCAGCTGCCAACAATACTCAATAGTTACGCCACAAGGCCTCCATGGAAGGTCGCCGGTGTGGATTACGCCGTTGGAGTGCCTGCCGGTGTGGTGCTGAAAGATCCTGAAGCAGTAGGCGTCATTCCCAGCGGCGCCACTATCAACACCCGCAACCACACAATTGCGGTGATGGGCGCCAACGTCACGTTGGATAGCTTCGATTTCGGACTGCACAACGGCTACACGGTCATTGTCCAAGCGGCCGGCACCACGGTCAGGAACTCGCACTTCTTGGTGGGATCGAACGCCGGCGCTCTTGGTACGGTGCTGAGCTCCAACACTTCTTGCAGCAACCTCACTCTGCTCAATAACGAGTTCGACGGAGCCAATATCGCCGTCAACTCGCAACAGGGGACGACTATCTGCATCTTCTGTTCTGGGACCTTCACCGCCCAGTACAACTACTTCCATAACTCCGGCGGCGACATGATCGACATTAACAACAGCACGACTGCTGAGGTTGATGTTATCCGATATAACTTGTTCAAGGATATCGGTGTAAACACTGGGCATGCGGACACGATCCAGTGGTTTGACAGCACCATAGGATCAGGAAGCGTCGTCAGGTTCAACACCGTTTACCAAACTGTCAACCAGCCGGGTCCGGGTAACGGATTGCTTGTCGAGCTGTCCGAGGGCTCGACCGCAACAATGACAGGATTGGACTCATCCAACAATACGGTCATTAGTCTAGCCGCTTGTTCGACCTGCAATTGGGGTGTGGGTTTTTACGTTGCTCTAGGCGGCGTTGCTGATCACGTTTCGGTCAGAAATAACTTCATCGATGCCACAGGAATCAATCGGTTTACGGCGTCTCCATGGTTCGGCAATGGTAATACGCGAGCGGCGACCATTAGCAACCTCGCGCATCCGATGGCGATGCACGACCTTACCAATATGGTGAGCGGAGCTAAGGTGCCGGTTCCAAGCTTCCGCAGTCCTTCGGCCTTCGGATATTATGTCTATCCAGACCTTTCAGGTTACACGCCTTCGCTAAGTGATATCTTCGCTATCATGCCGAGTCCTGCATCCGGCGATATTACAACTGGAAACGCGATCACGTTCACACTGGATATGGTACGGGCGACGTGGACCGTTACGGGTACGCCAACCATTTCATTGAGCAATGGCGGTACCGCTTCTTACCGCAGCGGTTCTGGATCGAATTTATTGGTGTTCACCTATCCGGTGGGCGCTGGACAGACGGCGACCAACTTGGCTGTGACCTCCATCAATTTGGCAGGGGGAACGATCAATGACTCCGTGGGCAATGCAGCAAACTTGTCCGGCCCATTGATAACTTTTACCGACCTAAACGTAAACTGACAACACGCTGAGGACAGACATGAGGTTCCACCGTAGGCACCGATTGCCATCGAGGCGGTGGAGCGCATCGATGCGCTGTTCGCCATCGAGCGCAATGGCATGACACCGCAGGAGCGCGTCGGTGTGCGCAAACGAGCGTAGTCGGCCGCTCGTCGACGCGTTGCAGACCTGGTTGCGCAAGCGGCGAGCCAAGCTCTCCGGCAAGAGCGAGACCGCAAAAGCGATCGATTGCAGTCTCAAACGCTGGCCGGTATTTGCTCACTTTCTCGACGACGGCCGCCTGTGCATGTCCAACAACGCGGCCGAACGAGCCGTGCGTTGCATCGCGGTCGGCCGCAAGAACTGGACCTTCGCAGGGTCCGACGAAGGCGGCCGACGCGCCGCCGCCATCTACACACTCATCGAGACCGCCAAGCTCAACGACATCGATCCGCAGGCATGGCTCGCCGACGTGCTCGCGCCCTACCAGACCACCCCGCCAAACGGATCGCTGAGCTCCTACCTTGGAATTGGCGAGCGCAAAGTCTCGCCGCAAAGGCCGCTTGATGGGGCTCCGGCCGCTCGGTATCCGCACAACTCCGGGGCCTTCACCGGAAGCGTACGGAGCCGGCTCCGGAAATCTGCACAGAACGATAAGTGGAGTTTCTGCCTGACAACGGGCACGCTGTGCCCCGCGAATCAGGAGAGATCATGAGCAGACGACCCCGCCGGAACCACACACCGGCGTTCAAGGCGAAGATGGCGATTGCAGCCATCAAGGGCGATCGAACCCTGGCTCAGCTGGCGGAGCAGTTCGACGTCCATCCCAATCAGATCACATCGTGGAAGGCCCAGCTCGAGGGCGGAGCTGCGGATGTCTTCGGTTCCGGTGGCGGCAGTGGAGCGGCGCCGCCGGCTGTGGACGTGAAGTCGCTGCACGCAAAGATCGGCGAGCTGACGCTCGAAAACGATTTTTTAGAGGGAGCGCTCACCAAGGCGGGTTTGCTGAGCGCAAAGCGATGATCGACCGCCAACACGATCTACCGATCACTAAGCAGGCGGAGGTTCTGTGCATCAGCCGTGGCAGCGTCTACTATTTGCCGCGGCCGGTGCCGGAAGCCGACCTCGCGATCATGCGGCGGCTCGACCGACTGCACCTGGAGTTCCCTTTCGCCGGCTCGCGGATGCTGAGAGGCCTGCTGGCCGCCGAGGGGTGCAAGATCGGCCGCCGTCACGTGAAGACGCTCATGCGGCGGATGGGGATAGAAGCGCTCTATCGCCGTCCGCGCACAACCAAACCTGAGCCGGGCCACAAGATCTACCCGTACCTACTGCGCGGCGTCCAGGTCACGCGGCCGAACCAAGTGTGGGCAATGGACATCACCTACATCACGATGGAGCGGGGCTTCGTCTATCTGGCCGTCGTGCTCGACTGGTTCAGTCGTCGCGTGCTGTCGTGGCGCGTATCGATCACGATGGAGGCGGCGTTC
>Ga0209068_10000282_pt1 | contig 28888 bp, 32 predicted proteins | sample ColStrG_CSR_2012_FD_187200 | JGI IMG/M metagenome (GOLD analysis project Ga0209068, IMG submission 187200) | Freshwater sediment microbial communities in response to fracking from Pennsylvania, USA - Cold Stream Run_MetaG_CSR_2012 (SPAdes)... | ecosystem: Environmental > Aquatic > Freshwater >...
GAGCGTCGGCAAGACCGCCAAGGACCTCCAGTTCGCCCAGGCCGCCGACCCGACACAGACGCTCGACGGCAGCTTCGAGGTCTACCGGGTCCCCGGGGTGGACGGAACAAAGTTGCGGGACGCCCTCATCACTGCGTGGAAGGGCGACTTTCCGGACATGAAGCTGACCGACGTCACGGTCGGTGGGCGGAAAGTCACCAAGGGCGTGTTCGATACGCAGACGCCGCCGAGCTACCTCTTCGTCACCGGTGAGTACCTGTACGACATCTGGACGAACGACCCCACGATCGCCGCGGCGGGGATCAAGGCCCTTCCGGTCCCGGGTGCATCCGCGGCGCCGCGCGGATCGGCCCCGCCCGCGACGTCCGTGAAGCCCGCCGCATCGGCCTCGCCCGCTCCGTCGGTTTCGCCCGCTCCGTGATCGACGGGACCGTGGCTGTCAGCGTCGGCGAAAGAGGCGCAGGTTGTGCGGGAAGGTCGGACCCGGCGGCTTCGACAGGCGTGACGATGGACAAGCGGCCGACGCCCAGGTCATCGCCGGGCGCTAGGTGGCTGACAGTCAGGTAGACCGACGGCCACCAACGGGCGAGGGCAGGTGCATCGCCCAGGACCTCGGTGATCTCCTCGGGCGTGGCCGGGATCCGCAACGTCGTGATGAAGTGGTAGTCGTTGGCAGCCACGGCCGAGGTGCGGCGGTCGCCTAGTCGCGGCTCGGACGACGGGGTCGCTCGTCCTTGGGCGGCTTCGGCTCATGACCCGGTCGAGGCGGTCGGGGAGCAGTGCCCGGGGCCATGTCCGGCCGCTTCTCCTCGGGTCCGCGTGCGCGGGCCGCAGCGACGGACTCGGCGAATGCCTTGGCGGTCGCCGTCGGAAGGCTGCCCATCCAGGCGGCCTCGATCTGCTTGACGCGTTCGGTCTCCGTCTTGCGGCGCTCGCGTTCGAACTTGGAATGTCTCGCCACGAACCTGTCCTTTCGGTGCACCGTCACTCGGTGCGTCACGGGAGTGTACCCGAGGCGGGTTCCGAGACGACCCGCGACCGCCCGGTGCGCCGTCGCCTATCCTTCGGTGGTGAGCCTCTACACCCTGCACGACACGGGCGACCTCATCGAACCGGTCGTCATCGCCGCCTTCGACGGCTGGGTCGATGCGGGGACGGCCGCGACGACCGCGCTCGGGATCCTGGCCGATGACGGCGAGGTGGTGGCGACCTTCGACGCCGACCGGCTGTTCGACTATCGCGCCCGACGGCCGCCGCTCGAGATCGTGGACGGGCGATTGACCGAACTGACCTGGCCCGAGCTCGTCCTCCGTCGGACACGCCTCGACGAGCGCGACCTGCTCATCCTCGTCGGCCCGGAACCCGACTACCGCTGGCGCACGCTGACGACCGAGGTCATCGAGTTGACCCGCCGGCTTGGCGTCGTCGAATGGATCAGCCTCGGTGCCATCCCTGCGGCGGTCCCGCACACACGGGCCGTCCCGATCATCGGGACCGAGGCGACGCCCGGCCTCCTGCGTGGGACGGTAGCGGCGGGGCCAGCCGGGACCTTGCGCGTGCCATCGGCGCTCGTGTCGGCGCTCGAGATCGAGGTCGCGGCGGCCGGCGTGCCGGCGCTCGGTTACTTCGCCCAGGTGCCGCACTACGTTTCCGGACCCTATGCGACCGCGGCGTTGGAGTTGCTTCGGGCGTTGGGCACTCATTTCGGCACGGAGATCGCGGCCGGTGAGTTGACCGAGGAGGCACGTGAGCTGCGGGCGCGGCTCGATACGGCGGCCAGCCTGGATGAGACCACGCGTGCATACGTCGAACGTCTCGAGGCGATGTACGACGAGCAACGACTGCCGTCGGGCGACGACCTCATCTCCGACATCGAACGGTTCCTGCGCGATCAGGGCAACAACATGCCGGGCGGCAGTCTCCCGAACTGATCAGCGCGACGAAACGACACCACCCGACGGCGATGGTCGGCGTTGCCGGAACATATCGTCGACGGACCGTCGTCAAGGCAGGTTGCCGGCTCCGCGCGACCGACTCGTCTATCTCGACATGGAAGGGGCTGGGCAGAGCACGCGAGCGGTCACGTGGACCCGGATTCATGGACGCGGGGGCATCGGCGCAGCGCCGGCATTGGTTCACGACCGGATGCATAGGGGCGATCTGGCCGCCTGTGAAACGAGCGGCGCGATCCTGGAGCCCGGGCGAGTCAGCCGCCGAGGGTCATCCTCGGCACGGTGGACGTGGCGAGACGCTCCTCGAAGCGCTTGGCGGCCTCGTCGAGCTTGGCCAGGTGCTCAGCCAGCCGGAGCCGAGCCGCCTCGGCGGCCTCGTCGAGGTTCGTCAGCTCGAAGATCCGCCAGTGGCGGATGATCGGCAGCAGGACCTCGTCGCGGTGGACACGGATGTCGTAGATACCGGCCTTGGCGATCTGGGCCGCCTTGCGGATGAAGCCCGGGATGCCGGCGCCCGGCATCTGGAACGCGAGCACCTCGTCGACGATCGCGCAGACCGCGGCCGACGGCTCGATCACGAGCGCCGCCGAGATGATGTCGCGATAGAAGACCATATGGAGGTTCTCATCGGCGGCGATCCGGACCATGATCCTGTCGGCGACCGGGTCGTTGGAGTAGCGGCCCGTGTTGCGGTGGGCGATGCGTGTCGCGAGCTCCTGGAAGGCGACGTACGCCAGCCCGCGAAGCGTGTCGGGTGATTCGTGGTCATAGCCCTGCTGGAGCTGGGTCATCCGCCCGCGCTCGAGCATCACCGGGTCGATGTTGCGGGTGACCGTGAGGTAGTCGCGCAGGACGATCGCGTGGCGCCCCTCCTCTGCCGTCCAGCGCCCCACCCAGTTGATCCAGGCGCCGTCGCCGGCCCCGAACATGCCATGGATGAGGCGATGGTAGCTGGGCAGGTTGTCCTCGGTCAGGAGACCGATCTCGAAGGCGGTCTGGGCGACTCCGGTCAGGCGCGGCTGGTCCGGGGTCCACGGCTCCTTGTCGAAGTCGCGCCCGAGTCGGTATGGGATGAAGTCGTGGGGAAACCATTCCTGGGCGACCGACGCGTGGCGGTCGTAGAGCCGCGCCGCCTCCGGCTCAAGCTCGTTCAACAGCGAGCGCTGGTCGTAATCCGTCATCGGTGAAGGGTAATCGCGATTTGTCACGAGCATCGTGCGACCTGTGCGCGCCTGCACGGGGACCAGACTCCGCTACGCTCTGCGCGATGATCCGGACCGTCGTCGCGACTCGCTACGTCACGCCCCTGCGCGAAGGTGGGTCGCTGCCCGGACTTGTCGAGGCGGACGACGATGGGCTGTACGTCGTCAAGTTCCGCGGCGCCGGTCAGGGTCCCCGAGCGCTCGTCGCGGAGTGGCTGGCCGGCGAGCTGGCACGCGCGATCGGGTTGCCCGTGCCGGACCTCGTCGCGGTCGAGGTGGATCCGGCCCTGGGCGACGCGGAACCAGACGAAGAGATCCACGACCTCGTCCGGGCCAGCCCCGGACTCAACCTCGGGATGGACTTCCTGCCCGGGGCCTTGACATTCAATCCGGCGGCGTCAACCGCGCGCGACGCTATCGGCCCGGACCTCGCCGCCGATGTCGTCTGGTTCGATGGCTTCGTCACGAACCCCGACCGCTCCCCGCAGAACCCGAACCTGCTCGTCTGGCACGGGCGTCCGTGGCTCATCGATCACGGCGCCGCCCTGTACATCCACCACACGTGGCGCGATCCCGACGAGCATGCGCGCCGGGCGTTCGATCGCATCCGAGACCACGTCCTGCTGCCCTACGCGGCATCGATCGAGGTGGCCGATGCACGGCACGCCCGCCGGATCGACGAGACCTTGCTGACCGGACTGGTCGAGGCGCTGCCCGACACCTGGCTCCCGGACGATCCGATCGTCGGCGACGCCGCGGCGCAGCGCCTCGCCTACGTCCGCTACCTGTCGCGGCGCCTCGAGGCACCACGACCCTTCGTCCAGGAGGCGGATCGTGCCCGAGCCGCCGCGTAACGCATTCCAGTACGCGATCGTCCGCGTCCTGCCGAGCATCGAGCGCGGCGAGTGCCTGAACCTGGGGGTCGTCCTGTTGTGCCGGCCACGTCGCTTCCTCGGCGCGCGGATCGAGCTCGACGAGGCGAGGCTGGCCGGCTTCGCCCCTCTGCTTGACCCCGCGTCCATCCGGCCGCACCTCGACGCCTTCGAGCGGATCGCAGCGGGCGACCCTGCCGCCGGGCCGATCGCGCGGCTCGAGCTGGCGGAGCGGTTCCACTGGCTCGTGGCCCCGTCGAGCACGATGATCCAGGCGTCGGACGTCCATTCCGGGCTGTGCGAAGAACCGGCAGCGGAACTCGACCACCTGATCGCGACGCTGGTAAGGACCACGGGCCGCTAGCGGATCAGCGAGGCGGGGCTCCCGTCCCGTTTCCGGCGCCGACGCCGGCGACACCGCCCGTGCTGCCCAAGGTTCCAGAGGTCCCCGACGTCCCCGTCAGTCGCGCCTCGCCGTCGGCGAGGGCCTGTTCGAGCGTCCCGGTCCGGCTCGCCGTGGCGACCTCCATCCGCAGGTCGACGTCGGGGGCGTGGCCGTTCGCCCTCTCCTCGACGGCCCGGCCGAGGCGCTCGACGAGCGTCTTCGCAGCCCGTCCGCCGGTCTCCGGCAGGAGGATCCGGAAGCTGCGCGCTCCGAGGCGGACCGCGCGGTCGGTCTCGCGGGCCTCGGCCCGGATGGCATCCCCGACGACCCGCGCGACGCGGTCGTTCACGCCGGCGGGGACCTGCCCGCGCAACTCGATCAGCAGGACCGAGGCCGGCCGGCCGTAACGGGCATGCCGGGCCGCCTCGTAACGGAACGCGATCATCCAGTCCGGCCGGGTGTCGAGTTCGATCGGATGCCGGACACGCTCCTCCGTCGCGGCGATGCGGCGTGGCGGAGCGACAGGGCCCTCGAGGAACGCCTCGATGTGCTCGGCAGTCCGATCGTCCTCCACTTCGTCATGGTGGTGATCCGGAAGGACGAACTTCCTCGACCGGCGGGGCCGCGTCGGCTTCGACGGCTTGATGGGGTCGGCTGTGTCGGTCACTAGCCACCCAGTCTACCGCCGACACCCTGTTTCGGCCCTCGGCGGGGCTCGGAGTGGTGCGTCCGGTCCACACGAATCGCCGGTCGAACCAGCCGGGGGTTACCCCTGGGCCGCGCGGTCCGCCGCCTTCTTGGCGCGCTTGCCCGCCTGGTACGTGGCCAGCGCCTCGGCGGAATCGACGTCGCCGAGGGTCGGCCAGGTCGGCGCCACGTCGTCATAACCGGGCGGTCGGACGCCGAATCGGTTGCCGAGGACCGCGATGACGGACTTCGTCTTCATCTCGCCGAACCCGGGCAGCCCGCCGATGCGTGCCTCGAGATCGCGGCCGTCCGTCGCCTCGGTCCAGACGCGCTCAGCATCGTTGCCGAAGTCTGTGGCGATCGTCGCGCAGAGTGCGTGGACCTTGCTGGCCATGGCTCCGGGGAACCGGTGAAGCGCCGGGCGTTCGCGGAAGACGACATCGAGGTCGGACGGGGCCATCGTCGCGATCCTGGCGGCATCAAGATGTCCGAGCCGACGCTTGAGTTCCGCCGGTCCGGAGAAGGCCTTCTGGACCGTGACCTGCTGATCGAGCGCGAACCCGATGAGCAAGGCCAGCGGCTCGGTGGCGATCAGCCGGTCGGCGGCGGGGTCACCCGTGAACGGGAGTGAGTCGGGCTTCGTCATGGCTGCATGGTAGCCCGGTCGTCAGACCATCCGGCGCGGCGGCCACTGGCCGGCCGGATCGCCCGGAGACGACGGCGAGGAAGCCGCCGGCGAGGAGTAACAGCCGAGCGGCTGCCTTCCGGCATCGAGCTCGGTCATTCGATCGAGATCCGGACCCCGTCTCCGGCGTCGTCGATGTCGAGGATGGAGCCCTTGATGCCGGCCTCGATGGCCTCACGGATCCGGTCCGAGGTCGCCTCCGAGATGCCAGGGACCTGGTTGATCGCAGCGCGGCCCAACGACAGGGGGATGCGCAGGTTGATGACCGTCCGCCCACGCTCGGTCACCTGGACGCGGAGGATGCGGGCCGGGCTGTCGTCATTTCGGTCCGCGCCCGTGGCGCCCTTGCCGTTCCGGGTCGCGCTTCCAGGTCCCGATGCAGCCGTTCTGCCATCGAGCGCGTCGAGGATCGGGCCGGCCTCTTCGGCCGTCAGCCGACCCTCGGCCAGCAGGCGGAGGACTGCCTCGAGCGCATCGTCACGCATCGTCCGTCTCCCTCGCCGAGACGCGGGTCGTATCCGTTTCGGGATCGACGGGTTTGCCTGTCGCCGGTCCCTCCGCGAGGCGTTCACCGCCGTCGAGCGCCTCGAACCGGCGACCGGCTTCGGCCACATCGATGTCGCCGCGCTCGAGCGAGCGGAGGATCCCGAGTCGTGCGTCGTCGTAGGCGGCCGCGATCGCACCGTTCTGACGAGGCGCGATGTGGAGGTCCGGCACAGCCGAGGCGGGGGGCGGTGAGGTAACGGTGACCGGCGTTCGGTCGAGGAGGGGCACCGGGCGGACCACGTTCAGGTCGCCAGACATCGTCCGCACGGTGACCTGGGGGCCGGCGGACCCGATGGCGATCGACCGATGGCCGCGTCTGCCCTCGATCCGGCCGAGCTCGGAATGGAGGTCGCCGGACATCGTGGTCATCTCGACCCGGACGTCGGCGGCGGGCGCGAGCCGGACGTCGCCGCTGACGGTTTCGACAGCGAACGGCCCCGTCCCCGCCAGTCGTGCGGCCGCCCTGATGTCGCCGCTGGTCGTCGCCAGGCGCAGTGAGCGGAGGGTCCCCGCCCGCAGCTCGATGTCCCCCGACACGGTCCTGGCCGCGACATCGGCCTCCCCGGTCGCACGGATGTCGAGATCGGCTGAGACGGCCTCGATCACCAGGCGACCGCTGACCGACCGCAGGTCGAGATCGCCTGATGTCGTCCGGTAGCGCTGGTCGCCGACCAGGCCGTCGACATCGATCTCTGAGTTGACGGTCTCGATGACGATCGTCGCCCGCCGCGGCAGCTCGACCTCGAGCTCCGGTGCGTGCTCACCCCGCGGCTGGAAGGACGCGCCCGACCCGTTGCCCTCGAACAGCGAGGCGCTGCCGTCGCCGAACTCGACGGTCAGCATCGCTCCGAGATCCCTGCCTCGCCTGTCGCGAACCCGCAGCGTGTCGCCATCCACGCCCTGGAGGCGCACGTCGCCGTCGCGCACGCGGATCGAGACGAGGCCTTCGGTGCCGATCGTGTGGCTGAGGCTCGAGCCGGTCGTGGTGACGGTCATCGCGCGGTCCTCCCGAGCGCGCGGATCGCGGCTGCCGCGTCCTCGGCACTCATCTCGTGTCGGGCGACCGCCTCAAGGATCTCCTCGCGCGTCCGCTCGACGGCAGGTTCGGTCGTCGTGTCGTCGGCGTCGTCGGCATCGGTTCGAGGGCCGAATCCGAGCGTCCGGACGAGAGCCTCCACGCGCGAGCGGACGGTCGGGTAGCTGATGCCGAGCTCTCGCTCCATCTCGCGCAGGTTGCCGCGAGAGCGCAGGAAGCTCTCAAGCAGGGTCAGCTGTTCGCGGTTCAGGCGCCCGAAGCGACCGACGCTGAAGTCCCCCTCCAGGGTCGTCCCACAACTGCGGCATTGAAGTCGTGTGACGGCCAACTCGTTGGAGCAGACCGGGCACGTGGAGATGACATCGTGTGGCATGGGACCCTCGCCCTAGCGCCCGACCGCCCGTACGCGCGTCGCCGTGCGAGCCGACGGGGCGGGGCGGATGGCTGCCGGCTCGCTGGCGGTCGAGGCGACGGACGCCTTCAGCATCTCGCGAGCACGAAGCTCGGCGACGAGGTCGCGTTCGCATTCGGAGCGCTGGATGTGGGCGAGACCGAGATCGAACATGTCGCACGTCCTTGCGTCTATCGTGGCCACATGCGACGTTATAGCAAGGCCACCTACACTTTGTCAATACATAGCATCACTTTGTTGTGACAGCCTTGGCGAGCGCGGCAGCCGGCTGACGGCCGGCTTCGATCGACATCACCTCTTCCCGCGCGTCAGCTCGAGTCGGCGATCCCGTCAGTGGACTCGGAATGTCGCCGCGGTCAGACCCAGGTTGCCGACGACCGAGCGGTAGTAGCGGCCGGCGGCCTTGGGCGCCATCCAGGCCGTGAAACCGGGGGTCCGCACCGAGCCGAATGTGAAGTCGTAGGCACCGACCCAGCTCGGCGAACTGGTGAAGATGGCACCGATCGAGCGGTTCGTCCTGAACAGGCCGTACAGGATGTACGACGCGTCTGTGATCCCGTCGGCGAAGACCGCCCGAGCACCGGCGCGCAGGAACCCTGCGCCATAGTTGTCGACCCGCTGCCTGGCAACGGTCCTGGTCGGGTTCGCGGAGCCCCACTCGGAGTTGCCCGAGGCGTAGCACAGGCGGTTGAGGATGACCACGGCGTTGGGGGCCAGCTTGATGCCTGTTCGGATGTAGTACTCGCCGTAATTCTTCCGATTGTTGCCCTGACCCGCCGATGCGTTGAGCCCGAAACCGTCCTTGGTGTATCTCGAGAATGCCCCGTATGGGCTGGGCGAGCCGTTGCCGTGCCCGAGGTAGATGACGAGGCTGGCGCCCTGGGCCGCCGCCTTGACCCGAGCCCACGTGGCGTTGGGGCTGTAGATCTCGACGACGGTGGCTCCGTATGAGCGAGCCTGGGTCGCGTACCGCCTGGCGTTCCTGATGTAACTCGCGGTATTCGACTCGACGGGTCCGACGATCACGACGACTTTGACGCCGGTCGCCGCAGTCGCGGCCGTGGGGTTCGTCGCGCCCAGGACCGCTGCGAACGCAAGCGTGATGGCGAGGATGGTCAGGTGGGCCGACCGGCTGGTTGACGCCCGCTGGGCGCCGTTTGCTGGGAACCGCAACACTCATGCCTCCTGATCCGCCAGAACACCGCGCGGTGGCACGCGGTGACGGTGGTGGTGCCGCCGGCGGCAGGGCTGGAGGGCGCCGTCGTCGCTCTCGGACGGCGCGGCACGAACACGCGGCGTAGTCGAAGGGGCGAACGGACCGGAGGATCCGTTTGGTCGGGCTGGGGACCCGATGCACGTGACAGGTGTCTGCCGTGGGGGGCGGCGTTCTTCTGTTGGGCCTGTCTACGGTGGCCTCGGAACGCCCCCAGTATGCCAGCCGACGCGGGATCGCGTCAGCCGGGGTTCACATCGCGAGCGATGGGGGCGACGGTCGCGTCAGCCAGACGCACCAGATCGGCGGGTGCCAATCCCATCTGGAGGCCACGCCGGCCGGCCGAGACGAAGATCGAATCGAGGTCGAGCGCGGCGGCGTCCACGACGACCGGCACGGCCCGGCGCGAGCCCAGTGGACTGATCCCGCCAACGACATAGCCCGTCGTTCGCTCCGCAGCGACGGGGTCGGCCATGACGGCTCGACGACCGCCGAGGGCATCGGCCAGGCGCTTCAGGTCGAGTTCCCGGTCGACCGACACGACCGCGAGCACGAGACGGCCGTCCACACTCGCGGCGAGCGTCTTGTGGACTCGGCGTGGGTCGACGCCGAGAGCGGCCGCCGCATCAGCGCCGTATGTCGGACGGCGGTCGCGGTCCCGTCCGTGGCGGTCGGGCGGCTCATATCCGTGGACCGTGTGGGGTACGCCCGCTCGAGCGAGCGCGTCGAGCGCAGGCGTTCCTCCTGTGGCCACGGCCCGATGCTAACGATTTCGGCTATGCTCGGGGCGGCCCGTTGCCGTCCGCGTCCATCGACGCGCGGCCACGAGCCGCCGTCGCACTCCTGATCGGTGCCCGCGACGGAAACGATTTCAGGAGCGACTTTGACCTTCGATTCACTCGGCCTGTCGGCCGACCTCGTGCGCATGGTCGCCGAGGAGGGGTATGAGACCCCGACCCCCGTCCAGTCCGCGGCCATCCCACTGGTCCTCGAAGGACGCGATGTCCTCGCCGCGGCCCAGACGGGGACGGGCAAGACCGCGGCCTTCGTGCTGCCCATCCTGGACCGCCTGCGCGGTCAGGCCAACACCAGCTTCTCGCCCGCCCGGCACCCCGTGCGGGTGCTGATCCTCGTCCCCACCCGGGAGCTCGCGATGCAGGTGGACGAGAGCGTCCGGACATATGGCCGGACCGTCCCGCTGCGCTCGACCGTCGTCTACGGCGGGATCCCGATGGACCCCCAGATCAAGGCCTTGCGCGGCGGCATCGAGATCCTCGTCGCCACGCCCGGCCGGTTGCTCGACCTCGTCGGTCAGAAGGTCGCCAATCTCGGCCAGGTCGAGATCCTCGTCCTCGACGAGGCGGACCGGATGCTGGACATGGGCTTCCTGCCGGACATCCAGAAGATCATCGCGCTGCTCCCGGCGAAGCGGCAGAACCTGATGTTCTCCGCGACCTTCTCGGACGACATCCGTCGGCTGTCCGGCGGTATCCTGCGAGACCCGGCCACGGTCGAGGTGGCGCCGCGGAACACTGCCGCCGAGGCTGTCCGCCAGCTCGTCTACCCGGTCGATCGCGATCGCAAGGAGGCGCTCCTCGCGCATCTCATCCGCAAGGACGATCTGCGCCAGGTGCTGGTCTTCACCCGCACGAAACTGGCCGCCACTCGGCTCGCGAACCGGCTCGATCGCGAGGGCCTCGATGCCGTGGCCATCCATTCCGACCGCTCACAGCCCGAACGGACGCGAGCGCTCGAGGGCTTCAAGTCGGGCGAGATCCGCGTCCTTGTCGCGACTGACGTAGCGGCCCGTGGCCTGGACATCGAAGACTTGCCGGTGGTCGTCAACTTCGAGTTGCCGTGGAACCCTCAGGACTACATCCATCGCATCGGCCGGACGGGCCGCGCCGGAGCGACCGGCGAGGCCATCTCCCTCGTCTGCATCGATGAGACCGACCTGCTCCGCAGCGTCCAACGAATGCTCCGGCATGCCATCCCGTGGACCGTCGAAGAGGGGTTCATCCCGGATCGTGACGTGGAGCCGCGGCCATTGGGCACTCGGGCCGGGCACGCTCGGACGAGCCCGGAGCACCACGCCCATCGCAAGCCCGTCCGCCGTCGCGCCGGAGCCGGGAGCGCGCCCGGCTGAGAAACCCGGGATCAGTCGTCGCCGACGGCGTCCACGGCGGCACCCGGGAAGAAGAAACCGAGCATCAGGTCCGCGCGGATGCGATCGACCGCATACCGGTTGATGAGTGCGTGATCGCCGGTGGCGAATCCCGCCTCGGGGCGTTCGCGCACCGACAGGCGAATGTCGCGCAACAGCAGGAACTCGCCAGACGGGCGTGTCAGTGCGCGCCCTGGGTCGAAGCCCGGCATCGTAGGGAGCTCACCTTCGACCGTATACGGGCCCGATTCGAGCTGGATGCGGTGCCAGGCGGCATGGACCGGGACACCGGCATCGTCATCGGCGACCGCGACCAGGACGTCGTCGCTCGGGATAGCGAGCGAGCCGGCGGCCGAGGCGGCCACATCGTCGAGACCCTGCCATGCCGCGCCGTCGAGTGGCAGGGACCCGCCATCCTCGAGCGCCTCGCGAAGCGGGCCGGGGCGCGCGAGGATGCCGCTTGCCATTCCCCCGCTCGTGTAGGCATCGACACGTATCGCCATGAAACCCCTTCTGGGTGTCGCGTTAGTGTCCCGCACCGAACCGTTCCGCGCCAGACCCGTCGGTACCGACACGGGCGGCGCTTTGGTACGGGGTCGGCGTCCGATCCGTTGCTCGAAGGCACCCGCGACGGTTCAGGGGATGTCGGCGCAGGAGCGACAGTCGGGCTGCGGCTGGAACGCGAGCCCGAGGAGCGACGTGAGCACGAGGCTTGGGTCCGTCCGACTCTGGTTCGTGAGGACTGCGATGGCGATGTGCTCACGGGGAAGCCAGCGGAAGACGGCACGGGCCCCCAGGAACCGCCCGGAGTGGCCGAGGGTGGCGTGGCCGTCAACGGTGATCTCCTGGACGCCGAGGCCGTATGGGATGCCTGGCTTCAGGGGCGCCGTCCGGATGGCGTCGGCGACCATGGCGTCGCGGGTGGCCCGGTCGAGAACATCGCCGCCGTAGAGCGCCGCCGCCCAGTGGGCGAGGTCGGCGGCGCTGGTCGCGACCGAACCCGCGCCGCCGGCGGCGGTCACGACCGAGGTGAACGGCCTGATCGGTGTGCCGTCCGACAGGTCGATCGCGGGCAGGGTCGGATCGGCCCCGACGAATCGGTAGCCATGCGCGACCGGACCGGGCCACGGTTCGCCCGGGACCTGGTAGAACGTGTCGTCCATCCGGAGCGGCGTGAAGAATCGGTCGCGCAACTGTTTCGCTTCTGGCGCGCCGCCGACGGCCTCTGCGAGCATCCCGAGGACGAGGTAGTTGGTGTTCGAGTAATGCCACTCCTTGCCCGGCTTCGAGAATGGCTTGCCGACGTACTTGAACGACCGAGCGGGATCCCAGACCCGGGTCGGCCGGCTGAGCAGGGCGTGGTCCACGCCCGCCCCGAAGTAGAAGTCACGCAGGCCGCTTGTGTGATCGAGCAACTCGCGGACCGTGATCGCCGGGTCGATCGGGAGCGAGGGGAGGTAGTGCCTCGCCGCGCCGTCGAGGGATAGGCGACCATCCTCGATGAGCGCGAGGATCAGCGCGGATGTGAATGTCTTCGACACGCTGGCTACCGAGAACGAGGTGTCCGGTGTCACAGGCACACCCTTGGCGACATCCGCGTCACCTGCGGTCCCGCGCCAGATCGACCCGTCGGCGAACAGGATCGCCGCGGACACACCGGGCAGGCCGTACCTCGTACTCAGCTTGGCGAGGCGCGCGTTGAGGACGTCGGCGAGCATCGGCGTCGCGCTGGGGGTTCCGAGTCGCCTCGGCCAGGTGGGCGACCCGGGTCCGGGGCTCGACCCGCCGGGCGACTGGCTCGGGACGAGAGGAGTGCCGAGCCCGGGTGTATGCGTCGGTACCGGCGCGGGGGATACGGCCGCGACGGACGCGGTCGAGGTCGGGTTCGAGGCCGCAGCGGCGGCCAGCCCGCGCGACGCCGACGCGCTCTCCGCCGCCGGGTCGAGCCGGGGCGCGAGGCGAGGTGACATGAGCCATCCACCGACCGCGACGCCTGCCACGACCAGCACGATCAGGACCCGCCGCGGGGCGCGATTCACGAGGCTGGGAGACGCGTCATGTCGCCCGCACCATAGCGCGACACGGTCGCCTGTACCATCGGGCGATGACCCTGCCCGCCGACGCCGCCTCGTTGCTCCGCTCGATCGGCCTCAGGGCCGACGGCCCGATCGTCTGGGGACGGCCCGTGCCGGCATCCGGTCCGGGCGTCTTCATCGTCGAATTGCCGGCGCCCGTCGCCACCGCGCCGATCGAATTGACACGCGTCGGAAAGTGGATCGAGCGAGTCGAGACGCTGCGGCTCGATGATGAGCGACCGAATTCGAGGGCCCTGGCGGCAAGGCTGTCGTCGTTCTGGCTGGCGTCGCAGACGATCGTCTACATCGGCGCGTCCGACGCATCGGTCGCGCGGCGGGTGGCGGCGATCGGCCGGACCGAGCTGGGCGATCGGCGGCCGAACTCGGGCGGTCACTGGCTGCGCACACTGCGCTCGCTCGATGGCGTCCGCGTCTGGTGGGCTCCGACCGATGCGACCGAGGAGTACGAGGACGCCCTGTTGAACGCGTTCGCCGCGAACGTCCCAGACGTCGACCTGGCCGGCCTCCCGGATCGCACCGTCGTCCTGCCGTGGGCGAACCTGCGCCGCTCGACGGGCGAACGCAAGGCGACCGGTCTGACCGGATGGCTCCTGCCCGACACGGTCGAGCCGCCGGCGCCTCCGACCTTCGCCGTCCGGGTCCCGGACGGCGACGCTGATGGCGCTCGTGGGGAGCCGCCGGAGCCGCGGCGTCGGACCGTCACTCCTCGGGTGCCGCGGCCGGCGGCGTCGGCGACGGGTGGAGGCCGGGCGGCCGGCTCGTCCGCGCCGCTGCCGGCCGTCGCCGTGAACTCCTTGACCGCTGAGGGAGACGCGCGACTTCGCGCCGAACTCGACGAACTGACGCTCGTCAAGCGTCCCCAGATCATCGCCCGCATCCGGACGGCCAAGGAGCATGGCGACCTCAAGGAGAACGCCGAGTACCACGCGGCGCGCGAGGAGCAGTCGTTCCTGGAGGGTCGGGTCCAGGCGATCGAGGCACGCCTGCGGTCGGCCGTGATCGTCGACGCGCCGGTCGCCGGCTCGCACGTCGGACTCGGATCGGTCGTCACCGTCGAGGACGACGGCGAGACCATCGACTACACGATCGTCGGCGCCGACGAATCGGACCCGGCGCGGGGACGAATCTCGTCGTCGTCGCCGGTCGGTCGTGCCCTACTCGGACGTTTCATCGGCGACACCGTGGTCGTCGCGACACCGGCCGGCGAGCGGCGTTACGAGATCCTGGACATCAATTAGGCGCTGGCCGCGCGCCGCGTTCCCGTCATGAGCGCATTTCACACTCGCCACCCGCACACACTCGCTCACTTGCGAGTTCCATCCCGCTCGTGAAGCGCACCATCACGGCCCACCGACCGGTCGGCGTCGTTGCATCGAACCCCCGGCCGAGCCGGGGCTTCGCCATGTCCTCAGGGGTCCAGCGGTTCGAACAGTCCGGGTGTCCCGCCGGCATGCCAGAAGACCGCGCGTCGGCCATCGAGACCTCCCGAGCGGACGAGCGCCACGAGCCCGGCCAGCGCCTTCGCGGTGTAGATTGGGTCGACCAGGATTCCCTCGGTTCGGGCGAGCAGCCGGGTAGCCTCGGCGGCTTCCTCCGTAGGACGGCCGTACCCGTCGCCCAGCTGCGATTCGTCGAGGACGATGTCGTCATCGTCGACGGTCGCAAGGCCGGGCACGTCGGCCAGACCCGCGACGAGGTCCGCGATGAGCGGCCGGAGCTCGGCAGCCGGGGTGACCGCCACTCCCCGAACGACCAGCGGCCATCCGGCGGTCCGGGCCCCGACGAGCAACCCGGCCTGGGTTCCGCCGGTCGCCGAGGGGACGATGAGCGCGTCGAAGGCGAGACGCCTGACATCCGCGGCGGCGACGAGTTCGAGGACGGCGAGCACCTGGCCGATGGCACCGATCACCCCGACGCCGCCGGTCGGGATGACGTGCGGACGATGGCCGGAGGCGCGGAGACCGGCGACGACCGATGCGGTCAGGGCCGTCCGTTCGGCGCGGTCGTCGGTCGCCGCCTGGTGGATGGTCGCGCCGAGGAGTTCGTCAAGCCGGACGCCCGGGTTCGGAGGTTCGGTCGGCGGCCCGGACAGGACGAGGTGGACAGGCAATCCCGCCCTCGCCCCGGCCGCGGCCGTCAGCCGGGCGTGATTCGACCAGCGCCGACCGGTCGTGACCAGGCAGTCGGCCCCCTCGGCCAGTGCGGCACCGATGAGGAATTCCAGCGCCCGGAGCTTGTTGCCACCGAACGCCAGTGGCAGGAGGTCCTCGCGCTTGATCCACACCTCGACACGACCGCCGAGCGCGGCCGCGAAGCGCGGCAGCGGCGCCAGTGGCGACGGCCCGTCGAGCAGGGCGAAACGCGGGAATCGGTCAGGATCCGGGCTCCATGCAGGCACGTCGCGATGGTACCCGGCTCGCGTACCATCCCAGCCATGGCCGTCCGCATCAGTCCCACCGACCGCCATGCGACGATCGGCCAACACCCGGGCATGGAGCGCTCGATCGCGATCTCGACGCCGACCGTCGGGTCGGTCCGGCTCTACTCGTCGATCGTCTCGACCGCCCCGGGCGACAGGACCAGGATCCATCACCACGGCGACTGCGAGACCTCGATCTACATCCTGTCCGGATCGGCGGCGTACACCTACGGACCGACCGGTCTCGACCACGCCTTCGACGCGGTGGCCGGCGACTTCGTGTACATCCCCGCCGGCGAGATCCACGTCGAGGCGAATGCGTCGGCGACCGAGCCGCTGGTCGTGATCCTGACCCGCAACTGTCCCGATTCCCACGTCGTCTACCTCGACGGCGGACCGGACGGCGCGGACGACGTCCCGGCGCCCTGCTGAGCGCAGACCCACGCGTTCACTGCGGCAGCTCCTCGAGGAGACCGGACTCGCCGGATCGTCCGAAGAGGCGTTCCCGAACGACGGCTGGTCCGGCGCGACGTTGACCGCGATCCGGCACGGAGACGAGCGGTTCGTCGTCAAGCGAACATCCGCCACAGTGGACTGGATCGTCCGCGCGACGAACGACATAGGCCTGCGCGAAGGGCTGGTGGCGGGAAGCGGGCTCCACTTGGCCGAGCCCCTGGTCGCGCCTTACCTCGGCGTCGCAGCCGACGGTGACGGGATCGCGATCCTCATGCCGGACCTGTCCCGCGAATTCTTCGCGTGGGACCGGCCGGGCGGCGATCCAATCGTCTCGCTCGCGACCCTCGACCGCGTCACGGAGGCCGTCGCCCGTCTCCACGCCATGCCGTGGGTCGAGTGCCGGGCGACGACGTCCGACTGGGACTGGCCGTGGTGCCCGCTCCGAGAGCGACTGACACTGCTCAGCCGTCCATCGGCCGAGCGGTATCGGGCAGGCGGTCTCGCCGTCGGGACGCGCTTCATCGAGGGCTGGGACGCGTTCGACCGCCGGGCGACGACATCCGCACGCGCGCTCGTCGCCGATCTGGCCGCCGATCCGGACCCCGTGCTGGCGGCCCTCGGACGGCTGCCGCGGACGGGCCTGCACGGCGACCTGAAGCTGGCCAATGTCGCTCTCCTCGACGATGGCCGGGTGGCGCTCATCGACTGGGCGATGATGATGCTCGCTCCGATCGCAGTCGAACTCGGCTGGCTCCTCGTCTCGAACACGGCCAGCCTGCCGATCGGACCGGACGCTGTCCTGACGGTCTATCGCGACGCCGCGGCGCGCGCCGCAAGTGCCTCGCTGACACTCGGCGGGTCGTGGCTCGACGACCCGTCCGTCGCGGGCCACGGGGTCCTTCCGCCGCGGGGACTGGCGGCGACCGTCGGCGATTGGGACGCCCAGGTGGATCTGACCTGGATCGTCGGGCTTCTGCTGCGTGGCTGGCGCAAGGGGCTCGATGCGGACGCGGGCGCGGTCCTGGGCTCGGGCGCGCGTGCGACCGACGACCTCGACCTCTGGTGCGACCGGGCAGTCGAGGCGGCGGCGCGGCGTCTGTGAGGCGCGGGGTGCCCTACCCTGGCGACACGATCCAAGTCCGCCGCGAGGAGTCCGACGTGCCCAAGACCGTCTCGAACCTGGCCGGCATCCAGGCCGAGACGCGGGCCTTGCTCGACAACGTCGGCCGCCTCCTTCGGGCGGTCGGTCTCGATCACGCCGACGTCGTTCGCTGCACGGTCTACCTGCGGGACTTCACGGCGTTCGCGCCGGTGAACGCGATCTATCGAACGTATCTCCCGACGGAGCCCCCAGCCCGGGCGACCGTGGGCGTGACCGCTCTGGCTGGGGACTTCCGCGTCGAGATCGAGGTCACCGCGGCCCGCTAGACGAGTCGACGACCATCACGGTCAGCGACACGCAGGCCCGACCGGATACGAGCGATCCACACTCCGTCCACATCCGACCGCATCGGGCCGAGGTGGCCTCAGCCCGTCGGAAGTCCTCTCAGGAACCCCGCGGCGCGGTCCAGGACGTCGTCAAGGACGGGCCTGAGGGTGTGCCCGAGGCGTGGGTAGGTGACGAGTTCTGCATGCTCCAGACGGTGCACGGCGGCACGCAGCAGGTCGATCTTCGCGAAGGGATCGGATTCGCCGGACAACATCAACACGGGGCAGCGGATGGCCGGCCAGTGGGCGATCCGGGCGTCAATCCGTTCGGGCGCTCCGGGCGGATGGAGTGGGTAGCTGAACAGGACGAGCCCGGCGAAGGGCGCGTCAGGTTCGGCGGCGGCGAGGCTGGCCACCCGACCTCCATACGAGTGCCCGCCGACCGCGACGTCCGCGCCGTCGGGCACGACCAGGTGGAAGGCCGGCAGCGCGTCCTCGGCCTTGCGCCGAGGCAGGTCGATGGCCGCCGCGTCCACGCCGCGCGCCCGGAGGCCATCCACGAACGGGGTCATGCTCGCCGCCGTCCCGCTCGCGCCGTGTCCCAGGAAACACCGGATCGCCATGGGCACAGGGTAGCCGCGCCTCCCGTCGGGGGTACATCGGTCATGGTCCCGTCGGGTCATGGTCGGCTGGTCAGTCGACGCGCCATCCTCGTCGTCCCACCGCATCAGAGGGACAAGTGACGCTCACGTCCACCACCCGCCGCGCCTCGCGTGACCGATCGTCGATCGCCATCGGCATCGTCGTGACACTGCTGGTCGTACTCAGCGGAAGCATCGGCGGTGGACCACGGACGGTCCTCGGCGCAGACGGCAGCCAGGCACCGAGCGCCACGCCAACGCCGACCCCGTCGCCGACCGGGCCCACCCTCCTCGGCTCGACCGTGACGTTCTACGGCCGCGGCTACGGCCACGGCGTCGGGATGTCGCAGTACGGCGCCAAGGGACGGGCGCTGGCCGGCCAGGACGCCGCGACGATCCTCGCCCACTACTACCGGGGCACTACCCTCGGGACGATCGCCAACGGAACGCGGATCCGCGTTCGGATCCTGTACGGCTGGCGAGCATCGCCGGCGAACCCGCTGATGATCTTTGGTCGGCGTGCCGCGTGGACCGTCGATGGCGTCGCGACGACATTTCCGCCCGATGCGATGCTGCAGGTCATCCCGAAGACGACCGCGACCGCGACCGGGTCGACGACCACGTGGCGGATCAGCGTGACCGCAGCCAACGGGTCGGTCCTGTACACCGGCGCGAAGCCGTCGTCGCTCGTGGTCCGCGGCGCCGCCGCAACGACCCGACTCCAGCTCTGGTCCAAGCCGAGCTCCTGGGACGAGTACCGCGGCCTGCTCAGGATCGGGACATCGGCGGTGACCCCGACCGTGACGGTCACCAACGACCTGCCGCTCGAAACGTACCTGCGCGGGGTCGTCCCCGCCGAGATGTCGTCAGCGTGGCCGACCGCCGCACTCCAGGCACAGACCATCGCCTCGCGCTCGTACGCGGCCAGGCACCTGCGGCCGGGCGTCTCTTACTACGACGTGGTCGACACATCGGCCGCCCAGGTCTACCGCGGAGCGAAGGGTGAGAGAGCAACGACGAACGCGATCATCGAGGCGACCACCGGCGTCGTCCTCCGCCGCGGCAGTTCGATCGCCAACGCCCTGTACCACTCGGACGGCGGCAGCGGGACGGAGAACAACGAAAACGTCTACACCTCGGCCACAGGTGGCAAGGTCGCCGGCGCTGTCAGCTATCTGCGCGGTTCAAGCGACCGGAAACCCGACGGAACGCCCTACGACGCCGGCGCTCCGTACGCGACGTGGGCGACCGCGACCTACACGACGGCCCAGCTATCCGCCTGGTTCGCCGCAGACGCGCGGACGAACGTCGGGACCCTCAGCGCGCTCGACCTGCGCAACCGCGGGGTCTCCGGTCGGCTCATCAGCGTGACACTGATCGGCTCGGCCGGCACGAAGACGGTGTCTGGCGAGGTGTTCCGGTCGATCTTCAACGCTGGTCGCCCGGCGACCGAACCGATGCTCCGCAGTACGCTGTTCAGTACCGCGCCGCTGCCCTGACGGGCGCTATCCTCGGCTCGTGATCGAGCCGAAGCGGCGCTGCTCCTGGGCCGGGGCGGACGGCCCGAACCCGGACCCCGTGATGGTCGCCTACCACGACGACGAATGGGCGACGCCGGTCCACGACGAGACGGCGCTGTTCGAGCGGCTCGCACTCGAGTCGTTCCAGGCGGGCCTGTCGTGGTCGACGATCCTGCGCAAGCGGCCCGCCTTTCGCACGGCGTTCCGCGACTTCGACCCACGCGTCGTGGCCGGCTTCGATGCCACCGACAGGGCGCGCTTGATGGCGGATACCGGGATCGTCCGGAACGGAGCCAAGATCGATGCGACGGTCGGCAATGCCGTCGCGTTCCTGGCGACCGCCGCCGAGTTCGGCTCGTTCGACGCGTACCTCGCCGCGCTCGTCCCGCCGCCACCCGAACGACTCCCGCAGACCGCCCGAGCTGGAGACGTCCCGGCCACCTCGGCGGCCTCCGACGCGTTGTCGAAGGAGCTGAAGCGTCGCGGGTTCCGTTTCGTCGGCTCGACCATCGTCTACGCGTTCATGCAGAGCGTCGGGCTGGTGGACGACCATCTGCCGGGCTGCTTCCGGTACGCCGACGGGTCGTGACAGCCTAGCTGTCACCCGACGGGGGCAAGGTCCAGTCATGGAAACCGAATTTGCCGTCGATTGCCCGTGGTGCGCTGGCCACATGAACGCGCTGGACGCCGCGGCGCCCGACGCCGGCGAGGCGTTCGCGTGCTCGACGTGCGCGATCGTCGTCGAGCTGGCGCCGGACTCGGTCAGGGTCCCTGTCGTCCTGGCTGCCTGACGCCGTCCCAGCGGGGGGCCAGGGTCGCGCCGCGCAGCGCCCGGACCGGCACGAACGCGACACTGACGAGCAGCAGGCCGACGCCGATCGCCGCGATCGTGGTGGACCCGCTCGTGGCGTCGATCAATGCGCCCCCTATGAGCAGGCCGATCGGCTGGAGTCCGAGCGACACCGTCCGTGCCGTGCTGCCGATCCGACCGAGGAGCTCGTCAGGCGAGTAAGCGGTCCGCAGCGTGATGTACATGACCAGGATCATCGACTGGGCGACGCCGGCCACGGCGGCCACCGCGAGCAGGACGGGGATCTCGACGGCGAAGGCCACGACCACCAGCGACATGCCGAGGACCAGGTTCCCGCCGATCATGACTTCGGCGACGCGTCCTCGACCGATCCGCCGCGCGCTCATCAGCGACCCGGTCACGGTCCCGGTGCCGTACGCCGCGAGGATGAGTCCGAGGATGAAAGGCGTGTATCCGAGGTCGCGGGTGACGTGGACGGTCAGCGCCAGCACCAGCGGCGCGAGCAGGATCGACGTTGCGCCCCAGAAAAGGATCGCGCAGCGGAGCACTGGGTTCGTGACGATGTAGTCGATACCTTCGCGGATCTCCGTCACGAGCCGCTCCCTGGGCCGATCCACCGGCGCTCGCAGGTTGCGCCGGACGAAGGCTAGTCCGACCGCGGACGCCACGTACGACAACGCGTCGATGGCCAGCGTCGGCCCGGGACCGATCGTCGCCGCCAGTACACCTGCGACGGCCGGGCCGATGATGTAGCCCATCGAGTAGACGGCCTCGAAGTATGAGTTCGCCCGCCCGACGAGGCTCCGCCCGACGAGGGTCGGCATCGACGCCGTGTAGCCCGCGAGGAAGAACGAGCGGAGGATGCTCATCGGAGCCGCCACGAGCAGGATGACCCCCATGGTCGGCCCGCCGACCGCGACCGAGATGGGGATCAGCGCGGTCAGGGCGGCACGACCCAGGTCGGCCAGGAACATCATCCGCTTGCGGTCGTTCCGGTCGGCCAGGGCGCCCGCGACCATCCCGACGAATAGGTCCGGGCTCGTCTGCAGCGTGCCGACGATGCCCATCGCGAAACCGGATCCGGTCAGTGCCAGGACCAGCAGCGGCAGGGCGGTGAAGTTGACCCCATCGCCGAGCGAGGAGATCCCCTGGCTCGAGAGCAGGACCTTGAAATCGCGGTTCCGGGCAAGCGGCTCCACGATAGGGTCGTCGGGCATCGGTCGATGGTACGGGAGGTGGCCGTTCCTCCGACTCGCGCGCCGGAACATGGGACGGCGACACCGGCCGCCATCTAGGATGTGGCCGTGGATCCCCTGACGACCGCCAGCGACGCCATCCTGCGCGCCGGGCGCCGCCTGGGCTCGCGTGGGCTCATCTCCGCCGGGGAGGGCAACATCTCCGTCCGGCTCGATGCCGACCGGATCCTCGTGACACCAAGCGGCGCCCGCAAGGATGAACTCGAAGCCGACGACCTCGTTGTGGTCTGGCTGGAGCATCCAGATCGCGAGGCACTCTCGCGGACAGGTCGTGCGCCGACCTCGGACCTCGCCATCCACCGCGCGATCCACGCAGCACGGCCGGACATCGGCTCGATGGTCCACGCACATCTGCCGTCGGCGATGGGTTTGACCCTCGCCGGCGAGGTGCCGGACCCGGCCGCGCTGCCCGAGACCGCCCTGTTCCTGCCGCGCCTGCCCTTCCTGACCCTGGAAGTGCCCGGCAGTCAGCGGCTTGCCGACCGCGTCGCACGAGCGCTCACGGATGGCCCGGAGCCGCTCGCCTGCGTCGTCCTCCTCGAGCGCCATGGCGCGTGCGCCGTCGGGCGTGACCCCGTGCAGGCCGTCGACCGCCTGGAACTCGTCGAGGTCCTGTGCCGGACCTGGCGCGACGCTCTGCTGATTCGCGCGGCGAAGGCCGCACTCGTTATCGTGGACGAAGCGCAACCCGGCCCAGGGTCGAGAACGATGGAGGGATGATGAACGCCCGGAAGTACCTCGCCGAGCTGCTCGGCACGTTCCTGTTCATGATGGTCGGCTACATGTCGGTGCCGGCCCTCCACGCTGCCGCGCCTGCGGCGCCGAACCTCCTGGTCGTGCCGTTCTCATTCGGGCTCGGCCTGCTGGCCGCGATCTTCGCGTTCGGGGGAATCTCGGGCGGGCATTTCAACCCGGCCGTGACCGTGGCGGCCCTGCTCGACCGACGCCTGCCGCCCGTCGAGGGCGTGGCCTACATCATCGCCCAGATCATCGGCGCCATCGCGGCGGCGGTCGTCGTCCTGCTCACGGTCAGCCAGCAGGCTGTGGCAGACGGGATCACCAAGCCCGGAGCCGGGATCAGCGACATGAGCGCGCTGGTCCTCGAAACAATCTTCACGGCCATCTTCCTGGCGGTCATCCTGACCGTCACCAAGCGGAATGGCAGCATGGCCGTCGTGGCCATCCCCTTGACGCTCGTGGCCATCCACTTCGCCATCGCGACGATCACGGGCTCGTCGGTCAATCCGGCTCGGTCGATCGGTTCGGCCGTTGTCGGCGGCGACCTGAACCAACTGTGGATCTACCTCGTCGGCCCGACCGTCGGCGGCATCATCGGATACGGCATCTACAAGGTCATGGACGGCGGCGGCGAGGAACCGCTCACCTAGACTGGCGACTAGAGGTCCTCGAGGAAGAACCGCCGCGCGTTTCCCATCTGCGGCCAGACCCGCGCCTGGCTCACGGCCAACATCTGGCGGACGTGGTTCCGGTCGTGGTGGACCCACTCGCCCAGCAGCTCATCGACCCGCAGTGGCCCGACGTCCGGGTGGATGCCCATCCGGGCGAGATCGACCGGGCGAAGCCCACGGACGAGTGCGAGCCCAGCGGCCCGGAGCGCGTCGAACTCGGCCGCGAGCTCCGCGCCCGAGCGGAGGTGATCGCGCCGCGCCTCCGCGACCGCCGGTGGGTCCCAGGCCTCCAGGGTCGTGGGCTTCCCCGACGACGCGGCCGAGAGGATCGTCCGGATCCGACCGGCGAACCCGCGCCGCTCTGCCTCGATCAGGTGGCCGACGCATTCATTGGCGCTCCACTCTCCGGGCACGGGCCGCCAGCCCCCTTCGTCACCGAGCGCGAGGACTTCGGCGACGACCGTCGTGGCCGACGCGGCCAGCAGGTCGGCGATCTGCGTCGGCGACAGCGCGGCGATGTCCGCTCCGCCCTTGGACTCCATCATGCTGACACCTCCGGTTTCGATTCCGATCGACCGCCCGGCTCGGCCAGCCAGCAGGCGGCCGACTGGCCCGCGCCCAGGTCGAACAGGGGCGGCTCTTCCACCTTGCAGCGATCGAACGCGACCGGGCAGCGCGGATGGAACCGGCAGCCGGGCGGCACGTGGGCGGCGTCCGGGGTCTCGCCCTTGAGGATCGTCCGCTTCGCGCGGGTTCCAGCGTCGGGCGGATCGGGTGACGGCGAGACCGACACGAGGGCCTTGGTGTACGGGTTGCGCGGCGACCGGATGACCGCCTCGGCCGGTCCGATCTCCATGATCTTGCCGAGATACATGACCGCGATCCGGTCGGCGATGACCCAGGCCAGCGACAGGTCGTGGGTGATGAACAGGTAGGTCAGCCCGCGCTCGACGCGCAGGTCGAGCATCAGGCGCAGGAGCTCGGTCCGGATGGACACGTCGAGCATCGACACTGGCTCGTCGGCGACAATGACCTCTGGATCCATGACAAGGGCGCCGGCGATGACGACTCGCTGACGCTGGCCGCCGGACAGTTCGTGCGGGTAGCGGCCGGCGAACGCGCCTGCCGGCCGGAGCCCGGCCGCCTCGAGGGCCCGGCTGACGGTCGCCTCCCGCTCCTTGTCGGAACCGATCCCGTTGACGATCAGCGGCTCGGCGACGAAGTCGAAGATCGTCTGTTTCGGGTTCAGCGTCTCGTACGGGTCCTGGAAGATGATCTGGACCCGTCGGCGGTAGTCCCGGAGAGACCCGGTCCCCCACAGGTCGCTGACGTCCCGGCCGTCGAATGTGATCCGGCCCGCGGTCTGGCGGGTCAGCTTGACGACGACCCGCCCCGTGGTCGTCTTGCCGCTGCCTGATTCGCCGACCAGCGCCAGGACTTCGCCTCGGTTCAGGGTCAGATCGATGCCGTCCACCGCCCGCACGACGAGCGCCCGCCGCCCGGTGAGGGCATCGACGAGGCCCTTGCGGATCGGGAAATGGACCTGCAACCCGTCGAGCCGGAGGATCTCCTCGGCCGCCATCAACCGACTCCCACGACGGTCGGTCCGATGGCGTTCGCCGGGGCGGTCGTCACGGGCGTGCCGTCGCCCCCTTCGTGGTACAGGTGACACGCCACCCGGATGCCATCGAAGGTCGTCTCAGGCGGGACGACCTCGGAGCAGACGGCCATCGCCGCGAAGCAGCGCGGGGCGAACCGGCAGCCGGGCGGCGGGTCGCGCAGGTCGGGCGGGGAGCCCGGGATGACCTCCAGGCTGCGTCGGTCGGTGGCGATATTCGGGAACGCGCCCAGCAGGCGCTGGGTGTAGGGATGGCGGGGGTGCCGGAAGACGACCTCGACCGGGCCCTCCTCCGCTACCTTGCCGGCGTACATGATCAGCACCCGATCGCACGTCTCGGCGATGACCGACAGGTCGTGGGTGATCAGGATGAGGGCGAGCCCGAGCTTGTGCCGGAGGTCCTCGAGCAGCTCGAGGATCTGTGCCTGGACCATGACATCGAGCGCGGTCGTCGGTTCGTCGCCGATGACGATCGCCGGGTCACAGGCGAGCGCCATAGCGATCATCGCCCGCTGGCGCATCCCGCCCGACAGCTCATGGGGATAGGCCCGACCGCGGGCCTTCGGGATCCCGACCAGCTCGAGCAGCTCGCCGGCGCGCTTCCGGGCCGCCTTCGGCGACAACGACGATCGGTCCTCGAGCGGCTCGGCGATCTGGTCGCGAACCCGCTGGACCGGATTGAGGGCGTTCATCGCGCCCTGGAAGACGATCGAGATCTCGCGCCAGCGATAGCGCCGCAGGGCGTTCTCCGACTTGGTCGCGAGGTCGATCCCGAAGAGCCGGATGCTGCCCTCGACGATGCGGCCATTGGACGGCAACAGCCGGACGAGCGAAAGCGCGGTCGTCGTCTTGCCACAGCCCGATTCACCGGCGATCCCCAGCGCCTCGCCGTTTCGCAGGGTGAACGAGACGCCGTCGACGGCGCGGACCTGGCCATGGTCCAGGTCGAAGTAGGTCTTCAGGTCCTCGACCACCAGCAGGGGCGCGGCCGGGTCGGCGAGCTTGGGCAGCGGCCGCTGCCGGCCGGCGCCGGCCGTCGGGTCGTCGGCAGCAGGCCCGCGCAGGATCGCGACCGGGTCGACCGTTCGGATGGAGCCGTCGTTTTCGGTGATCAGGTCCTCGTCGACCAGGGCGCGGTCGGCCTCCTCGACCGCGTCGACGAGCCGTCGCGGATCGGCCGGGCCGCTCATCGCCGACCCTTGAGGCGTGGGTTGAGGATCTCGTCGAGGACTGTGCCGACGAGCGTGAATGCGAGAACGACGAGGACGATGCAGACACCCGGCGGGGCGAGGTACCACCACGCCCCGCTGCCCGGCGCGCCTGCCTCCTGAGCCGAGTTGAGGATCTGGCCCCAGGACGGGGCGAACGGGTCGCCGAGACCGATGAACGACAGGGTCGTCTCGGTCAGGACCGCGCCGGCGAAGACGAGGACCGTGTTGGCGACGATGAGGTCGGTGACGTTGGGCAGGACGTGCCGGAGCATCATCTGACGTGAGCTCGAGCCGATGACACGGGCCCGGTCGACGAACGCCCGCTCCTTGAGCGACAGGGTCTGGGAGCGGATGATCCGCGCCGTCGACGACCAGCTGGTCAGGCCGATGACGATGACGATGACGAACAGGGTGATCCGGATCCCGAGGATCTCGCCTTCGGTCCCGAACAGGCTGGTGATGACCGGCGCGAGGATCAGCGCCAGAACGAACGTCGGGATGACCAGGAAGAAATCGGTGATGCGCATCAAGGTGGCGTCCGTGCGTCCGCCGCGGAACCCGGCGACGATCCCGACCAGCGCTCCGACGAAGACCGTCACCACGGTCGCCAGGAGACCGATGACCATCGAGATCCGGGCGCCGTGCACGGTCAGGTTGAGGATGCTCCGACCGAGCTCGTCGGTGCCCAGCGGGTAGCCCGGCTGCGGCGGGGCCATCCGCGGCCCGGTCGCCGTGGTCGCGGTCTGGAGCGGACCGACGAGGATCGTCGGGAAGAGCGCCAGGAACGTGAAGAAGACCAGGATCCCGATCCCGAGCAGGCCCGTCCGCCGCCGGATGATCTGGCGGAAGACGCCGACCGCCCCGGCGACGCGATGCGGTCGGCGCGGCAGCACGACCTGGTCCGGCGTCAGCGCGGGAGTCGTCATGCCTTGACCCGCGGGTCGAGGAACTGGTATCCGAGATCGGCGATGAGATTGGCGAAGACGACCGACACCGAGAGGATCACGAAGATGCCCTGGAGGACCGGGTAGTCGCGGGCCGTCAGGGCGTCCACGGTGAGCGTCCCAAGCCCCGGCCAGTTGAACACGACCTCGACCGTGATCGCGCCCGCGACCACGTAGCCGAGATTGATGGCGATCAGCGTCGCCATCGGCAGCATCGCGTTCGGCATCGCGTGGCGGCGCAGGACGTTGCGGTCGAGGATGCCCTTGGCCCGTGCGGTGGTGATGTACTCCTCCCCGAGCGTCTCCACGATCGACGATCGCATGACGATCGAGTACTGCCCGATCAGCCCGAGCGCGACGGTCGCCAGCGGGAGCGCCAGATGGGACAGGAAGTCGGTCAGTTGGTCGAAATATCCGTTGTAGGTGGCTCCGACCTGGTACATCCCGTAGGTCGGGAACCAGCCAAGCCAGACGGAAAACACGAGCAACAACGTCATCCCGATCAGGAAGTAGGGCGTCGCGTACAACACCAGCGACGCTCCGTTCCCGAGGTGGTCGACGAGGCCGCCGCGTTTCCACCCGGTGTACGCGCCGAGGGCGACCCCAAGGATGATCGCGATGATCTCGCCGAGTCCGAACAGGATCACCGTTGGCCAGATCCGATCGGCCAGGACGTCGACCACGGGCAGCCCGCGATAGACGAATGAGAAGCCCAGGTCGCCGTTCGCGGTGGCGATGATGTAGCTGACCAGCTGGTCCGGAAAGACCGGCTTGTCGAGACCCCAGCGCTCGCGGGTCGCCGCGATCGCCTCGGCACTGACGTTCGGGTTGCGGCCAAGGATCCGCTCGGGCGACCCCGGCATCATCCTGAATAGCACGAAGTTCAGGATGATGAGCAGGATGATCGTGACGATCGCCTGCCCGACCTTGCTGAGCAGATATCGACCGCTCATGGCGTTCGGCTCAGTCGGCCCGGATGCGCCGTGGCCTACTCTTCCTCGGCCGCCTCACGACGCCGCCGGACGATCACCAGACCGACCGCGACGATGACCACAAGCGCAACGATCCCGAGCGGCAGCAGCGGGGTCGAACTCGAGGATGTAACGGTCGTGTCAGGCGGAGCAGATGCCACCGGCGCGGGCGTGGTCGCGACTGCAGCCTCCGACGACCCCGGCGAAGCCGAGACCGCCACCGAAGGCGACGGCGAGGCGACCACCGCCTTGGCATCGGTCAGGTAGGTGTAGTCGAGCGGCCCGAAGCCGAACAGCGGGTTCCCGTTCTGCGACGGCTGGTTCCGCCACCCGCCGAACCGATCCGTCCGGTAGGCGTCGAGCTGGCTTGGGTAGTAGAGGATGTGGTACGGCGCCTCGTCGTACATGATCTGCTGCATCTCGGCGACCTGGGCGTGGCGAGCCGTGCTGTCGGTCTCCGCGAGCTGCTTGTCGTACAGCTCGTCGTAGCGGGCGTTCGACCAGAGGCTGTCGCTTGACGCACCGATCTCCTTGGTCGTCAGGACCTTGAGCAGCGAGGTCGGGTCCGGGTCGCCGACCCAATCCCAGATGAACATGTCGAAGTTCGCCTTGCCGGGCGGAGTCGCCTCGGGCGGGAGCAACTCGGCGCCCAGTTTGGCCTCGTCCTGGGGGGCCGCATTGACCTTGATGCCGAGCTGGGCGAACCAGTCGACGATCAGCGCGGCTGCGGTCGCTTCTTCAGGTGCGCCCGGCCAGGCGAGGCGCAGGGTGATCTGCTTGCCTTCCTTGTCGAGGCGGCGGTTCGAGGCGTCCAGCGGGTAACCGGCCGCATCGAGCTTGGCCTTCGCCGTGTCGATGCTGAACGTCCGCAGGTCGTTCGGCTCGGCATGCCAGCCGGCCTGGAATGGCGTGATCTGGGTGCTGCCGACCGTCGCATGCCCGGCGAACGCCTTG